>Ga0101941_1000284_pt2 | contig 33529 bp, 30 predicted proteins | sample DewCreD2012metaG_3_FD_75242 | JGI IMG/M metagenome (GOLD analysis project Ga0101941, IMG submission 75242) | Hot spring sediment bacterial and archeal communities from British Columbia, Canada, to study Microbial Dark Matter (Phase II) - Dewar... ...
ACTGGCAGTGGAGCTGATGTTTCGCATGTGGTTGGAGCCCAAATACTCAACCTTTTACCTGGCGAAAAACGTAAAGTTGCATTTGCTATTATTGGTAGTCCAACACTTTCTACCCTTTACAGCGATTCCGATTTGGCATTGGCTAAATACAAATCGTTTAATACCGGGCAAATTCCTGATCTGTCAACTATCAATTTCTGCCAGGGGCAACTGGCAGACTTTACACTAAAACCAACAAACGGAAATTATTTCAACTTCTATAACCAATATCCGGGTACACCATTTCACAGTGGTTCTGAACTAATAATAACCAATCAGGAAGTATCTGATACAATTTATATTACCAATACAGATTCATTATTTGAAAGTACAGCCAAAGAAGTACATATTATTCTTAGAGAAAACCCAATAGCAGAATTTACTGCTAGTCCTGAAATCCTTAATCTGGCTGTTCAATCTGAGGTGGTTTTCACTTCCACAGACCATTCGGAATACATTTACTATTGGAGTTTTGGTGACGGAGGAAATTCAGCAGAAGTTGCTCCTACCCATACGTACCTGAGCGAAGGTGACTATACAGTAAAACTTACCCAAACCAACCAATATGGTTGCAAAGATTCATTATCAAAAACCTATCAGGTAATCTATGATATAACCACCGGTTCTGCCAAATCCTTTGCCGATGGACAGTTTAGAATTTTTCCAATTCCGACAGATCAATATTTAAATCTGGAGTTTAATGAACGTAAAAATCATACTGTCAACATTATTAATTCACTTGGCAACCAGGTATTTTTTTACCAGGGAAATGATTCCAATATCGAAATTAATACCCAACATTGGCAGTCAGGAGCCTACCATTTGATTATTCAATCTGAAGCTAAGTCATTTAATAAAACCATTATCAAAAAATAAATAATGACAACAGCTGCCATAGTTACCATCGGCGACGAAATCCTTTACGGACAAATAACCGACACGAACTCAACTTTTATAGCTGCCTTGTTGAGTGACCATGGTATAAGAACCTGCAAAAAAATTTCCGTTGGTGACTCCCATGAAGTCATTACCAATGTTTTGCATGAACTATCCGGCAAAGTAAATATCGTAATTATCACAGGTGGGCTTGGACCAACAAAAGACGACATTACCAAAAATTCTTTAGCTCAGTTTTTCAATTGCGAATTGAAACTACACAATGAAGCATTACAGCAACTAAAGGCATTTTTTGCTAAAAGAAACAAAGAACTTACTGGTCTGAATGAACTACAGGCACATTTACCAACCAAGGCAGAGTATATTCCCAACAAACAGGGTACTGCTCCGGGTATGTGGTTTGAAAATAACAACCAAATAGTGGTATCCTTGCCTGGAGTTCCTTTTGAAATGAAGGCCATCATGAGCGAAGAAATATTGCCTAGAATCAAACAACGATTTAAAACGCCGGCAATAACCCATCAAATCATCAAAACAATTGGTATTGCGGAGTCGATTCTTGCCGAAAAAATTGCCCATTGGGAAAACCAATTGCCCGAAAACCTAAAGCTGGCTTACCTGCCTGAGCCGGGACTTGTAAAGCTTCGCCTGACTACCTCCGGACCAGACACGGATAGCAACAAAGCACTTATTGCCAAACACATAAGCACACTTCAACCATTTATTGCTGAATTTATATATGCCTATGGCGATATAAGCCTGGCAGAGGTTGTTGGCCATTTATTGACCGATCAAAAACTAACCCTGGCCACAGCAGAAAGCTGTACCGGAGGAGCAATTGCTGCTTCCATTACATCTGTTGCCGGAAGTTCAAGCTATTTTCAGGGAAGTGTAGTAGCCTATCAGAACTCGATCAAAAAAGAGATTTTAGGAGTAAAAGAAGACACCCTCAGGAAATTTGGTGCTGTAAGTCAAGAAACAGTCGAAGAAATGGCGATCGGAGTTCGCAAACTTATGAACACTACATATGGACTAAGTTGTAGTGGTATTGCCGGCCCGGGAGGAGGCACGACAGAAAAACCCGTTGGTACAGTTTGGATAGCCTGCAGCGATAAACAGGGAATTATAGCTCAAAAACTGAAACTGCACCGTGACCGAAATATGAACATTCAACTTTCTGTTTTAGCTGCCTTAAATCTTTTAAAGCAAAGAATCACACAAAACAGTTGAACAACATATATAAAAACTTAATTTTGCAACAACTGGAATTTTTTATAATTCAATAATTATGGCACTTGTAGAGATGGTTATGCCCAAAATGGGCGAAAGTGTAATGGAAGGCACAATCATTAGCTGGCTTAAAAATGTTGGAGACACTATAGAGCAGGATGAGTCTGTTTTAGAGGTTGCCACAGACAAAGTTGATACTGAAGTACCGGCTATACAGGGAGGAATTCTGAAAGAAATACTAGCCAAAAAAGGTGACATAGTACAAGTAGGAAAACCTATAGCAATTATTGAAACAGCTGCCGAAACCGGACAATCTGCCCCAACTGCAAAGTCTTCCACCGTTGAAGAAAAAAACACTAAACAAGAGCCTGTCAATTCAGAAACTTCTGCAAAAGCTGAGGCTCCAAAACATATAGCCAGAAACAGTTCTGACGCTGCCAGATTTTACTCCCCTCTGGTATTAAGCATAGCCAAAGAAGAAAATATTTCGGCAGCAGAACTAGAATCAATTCCGGGCAGTGGCAAAGACAATCGCGTTTCTAAAAACGATATTCTGGAATACGTAAAATCCAGAAGTACAAAGCAAGAAAGCTCTGCAACAAAGCCTGCCAAATCGCTAAGTGGGAATGTAGAAATTATTGAGATGGACCGTATGCGCAAAATGATAGCACAGCGTATGGTTGACAGCAAAAGAATTTCGCCCCACGTTACTTCATTTGTTGAAGCAGACGTTACTACCATTGTACAGTGGAGAAGCAAATGGAAAAACCAGATTATGGAGCGAGAAAGTCTGGCATTGACCTATACTCCAATCTTTATAGAAGCTGTTGTAAAAGCACTAAAAGATTACCCAATGGTAAATATTAGTGTTGAAGGGGATACTATTTTAGTAAAAAAAGACATCAATATCGGCATTGCCGTGGCTTTGCCTAATAATAATCTTATTGTTCCGGTTATAAAACATGCGGATCGTTTAAATATAATTGGCCTAACTAAAGCAGTAAACGATCTGGCAAAAAGAGCCAGAGCAAACAAACTTACAGCCGACGACTTAAGTGGAGGTACATATACCGTTTCCAATGTTGGTTCGTTTGGAAATGTAATGGGTACGCCTATCATTGTTCAACCACAGGCTGCAATCCTTGCTTTAGGTGCAGTACAGAAAAAACCTGCGGTAATTGAAACTCCACAGGGAGATACACTAGGTATTCGTCAAATGATGTTCTTGTCGCACTCATACGATCACCGAGTAATTGATGGTGCTTTAGGAGGTATGTTTGTTAGAAAAGTTGCCGATTACCTGGAAGGTTTCGACCTAAGCCGCAAACCATTTTAACTCTTTGAAAAATTTACCTATGATATTTAGAAGTTTATTCTTTTCTTTTTTACTTGCGGCATCTGCTTCTTCAGTATTTGGGCAAAACAAATTGGCAATCCAACATCTTGAAAAGAATAAACAACGAATCTTTAAAACCGGTAGTACCTTCCAATACATTACTAAATCTGATTCTATTTATAACAAAGGTAAAATACTGGATATAACCGACAACGACGTTACTCTTTTATTAACCGACAACGACCCGCAGGACACCGTAAATATTGCTCTCAGCGAATTTTCTATAATCAGCAAGCCATCTACACTTCAATATGCCAGCTATGCAGCAGGCTCATTGTTTATGCTGGGTGGAGCGTATATGGTACTGGAAGGTCCTGCAATTACCGACAATCAATGGCATAGTCGCGGCTTAGGTTTAGTCACATTTGCATTTGGACTTATTCCCTTTCTTATAAACACCAAAACCTATAAATTAGGCGACAGGTATCAGTTGGTGGTTATTAAGCCCGAAAATCAAGCCAATTATTGATTTATTTCCATTCAGGTAACGATTAATTAATCTTCATTAAGCCTAAAAAATCCCACAGGTTTCTATAACTTTGTGGCTCGATTTTACTTTTTATTTAAATTAGGTTTTAAATTTTTACTTGAAGTTAAAAAAGCACAATGGGAAAAGTTTTGATAATTGGAGCAGGTGGTGTTGGTACAGTAGTAGCACACAAGGTTGCTTCTCATCCTGAAATATTTTCAGATATTATGCTTGCCAGCCGTACTAAGTCTAAATGCGATGATATCGCCAAGGCTATTGGTGGCAATAAAATTAAAACTGCAGCTATAGATGCAGAAAATGTTCCGGAACTGGTAAAATTGATCAAATCATTCGGTCCGGAATTAGTTATTAACGTAGCACTTCCCTATCAGGATCTTACCATTATGGATGCCTGTCTGGAAGCTGGTGTTCACTATCTTGACACCGCCAACTACGAACCTAAAGAAGAAGCCAAATTTGAATATTCATGGCAGTGGGCTTATCAGGAAAAATTCAAAAATGCAGGCTTAACAGCTATTTTAGGTTGCGGATTTGACCCTGGCGTTACCAATATTTTCACTGCTTATGCAGCCAAGCATCATTTCGACGAAATCCACTACCTGGATATAGTAGATTGCAATGCAGGCGACCATGGCAAACCATTTGCTACTAACTTCAACCCTGAAATCAACATCAGAGAAGTAACACAAAAAGGTAAATACTGGGAAAACGGTGCCTGGGTTGAAACTCAGCCACATGAAATCCACAAACCTCTAAATTACCCTGAAATCGGGCCAAAAGAGTCTTATGTGATTTTTCACGAAGAATTAGAATCGTTGGTTAAAAACTTCCCTACCCTAAAAAGAGCCAGATTCTGGATGACTTTCGGGCAGGAATATTTAACACACCTTCGTGTAATTCAAAATATTGGTATGGCCGGTATCGAACCGATCAACTACCAGGGTATGGAAATTGTGCCTATTCAGTTCCTAAAAGCTGTATTGCCAAATCCTGGCGATCTGGGCGAAAACTATGTGGGTAAAACCTCTATCGGTTGCCGCATAAAAGGTATCAAAGACGGTAAAGAAAAGACATACTATATATACAATAACTGCGACCACGTAGAAGCTTATAAAGAAACCGGTACTCAGGCAGTAAGTTATACAACAGGTGTACCTGCTATGGTTGGTGCCATGATGCTGATGAAAGGCATCTGGAAATCTCCGGGAGTTTTCAATGTAGAAGAATTCAATCCTGATCCATTCCTTCAGCAATTAGCCAAAGACGGACTTCCTTGGATTGAAGTTCACGATGGCGATCTGGAATTTTAAGAATATTATCAATGATAAAAAGCGAGAGAATTCTCGCTTTTTTCTTTACTACTTATCTCATAATAATACGAACAAATTCATGTCTGTAGATTTCAATCAGGTTCCTTCTCCCTGCTATCTTCTGGAAGAAAAATTACTTAGAAAAAATCTGGAACTTATAAAAGGCGTAAAAGATCAGGCTGGCATCGATATTATCCTTGCATTTAAAGGGTTTGCCATGTGGAGTACTTTTCCAATTATACGCGAATACATAAGCAGTGCTACGGCAAGTTCTGCCAGTGAAGCAAGACTGGCTTTTGAGGAAATGAAATGCCAGGCTCACACATACTCGCCGGGATATTCAGATCTGGATTTTGATCAAATCATTCAATACAGTTCACATATTACGTTCAATTCATTAAGTCAATACAACAAGTTTTTGCCCAAAATCAAGGCTTCGGGCAAAAAAATATCTATTGGACTTAGAGTAAACCCTGAATACTCGGAAGTGCAAACCGATTTATACAATCCTTGTGCACCGGGTTCCAGATTGGGGATTTCGGTAGAACAATTAGCTGAAAACCTGCCGGAAGATGTTGAAGGTTTGCATTTTCATGCTTTATGTGAATCCAGTTCATATGATTTGGAGAAAACCCTGCAATCGTTTGAAACTCGTTTTGTCAAATACTTACCTAAGGTAAAATGGGTAAATATGGGCGGTGGTCACCTGATGACCAGGCAAGGTTATGACACCAACCATTTGGTGACGTTGCTATTGGCATTCAAAAAGAAATACAATGTAGATGTAATACTGGAACCGGGTAGTGCATTTGCCTGGCAAACCGGCACGTTGGTAAGCTCTGTATTGGATATTGTTGAAAGCAAAGGTATAAAAACAGCTATACTTGATGTATCATTTACGGCACACATGCCCGACTGTCTGGAAATGCCTTATAAACCCAAAATAACCGGTGCTACGGACGAAATAGAAGGCAAACCAACTTACAGACTGGGTGGTAACAGTTGTTTATCCGGTGACTTTATGGGCAATTGGAGTTTTGACAAAGAACTACAGATAGGAGATAAAATTATCTTTGAAGATATGATACACTATACGATGGTAAAAACCACCACATTTAACGGTGTTACTCATCCTTCAATTGGGATTTGGGATAAGAATAATCAATTGAGAATAGTCAGAACCTTTGGCTATGAGGATTACAAAAACCGATTATCATAAGATAATTTAACCACAGAGGACACGGAGTTTTTACGCAGAGTTCGTAGAGAAAACATTCATGTCCTTTGTGGTTACCAAATCTTACAATCGTTCCAAAAAAGCCATCGTATCTACATTGTCGGCATAATCGGTCAAACTCGGTTTTTGCGCAGCTCCAAAGGGCAAGGAACCTTCAAACCAACCATCCATAGAAGCAACAACTTGTATTTTCTCCTTATTTTCCTGCAAATAGTTTTGCAACTCAGTCTTATTATTATAAAAACTATAAAATATCACCGAAATAGGTGATACCAAACCTTCATCTTCTTTCAGAAGTATAAACCCGTTGTCAAAATACGGCATTCCTTTCAGCAAGTATATAGCCCTGTTATATTCATAATTATTTCCGTACTTGGTATGGTCTATCAGATAGGAATACTTTTCCAGGTGTTTGATTAAATTTACAGGATCAAAGCCAACCGGCAAAAATAGCTTAGATACATTTCTGCAACCAAGGCCAAAGTAGGTAAACATATCTTCCCCCAACATATGAATATCCTGCTCCTGCTCATTGCCATTTAAAACGGCAACAGAAGTACGATTTTTGCGAATTATATTCGGTTTTTTAGAAAAATAATATTCGAAATATCGGGCTGTATTGTCCGAACCGGTGGCAATATAGGCATCAGCTAAAGTGATCTTTTCAGCGATCTCTATTTGTACCGACATCTTGGGCTCTGCCTCTATTAACAAACCAAGTACTTTTTGTATAAGTACTGCATCCTGCGAACTTACTTTGATCACGGCAATATTACCCGAAATCAGTACCGACAATATATCATGAAAACCCACTAATGGAATATTGCCAGCCAACACCATACCAACTCGCATTGGAGTCTTGCCTACAAAATTATACGACGCACACCAGTCAGTTAACAGATCCTTAATCAACAACTTTCTGATATTGGCAATGGCCTGACGTATTGAACTTTCTGTAAACCACTTATTTTGAGCAGAAGCATAAGCAACCCAATTCAAAAACTCCTCCTGGTCAAGATTTTCTAATCTGTTTCCGAGTGCTGCAAAAGCATTAATTCTTTGTTGTAAATTCGTCATCAGAGCAAAATAACGCAAAATTCACAAATTAAAGTTGGTCAGAAATCATTTTGTGCCTAATTTTGTTACTTGATTTAAACTGAGAAAGGCACTACTATGGCTATTATTATTACCGATGAGTGTATCAACTGTGGAGCTTGTGAGCCGGAATGCCCGAATACCGCAATATATGAAGGCGGTGCTCAATGGAACTATGCAGGGGGTACCCAGTTAAAAGAAATAGAACTTGAAGATGGTTCGTCCATGGATGCAAGTACTGAAATGGAACCAATCTCTGAAGAATTCTACTATATTGTATCCAGCAAATGTACAGAATGTACTGGTTTTCATGAAGAACCTCAGTGCGCTGCCGTTTGCCCTGTTGATTGTTGTGTTGATGATCCGGATGTTAGAGAAACCCAAGACGAATTGGTTGCAAAGAAAATTTGGATGCACGGAGAATAACTCCTTAATTAATTAATTTTTAAAAGGCGGAACTTCCGCCTTTTTTTATTTTCAAATAGATGCTATTTTTAGCACAAATATTTTACAATACTCATGAAGACATTAGATACCTTTAATTTTTCAGGTAAAAAAGCACTGGTTCGCGTTGATTTCAACGTGCCTTTGAATGATAAATTTGAAATAACCGACGATACCCGACTAAAAGCAGTTATTCCTACCGTTAACAAAATACTCAAAGATGGTGGTTCTGCTATACTTATGTCACACCTTGGTCGTCCGAAAGACGGACCAACCGAAAAATATTCTCTGAAGCATGTTGTATCTTACTTAAAAGATGCCTTCAATACAGATGTAAAATTTGCTACTGCCTGCATTGGTCAGGATGCTAAAGACCTGGCAGCCGATCTTAAACCCGGTCAAATTCTATTGCTTGAAAACCTTAGATTCTACAAAGAAGAAGAAAAAGGTGATATCGAGTTTGCAAAAAAACTTTCACAACTTGGCGATGTATATGTAAACGACGCCTTTGGAACTGCACACAGAGCGCATGCTTCTACTGCTGTTATAGCACAATTCTTTACAGAAAAAGTTTGTGGTTATGTAATGCAGGCAGAACTTGACAATGCCAAAAAAGTATTGGAAACTGCTGAAAGTCCATACACAGCTATTATGGGAGGATCCAAAGTTTCTGATAAAATCCTTATCATCGAAACCCTGCTTGACAAAGTAGATACCTTAATCATTGCCGGAGGTATGGCTTATACTTTCTTCAAAGCATTGGGTGGTTCAGTTGGTACCTCTTTACTACAAGAAGAACAAATACCTACCGCACTTAAAGTATTAGATATAGCTAAGCAAAAAGGTGTGAAATTATTATTGCCGGTTGACAACCTGATTGCTACCGAATTTAGCAACGATAGTGAGCGTAAAGTAAACACAGGTATCAATATTCCTGATGGTTGGATGGGATTGGATATTGGACCAGAGTCTATCAAATTATTTAGCGAAGAAATTGAAAAATCTAAAACGGTACTTTGGAATGGACCAACCGGCGTTTTTGAATTTGAAAACTTTGCCAAAGGTACTTTCTCTGTTGCTGAATCTGTAGTAAAAGCTACAAAAAATGGTGCTTTCTCTCTTATCGGTGGTGGCGACTCTGCTTCGGCAATCAACAACCTTGGTTTTGGTGACGATGTATCTTACGTATCTACAGGTGGTGGTGCATTGTTAGAATATATGGAAGGTAAAACTCTTCCAGGAGTAGCTGCTTTACAATAATATTATTGAGTTAAGATTAAACGTGTGGTTAATTCACGTTTAATCTTACTATTGTCCAATTTAATCATAGGATAATATTTTTTTAACATTCAATTTATAAACATGTTGAAAATTTATCGTAACTTTGATTATATTGGTTCGTATCCTAACTTTGAATTTGCGTTAATACCTAAATCTTATTGACTATGAAATTAAGAATGTTGTTTTGTGCTTTGGTAATATTTGGAATGGCATCTTGCCGTCATTACACATGTCCTACCTATATCAAAAAGGACGTAAAAGAAGTAAAAACTGAAACTGCAAAAGTATAACTAATACTAAATATAAAAGGCACGAAGATTTTATCTCCGTGCCTTTCGGTTTCTAAACAGTACAGGAAATATTATTTCCCGAATTTTCCTTTCAGCATAGCAAGTTTGCTTTGCAAATCTCCCTCCACACTATTCTCAGCAGTTTTTGATTTGCCTTTTTGTCCACCAATTGGCGCACTGCCTGCCTGATCTTTCATAGACAGACTTATTCGTTTTCTGGCAATATCTACTTCAAGGACAGTTACCTCTACTTTCTGATGCACCTTTACTACTTCTGAAGGGTCAGATATATATTTGTTTGACAAATGGCTCACATGTATCAAACCATCCTGATGCACGCCTATATCTACAAACACTCCAAACTTGGTAATATTGGTTACAATACCTGGCAATTTCATCCCCATACGTAGGTCTTCCATATTCTCCACTCCTTCTGCAAAATTAAATACTTCAAACTGATCACGAGGGTCCAGACCTGGTTTATCCAATTCCGAAAGTATATCCTGCAACGTAGGCAAACCGGTGGTTTCGGTTACATATTTTTTTATATCAATTTGCTTTCTTAGGTTCTTATCTGCAAGCAAGTCCTTCACTTCTACTTTCAGATCCTTAGCCATATTTTCTACTATATGGTACGACTCAGGGTGCACAGCACTGGCATCCAAAGGATGTTTGGATTCACGGATTCGAAGAAAGCCTGCAGCTTGTTCATAGGCTTTATCACCCATTCTTGGCACTTTTTTCAAAGCTTCGCGAGATTGAAAAGGACCATTCTGGTTTCTAAACTCAATGATATTCTGAGCCAGGGTTGGCCCTAGTCCGGATATATAAGTCAGAATCTCTTTGCTGGCAGTATTCACCTCTACACCAACGGCATTTACACAACTCATTACAGTGTCGGTAAGAATATTTTTCAGTCCATTTTGATCTACATCATGCTGATACTGACCTACACCAATAGATTTAGGATCGATTTTTACCAACTCAGCGAGCGGATCCATCAACCTTCTGCCTATAGATACTGAACCACGTACTGTTACATCATGATCCGGAAATTCCTGACGGGCCACATCGGAAGCACTATATATGGAAGCACCACTTTCATTAATCATTACAACGGCAATGGATGCAGGTATGCCTGATTTTTTGACAAAGGTTTCGGTTTCTCTACTGGCAGTTCCATTGCCTATGGCAATGGCTTCTACTGCATATTGTTGGCACAAATTTTTGATTATGGCTTCCGACTTAGCAACCTGTTTTTGAGGTTCATTGGGGTAAATAGTTTCATTGTGAAGTAGTTTGCCCTGCCTGTCTAAGACAACCAGTTTACACCCTGTTCTAAAGCCCGGATCCAGGGCCAAAACATTCTTTTGACCAAGCGGCGCAGCCATAAGCAATTGTTTGGCATTGGCAGCAAATACCCGTATGGCTTCATCATCAGCTGTAATTTTGGTTCCAATTCGTACTTCGGTTTCCATAGACGGTTTCATCAGGCGTTTGTAACCATCTTTTACAGCAAGTTTTACCTGTTCTGAAGCTTCGTTTCTGCCAAGCACAAATTGTTTTTCCAATATATCCAGAGCGTCTTCATCTTGCGGAGTTATTTCCAGACTAAGGATCATTTCTTTTTCTCCACGACGCATGGCCAACATTCTGTGGGAAGGTATTTTGTCAATCTTCTCCTGCCATTCAAAATAATCTTTATACTTTTGTCCTTCCTCTTCTTTGCCGGGAATAACTGTAGACTTAATTGTAGCTGTTTTAAAGAAAAGATCCCGTACTTTACTTCTGGCTTCACTATTTTCATTGATTTTCTCAGCAATGATATCTCTTGCACCGGCAAGTGCTTCTTCAGCATCTTTTACACCTTTTTCTTCAGAAATATATTTGGCAATTTCAGCAGAAATATCCTTTAGTTCTTGTCCAAAAATAAGGTCAGCCAATGGCTCCAGCCCTTTTTCTTTGGCAATTGTAGCTCTGGTTCGTCTCTTTGGTTTGAATGGAAGATAAATATCTTCAAGTTGAGACAATGTTTCGGCCTTTTGAATTTTACCTTCCAATTCGGTGGTAAGTACATTTTGCTCCTGCATAGATTTGAGAATAGCCTCGCGTCTTTTGTCCAAATCTATTAGTTGCTGATTTCTGTCTCTGATTGCAGTTATTTGCACCTCGTCCAGGCTACCGGTTATTTCTTTTCGGTATCTGGAAATAAAGGGTACTGTTGCTCCCTCATCCAACAATTTAACTGTTGCAGCAACCTGTGATGGTTTAACATTGAGTTCTGAGGCAATAATTACAGAATAATTCTTTTCCACTTTTCCAGCATTTTAATTTATACGATCAATATTTATTCTACTTCAAAGGTAAATTGTACCGGTCTGATAGCATATCCCTGCTTTCTGAGCAAGGCTATCAATCCCTGTTCGCCGGCCAAATGTGCAGCACCAACTGCCACAAAAGTTGAGTTTTTGTTCATCAAAGGTATCATTCGATCGGCCATAACACGGTTTCTTTTATAAATCAGCGACTCCATAAAAGGCTCTGTCAATTCGCCGGTTATAAAGAAAGAGAACAAGGAATCAATATCCTGTTGCAGATACACCTGTATTAAATTCTCCATCATATCTTCCTCTACAGTACTTTCAGTTTGTTTAACTTCTTCAACCAGAACCTGTGCTTGTTCCCTGAGCGACATAATCTCCAATGCACCTAATTGTTCGCCGATGGTTTCCAAACCCAACACCTTTTTATTATTCTTTTTGCCTAATTCCTGCAGATATTGGTCTAAAGAAGTTGTGTTATTTGCTTTGTTGTTTGTTGATGAATGATTGGATTTGCATTCGCCAATCAGAACGGAAGTATACACAGGCTTTATTCGGTTGATAAGCATTTTTACCAGTACACCACAGTTCTTCCTCACGTATTTTTTTACCAGTTTATAATCCTCTTTGGAAAGCAGCATATTGAGAGTAGTATCGCCTGGCATTCGAAGCGAAGCAGCAAGTTCCTGCATATTTACCTGATCCATTGAAATTTCCCCGGCAACAGTACCACAACTATCAAAACAAATACGCAGACTATCACTCCAGGCAAATACCCTTTTGTCTGTAATATGAATGGTTCCAAACAGATAGGATGGTGAACTGAGTTGATTACCTGAAATCTCCCAAAGCAAAGATTTGTGCTGAGCCTGAGATGAAAAACAGAAAATGAGCAACTGACTCGAAATTAGCAGATATTTAGTAAGCAAAGGCATATGGCAAAACTATTATTTCGGCGACAAATTTTATTAACAACCTATCAAAATTGAACAAATAAACCATAAAAGAAACCAACTTAACAAAAGCTCTTTGAGCAAGGTTAAAACTATATAGAAGAAAGAAATGAAGGGAAGGATATGAAGAAATACTTAATAGGCTTTATTTTTATGGCCTCAGTTGCCCATTATTCGGTGGGACAACAACTATATGACGATAGCAAAATAACCCGAAGAGAATTCCGGTTAAAATCCAAACAAATGCCACCCAAGGAGCGTAAAGCACGCCTTGAAGACTGGAAATACGAACGATTTATAGCCCGCCAGGATGCCAAAAACAAACGTTCAAACAAAAAAACTTACGCCAAAGTACATAACAAAGGTCCAATGCCGGCATTTTTAAGCAAAAAGCACAAACCACAAAAGGACAAAAACAATGGTTGGTTTGCCAGAAATGACCCCAAAAAGCACCAAAAACCAACAAAATATCCATAGAAAAAGCCCATTAGGGCTTTTTTTTATTATTTTTATCCCACAATTGCGCAAATTGAACTAAATTTGACTTTTCCCTAGCTAAAGCTGACTTTCATATTTTTCAAACAAATACCCTTTAAATGAAAAGTACCTTTCTACTTCTTCTGACATTTATAGTGTTTTGCCAATTTTCACGGGCATCCCATATAGTTGGAGGCGAATTAACCTATCGATTTTTAGGTAATAACCAATATGAATTTACACTGAATCTTTTCAGAGATTGTTCCGGTATAGATGTAGCAGATGAATATCAGATTGATTATGGCTCATTAAGTTGCAATATTCAGAGAAGTTTTAAAGTAAGAAAGTCATCTCAGGAAGAAATAAGCCCGGTTTGTCCATCAAAACTTTCAGTATGCAGAGGAGGTGATGCTCCAGGAATTCAAAGACATACTTATATAGGTGTTGTAGAACTTCCAACCAAATGTAGTGACTGGGTATTTAGCTGGAACAGGCTTGATGAATACAGAAATTCATCTATTACTAATATTAACAATCCGGAAAAAACCGGTATATACATCGAAGCCAAACTCAATAATCTTCTTTTTGAGAATAATAACTCTCCGGTATTTGAGAACAAACCGGTTGCCTATCTTGGGATAAACCAGGGTAACTCAATTAACCCAAATCCTGTAGACGCTGATGGCGATAAACTAGTATTTAAAATCATTACTCCGCGTGCCAGAAAGAATGCTGAAATATCCTATAAAGCACCATTTAATTCGTTAAATCCAATAAGTTCATCGCCCGGATTGTTATTAAATCCTAATACCGGTTCACTTACGTTGAATCCGACTAAAGAAGAAATCTCTGTAACATCCATATTGGTAGAAGAATACAGAAACGGACAATTAATTGGTAGTATAGTTCGTGATATACAACTTATTGCTGAAGACTTAAGCAATCAAAACCCAGTAATAAAAGGCATTAATGGCGGTAATTCTAGAGAATATGAACTATGTGCCGGTCAGAGAGTATGCTTTAAAATATCTGCTTTTGATCCGGATGGGCAAAATGTTAAACTTTCAGCCTCAACGAGTGGTACAACCGGAGCCACTTTTACTCCGCCAAATGCATCAACCAACCCTGAAGGTCAGTATTGCTGGCAAGTACCTGCCAACTATCCAAGCGATACATATACATTCACCGTTACGGCAGAAGATGATAATTGCCCAATAATTGGACAGGCAACTGAAACATTTACTATCAAAGTAAACAGCTTACCTAAAGTTACACTTCCAGCATTCCAAACGATTTCTTGTAATCAGAATTTTGACTTAAAACCAACCATAAATAATGGAACAATGCCTTTCTCCTATTTGTGGAATACCGGGGCTATTACCGAATCAATTTCTATAGGCCCCGGCAAATATACAGTATCAGTAACTGATGCTAAGGGATGTAAAGGCAATTCACTGGAAGCAGAAATTTATTCATCACTTAGGGTTGATTTTGATCACTCAAGGGTATGTGGTGCCGAAGAGGTTCAATTTACTGACATCTCCTTTACAAGCAAAGGTGTCATCAACAAATGGAGTTGGGACTTTGGCGATACTGCCAGTGCCAACAATACATCTACTGAGCAGAATCCCAACCATGTTTTTTCAGCACCTGGAAGTTATACGGTAACATTAACTGCTGAAGACAGCGAAGGGTGTAAAGGAACCTATATGAATGTTGTCAAAGTTTGTGATGCTCCAACTGCCGATTTCTTTAAATTAGACTCATGTAAACTAAAAACTTTATACTTTCAGGACCAAAGTATAGCTTCTGTATGCGGAATAAAGTCTTACCAACTATCCGTTGATAACCAAGTTAAATTCTTTGAAGGTTTTGGAGGTTTTTTACAAAGACCAATTTATTACCCTGGTAACCTTTACTATCTAACTTCAAGCTGGTTGCCAAAAGACACAGGCTGGCATAAGGTAACTGTTACTATCATCAATGAATATAATTGTGTAGACACAAAAACTAAAGATATATATATCTACGACAACCCTTATGGTAGGATACCACAACCAAGTTATTTCCTGGACTGTAATAATCCTGCAAGGACATTTGTAGTTACAGATACAGTGGGAGGAACCTCTCCTATTCGGTTTGAATGGTCAACCGGCAGCACCAACGATTCGATAACAGTTGATACATTAGGGGACTATACGGTAAGAATTATTGATTCATTAGGCTGCGACACCTTGATCACCCGGTACATATTAGACCCTTTAGTACCGGCAGCATCGGCAACTATATTCTGTAACCCTGATGACAATATACTATTCGCCGATACCAGTTTCCACGCCTGGCCTATCGTAAACTGGGAATGGAACTTTGGAAATGGTAGAACAGAAAACTTTACGGATGCAGCAAGCGGAACCAAACAAGAATACAAGTATCCAAGCGATGGAGTTTATAATGTAATTCTCACACTAACCGATGCCACCGGTTGTACTGAATCGGATACCATAGTAGTAAACCAAACCTTGCCTGATTCTAATTTTGTGGTTACGCCAGACTCTATTTGTTCATACCAAAGTATCTCGCTACAAAGTCCTAAAGGTTTGTATCTGGATACCCTCATCTGGGACTTGGGAAGTAAACAATTCGTACGGGTAGATTTTGACAGCACCAATACTGCCACCAAAAACTTTTCCAAAGACCCTACTGGCAAGTATTATTACAACTTTAGCCATAAATATCCGAATGGACTAAACGACACCTCGTTAATAGTAAAACTCAAAATGTATTACAATACCGTAAACGACTCCGTTTCTTGTGTTAAGGAATACACCGATACAGTCAAAATTTTTGAGGAACTAAACGTAATTACCACTGTGGATGGGGCTTGCGCCAATGACACCATAAAACTGATTTCAAAATTACAATCAGGAGGACCAATAGTATCGCAGGAATGGGAAGTAAATAAATATTTGCACAGCCACGTTGGTACTGGTAATCATTTGGAATTAAAGAACAAATACCCTAATGATACATCCTTTTTCCTTAATGGAGATAGTACCTATATCATAAAGTATACAGCCACGAATGCTAATGGTTGTAAACTAGAGAAAACATTGCCACAGCATAATGTAATCACCATGCCAATACCGTTGGTTTGCCCGGAAAATCTATGTGCTAACCGACAAACAATCTTTCTATACAATTGTCAATCTTATTCAGAAGGTAAAGTAGATAGTGTTTATTGGAACTTTGGAGACCCATTTTCATCTCCGGAAAACAATTTTTCTATAAGTGCTTCTACATTTCATATTTACTCACAAGAAGGGACATACAATGTTTCGGTTGAAATTTTTAACAAATCAAAAAACTGCAAGGCCGACACAACCATGCCAGTATACATTTACCCTCTCCCATTACCGGATTTCACCTCTTCTGCACCTGTATGTGAAGGTCAGCCTGTTAACTTTTACAACCAGTCCTCAACAACTGTAAATGGTAGTTCTATAGAGTTTATGACCTGGATACTAAACGAAGGAGATACATCGCTGGCCAGAAATCCTGTTTATACCTACCCCAAAGCCGGAGAGTATAATGTAAAACTTTATGTAACCGATAGCATATCACAATGTGCAGATACCGTTTCCAAAACAGTAGTAGTAAACCCTACTCCCAAAGCCGGTTTTTACTATACCGAAAACGAACTGGTTACATTACGCCCAATCAAGTTTTATGACGAATCTGTTGGGGCTAACAGCTGGCTCTGGATTTGGGGTGATGGCGATAGTACTTTTATCAGTAACCCATTGAACGTAAATCCTGAACATACCTATTCGGCAGCCTTTCCGGAGGTGGTTATCAAGCAAATAGTAAGCAATGAATTTGCCTGTACAGATACCGCAATCAAAGCCCTGGATTTAAAAATCTACTTATTGTTGCCAAATGCCTTTAGCCCAAATGGAGACTTAAATAACGATGGGCTATCGCTCATTTATAAAGGCATAGAAGAACTTCTGGAATACAGAATCTACAACCGTTGGGGCGAATTGATTTTTGACGGAGGTAGCGACCTAAACGCTGCCTGGGACGGAACATACAAAGGCAAAGAGCAACCACTAGGTACCTATGTATACTATGTAAAAGCACGGGACTACCTTCAAAACATAATTACCCATAGTGGTAAAGTAACCTTAATCAGATAACCGGACATGAAAAAATACATCATTTTTTCCCTGCTAGCTTTCAAAGCCATAACCGGTTTTGGTCAGGATATTCACTTTTCGCAGTTTTTCAATACTCCGCAGGTACTAAACCCGGCATTGGCTGGTTTTATGAAACAGGATTTCAGAGCTAATGCCATGTACCGAAACCAGTGGAAGCAAGCCAACAGCACTTTTTCTACCATAGCCTTTGGTGCCGATGCCAACCTGATTCCAGCCAAACTCAAAGGCGACAAAATAGGTATTGGAATTTTGGTATTCAGAGACCAGATGGGTAATGAAATTCTGACCAACAACTCAATCTATGGGACCTTGAGTTATATCAAAACCCTGGATGCCCAGAAAAGACATAAAATATCTGTCGGTACTCAATTTGGAATGGTGCAAAAGAAAATAGACTATTCTAGTTTCTATTTTGGCAAACAGATCGTTGACTACCAAATTAATACTTCATTAGCCTCCGGCGAAAATGTAGATAATTCAATTTCATATTTCAATATGAATGCAGGAGCTTTTTACACTTTCAAAATGCTACCAAGTACAGATTTGCATCTGGGGCTTTCGCTTTTCAATTTATTAAAGCCAAAAGAAAACCTTGCAGATCAAAGTGTAGAAAAAGATCTGAATAAACTTAAAAACAGAAGTATCATAAACCTGGGTGCCAGACAACGAATTACCAAAAGGCTTTATATACATCCTGAAATATTATTTATGAACCAGTCCAAAGCACGAGATTTTAACCCGGGTGCAGCACTGGAATATGCTTTAACAGCAAACCCCGATCTGGTAATGGTGCAACTTGGTGCCTGGTTTAGAACCATGGATGCAGCTATAATTTATGGAGGTTTGAAGTATCATAATATTCATATTGGCCTGAGTTACGATATTACCAATAGTACATTCAATGATATCAAAGACTCGCCTGAAGTAAAAGACGATGCTCGTATTGGTGCCTTTGAAATCACCCTTACGTACTTAGGATTCTTCAAAAGAGCATTGCCTTACGAAAAAACAGTACCTTGTATATTCTTTTAATACCCAACGTCGTGATGAAATTTCTACCTTTTTTAGCTATAATTTTTCTTTTAACCACCAATAGTTGGGCTCAGGAAAGACCTATCAGAAACCTTTCGCCAAATCAGAAACATGAACTGGGCGAAAAACTAAACACCAGTGGAAGTTATTACAACTCGGTTCACCATATGAGAAAATTGGTGGATGAGCATCCTTCCAACAAAAAGTATATTATGGGTCTGGCTGATGCCTACTTTTTTTCCAGAGATTATAAAAATGCCATCATCTGGTACAAAAAACATGTAGATCTGGATGGCGAAAAGATAGTTTCCCTGGCATTATTCAGATATGCCGAATGTCTAAAATACACCGAGAAATATGCCGAAGCCGAAAAAGCTTTTGATAGTTTCTTTAAGAGCAAATACCGTGAAGCTAGCGGCGAAAACTACAAAAAAATTGCCGGCAACGAAGTACTTTCATGTCAGTGGGCTCAAAAACAACCCAAAGATCTCAATCCTTATTCCATCATACACCTGGGGGCCGAAATCAACTCGGCTTACGGCGATTTTGCACCCTGTATCTGGAAAGATTCTGCCCTGATATACTCATCGTTGCAGGCCGATTCGGTTATTACCATTACACCTGACGAAGCACATCCTCACATGGTAAAGCTTTATACTTCAACCGAAAAAAATGATACCTGGGAACCAAGCGAAATACTACCTGGACTTAACACCATATTTGAAAACAACGCCAACGGTACATTTAGTCCCGATATGTCTCGTTTCTATTTTACCCGTTGTATTACCAATAAGGATGAAAAAATCGAATGCAAAATATACGTCAGTCAGATAAAAGACGGTAAATTTTCAAAACCAAAAAAACTACCTTCCAAAATAAATCGTGCAGGTTATACAAGTACACAACCTAATATTTCAATCATTGAAAACAGAGGTACTAAATACGAAGTAATGACCTATGCATCGAACCGAAAAGGTGGAAGAGGTGGCATGGATCTTTGGTACACCATTATAGAAAAAGGCAACAACTACAAAAGTCCTGCTAATCTGGGTAGAGAAATCAATACCTTACGAGATGAGATCACCCCTTTTTACGACAGCACTTCCGGTACATTATTCTTTAGTTCAAACTATCATTTTGGATTTGGAGGATATGACGTATTTCGTTCAACAGGTTCATTTAACAGCTGGTCTGCACCGGTTAATCTTGGAAAACCGGTAAACACACGGGTTGATGATACCTATCTTACTCTTAAAGGCGACAAATCTGAAGGTTTTCTGGTTTCGAACAGACCTGAAGGCTTTCACCTGACCAGCGAAACCTGCTGCGATGATATTTATAAACATCGCCTTAATAAAGACTTGACCATTATTAAACTCTTGGCATATAATAATCCAAGTGATATGGTAGAACAAAAAGATGCCAAACTTCGATTGTTTGAAATACCGAATACCGAATTTCCTACTCAACTGAATACCCAAGTAGATACCTTAGGTAATTCCAAACCAACAATTAGCAACAAACAACTGATCAACAACTTTATTAAAACGAGTAAGCAGCCTGCTTCTGCCCTTGTCAACACCTTTATTTTACCTGGCAGATACAAAGAATTGCCAGAAACAGAAAACAGTTTTTGGGTAAAAAAGAACAAAGTCTATCTGGCTGCCGCCACCAATGGCAAAGACACTTCCATGTTCCTAGTGCAGATAGGCACAGATAGCTTGTTCAAACAAAGTATAAGCTCAGATACGGACTTGACCTCTACAGAAGCAATTTATCTAAGTGATTTTGATTTAGGAAAAATCGTTTTCTTCTTCAACAAAAAAGCAGACTCCAGTACAACTACCCTTGCAAAAACTGATAAACCAAAAAACACAGAACCTGAAGTTGAAAGCGAAAAATCGAATACCATAGCCATGGTATACAAAGAATTGGAAGGTCAGAAGATAAAAAACAAAAATAAAGATCTGGATACGAAGGAATTTTCCGGCGAACTCAAAATTATCTTAAACTATGACTTTGACGATACCAAATTTATCGAAAAGCATTCCGGAAGTTTAGATAGTTTGGCAGCATTATTAACCAAATATCAGAACCTGTCCATCTTTATTGGTGCTCATACCGACAGCAAAGGTAGTGATGATTACAATTTGGCTCTAAGTAAAAGAAGGTATAAATCCATCATGGATTATATGAACAAAAAAGGAATAAGCAGAAAGCGTATGTCAGGTCAGGGATTTGGAGAAACAGAACCTGTTGTGGTAAACGAAAACCCGGATGGAAGCGACAATCCTGAAAACAGATGGCTAAACAGAAGGGCCGAAATAACCATTTTGGAGAAATAGAAAGCTAATAACTATTTTCTCCAAAAAAATATAACACTATATTTGAGGCAAAACCCTTTTTTCATGATTCGACTTTTATTAGGCATACTTAGTTTTGGGCTTATTTTGACACTTTCTCAACCTGCTTTTGCTCAGGACGACCAGGGTGAATCAGATGGTAAAAAGAAAACGATAAAAGTTAAAAAAGAAAAGAAGCGCGGACAAGGCAGCCAGGAAGACTTAGATGCTTTAAATCAGGACGGTACTGAGAGTAAAGCATATAAGGACTATATGAAAAAAGCCGAAAAAAAGAAAAAAGATAAAGATAAAAAAAACGAACATACACGTAAAAAAGCCGAAAAAGCTGCCGAAAAACGCAGGAACAAAGCTGCGAAAAAAACCAAGCATAATAAGAAAAACTACGGCAGACGATAATTACAAACTAGTACTTTTCAAAGTTTAAGGTGTCCATTTAAAAATAAATCCAAACCTTAATCTAAAATACCTTCTCTTTTAGTACAACCATTTTTTTGTTACATCGTAGATTCCATTTATTCGATAATACATCGAAATTCAAGCAGCTAATGGAAAAGACCTACTACGATACAGTTTGTGTAATTGAAGACAACCCTATTGATGTTTTATTAATTGAACAGGCAATTACACACTCTAATTTTGCCCGTGAAATTCTTGTATTTGAAGGTCCGGAAATGGCTCTAAAATGGTTCAAAAGCCTCGATCCTGAAAATGATCAGATACCGGAAGTAATCTTTCTGGATCTTAATATGCCCAAGTACAATGGTTTCGAATTGATCGACAAAATGAGTGTTGAAGTAAATCCTGCCGTTTTCAAAAAATGTCAGTTCGCCATACTTACTTCTTCATCAGACCCTAATGATGTAATGAGGTCCAATAATTACAAAAATGTTATGTCCTATATAACCAAACCTATAGAATATACCGATCTGCATCCAGACAAATTCATGAGCCACAACGAAAAATATTTAAGGCTAAGAAGCATGATGTGGGGATAAAAAAAGGCCTATAAAGGCCTTAGTTGTTTTTTCGTTTTAGGGATGAATAAACCATTTCAAGACACCCAGACCGCCCGAAACCTCCTTCCAGCTATCTATATCAAATTCTATACATACCACACCACAGGTTGGTACATTTTCGATTACCTCCTTAGTCAAATACTCAGCCAGATAAGTAAAACCAGGGTTATGCCCAATTAGCATAACAGATTTATGTTGATCGTCCAGGGTAGTAATGGTATTAAACAAGGTACGCATACTGGCTTCATAAATATCCTCGTTAAAAACGATGGCATCCTGATCAAACTTCAATTGCTCACAAATATATTCGGCTGTTTGTCTGGTGCGTTGAGCAACACTGCAAATAATAAGATCAGGCATTACTTCCATATCGTATAATCTGCGTCCAATACGAAGGGCATCATTTATCCCTTTTGCATTCAACTCTCGGTCTATATCCTTTTGTCCGGAAACAGACCAGTCTGATTTTGCGTGTCTTAGCAAATATAATTTATGGAGCATGGAGCAAGTAATTAGTTATCGCTTAAAAAATATAAATCAAAATTAGGAATTAATTGTTAATGGGATGTTTGATATTTGCATTTTTAAGTAAAAATTAATCATATTTGAATTGTCCCAATAGAATTAGAAGTAAAATATGACTAAAAATCTAGTTATTGTAGAGTCTCCGGCGAAAGCCAAAACCATTGAAGGGTATTTGGGTAAAGATTTTGTGGTCAAATCAAGCTATGGACACGTACGCGATCTTGCCAAAGGCGATAAAGCTATCGATATAGAACATGGCTTCAAACCTACATACGAAGTATCAGCAGATAAAAAAGAAATAGTACAACAACTCAAAAAGTTAGCTAAGGAGGCCGAAACGGTATGGTTAGCAACTGACGACGACCGCGAAGGAGAAGCCATAAGCTGGCATCTAAAAGAAACCTTAGATTTAAACGACGCCAAAACCAGAAGAATAGTATTTCGTGAAATCACCAAAAATGCTATTCTAAATGCTATACAAAGTCCGCGTAAACTGGATCTTGATCTTGTAAATGCTCAACAAGCCCGACGTTTGCTTGACCGATTGGTTGGTTTTGAACTTTCACCCATACTTTGGAAAAAAATAAAAACCGGACTATCTGCCGGCAGAGTACAATCCGTTGCAGTACGACTTATCGTAGACCGTGAGCGTGAAATTGAGAAATTCCAAACTCAATCTTCTTATAGAGTCACAGCAATTTTCAGTCTTGAAACAGGACAGAAACTTCATGCTGAACTTCCTGAAAAATTCAGTAGTGAAGAAGAAGCAAAAGCGTTTTTAGAAAAATGCAAAGGAGCAGAATACAGCATAGGAAACCTTGAAAAAAAACCGGCCAAAAAATCTCCTGCTCCACCATTTACCACTTCTACTCTACAGCAGGAAGCAAGCAGAAAACTGGGCTTTAGTGTTGCTCAAACCATGACCCTCGCTCAGAGGCTTTATGAGGCAGGTAAAATCTCCTATATGAGAACTGACTCCCTAAACCTTTCAGAGGACGCTCTGGCTGCTGCTAATGCCGAAATTAAAAGGGAATATGGCAGTGAATTTGGCCAACGAAGAATATATAAAACCAAATCAGAATCTGCACAGGAAGCTCACGAAGCCATAAGGCCAACCTCATTTAGTGAACATGAAGCCGGTCAGGAACGAAACGAGCAACGCCTGTACGAACTAATCTGGAAAAGAGCAATCGCCTCCCAAATGGCCGATGCCGAACTGGAAAGAACCACAGTAACCATCAATATATCTACCGTACCACAAAAATTGGTAGCCAAAGGTGAGGTAATCAAATTTGAAGGATTCCTGAAAGTATATATCGAATCTTCTGACGATGATGAAGACGAAGAAAAATCAGGCACTTTGCCACAGCTAATTGTTAACCAGAAACTGGTGTTTAATCAGCTAAAAGCACTAGAACGATACAGCCGTCCTGCTCCAAGATATGCAGAAGCAAGTTTGGTAAAAAAACTGGAAGAAATGGGTATAGGGAGACCTTCAACCTATGCACCAACCATTTCAACCATACAAAAAAGAGACTATGTAGTAAAAGAAAGCAGAGAAGGCCGGGAAAGGCCACTTAAAGAACTGATTCTTTTAAAAAACGAAATAAAAACACAAACAGTAACTGAAAATACCGGAGCAGAGAAAAACAAACTTTTCCCTAATGATATAGGGATGATCGTTACCGACTTTTTGGTACAATACTTTCCCAATATTACCAACTACAGCTTTACAGCTACTGTCGAAAAAGAATTTGACGAAATAGCACAAGGCAAAAAAGAATGGGCACAAATGCTTGAATCTTTTTATAAAAACTTTCACCAAAAAGTTGAAAGTACAGAAGCCATTGATCGTTCGGAAGTAAATACAGGTCGCGAATTGGGTATAGACCCAAATACCGGCCTTAAAGTAATAGTGCGACTTGGTCGCTTCGGCCCGCTTGCTCAGCTTGGTGAAGCTACCGAAGAGGGCGAAAAACCTAAATTTGCCAGCCTTCGCAAAGGTCAGCATATTGAAACTGTAACCCTGGAAGAAGCTCTTGATTTATTTAAATTACCAAGAGAAGTCGGCATGTTTGAAGACAAAACCATGACAGTAGCTATAGGGCGTTTTGGACCATATGTGCGTCATGACAGCAAGTTTTACTCACTTACCAAAGAAGACGACCCCTATACAGTTGACGATATCAGATGCGTTGAACTAATCGAAAAGAAACGTAAAGCTGATGCTGAAAAAGAAATTAAGGTATTTGAAGAGGACCCTGATGTAAAAGTTTTGAACGGCCGTTTTGGACCATACATAGCAGCGTTGGGCAAAAACGTAAAAATACCCAAAGAGCTGGATCCTAAAGATCTTACACTTGAGCAATGCCTTAAGTTGGCTCAAGATGCACCGGAGAAAAAAGGCCGATTTGCTAAGAAAACAAAAGCCGAAGTAAAACCTGAAGCTAAAAAAACAGCAGCAAAAAAAGCTACAACCAAAAAACCCGCTGCTAAAAAAACAGCAAGCAAAACCACCAAAAAGAAATAGCACCAAATGGTGTTATTTCTTTTTACAGCCAGTTCAACATTTTTAGATCTTTAACCTGCCAATCATAAACAACCATGAAGAAAATAGTAGTACTCAGCGGTGCCGGAATAAGTGCAGAAAGTGGCATCAAAACATTTCGAGATTCCGGAGGACTTTGGGAAGGGTACGATATTGCCGAGGTGGCCACACCCGAAGGCTGGGAAAACAATCCGGAATTGGTACTGGAGTTTTATAACATGCGTCGCAAAGATGCATTGAAAGCTGAGCCTAACGCCGGTCACCTGGCATTGAAAGCATTAGAATCCCGATACGATGTAACCATTATTACCCAAAATGTAGATAACCTGCACGAAAAAGCAGGTTCTTCCAACGTGCTACATTTGCATGGTGAACTATTCAAATCGCGCTCAACCTGCGACCAGCAATTGGTATATGATATACAAGGCTGGGAAATAAAACTGGGAGACGTTTGTGCCAAAGGCTCTCAACTAAGACCGCATATAGTTTGGTTTGGAGAGGCCGTACCAATGCTTGAAAAAGCTATTCAGGAGGTTCTGAAAGCTGATATACTAATAGTATTAGGTACATCCCTACAGGTATACCCCGCAGCCGGACTTATTGATTACGCTAAAGATGAAGCCCCAAAATATATTATAGACCCTAATATGCCATACGTTTCTCCCCGAAACAATTTGCATCTGTTTCCGGAAGTTGCCAGTTCCGGCTTGAAAAAAGTGGCAGATCTGTTAATGAAATAATAGCAAGATCTCATAAAAGAACTTAACTATAGATTCAGATAAGGCAACGTTGCACTATTAGACAGTAGTACTCAGCAATCCTTCCAGAATATCGCCTACATAATATGCCAGCACGGCTGCCAATCCGCCCAAACCCAAGGTTTCCAGTATACCCCAAAGTATACTTTTTTCCGTTACATAACTTTTTAAAGCACCTACTATACCTAAACCAACCCCTGTAAGCAGCGAGGCGTACAAAAACAGACTGTCTGACTGAGATCCGGTAACTACCTGAAAAAGATATGCCAGCAAGGGAATTGAACCTATAAGTATAAAACTAATAAAAGTAACCAATGCGGTACTAAAAGGCGTTTTCTCTTCTTTGGTTAGTCCCAATTCCTCTTTCATCATGGTATCTACCCATACATCTTTGTTGGAAGTAATTACTTCTACTACCTGTTCCAACAGTTCTCCTTTAAAACCCTTTTTTTTGTAAATTTCCCGAATCTCCTCTACTTCACTCCCATGCAGGTTTTCAACTTCCCAGTATTCGACTGATTTGTGTTTCTCGAAATTATCCTGTTCTGCTTTAGTTGAGAAATAATTGCCTACTGACATAGAAAATCCATCGGCAATCAGGTTAGCCAAACCCAGTATAATTACGATAGTCAAATCAAGACTTGCTCCTTCGGCACCAGCCACAACAGCAAAAGTTGTAATAGCACCATCTATTCCACCGTAGACAAACTCAGCAATATATTCCTTGTTGACAAACAATATCTTACCATTTGCATGTAGTTTATCTTCCATAAGCAAAAAAAATGAGTGTGTTAATTATCCATTATAACTGGTAAAAACGGCTTGTCTAAAAGATTTGTTGGGTGAGTCTGATAAGTCATTTTAACCCTGTTTACGCAATAGAAATCTACCAAAAATTAATCGCTTTATAAAATCAATTAATTGGGCTTTTCAACCACCCAAACAATTGATTTTCAAAAATCGGGGTTGGATTAAACAACAGCAGGTGCAAACAGACTATTGACCGTTTTTACAATCCATTTATTAGGCAGTAATTTACTAAAATAGGCTCCAAGGGTATTGTTTGTCCCGGGAATTATTTCAGATATACCGTTCAACATTCCTTCTATTGCTATTTTAGCTACATCGGTGGGCGACATTTTAATTTCACGGCTATTTACGGGCAGGCGAGTCAAGCCGGCACGTTCAAAAAACTCAGTTGCCGTTGGGCCCGGGCAAAGTACAGACACCTGAATATGACTATTCTTTAACTCTTCACGCAACCCCAAGGTAAATGACTGTATAAAAGACTGCGTTGCTGCATATATACTCATATATGGTATGGGCTGATAGCAAGCTGTGCTGGATACATTAAGTAAAAAAGCCTTAGAGTTATTCCTAAGCAGCGGTATAAAATTATAGGTCATCTTAACCATGGCCATTTGATTAAGGGCCATTAGTTCTAACTGGTCTTTTAAATCAATTTCTGCAAAACGACCATACAAACCGGCACCGGCATTATTGATGAGCTTGTCAATATTTAGATTTTGACTATTACAAAAGTAAAGCATATCCTGAACGGAACACTCATCTGTCAAATCTGTTTCTATACATTTTACATCTACTTTATAGCGCTTTGTTAAACGTTCACTAATCTCAGATAGCTGTTCGCATGACCTGGCAACTAATATCAAATTAAACCCTTTTGAAGCACAATATTCTGCCATGGCAAGCCCGATACCGCGGCTAGCACCTGTAATTAATGTATATTTCATGTTTAGAATTTTCTCGCTACTGACTCCAACTTATTTGGCTGCGGTAATGCAGCTTACCTTCTGAAATAACCAGTGGTGAGGCGATATTGTTTGTATACAATTGCCCGGTTCCCAGTCCTTGCGGAAAATATTTTAAATCTTTTTCTGCCGTATACTGAGCTATTGCATTTAAGCCAATATTTGACTCCAAAGCGGAAGTTATCCACCACTTGGTATTCACATTTTCAGCAGCTGTTATCCATTCGTCTGTAGCCTTAAACCCTCCAAGCAGTGTAGGTTTTAGGATAATATATGGTGGTTGGAGTGTTTCGAGCAGGGTAACTTTATCAGCCATTTGAGTTATACCGATCAGTTCTTCGTCTAAGGCTATGGGTATGGGCGATTTTTTACACAAATCAGCCATTAGCTCCATTTGCCCCGGTTTTATTGGTTGCTCTATTGAATGAAGATCATACTTTTCTAAACGATCTAATTTTGTCCAAACATCCTCACTCGAAAAAGCACCATTTGCATCTACCCTCAGTGTTATTTCTTTTGCAGAATATCGCTGACGAATGGAAGCCAAAATTGAGCACTCTGTTTCAAAATCGATTGCTCCTATTTTTAGTTTTAGACATGTAAAACCATCAGCCAATTTCTGTTCTATTTGCTCGGTCATAAATTGCCTATCGCCCATCCAGACCAATCCATTAATGGGTATACTGGCTTTGCCGGCGTAAAAGAAATTTTCAAAAACCATTTTCTGGCCACCATTTTTGAGATCCAGCAAAGCAGTTTCCAAGGCAAATAGTATGGACGGAAAATCACTCAGTCCAAAAACATCTTTCAGATTTATTTGCAACAAATCCATTAAATCAAACTCATTCAATTTCTCAGTTAATTCCATCAATTTACTTTCAAACTGAGGGCAATAGTCCGGGCTCAAACCTGCCAAAGGACCGGCCTCTCCAACACCCACTATTTTGGGCTTTGTAGTTTCCCATAGCTTTAAAAACCAGGTATCCTTTGTTCTTAATACGCCACGTGAGGTACCTGCGTCAAACTTAAATTGCAGGGTATGTTTTTGAATTGAACTTTTCATCTTGATGTAAAAATATGAAATACCTTTTGTGCAAATGAAACAAATCACTGTTTCGTTTTTGTTAAGCAATAGAAATATCAGCATTGTATCTGATGTGGTGGTTGAAAACAGAAGGAGGAAGAAACAATGAGCAGCAATACAAAAACACTTGACTATAGAGGACAATCTCTAAGCACCTCCAACGATCTGGATGGATTAATGTCACTCATTGGGGATTCTCAATATGTATTATTGGGCGAAGCTTCCCATGGCACACATGAGTACTATACCTGGAGGTCTGCCATCACCAAAAGACTGATTGAAGAAAAAGGGTTTTCTGTAATAGCTGTAGAAGGAGATTGGCCGGATTGTTACAAAATAAACCGCTACATCAAACGCTTTCCGGGTACACATACTCCAATTTCTGATTTGTTTTCGACCTTTCGCCGCTGGCCAACCTGGATGTGGGCAAACTGGGAAACTGCCGCCCTTGTTGAATGGCTGAAAGATTTCAATCATCATATAGCCGCAGAAAACAAAGTAGGTTTTTATGGTCTTGATGTATACAGCCTTTGGGACTCTATGGATATTCTGGTAAACTACCTGCGCAAGGAAGACCCTGCTACTGCCGAGATAGCAGCAGAAGTTGCCAATTGTTTTGAAGCCTATGAAGAAAATGGAGAACTATATGCCCGCGACTTGCGATTTATGGATGGTTGCAGGGATGAAGTTGTAAAATTGCTGCAACAAGTGCGGCAAAAATCACCCAATTATAACCACGACCCCGAAGGTGGATTAAACGCAGAAATCAACTCGATGGTACTAACCAATGGTGAAAATTACTATAGAGCTATGACTTCGCTCAATCAACAATCGTGGAATGTGCGTGACCAACATATGGCAGAAACCTTGGATAGACTAGTAGAGTACCATGGAGCTGATACAAAAGTGATCATCTGGGAACATAATACGCATATAGGCGATGCCCGATATACCGATATGAAAAATGACCAGCTAATCAATATAGGTCAACTGGTGCGCGAGAAACACCAAAAGGCCGGCACAGTGTTAGTAGGTTTTGGGTCGTATGAAGGTACCGTAATTGCTGGACGAAATTGGGGAGGAAACATAAAAGAAATGCAATTACCCAAGGCTCAAAAGGATAGTATAGAATATGAATTGCATCAGGAAAGCCCGCAAGACAGAATATTATTGTTTAACGATCCTGAACTTAAAGAATATTATGACCGATGGGTCAAACACAGGGCTATTGGTGTGGTATACAGACCCGAGTTTGAATATGGCAATTATGTACCTACCAAACTCAGTTCCAGGTATGATGCTTTTATATATCTGGACCAAACTACAGCCCTGCACCCGATGCATATAAAACCAAACGGGCACCTCACTCCGGAAACCTATCCGTTTGCATTTTGAGAGTGGCAAAAAAAAAACAACATTAGCCAAATCATCCCAACAGGTCGATGTTTTGGCTATTTTAGTAAGGTAAGACTATTCATTATCCGTTCACCTGTTGCTTTATATTCGTCAAATTGATCCTCCTCACAGGTAAAAGTCAACAAGTAGGCTTTGTCTTTTATGATCCAATAATATTGTTCGAATTTCAGGGCAAATACTCCCTGTTTTCCGGTATAAATTACTTTCTGAAACTCTTTTCCGTCCTTGATTTCGGTCTTATTCTCAACAACCTGGGCATCGGTTATAATGGATTGAATTTGTTTAATAGACAAATTGGTGTAATCGGACAATGTCATTTTAGTATTTCCCAAATCCTGAATCATAAAATTGACATTCTCCCGAAATTGGTCTTCGGTGGAAACAACCGGACTAAAAATAAAAAAGGTTGTGCCCATTATACCGCTTGTATTTATTTCCCAATCAGCAGGGTATTGAACGCGGTATTTGTTTTTTTCTTTATACTCTAACCAATCAGATTGTCCAGTTGCTGTGCAAATTATACTCAGTATAAATAAATGTGTAATTAATATAGATTTTATCATTCGGCAAATATAGTGACAATTCGTTGGTAATAAATCAAATCAGTTTAACCCTTTAAATATAAGTTTACCCAATTGATATAGTCATTTTTAACTACATTTACGTAAGCGTATATTTATCAATTAATCCAACCCCTGTTCATAAAAACGTGAAAAAGAATATAAAGGAAACTTATTGGGTAGCATATCACAAATCGTATGAATTGCCTGCTTTTACCCATTTTGTTAAAGAAAAATATGACTTACATACCTTTGAAGCTGTAGATGACAAACTCTGTTACTTTGTATTTGATTTTTCAACCCTAACCAATGTATATGTAAGTGATAACTTCGAAAAAATAACCGGCTATCCTAAAGAAGAAGGCCTTCGTGGTTTTGAATTTATACAGCAACATATACATCCGGAAGACGCAGAAAAATGCATGTATTATAGCATAAAATCGCATGAACTGTTGATGAAAGTGCCACTGGAAAAAAGGATAAATGCCAGATTGCGGATGAACTATCGCTTTCTACATTCTACTAAAGGTTATGTTTCTATACTCCATCAGGCAACATTTTCAGAATTTACAGAAAAGGGTATTCCACTTGTATCCTGTGGATATATGCTCGATCTGACCGGATTTTTGCCTTCCAGTCAACAAACCGGATTGTTGGAATTTAACGATGGTGAAACTGCCATGCTGGAAGAAAATTCTAAGGTAATCCGATTTACAAAACGCGAGAAAGATATCATTATATTAGCAAAACGAGGAAACGCTTCTAAGAATATAGCTGACCAATTAGGCTTGAGTATCAATACGGTACACAATATACGGGCAACCTTATTAAAAAAATCAAAAGCCAAAAATATAGCCGAACTTATTGCCATAGCGACAAATAGAGGAATAGTCTGAAAGGTAATAGCTCGGAACCGACGGTTGTAGGTGTTAGCGGAGGGATTACAAACATGAATAGCAGAAGTTGCACCGACGGATGTCGGGGCTAGCGGAGTTGCGTAGGTTTTTCGAGATTTTTTTTGCAATGACTCATACTTTGTCTTTCCCTGTTTTAAAACCTATTTCTTTTCTTGGTTCTGCAGGTGGATTTAGAAGTTCTCTCAGGTATTTAAAAATTAGTTTTAACTCTTCATCATGAGACATGACCGTTCCTTCCAGCTTTTCCAGTTTTAACAATATCTCTTTATTGGTCAAAAGCATTTCACGCATTCTGGTAAATATACACGAATGATTTGGATATTGACCCGAATAGCCGTTTCACTATTAAGGATACAGGATAGCATGGTAACTCCAGGTTCGGTAAAACAAAATGGAGCGTAAGGTAAACCTATTTGATCGGATTTGGAGGTCGCAAATCGCGACCTCCAATTTTCGAATTCTTCTTTAGTCATTTCAAACATAAAATCCTCCGGAAAACGGGCAATATTACGCCTTACTGCTTCTTTCAATCGTTTAGTTTCAACTCCGTAAAGTCCGGCAATATCTCTATCTATCATTACTTTCTAATTTCTTATCAGAAAGATTTTACTTGTAATTACTTCGTCCGGAACAAATGATTTTTCGTTGCTCATAAAACGGATAAAAGGTTTAAATATACTAATTGGATGTCACAATTTATGATTTCCATTTTTCCGCCGTTGTTGGTCTTATTGACCAACAACACAAATATAACTCGAATTTATTCATCTATATGACTCAAACAGCCCCATTCTGTCACTCCAGTTTCAAATAATCTTGCTGATGATTATATTCCAACTTCTGATACATTACTACCGGACTTTCAATGATAAGATTCATAGACTAAAAAAATTAAATTCCCCTTATCTTAACAGATTTTGAATAAATAATAATCAACAATCTTTTGGTCGTTGGTCAAAAGACGCAACGACAGCAAATGGGCTGCTGTATTTCTACCAACCAATGAGAAGGAGTCACCAACTAATTTGGTGACTAGAATTTAAAGAATTTATTTCCTTGATATAAAAACTTCTACCAACCACGTTTCCTCTAAATTCTAAATCAAATTTATGTAAACATTCACAACCACTCATAGATTTATTCCAATAGAACCCACTTACTTTCTCATCTACTACTAAAAAAACTTTTTCATCTTTTTCTGAAATATTTACTTTAAATTTTGAATCGCAGTAATAATTAACATAAAAACTAAGTTTTGCCTTATTATTCAAAATATTTACTGGAAGTTTGTTATTATATTGTATTCTCCCATTAGTAAATAAATCAAAATTATTTTGAATATTACTTTTGTTTATTTTTTTCATTTCCATTATTTCAAGACATTGTATATCAATATTGGAGATTTTAACATTATTGAAATAATTTCCACAAGACATAGTGAACAAAAGTAAAAAGCAAATTCTCATAACTTATCTATAATTTAACGGAGTATTAATTTCCGCCGTTGTTGGTCTTATTAGACCAACAACACAAATATAACTCGAATTTATTCATCTATATGACTCAAACAGACCCATTCCTTTAATTGCTGGTCAAAAGACACAGCATCGGATGCCAAGACCAACAGTTGCAGGAATAATAATAAAAAGGTCGGGATTAAAAATCACCGACCTTTTACTTCAATTTATGGTCTGCTTTATTCGGAACATCCGGTTTAAACAATATGCCACCATTTATCACTCACTCCCCTATCGCTCGGGTTTTTCCCCGAGTGATTTTCATTATTTTGGCCTCTGGCCAACTTAAATTTCATCTAGTTTAATTTCAGAAAACGGATAAGCACTGCTGTAAATATAGTTTT
>Ga0101941_1000880_pt1 | contig 33472 bp, 33 predicted proteins | sample DewCreD2012metaG_3_FD_75242 | JGI IMG/M metagenome (GOLD analysis project Ga0101941, IMG submission 75242) | Hot spring sediment bacterial and archeal communities from British Columbia, Canada, to study Microbial Dark Matter (Phase II) - Dewar... ...
GCCCCAGCCGACACGACCCTCGTGCTCGGCATCGTGGCGGGCGCCTTCATCGCCCTCGGCGGGGTCCTCGCGACCCTCATCGCGACCGACTCGGGGCTCGGCCTGGGCCCCACCCGCTGGCTCGCCGGGATCGGGTTCTCCCTCGGCCTGATCCTCGTGGTGGTGGCCGGCGCGGAGCTGTTCACCGGCAACGTGCTGATCGTGATGGCCTGGGTCTCCAGGCAGGTGAGCCTGGGAGGCCTGCTCCGCAACTGGGCGCTGGTCTACGCGGGGAACCTCCTCGGGGCGTGGAGCGTGGTCGGGATGGTCTACCTCGCCGAGTGGTGGCGCGTGGGGGACGGGGCCGTGGGGCGGGCCGCCCTGGCGACCGCCGCGGCCAAGGCGGCCCTCCCCCTCGGGGTCGCCTTCGTGCGCGGGATCCTGGCCAACGCCCTGGTGTGCCTCGCCGTGTGGCTCGCGACCGCCGGCAGGAGCGTCGTGGACAAGGTCTTCGCGATCATCTTCCCCATCAGCGCCTTCGTCGCGAACGCCTTCGAGCACTCGATCGCCAACGCCTACCTGGTGCCCATCGGGCTCCTGCTCCGCGGCCGGGTCCCGGCCGAGGGGATCCCCGCCGAGCAGCTCGCCTCCCTCGACCTCGGCGGGTTCCTCGGGAACCTGGCCGCGGCGACCCTCGGGAACATCGTGGGAGGCGGCGTGCTGGTCGCGCTGGTCTACTGGTTCGTGTACCTCCGGCCCGAGCGTTCCTCCTGACGCCGGTCCCGGAGGGTCCGGCGACCGGGGGCGGCGCCGCATCCGCGGGCGCCGGACCGCTGCCGCGGGCCGTCGGGTCCTCGCTCAGGGGACGAGGCGGATCGTTCCCTCCCCAGCGAGCACGTCGAAGTCGCGTCGGTCCAGCGTGAGGATCGCCCCCCTCCGCCGCTCCGCGCACGCCACGACGGCCGCGTCGGCCAGCCCGAGCGGCAGGTCCGCGTACCGGAACACCAGCTCGCGGATCCTCGCGAGGTCCCGCTCGCCGCAGTCGAGGAGGAGCCGGCCATCCTCGAGATCCTGGAGGAACGCTCCCAGGCTCGCGAGCCCGAGCCGCGCCTCGAGCACGTAGGCGACCTCCGCCAGGATCCCGGCCGGTACCACGTACGGCCCGGGGTCCGCCTCGAGGGCGTCCACGGCCCGACGGTGCGAGGGATCCCGCCGGTTCGCGACCGCGACCAGCCCGGAGGTGTCCAGGACCAGGGTCATGCCCGGGCCACGCGCCGCCTCCCGCGCTCCCGGACCCAGGCCTTCGCACGGCGCGCGTCCATGCCCGGGACGTCCACGACCCCCACCACCCGCGGTCGCTCGGGCACCGCCTCCGCGAGGTACCGCTCGAGGGCCTCGCGTACGAGTTCCGCCTGCGGCCGGCCCCGTCGGCGCGCCTCGTCGGCCAGCCGCCGCCGCAGCTCGGTGGGCAGGAACACGTTCGTCCGTTCCATGGAAGGAGGAATATACGCATACATACACTGCCCGGGGGAGGAGGCCCCGCCGCGGGCGGCCCACGGCGCGTGGGGAACCGGGCAGCGGCCCGGCCACGCGGGTGGGCCGCGGGCGGCGGGCCGGGCCACGCGGTAGGCTGGCGTCCCAGGTTCGACCGGAGGTGGGACCCATGCAGGTCGGAGCGATCATGAAGACCGACGTGAAGACGGCCTCGCCCGACGACACGTTCGCCGACGTGGCGAGGATCCTCCACGACAACCGGATCTCCTCGGTCATCGTGATGGGGGACGGCGCCCCCGCCGGGATCGTGACCGAACGGGACCTCGTGAACGTGGTAGCCGAGGGGCTCGACCCGCGCGAGGTGCGGGTCGGGGAACGGATGACGCGGAACCTGGACACGGTCTCCCCCACCACCGACGTCGCCGAGGCCGCGGAGCACATGGCCCGCCTCCAGATCCGTCACCTGCCGGTGGTGGACAAGGGCCGGCTCGTGGGGATCATCTCGATCCGGGACCTCGTGACCTGGGCCGTGGAGGAGCTGACGGGCGGCCACGAGCTCCCCGACATCGAGCGCAGCCACACGGCGCTCTCGGCCGCCGCCGAGATCAACCGGAACGCCTAGGGCTCGGGCGGGCCCGGGCTCCGGAGATCGCCGGCTCGGGGAGCGCGGGACCGCTGCGCCGGCCCCGGCGCGGTCGTTCCGCCCGATCCGCCGCGCCGGCCTCGGTCAGCCGCTCCGGCCCACCACGAACCAGATGGCGTGCGCGGGCCGGTCGCCCGCGTTCCACAGGCGGTGGGGTTGGGTGGAGTCGAAGGCGATCGAGTCGCCGGGCTCGAGGACGTGCTCGCGGAACCCCACCTGCACGCCGAGCCGCCCGGAGATCACGTAGCCGTACTCGCGCCCCTGGTGGCGCATGAGCGCGGCGTCGGACGAGGAGGAGCCGCCCACGTCGTAGACCACGTAGAGGAAGTCCACGTCCTCCTCGTCGGCCGTGAGGCGCTCCCAGCGGACCCCCGACTCGAGCTCGAGGGCGGCGCGCTCCCCCGGGCGTACGACGGGCCCGGCCGCCTCCCCCGCCGCGGGCCTCGGCCCACCGCCCTCGGGGTGGGGGTGGAACAGCCGGTCGAGGGAGATCCCGAGCTCGGTCACGATCGCGTAGAGGGTGCTGACCGAGGGCTTGGAGCGCCCGGTCTCGATCTGCGAGATGAGGCTGGCCGAGAGCCCGAGGCGCCGGGCCAGGTCGCGCTGGCTGATGCCCCGCCGGCGCCGTTCCTCGCGCAGGCGCGCGCCGATGTCGGCGAACGCCCCGTGCTCGTCCCGTTCCCGTGCCGACCGCTCCACCGCGGCGAGTCTACAGGGAGGCTGCACCCCGCCCCCGTAACCCCGGCCCCGCGCCCGCCTTGAGGGCGCGGCGTCCCGGCGGTATCGTAGCGCCTGATAAGCGGCACTGAAGGGGTGCTCAGCGTCGCTGGAGGCGTCCGTGCACCACGGGAGGCAGCCATGATGACGGAGTTCCCGGTCGCCACCACCCCGTCCCCCGGCATCCAGGCCGTCGACTGGGAGGAACGGGTCGACTTCGAGCGGCTCCGCCGCTACCGGCTGGAGCGGACGCGGCAGGCGCTCGAGCGCTCCGAGCTCGGGGCGCTGCTCCTGTTCGAGACCAGCAACATCCGCTACGTGACCGGCACCCACATCGGCTACTGGGCCTTCAACAAGGGGGAGCGGTACGCGCTCATCACCCGCGCCGGGAAGCCCCGGATCTGGGACTTCGGCTCGGCGGCCAAGGCCCACCGCCGCCAGCTCCCCCACATGTACGACGAGACGAACTCGGTGGGGGGCAACACCGGGCTGCAGGGCGCGATCCACCCCCGGGTGGGCCTGCAGCGACGCGCGGCCGAGGAGATCCGCTCCATCCTCAGGGAGGAGGGGGTCGCCGACCTGCCGCTCGGGGTGGACGTGGCCGAGACCTCGATCTTCCTCGCGCTCCAGGAGGTCAGGATCCAGGTCCGCGACGGGCAGCAGGTGATGGCCGACGCCCGCGAGATCAAGAGCCAGGACGAGATCGTCCTCCTCACCCAGGCCTGCGCGATGGTGGACGGCGTCTACCAGGACATCTTCGAGGCCCTCAAGCCCGGCGTCCGGGAGAGCGACATCGTGGCCCTCGCCCAGGCCCGGCTGATCGAGATGGGCTCGGAGTTCGTGGAGGCCATCAACTCGATCGCCGGGGAGCGGTGCAGCCCCCACCCCCACGTGTTCTCCGACCGGCTGATCCGCCCCGGCGACCAGGCCTACTTCGACATCATCCACGTCTTCAACGGCTACCGGACCTGCTACTACCGCACGTTCGTCGTCGGGCGGGCCACCCAGGCCCAGCGGGACGCGTTCAAGCAGGCCCGGGAGTGGATGGACGCCGCGATCGAGCTCGTGAAGCCCGGGGTCACCACCGACCAGATCGCCCGCGTCTGGCCGAGGGCCGAGGAGTTCGGGTTCGCCGACGAGATGGACGCCTTCGGGCTCCAGTTCGGCCACGGGGTCGGCGTGGGGCTCCACGAGCGGCCCATCATCAGCCGGCTGAACTCCTTCGACGACCCGATCGAGATCAAGGAGGGCATGCTCTTCGCGCTCGAGACCTACTGCCCCGCCGCCGACGGCCGCTCCGCGGCCCGGATCGAGGAGGAGGTGGTGGTCACCGCGGAGGGCCCGAGGGTCATCACGCTCTTCCCCTGCGAGGAGCTGATGGTGGCGAACGAGTACTAGGGGGCCGGCGATGGCGACGGTTCGGGAGGCGCGGGCCGGGGCGGCCGAGATCGACCCCGCGGTCCGGCTCCGGATCTACCGGATGATGGTGGAGGGCCGCGCCTTCGAGCGCCGGGCCCACGACCTGTTCCTCGAGGGACTGATCAAGGGCACCTCCCACCTCGCCCACGGCCAGGAGGCGGTCGCCGCCGGGTTCGCCGCGGCGATGCGGGAGGACGACCTCACGTTCCGCACCTACCGGGGCCACCTCCACACGCTCTTCCGCGGCGCGCCGATGGAGGCGCTGATGGCCGAGCTGATGGGGCGGGCCACCGGGATCTGCGGGGGGAAGGGCGGCTCGATGCACCTCACCGACGTGGCCCACGGGGCGATGGGCTCCTACGCGATCGTCGCGGCCCACATGCCGATCGCGAACGGGGCGGCGTGGGCGGCGCTCGAGCGCGGGACCGGGCAGGTCGTCGTCTGCTTCTTCGGGGACGGCGCCACGAACATCGGGGCGTTCCACGAGGCGCTGAACCTGGCCGTCGTGTGGAAGCTCCCGGTGGTCTTCGTCTGCGAGAACAACCTGTACATGGAGTACACGCCGATCGCGCAGGTCACGGCGGTCCCGAACCCCGCCGCGGACCGGGCGTCCGCCTACGGCCTGGAGGGGATCCTGGTGGACGGGAACGACGCCGACAAGGTGTACCTCGTGGCCGAGGAGTGCCTCGGCCGGGCCCGCGCCGGCGAGGGTCCCTCGCTCGTGGAGGCCAGGACCTACCGCCACGGGGGCCACTCCCGGGCCGACCCCGCGAAGTACCGGCCCGAGGAGGAGGTCCGGGAGTGGCTGGCCCGCGACCCGATCCCCCGCTACCGGGAGCGGCTCCGCTCGCTCGGCGTCGACCCCGCCGAGCTCGACCGGATCGAGGCCGAGGCCGCCGAGGCCGTGGAGCGGGCCGTGGCCGCCGCCCGGGCCGCCCCGGTCCCGCCCCCCGAGGCGCTGTCCACCAACCTGTGGGCCGACGGAGGGTCGTCGTGGCGGAGCTGACCTACCGGCAGGCCGTGGCCCGCGGCATCGCCCAGGAGATGGAGCGGGACCCGACGGTCTACTTCATCGGCGAGGACGTGGCCGCGGCGGGCGGGGTGTTCAAGACCACCGAGGGCCTCCTCGAGCGGTTCGGCCCCCGGCGGGTCCGGGACACGCCGATCTCCGAGCAGGCCATCGTGGGGGCGATCATGGGCGCCGCGATGAACGGCCTCCGCCCCATCGCCGAGATCATGTTCAGCGACTTCTTCGCGGTCTGCTGGGACCTGGTCGCGAACCAGATCGCCAAGACCCGCTACATGACCGACGGGCAGGTGAAGCTCCCGCTCGTGATCCGCTCGGCGAACGGTGGCGGCGTGCGGTTCGGCGCCCAGCACTCCCAGAGCGTCGAGGCCTGGGCGATGCAGATCCCCGGGCTCAAGGTCGTCGTGCCCTCCACGCCGACCGACGTGATCGGGCTGCTCGCCGCGGCGGTCCGCGACGACGACCCGGTGATCGTCCTCGAGCCCAAGGCGCTCTACGCGATGAAGGAGGACGTGCCGGAGGGCGAGATCGTGGACCGCCTGGGGGCGGCGGCCGTCCGCCGGGAGGGGTCGGACCTCACGATCGCCGCGCTCGGCGCGATGGTGCCGAAGGCCCTCGAGGCCGCCGAGCGGCTCGCGGCCGAGGACGGGGTCTCGGCCGAGGTGATCGACGTCCGCTCCCTCGTGCCGTTCGACGTGGGGACCATCCTGGCCTCGGTGGAAAGGACCGGGCGCCTGGTCACGGTCGAGGAGAACCCCCGGCTCTGCGGCTGGGGGGCGGAGGTGGCCTCGATCGTGGCCGAGGAGGCCTTCTGGAACCTGGACGGCCCGATCGTCCGGGTCACGACGCCGCACCTCCCGCTCCCGGCGGCGGACGCCCTGGAGGACCTGGCGATCCCCTCCGTGGAACGGATCGTCGAGGCGGTCCGGGGGACCCTGGAGCGCCGGACGGCTTGACCGTTCCCCCGGTCAGGTCCCGGGCTCGGGGAGCGGGCCCTCGCCGCCGCCCGCCCGGGCCCGGAGGAGCTCGGCGATCGCGCTCATGTCGGCCTCGCCGAGCCCGGCGGCGCTCGCGGCGAACACGACCCGGCGGTCCGCCTCGGCCTGTTCCATCCGGACCCCCACCCGCTCGGCGAGCCCGAGGATCAGGTCGAGGTCCTTGGCCACGAGCCCCAGGCTGAACGCAACCGGGGCCTCCCCGGGCCGCTCGAAGGCCGGGCGCTTGTACCGCACGAACGGAGCCCCGGCGGCGCTCGCGGCGAACACCTCGTAGGCCCGCTCCCGCTCGACCCCCGCGCGCTCGGCCAGGACCAGGGCCTCCGAGAGTGCCTGGTTCAGGGCATGGACGATCGCGTTCACCGCGAGCTTCACCGTGGCCCCCGCCCCGAGCTCCCCCACGTGGAAGATCCGGGCGGCCAGGGCCCCGAGCACCGGTCGGGCCCGCTCCAGGGCGGCGGCGTCGCCCCCGGCCATCACCGTGAGCTCCCCCCGCTCCACGAGCGGCACGCTCCCCGAGACCGGCGTGTCGAGCAGGGCCGCGCCCCGGGCCCGCACGAGCGGCTCCACCTCCCGGACCGTCCCGGGGTCGATCGTGCTGGTCTCGCAGACGACCGCGCCGGCCCGCAGGCCGGCGGCGAGCCCGTCCTCGCCGCCGTAGACGGCCCGCACCGCGGCGTCGTCGGCGAGGGAGGAGACCACGACCTGGGCCGCAGCCGCGGCCTCCCGGGCGGTCCCGGCGACCGCCGCGCCCGAGGCCTCCGCCACGGCCTCCGAACGGGCCCGGGTGCGGTTGAAGACCGTCACGGGGAACCCCGCCGAGCGGAGGCGCGCGACCATCGCGCTCCCCATCCGCCCGGCCCCGACGACCGCGACCGGGAGGGCCTCCGCGCTCACCCGGCCCGGATCACCCGACGAACCACCCGCGCGGCCACGCCGCGTGCCCACCCGCCGCCCGCGTGCGCATCCACCCGCGCGGCCGCGTCCGCGCCCACCCGCCGGATCACGTGAGCATCCACCCGCCGTCCAGGCGGAGCTCCTCGCCGTTCACGCCGGTGTTCTCCAGCAGGAACTCGACCCCGTCGGCGACCTCCGCCATCGTCACCAGCCGCCCGAGGGGCGTCCGGGAGATGAACCGCTCGAGGACCTCGGCCGGCTTCGCGCTCCAGTACGGGCTGTCGCCCACGATCCCGGGGTGGATCGCGTTCACCCGGATCGGCGCCAGCTCGATCGCGAGGGCCCGCACGAGCCCGGAGACCGCCCCGTTCACCGTGGAGACCGTCACCGATCCCGGGTAGGGCCGGTCCTTGGCCAGGCCGCCGAACAGCACGATGGCGCTCCGCTCGTCCATCCGGTCCACGAGCACGTGGACGACCTCCGTGTAGCCCACGAGCTTGAGGCGGGCCAGCCGCTCGGCCCGGTCCATCGCGTAGTCCCGGACCGAGTTCTCGTCGCGATCGATCGCCGCGAGCACGAGGTAGCGCACCGGGCCCACCGCCGAGAGGTTCCCCGCGATCTCCTCGGGCCGGGTGAGGTCGAGGGCGAGCCCCTTCACCGACCCGCCGAGCTCCCTGGCCACGGCCTCGGCCCTGCTCGCGTCCCGCCCGGTGATCACGACCTCGGCCCCGCGCTCCGCGTAGCGGCGGGCGACCTCCCGGCCGAGCCCCGACGTGCCCCCGACGACGACCACGCTCCCGTCCATCGCTCACCTCACCGTCCCGTCCGCCTCACGCCAGCCGGTCCCGCAGGTAGTCCCAGTCCCGGGTGAACCGGTAGGAGTGCCGGGCCGGGGGCTGCGGGGCCTGGGTCTCGAGCCACCGCACCACCCCCGGCCCCGGGTTCGAGAACCCGTGCACGCACCCGACCCCGGCCCAGGCGCAGTCCCCGGCCTCGAGCCGGTACCGCTCCCCGTCGAAGACCGCGTCCACCCGGCCCTCCAGGATCAGGTAGGTCTCCTCGAGCGGGTGGTCGTGGGTCCCGGCCACCCCCTCCGGCCGGTACTGGACCATGAACATCGTGGAGAGCTGGGCCCCGAGGTCGGTGTCCACCATCATCTTCACGGTGATCCCGCTGTAGACGAGGAGCGCGGTCCGCATGCTGGCCGAGACCGCGAGGTGCTCCTGGGTCTGCTTGTCCACATCCATGTTCCACGGATCGATGTGGCCGAGCGAGCGGGTGCGGGGATCGCGGACGTCCACCGGGACCGGCTCGCGCTCCGGGAGCGAGGGGACGTCGAAGGTGTCCCCGCCGTGCCGGGCCCTGGGCTGGGGCGCCTGCATCTCGGCCCACCGAGCCGGCCCGCCCCCGTCGTTGCGGATGGCGTGCGGGACCCCCACCGGCACCACGCCGTAGTCGCCTGGGCGGAGCCGCCAGGCACCCTCGGGCGTGGCGAGGACCGGGTCGCCCTCGAGGACGTGGAAGCTCTCCTCGAACGAGTGGACGTGGGCATCGACCGCCCCACCCGGGTCGAGCTCGCAGAGCCCGAACCCGGTGTGGACGGCGGCGGACTCGTCCACGATCGACCAGCGCCGGAACCCGCGGCTCCGCCGGTCCCAACCCTCGGGGACCTCGTAGCGGGCCTCGGCGGCACGACGGACGAGGTGCCGCGAGCTCACGCTTGCTGCTTCCTGCGCTGGACCTCCGCGAGCAGGCGGTCCCGGGCCTCCTCGACCAGCCGGCGGGCGCGCTCCACGTCGGCCACGAGCTTCCCGTCCTGCTTGACGACGCGCCCGTCGACGAAGACCGTCTCGACGTTCGAGACGTCGGCGCAGAGCGTCACCGCCGCCACCGGATCGTGGACCGGCGCGACGTTGATCGCGGTCGCGTCGATCACCACGATGTCCGCCTTCTTGCCCGGCGTGAGCGAGCCGATCCGGTCCTCGAGCCCCACGACGTGCGCCCCGTTCACCGTCGCCATCTCCAGGAGCTGGCGGGCCGTGAGGAGGCCCTGCGCGGGCTCGTTCTTCTGCCAGAAGACCTCGTTGGCCCGGGCCCGCTCGCAGGCGAAGATACAGTGCATCTCGGAGAACAGGTCGCCGGACACCGTGGTGACCACGTCCCGGCTGATCCCCGGGCGGAGCCCTTCCTGCATCGAGCGGACCACCGGCGGCCAGCCGTGGCCCATCTGCATCTCGATCTGCGCCGCGATCGACACGGTGCCGCCCACATCCGCCAAGAGCCGCCACTCCTCGTCCGAGAGGTAGCAGCAGTGGATGAACGTGGTCGGCGCCCAGTCCAGGACCCCGAGGTCCGCGAGCTGCTTCACCATCCCGAACCGACCGGCCAGGCGCCCCATCGCCACGTGGATCGTGATCGGGATCCCGAGGTCGCGGGCGAGCCCCCACTCCTCGCGGACCACGTCGTCCACGCAGAACCCCGGGCCCCGCGTGGCCAGGGCCATCGTGAGCAGGCCCTGGTCGGAGGAGAAGTAGGTCTCCCGGACCCTGCGCACGTCGTCCGCGGGGACCGCGATCTTGCTCTCGAACCAGTGGTCCTGGAGCGAGGTGTTGGCGCTCCCGTAGGCGTACCGGGCCCGGATCCCCGCCTCCTTCAGGCCCTGGATCGCGGCGTCGGGATGCTCCGGCGTGTTGTTGATGTGGGACCAGTCCACGAGCGTCGTGATCCCCGCGTTCAGGCACTCCAGGGCCCCGGCCAGGTTGCTCGCGTACACGTCCTCCGGCCGGTACACGGGCGCGAACGTGTCGAGGATCTCGACGAAGTAGTCGTCGAGGGTCGCGTTCGGCGCCACCCCGCGGATCGCCGCCTCCCACGTGTGTCGGTGGGTGTCGACGAAGCCCGGGACCACGATCTTCCCCGAGACGTCGATCACCCGGGCCTCGGCCTCCACCCGGGGCTGGACCGCCGCGATCCGGTCGCCCTCGATCAGGACGTCGCCGGTCGGGAGGTCGCCGATCCCCGGGTCCATCGTGAGGACCGTCCCGCCCCGCAGCAGCGTGCGTTCGGCCATCGCTCCCTCCCCCTGCCTCGAGCCGACCATCCGACGATGCCGCGAGTGCTCAGTAGCAGTAAAGCCATGCCAAGCCACACTGTTCTCCCCGCCCGCGAAGAGCGCCCGCCGGGCCCGCCGCGTCGAGGGAGGCTGAGCGGCGGGCTCACTCCTCCGCGGCCCTCTCGAAGGCCTCGCGCGGGTGGTGGAGCGACCCCAGTTGGACCACGTCCCGCGGGAACAGGAGCCCGACGGTCCAGTCGAGCGCGATCCGGACCTTCCGGTTGAGGGTCGGCATCATCAGCAGGTGGTAGCTCCGGTGGAGCCACCACGCCGGGAACCCTCGGAGCCTGAGCCCGAGCACCTCCGCCACCCCGCGATAGCGCCCGAGCGACGCCAGCTGGCCGAGGTTCCGGTAGCGGAACGGGGTCGGCGGACGCCCCCCGAGCACGGCGAGGACGTTGCGGGCCAGGCGGCGGGCCTGCCGGAGCGCGTGCTGCGCCGTCGGGGGGCAGAGCCCGCCGGTCGTGAGGTCCGGCACCGCCGCGGCGTCCCCCGCCGCCCAGGCGCCCTCGAGGCCACGCACCCGGAGGAACTCGTCGACCAGCACCCGGCCGGCGTCGTCGACCGGGAACCCCGAGCGGGCGGCCAACGGATGCGGGCGGACCCCGGCCGTCCACACCAGCGTGTCGGCCCGGAACGCCCGTCCGTCCGAGAGCCGGATCACCCCGCCCTCGGCCGAGGCGAGCCGGGTGCCGAGGGCCACCTCGACCCCCCGCGCCTCGAGGAGGCGGCGGACGTGCTCGGCGAGGGCGGGGGAGAGCTCGCCCAGGATGCGGTCCCCCGCCTCCACCAGCACGAACCGCAGGTCACCCGGCCCGAGGCCCGGGTAGAAGCGGAGGGCCGCGCGGCCCAGGTCCTCCAGCTCGGCCAGGGCCTCGACCCCCGCGTACCCCCCGCCCACGAACACGAACGTGAGGGCGGCCCGCCGCACCTCGGGGTCGGCCGCCGAGGCCGCCACGTCCATCCGCGAGAGCAGCCGGTTCCGGAGGTAGATGGCCTCGGCCACGGTCTTGAACCCCACCCCGCGCTCCCGGAGCCCGGGGACCGGGAGCACGCGGGACCGGGACCCGGGACCGAGGACCACGACGTCGTAGGGCAGGTCCCGGAGAGCCCCGTCGGCGGTCCGCACCCTGGCCACGCGCGCCGGATGGTCGAGCAGCTCCACCTCCCCCACGAGCAGCCGGGTCCGGCGGAGGACCTGCCGGAGGGAGACCACCACGTGGCGGGGCTCGATGTTCCCCGACGCCACCTCGGGGAGGAACGGCTGGTACTGCATGAAGCTCTCCGGGCTCACCAGCACCAGCTCGTCCCCGCGGGCCGCGAGCCGCCGCTCGAGCCCGAGCGCGGCGTACATCCCGACGTACCCGCCCCCGACCACGAGGACGCGGCTCACGACGCCTCCAGGGCCCCCGGCAGCTCGTCGAGGGAGCGGATCGCCGCGTCCGGCTCGGCCAGCTGCTCCGGCGTGGGGTCGTCGGGGGCCTCGCCCCGGAGGACCCACACCGTCCGCATCCCCACCGCCTTCGCCGGCCGCACGTCGTAGTCGAGCCGGTCCCCCACCATCGCGGCCCGGCCGGGCCCCGCCCCCGCGAGCTCGAGGGCCCGGGCGAACAGGCGCGGGTCGGGCTTCTCGAGCCCGATGTCCTCCGAGACCACCCACACCTCGAAGGCGTCGGCCAGGCCGTCGCGCTCGAGCGCCTCGCGGACCGCGCTCGGCTGGTTCGCCACGATCCCCAGCCGGTAGCCCGCATCCCGGAGGGCGGCGACGGCCGGCCGGGCGTCCGGGTACAGGTCCTCGCGCCCGTACCGCCACCAGCGGGACGCCCGCCGCTCCACCTCGCGGGGATCGGCGGCGGGCCCGAGGAACCGCTCCGCGAGCCGCCTCCGGAACGAGCCGGCCTGGAGCGCGCGGCACTCGGCGTAGGCGCGGTCGAACTCCTCGTCGGCGAAGGACGCCCCGAGCTCCCGGAGGGCGCGGCGGAGCGAGTCCCGGTAGCGGGCGTCGCTGTAGAGCACGCCCCCGACGTCGAGGAACACGACGTCCAGGTGCCGGCTCACCGCGACGGCCTCATCCCCTCGCCGGGCCCATCGCCCTAGCGGCTGGCGCGCTCCCGGAGGAGCGCGAACGCCTCCGGATCCGTGGTGCAGCAGCCGAGGCGGACCGGGTCGTAGCGGGTCCCGTGGCAGTCGGAGGCGCCGGTCGGGACCAGACCGAGGCGGCGGGCGAGGGCACGGTAGCGCTCCCGCTGCTCCGGCGTGTGGTCGGGGTGGTCGACCTCGAGCCCCGCCATCCCCCGCTCGGCCATCTCCACCACCAGCTCCTCGGGGACCTCCCGCTCGCCGCCCCACATCCCGGGGTGCGCGAGCACGCACACCCCGCCGGCGCGCCGGATGAGCTCGAGCGCGTCGAGGGGGTGGAGCGCGTGCTTGGCGACGTAGGCCCGCCCGCCGTCGGCGATGAACGCCTCGGTGAACGCCTCGTCCTCGGTGGGGACGATGCCCGCCTCCACCATGGCCTGCGCGATGTGCGGCCGGACGATCGGGGCCCCGCCGGCGATCTCCCGCACCCGCTCCATCGAGATCGGGTACCCGAGCTCGCGGAGCCGCTCCACCATCAGCTCCCCCCGCCGCTCGCGGGTCGCCCGGAGCCGGGCCAGCTCCGCGCGGAGCTCGGGGTGATCGGGGTCCACCCAGTAGCCGAGCACGTGGACGCTCGCCCCGTCGAGCTCGGCGGAGAACTCCACCCCGGGCACCACCTCGATCCCTCCGTTCGCCTCCATCGCCTCGCGGACACCGTCGGTCGTGTCGTGGTCGGTGATGGCGATCACCGAGAGCCCGCGGTCGCGGGCCAGCGCGACCACCTCCGAGGGCGTGAAGGTCCCGTCGGAGCAGGTGGTGTGGACGTGGAGGTCGATCCCGCCCATGGGAGGGCCATGGTCCCACGGACGCCGCCCCGCGTCAGTCCCGGGGCCTGGGCAGGTACGTTCCCCGGCCGGTCCGGTTCATCGGCGCATCAGCCCTCGAGCTTCGCGGACAGCTCGATCCGGACGTTCCCCTCGAGCGCCCGGGAGATCGGGCACCCCACGCTCGCGGCCTCGGCGGACCGCTGGAACCCCGCCTCGTCCGCGCCCGGCACCCTGCCGTTCACCTCCAGGCGCATCGTCGTGACCCGCCACCCACCGTCGGTCTTGTCGAACGACGCGGTGGCCCGGACGTCGAGCCGCTCCGCCGGGCGCCCCGCCTTGGCCAGCTCGTTCGAGAGCGCCATCGAGAAGCAGGCGGCGTGGGCCGCCGCCAGCAGCTCCTCGGGGCTCGTCCTGCCCTGGGGCTCCTCGGCGCGCGAGGCCCAGGTGACGGGGATCCCGACGAGCACCTCGCTGCTCTCGGTCCAGATCCGACCGCTCCCTTGGAAGAGATCCCCCTCCCAGACCGCTCGCGCCGTCCTGGTCGTGGCCATGGTCCCCTCCTTCCGTCGCACGAACGAGCCCCCCGATGCTACGGATCCGCCGGCCGGGGCGACCTGCCGAGGGGCCGGAACGACCATCGCCACCGGACGCGGGGAGCGAACCGTTAGCCCCCGCGGGCCGCGACCCGGCCCGCCCCCAGCTCGCGGGAGAGGCCCCGGGCGGCCTCCTTCACCGCGGCGATCAGGTGATCCGACGGGCCGTCGGGCAGGAGGCGCTCCACGGGTCCCCCCACGCCGATGGCCCCGACCACCTGGCCGAGGTGGTCGAACACCGGGGCCGCGATGGCCGCCTCCCCGATGATCGCCTCCTGATCCTCGAAGGCCACGCCCATGAGCGCGATCCGATCGAGCTCCCGCCCGAGCGCCTCGGGGTCGGTGAGGGTCCGGCCCGTGAGCCGCGGCAGCGGCGCCCCGAGCAGCTCCCGGCGTCGATCGCCGTCGAGGTAGGCCACGATGGCCTTGCCCAGCGCGCATGCGTGCCAGGGGATGGCGTTGCCGACCTCCAGGATCTGGAGCGAGTCATCGGGGCGGAAGACGTGGTGGATGACGAGGACGCTCGCACCGTTCAGCACCCCCACCCGGACCGCCTCCATCGCCCGGGAGGCGAGCGCGTCAGCCCAGAGCAGGGAGCGGGCCCGGAGCTCGTGGTTGTCGAGGAAGGCGTTGCCGAGCTGGAGCAGGACGGGCCCCAGCCGGTACTTCCCGCTATCGGCGTCCCGCTCGACGAGCTCCTCCGCCTCGAGGGTCCGGAGGAGCCCGTGGACGGTCGCCTTGGGGAGGCCGAGCCGCTCGGCGAGCTCCGTGACCCCCATCCGGGATGGGCCAGACCCGAGCGCCCGGAGGATCGCGGCCGCCCGCCGGACGGACCGGATCACGGGGTGGCGCCTTCCTCCACCGCGCGCTCGAGCGCCGAGAACAGCAGCGCGGTCGAGGTGGCGCCCGGATCCTGGTGCCCGATGCTCCGGGGGCCGAGGTAGGAGGCCCGCCCCTTCCGGGCCTGCATGGGGATCGTCGAGCGCATCCCCTCCTCCGCCGCCTCCCGCGCCCGGCGGACCGCCTCCCCGAGCCCGGTCCCCGCCCGAAGCTCGCGCTGGAGCGCCGCGAGCCCCGGCGCGAACGCGTCCACGATGGTCTTGTCGCCCTCGGCGGCCGCCCCCAGGCGCTGGATGCCCTCGAGCCCCGCGCGCAGCGCGGCGAAGAGCTCGGCTGGCCCGAACGAGGGGGCTTCGCCGAGCACGCGACCCGCTTGTCGGAAGGCCGTGCCGTAGAGGGGTCCCGCGGCCCCGCCGACGGTGAGCACCAGGACCCGTCCCACCGCCTCCAGCATCCGCCCGGGAGCTTCGCCCGCCCCCCCGTCCAGCTCCCGGAGGGCGGCGGAGAAGCCGCGGTGCATGTTGATGCCGTGGTCGGCGTCCCCGATCGCCGCGTCGAGCTGGGTCAGGTAGTCCCGGTGCTCCTCGAGGAGGCGCTCGAGCGCCCGGACCCAGCGGGCGACGAAGGCCCCGTCCAGCACGTCCAGACCCTCAGCGCGGACCCTCGCGGAACCGGTGCTCCGCCCGGCCATCGCGCTAAGACTGCTGAGCGACCCCCGAGCTGTCAAGGGTGCCGCCCCGTGGCCCACGCCTTCCCCCGCACGTCCACAGGTGAGGGGGGTTGTTCGACCATACCGAACAGCCCCCGGCATCCCGGGACGGCATGGCCCCCGACCTGGCGATTTGACTTCCCCCGCCCGAGGGGTTCGCTGTCCGCGGCGGCGAGGGGGCCGCTCGCCGCGCGACCGCGCACAGAGGGGGGTGGTCATGGAGAACAGGTTCGTCTCGGAGATGGTCGGCACGGCGCTCCTCGTCCTCTTCGGCGACGGGGTGGTGGCCGGGGTCCTCCTGAACCGGTCCAAGGCCCAGAACGGCGGCTGGATCGTGATCACCATGGGGTGGGGACTGGGCGTCGCGATCGCCGTCTACGCCGCCGGCCAGTTCAGCGGCGCCCACATCAACCCGGCCGTCACGATCGGGCTCGCGAGCATCGGCCAGCTCCCCTGGGCCGACGTGCCGACGTACCTCGGCGGGCAGTTCGTCGGGGCGTTCATCGGGGCGATCCTGGTGTGGTTGGTCTACCTGCCGCACTGGGAGCAGACCGAGGACCCCGGCCTCAAGCTCGCCGTGTTCAGCACGGGCCCGGCGATCCGGAGCTACGGCATGAACCTCCTCACCGAGATCATCGCCACCGCGGTGCTCGTCGGCGGCGTGCTCGCCATCGTGGCGAACGCGGCGCCCGGCGAGAGCGGGCTCACGCCGCTCCTGGTGGGGTTCCTGGTGGTCGGCATCGGACTCTCCTTGGGCGGCCCCACCGGTTACGCGATCAACCCCGCGCGCGACCTCGGCCCCAGGATCGCGCACGCGGTGCTCCCGATCGCGGGGAAGGGGGACTCCGACTGGGGCTACGCCTGGATCCCGGTGGTCGGCCCGATCGTGGGTGGGGTGCTGGGCGCCCTGCTGTACCAGGCGCTCTGGCCCTGAGCGGACCCGCCAGCCCCGTCGGGTGAACGACGCGTGGAAGGCGCGTGGAAGGGAGGAACCGAGGTGAAGAAGCTGATCAACCGCCCCCAGGACGTGGTGCGGGAGGAGCTCGAGGGCATCGCCGCGGCCCACCCCGACCTGGTCCGGGTCCACTTCGACCCGAACTACATCGTCCGCGTCGATGCCCCGGTGCAGGGGAAGGTGGGCCTCGTGTCGGGCGGCGGCTCGGGCCACGAGCCGATGCACGGCGGGTTCGTGGGCATCGGGATGCTGGACGCGGCGTGCCCCGGGGAGGTCTTCACCTCCCCCACCCCGGACCAGATGCACGAGGCCACGAGGGCCGTGAACGGCGGGGCCGGGGTCGTGCACATCGTGAAGAACTACACGGGCGACGTCATGAACTTCGAGATGGCGGCGGAGCTGGCGCGCAGCGAGGGCATCGACGTCGAGTCCGTCCTGATCGATGACGACGTCGCGGTCCAGGACAGCCTGTACACGGCCGGCCGCCGTGGGGTCGGCGCGACCGTCCTCGCCGAGAAGATCGGCGGTGCCGCGGCCGAGGAAGGCAGGTCCCTCAAGGAAGTCGCCGACGTGTGTCGCAAGGTGGACGACAACGCCCGATCCATGGGCATGGCCCTCACCTCGTGCACCGTCCCCGCCGCGGGGAAGCCCACCTTCGAGCTGGGGCCCGACGAGATCGAGATCGGGATCGGGATCCACGGGGAGCCGGGCCGCGAGCGGCGGAAGATCGCCCCGGCGAAGGAGATCGTGGAGATGCTCGCCACCCCGATCGTCGAGGACCTCCCGTTCAAGAGCGGCGACGCCGTCCTGGCCTTCGTCAACAGCATGGGCGGCACGCCGCTGATCGAGCTCTACATCGTGTTCAACGAGCTCAAGAAGTTCCTCGATGGGCGGGGCATCCGGATCGCCCGGAACCTGATCGGCCCCTACATCACGTCCCTCGAGATGCAGGGCTGCTCGATCACCCTGCTCAGGCTGGACGACGACCTGATCCGGTTGTGGGACGCGCCGGTGAAGACCGCCGCCCTGCGCTGGGGGCTGTAGGCGGGCGCGCGCCGAACGTGGGAGGCAGTGGGTGAGCGTGACCTACCAGAGCGTGGTCCGCTGGATCCAGGCGTACGCGGAGGTGATCGCCGAGAACAAGGAGTACCTCACCGAGCTCGACTCGGCGATCGGGGACGCGGACCACGGGATCAACATGGACCGCGGGATGCGGGCCGCGCTCGCCAAGATCGAAGGGCTGCCCCCCGGCGACATCGGGACCCTGCTGAAGACGGTGGGCATGACCCTCGTGTCCACCGTCGGCGGGGCGGGGGGACCGCTCTACGGCACGCTCTTCCTGCAGATGGGCGCGGCGGCCGCGGGGAAGGCCGCGCTCGAGCCGGAGGACTGGGCGCGGGCCCTCGAGAAGGCGGTCGAGGGCGTCCAGATGCGCGGCAAGGCCGAGCCGGGGGACAAGACGATGGTGGATGCCTTGCTCCCGGCCCGGGACGCCCTGCGGGAGGCGCTCGCCGAGGGCGCCCCCCTGGCCGAGGCCCTCGAGCGCTCGGCGGAGGCCGCGCGGGAGGGGATGGAGGCCACGATCCCCCTCGTGGCCCGGAAGGGGCGGGCGAGCTACCTGGGCGAGCGGAGCGCCGGGCATCAGGATCCCGGCGCCACCTCGTCCTACCTGCTGATCCGGGCGGCGGCGGACGCCTGGTCCGACGTCGATCCCTGAGGAGCGGTGGAGGAAGGAGGCGCGGATGGCCAGGTACGTGGGAGCGCTCGATCAGGGCACCACCAGCACCCGGTTCATGATCTTCGACCACGGGGGTCGGGTGGTCGGCGTCGACCAGAAGGAGCACGAGCAGATCTACCCCAAGCCGGGCTGGGTCGAGCACGACCCGATGGAGATCTGGACCCGCTCGGTCGAGGTGATCGAGGGGGCGCTGGCGAAGGCCGGGGCGCAGGCCTCGGACCTCGCGGCGGTGGGGGTGACCAACCAGCGGGAGACCACCGTCGTCTGGGACCGGAAGACCGGCGAGCCCGTCTCCAACGCGATCGTCTGGCAGGACACGCGGACCGACCAGATCTGCAACGAGCTCATGGCCGACGGCGGCCAGGACCGGTTCCGGCCGAAGACCGGCCTCCCGATCGCGACCTACTTCTCGGGTCCCAAGATCAAGTGGATCCTCGACAACGTCGAGGGGGCCCGGGCCAAGGCCGAGGCCGGGGAGCTGCTGTTCGGGAACATCGACACCTGGTGCATCTGGAACCTCACGGGCGGGCCCGACGGCGGGGTCCACGTCACCGACGTCACGAACGCCAGCCGGACGATGCTGATGGACCTCCAGACGCTCGACTGGGACCAGGGGATCCTGGACATCCTGGGGATCCCGCGCCAGATGCTGCCCCGGATCCGCCCGTCGTCGGAGCGGTACGGGACGGCGAGGGGCGCGCTCGACGGCGTCGCGGTGGCGGGAGACCTGGGCGACCAGCAGGCCGCGCTGTTCGGCCAGACCTGCTTCTCGGTGGGCGAGGCGAAGAACACCTACGGGACCGGGTGCTTCCTCCTGCTCAACACGGGGACCGAGGCGGTGCCCTCGAAGAGCGGGCTGATCACCGGCCTCGCGTACAAGATCGGGGACCAGCCCGCCGTCTACATGCTCGAGGGATCGATCGCGATCACCGGCGCCCTCGTCCAGTGGCTGCGGGACAACATCGGGCTGATCAAGACCTCGGCGGAGATCGAGGACCTGGCCCGGACCGTGGAGGACAACGGCGGGGTGTACTTCGTGCCGGCCTTCTCCGGCCTGTTCGCGCCGTACTGGCGGAGCGACGCGCGTGGGGTGATCGCTGGCCTCACCCGCTACGTGAACAAGGGGCACCTCGCCCGAGCCACCCTGGAGGCCACGGCCTGGCAGACCAAGGAGGTCGTGGACGCGATGAACGCGGACTCCGGGGTGGAGCTCACCTCGCTCAAGGTCGACGGCGGGATGGTCTACAACGAGCTGCTGATGCAGTTCCAGGCCGACGTCCTCGGGGTCCCGGTGATCCGCCCCACGGTGGCGGAGACGACCTCGCTCGGGGCGGCCTACGCGGCGGGCCTCGCCGTGGGCTTCTGGTCCGAGGTGGAGGACCTCCGGAAGAACTGGGGCGTGGACAAGGAGTGGGATCCCCAGATGCCCCGCGAGGAGGTCGAGCGGGGGTACCGGTTCTGGAAGAAGGCCGTCCAGCGCACGATGGGCTGGGTGGAGTAACGGGGGCGGCGCACGGCGCGCGCCGATGGGCACCTCCGGCCCCCATCGGCCGAGGCGGAGGGGCGGGCGACGGGCCCGTCCCTCCCCGTGCCGGGGGACGGTGAGGGCGCGACCGAGCGCCGCGACGGCCGGTGCCATACTCGACGCATGAGGCGCCTCGAGACCGACGTGCTCGTGATCGGCGGGGGCTCCACCGGGACCGGGGTGCTCCGCGACGCCGCGATGCGCGGGTTCCGGACGCTGCTCGTGGAACGGGGGGACCTCGCCACCGGGACCACCGGGCGCTTCCACGGGCTCCTCCACTCCGGGGGGCGCTACGTCGTGAAGGATCCGAGGGCGGCGCGGGAGTGCATCCACGAGAACCGGATCCTCCGGCGGATCGCGGCGGACTGCATCGAGGACACCGGGGGGCTGTTCGTGACGACCCCCCTCGACGACCCGGCCTACGCCGACCGGTTCGTCGCCGCCTGCCGCGAGACCGGGGTCCCCTGCGAGGAGATCCCGGTGGCCGAGGCCCTCCGACGCGAGCCCAGGCTGAACCCCCGCATCTCGCGGGCCTTCGTCGTGCCCGACGCCGCGATCGATTCGTGGAAGACCGTGTGGGCCACGGTCCGGAGCGCCCAGGAGCACGGCGGGGAGGTGCTCCCCTACCACGAGGTGCTCCGCCTCCTCGTCGAGGACGGGGCGGTGCGGGGCGCCGTGGTCCGGGACCACCGGGGCGGCGAGGACCTGGAGATCCGGGCCGCGTTCACGATCAACGCCGCGGGGGCCTGGGCCGGCAGGATCGCCCGGATGGCGGGCTGCGAGGTCGAGGTGATCCCCGGCAAGGGGATCATGATCGCCATGAACCACCGCCTGGTGAACACGGTGGTGAACCGCTGCGAGATGCCCTCGGACGGCGACATCATCGTCCCGATCCGCACGGTGTCGGTGATCGGGACGACCGACGTGCGCGTCGCCGACCCCGACCGGTGGGAGATCGAGCCCGCCGAGGTCCAGGCGATGCTCGACGCGGGGGAGAACCTCGTCCCGGGCTTCCGGCGGGCCCGCGCGCTCCGCGCGTGGGGCGGGGTCCGACCCCTGTACCAGGAGCGGAAGGCGGCGGATACCCGCGACGTGACCCGGGCCCACACGCTCCTCGACCACCGGGCGCGGGACGGCGTGGAGCGGTTCCTCACGATCACGGGGGGCAAGTTCTGCACGTTCCGCCGGATGGCGGAGGAGACCGTCGACGCCATGTGCGCCCAGCTCGGGGTGGAGGCCAGGTGCCGGACCGCGGAGGAGCCGCTCCCCGACTCGGAGGAGGCGCGGTACTACTGGCTCGGGGCTCGGGTGGCGGACCGGGAGGCGACGCTCCTCGAGGACCAGCTGATCTGCGAGTGCGAGATGGTCCCCCGGCGCAAGCTCGAGGCGGCGATCCGCCGCCGGCGCACGGCCGACCTCGACGACCTGCGTCGCAGCCTGCGCCTGGGGATGGGCCCCTGCCAGGGCGGTTTCTGCATGTACCGGGCGACCGGCATCCTCCACCGCGAGCTGGGCCTCGAGGCGCCCCGGGCGAACCGGGCGCTCCTCGACTTCCTCCAGGAGCGGTGGAAGGGGGTCCGCCCCGTCCTCTACGGCGACCAGCTCCGGCAGGCGAGGCTCGACGACTGGATCTTCCAGGGCCTCCTCGACGTGGAGCACCTCCCGACCGCCCGGCCCGCGGAGGTGGCCCGGGGATGAGCACGTCGAGGGGGGAGGGGACGCGGGGTCGGATCGGCCACCGGGTCCCGGGGCGGGGGCCGGGTCCGGGGCGGGGGCGCGGGATGCGCGACGTGGTCGTGATCGGCGCCGGCGTCGCCGGCCTCGCGGCGGCCATCCGCCTGGCCGAGGCGGGGCTCTCGGTCGAGGTGGTGGCCAAGGGCGTCGGGGCCACCCACCTCGCGGCCGCCGTCGTGGACGTGCTCGGCTACGCGCCGGGCCGGGTCGACTCGCCCGCCGAGGCCCTCCCAGCCTTCGTCCGCGACCACCCCGACCATCCCTACGCCCGGCTCGGCCCGGAGCGGATCGCGGAGGCCCTGAGCTGGTTCCGGGGTCGGGTCGCGGAGCTCGGGTACCGCGGCGGCCTCCAGCGGAACCTCCTCCTGCCCTCCGCCCTCGGCGTCCCCAGGCCGACCGCCCTCGCCCCCGCCACGATGGCGGAGGGCGACCTCCGCGGGGGCGGGCGGATCGTGGTCGTCGGCTTCCGGGCGCTCAAGGACCTCCACCCGCGGCTCTTGGCGGAGAACCTCGCCCTCGCCGACGTCCCGGGGGGACGGGTGGAGGCCCGGGCGGCCGAGGTGGCGCTCGACCTCGGCGCCGCCGACCTGGGCGCCGTCGCCCTGGCGCGCCGGATGGAGGACCCCGAGGTTCGCAAGGAGCTCCTCACGGAGCTCGAGCCGGCGGTGGCGGACGGCGAGGCGGTGGCGTTCCCGGCCGTGCTGGGGCTCGACGACGCGCCGGGGATCTGGGCCGAGCTCCGCGGAGCCCTCGGCCGGCCGGTCTTCGAGGTCCCGACGCTCCCCCCCTCGGTCCCCGGGATCCGGCTCTTCCGCGCCCTCCGGCACGCGCTCCGCCGGGCCGGCGGCCGGCTCACGATGGGCGCGGAGGTGGTGGGGGCGGAGACGGGGAACGGGCGCGTCACGGCGGTCCTCACGAGGACCGGCTCCAGGGCCGTCCGGCACGCGGCCCGGTGGTTCGTGCTCGCGACCGGCGGGGTCGGCGGCGGCGGGGTCGGGTCCGACTCGACCGGGGCCTTCCGCGAGCGGGTGCTCGGGCTCCCCCTGCGGTTCCTCCCCCCGGAGGGTCCGCCGTTCCTCCCCGGCTACCTCGGGGCGCACCCGGCGGCCCGGGTCGGGGTGGCGGTGGACGAGCGGATGCGCCCGCTCGGGCCGGACGACGCCCCCGCCTTGGAGAACGTCGTGGCCGCCGGGGCCACCATCGGGGGCGCGGAGCCGTGGCGCGAGAAGTCCGGGGAGGGCATCTCGATCGCGACCGGCTACGCGGCGGCGGGCACGGTCCTCGCGGAGGTCGGGTGATGGACGGGACGGCCACGATCGAGGAGCTCGTCCGCGGCTCGCTCGATCGCTGCGTGAAGTGCACGATCTGCGAGACGGCTTGCCCGGTCGCGGCGGTCACCCCCCTGTTCCCGGGCCCGAAGTACGCGGGCCCGCAGCTCGAGCGGTTCCGGACGGGGGGCCCCTCGCCCGACCGCTCGCTCGACCTCTGCTCGGGGTGCGGGATCTGCACCCACGTCTGCCCCCACGGGGTCAAGGTCGCCGAGATCAACGCCCTGGCCCGGGCCGCGATGAAGGCACAGCGCGGGGTCCCCCTCCGCGACCGGATCGTCGCCCGCCCGGCCACCTCCGCCCGCCTCGCTCGTCCCGTGGCGCCGCTCGCCAACGCGCTCCTGGCCGCCGGGTGGTTCCGCGCCCTCCTCGAGCGGTCCCTGGGGATCCACCGGCGGGCGCCGCTCCCGCCGTTCGCGGGGCGGAGCTTCCAGGCCTGGGTCCGCCGCCGCAGGCCGCGGGCCCTGCCGCGGGCCGTCGTCTACTTCCACGGGTGCAGCACGAACCACTTCGAGCCCCGGCTCGGCCGGATGACCCTCGAGGTCCTCGAGCACAACGGGCTCCACGTGGCGGTGCCCCCGCAGGGATGCTGCGGCCTGCCGCTCCAGTCGAACGGGCTGCTCGGGGCCGCCCGGCGGTACGTCCGCGGGCTCGCGGCGCGCCTCGCGCCCTACGCGCGCCGGGGCTACCCGATCGTCGCCACGTCCACGTCCTGCGCGCTGATGCTCAAGCGGGAGGCGATGGAGATCCTCGGCCTGGAGGACGACCCGGACCTCCGGGCGGTGAGCGAGCGCCTGTACGACGTCTGCGAGTTCCTGCTGCTGCTCCACGAGCGCGGCGAGCTGCGGACCGACCTCCGCCCGGTCGAGCTCACGCTCCCCTACCACGCCCCCTGCCAGCAGCGTGGGCACGGGATCGGGAAGCCGGCGCTCGAGCTCCTCTCGCTCGTCCCCGGCCTGCGCGTCGTGGAGTCGGACGTGGAGTGCTGCGGGATCGCGGGTACCTACGGCGTGAAGCGGGAGAAGTACGACGTGGCGATGGCCGTCGGGGAACCGCTCTTCCGGTTGATCCGGGATGCGGGGGCGGACGCGGCCGCCTGCGACAGCGAGACCTGCAGGTGGCAGATCGCGCACGCCACGGGGGTCCCGACCCTCCACCCGATCGAGATCCTCCACCGCGCCTACGGCCTGGCCCCTCCCGCCTGAGGACGGACCCCGATGGTCGGGATCGTCATCGTCTCCCACAGCGCGGCGCTCGCCGAGGGCACGGTCGAGCTGGCCCGGGCGATGGCGGGGCCCGAGGTGGCGATCGAGGCCGCCGGGGGCCTGGAGCTGCCCGGTCGTCCCGTGGGGACCGACGCCGCCCTGGTCGCGAAGGCCATCGACCGGGCCTGGTCGGACGAGGGTGTCCTGGTCCTGATGGACCTGGGGAGCGCCGTGCTCTCCGCCGAGATGGCCCTGGAGCTCCTCCCCGAGGACCGCAGGGCCCGCGTCCTCCTCTGCGACGCGCCCCTCGTGGAGGGCGCGGTGGCGGCCGCGGTGAGCGCGAAGCTCGGGCACCCACTGGAGGAGGTGGCGCGCGAGGCTCGCCGCGGGCTCGCCTCGAAGACCGCGCATCTGGGGGGTGGCGCGGCTGCGGAGGTGACGGAGGAGCCGGCGACGGCCGTGGAAGGGCCGGAGGAGGAGCTCCGCCTCCTCGTCCGGAACCCGCTGGGGCTCCACGCACGGCCGGCGGCCCGGTTCGTCGAGACCGCGGCCCGCTTCCGGGCGGACGTCCGCGTGGAGAACGCCACGGCCGGGCGGGGACCAGCTCCCGCGCGGAGCCTCACCGCGGTCGCCTCGCTCGGGGTCCGCAGGGGCGACGAGATCGTCGTGCGGGCCCGCGGGCGCGAGGCCCGGGAGGCCCTGGAGGCGATCCGGCGGCTCGCGGAGGCGGGCTTCGGCGACGAGGCCGAGGGAGCGCCCGGGGCGACCGCCCCGCTCCCGGCGGCGTCGGCCGCCCGATCCTCCACCGAGGAGGCCGTACCGGCGCCGGGCCCGGGGGCCGTGCTGCGCGGGCTGCCCGCGTCCCCCGGCCTCGCGCTCGGCCCGGCCCGGTGCCTCCGCGCCGCCGAGCCCGAGATCCCGCCGGCCCGGGTGGACGATCCGCCCGCCGAGCTCGAGCGGCTCCGGGCGGCGATGGACCGTGTGGCGGCCGAGATCCGGGACCTCCGGGAGCGGGTGGCCGCGGCCGGCCGGCCCCGGGAGGCCGAGATCTTCGACGCCCATCTGCTGCTCCTCTCCGACGAGGCGCTCCTCGCGCCGGCCCGGCAGGCCGCGGCCGCGGGCGCCAACCCCGTCCGCGCGTGGCTCGACGCGTGCGAGGACGCCGCCCGGGCCTGGGAGGCGGTCGAGGACGACTACCTCCGGGCCAGAGCGTGGGACCTCCGCGGTATCGCCCGGCAGGTCCTGGCCGGCTTGGCCGGCGCCCCGCCCCCCGCGATCCGGGGCGAGGGCATCGTGGTCGCGGCCGACCTCACCCCGGCCGAGACCGTCCGCCTGGACCGGGCGGTGGTGCGTGGGATCGCGACCGCGGGGGGCGGCCCCACCTCGCACACGGCGATCCTCGCCCGTTCCCTCGGGATCCCCGCCGTCGTGGGGCTCGGGCGAGAGCTCCTCGGGATCGCGGAGGGGACCCCGCTCGCCCTGGACGGGGACCGCGGCGAGGTGCACGTGGACCCGCCGGCCGAGGTGGCCAGAGGGTTCGAAGCCCGGATCCGGGAGCGGGCGGAGGCGGAGCGGCGGGCCCGGGCCGCCGCTCGCGCCCCGGCCGCCACCCTCGACGGCGTACCGATCGAGGTCGCGGCGAACCTCGGACACCCCGACGAGGCGCCGGCCGCGGTGGAGCTGGGCGCCGACGCCGTAGGGCTGTTCCGGACCGAGTTCCTGTTCATGGAGCGCGACCGGATGCCATCGGAGGAGGAGCAGGAGGCGGCCTACCGCGCCGCCGCGGCGGCGCTCGAGGGGCGCCCCCTCACGATCAGGACCCTCGACGTCGGGGCCGACAAGCCCCTCCCCTACCTGCGCTCGGCCCCGGAGGCCAACCCCTTCCTCGGCCTCCGGGGGATCCGGCTAGCCCTGGCCGAGCCCGGGATCCTCCGCACGCAGCTCCGGGCGATCCTCCGGGTCGCCGCCGACCACCCGGTGCGGGTGATGTTCCCCATGGTGGCCACGGTCCGCGAGCTCCGGGAGGCGCGCCGGATCCTGGAGGAGGAACGGGCGCGCCTGGGCGGACCTTCCCTCGAGGTCGGGGCGATGATCGAGGTCCCGGCCGCTGCGCTCCGGGCCGGCTCCCTGGCCGCCCTGGTGGAGTTCCTCTCGATCGGGACGAACGATCTGACCCAGTACGCGCTCGCGGCGGAGCGCGGGAACGAACGCGTCGCGGGCCTCGCGGACCCCCTCCACCCGGCGGTGCTCGCGCTGGTCCGCGCCACGGTCGAGGGGGCGGCCGGCCACGGGCGGTGGGTCGGGGTGTGCGGGGAGGCGGCGGGTGAGGAAGCGGCGGTCCCGCTCCTCGTGGGGCTCGGGGTCCGCGAGCTCTCCGTCGCCCCTCCCCGGATCCCCGCGGTGAAGGAGGCGGTCCGGCGGACCCGGGCCGTCGCGGCCCGCGAGCTCGCCCTCCGCGCGCTCGAGCTCGCCGAGGCCGACGAGGTGCGGCGGCTGGTGGCCGGGGCGAGCGGCGGCCCCTCGTCCGCGCCGGCGGGCGGCGCCGGCTAGTATCCCGGCCGGTGGAGCGCACGCGTGAGCGCCGGGCCGCCGCCCTGCTGAACCGCATCACCTACCTGCGGGTCGCGCTGGTCCCCGCGGTGATGGGCCTGGTCCTCGCCGCGCCCGACGTCCCCCACGCCTACGGGCTCGCGGCGGCGCTGTTCGGGCTGGCCGCGGCCACCGACTTCCTCGACGGGTTCCTGGCGCGCCGGTGGGCCGCGACCACCACCCTCGGGAGCTTCCTCGACACGACCGCGGACAAGCTCCTGGTCTCGGGCGCCCTGATCGCGCTGGTGGCCGTGGGTCGGGCCTCCCCCTGGGTCGCGACCGTGATCGTCGGCCGCGAGCTCGTCATCCTGGGCCTCCGCGGCGCGGTGGCGGCGGACGGCACCGTGATCCGACCCTCGATCTGGGGCAAGCTCAAGGCCAACGTCCAGTTCGTCGCCGTGCTCCTCGCCCTCCTCCGCGCCCCCGAGCGCTTCGGTCCCCTCTACCCCGATGAGTACGCGATGATCGCGGCAGCCGCGATCACCGTGATGTCCGCCGCGGACTACCTGGCGAGGTTCGGCCGGGTCTTCTCCTCGGGCGGGCGCCGCTGACGCGCGTGGCGACCGACGTCCTGGTCACCGGGGGTTCGGGGTTCGTGGGGGGCGCGGTCCTCGCCCGCCTGGTGGAGGAGGGCCGGCCGGTCCGGGCCCTGGCCCGGTCGGAGGGCGCCGCCCGGGCCGTGGAGGCGGCCGGTGCCCGGGCCGTGCGGGGCGACGTGCTCGACCCCTCCTCGCTCCTCGAGGCGATGCGGGGCTGCGACGTGGTGTTCCACGCGGCCGGGGTCAACGCGATGTGCCTCCCGGACCCCGGCCCGATGCTCCGCGTGAACGTGGAGGGGACGGCGAACGTCGTGCGGGCGGCGGCCGCCGCGGGGGTCCGTCGCGTCGTCCACACCTCCTCGGCCTCCGCGATCGGCGAGCCCGCGGGCACGATCGGACGCGAGGACACCCCGCACCGGGGGACCTACCTCTCGGCCTACGAACGCTCGAAGCACCTCGCCGAGCGTCGGGCGCTCGAGCTGGGACGGGCCCTGGGGACGGACGTGGTGTGTGTGAACCCGGCCTCGGTCCAGGGTCCGGGGCGGGTCACGGGGACCGCCCGGCTCCTGCTCGCCGCCGCGCGGGGGCGCCTCCCGTTCCTCGTCGACGCCCGGTTCAGCGTGGTCGACGTGGCGGACTGCGTCGAGGGCCACCTGCTCGCCGAGCGGCGGGGCACCCCGGGGGAGCGCTACCTGCTCTCCGGCGCCACCCTCACGGTCCGGGAGGCCCTGGACCTGTTCGCCCGGGTCGCGGGGTTCCGCCCCCGCGCGTGGTTCCTGCCCCCCCGGGCGGCCCTGGCGGTCGCGGGGGCCGCGGAGCTCGCCGCGCGGCTCCTCGGGCGCGGAGCGCCCATCTGCCGGGAGATGGTGCGCACGCTCCTCCACGGGCACGCCTACGACGGCTCCCGGGCGGAGCGGGAACTCGGGCTGCGGTACACGCCGGTCGAGGAGACCCTCCGGCGCGCCCTCGAGTGGTACGCGGCGCGGGGGCTGCTGCCGTCGCCCGCCGGACCGCCCCGCCCCGGCGCCGCGTAGGATGGGCGGACCCGGGGACGCCAGGGGGAGAGCCATGGCCGAACGACAGCCGGACCGGAACCTCGCGCTCGAGCTGGTCCGGGTCACCGAGGCCGCCGCGCTCGCCGCCGGCCGGTGGATCGGCCGGGGCGACGAAGAGGCCGTCGACCGGGCCGCGGTCGACGCGATGCGGATCATGATCGACACGGTCGCGATGGACGGCGTGGTCGTGATCGGGGAGGGCGAGAAGGACCACGCGCCGATGCTCTACAACGGCGAGCGCGTCGGGAACGGGCAGGGGCCGGCGGTCGACGTCGCGGTCGACCCCATCGACGGCACCCGCCTCACGGCCCTCGGGCAGCCGGGCGCGCTCTCGGTGATGGCGCTCTCGGAGCGGGGGACGATGTTCTTCCCGGGGGCCGCCGTCTACATGGAGAAGGTGGCCGTCGGCCCGGAGGCGGCCGGCGCGATCGACGTCACCGCCCCGCCCGAGGAGAACGTCCGGTCGGTCGCGGAGGCGAAGGGCGTGCGCCCCGAGGAGATCACCGTGGTCGTGCTGGACCGCGACCGCCACCGGGAGCTCGTCCGCCGGGTCCGCGAGGCCGGGGCCCGCGTCTCGCTGGTCCCCGACGGCGACGTAGCGCCGGCGATCGCCGCCGCGACCTCAGCCTCCGGGGTGGATCTCCTGATGGGGATCGGTGGGACCCCCGAGGGCGTGGTGGCCGCAGCGGCCCTGAAGTGCCTGGGCGGAGCGATCCAGGGCCGGCTCTTCCCCAGGAGCGACGAGGAGCGCGCCCGGCTCGAGGAGGCCGGCCTCGACGCGGACCGGGTGCTCACGACCGAGGACCTGGTCTCCGGGGGGGACGTGTTCTTCGCGGCGACGGGGATCACGGACGGACCCCTCCTCCGGGGGGTGCGGTACGACCACGACGGGGCGACCACGTTCTCCATCGTGATGCGGTCGCGCTCGGGCACGGTTCGCTCCATCGAAGCGCGCCACAGGTTCGAGAAACTCGAGCGGTTCACCGGCCGCTCGTATCGCCCGTAGCTCGCCGACGTCGGCTCGAGCCTCGTGGGGATCCCGGCTCGTTTCGGGTATCGTAGTCGGGCCACGACCGAGGAAGGAGCGGACGCGATGGGCGAGCGAACGATCCTCGTTTGCGACGTGTGTGGGGAGCCGGCGGCGGAGACCGTCACGATCAGGGTGGGGAGGCGCAACCTCGCGAAGGACCTCTGCGCCACCCACGTCGCGGAGCTCGTGAGGGGCGCCCGACGCCCGCGCCCCGGGCGTCGCAAGGGCACGGTCGCCAAGCCCGAGGCCGCTCGGAAGGTGGCGGCCAAGCGTCCGGCGTCGACCCGGGGGCGGAGGGCGAGGGGAACCGCGGCCCCGGCCGAGGCCGGCTAACCCCGTCCCGGCTCGTCCCGGGCCGACCCCTCCTCCGGGATGGCGTAGACGCCGACATCCACCTTCACCACCCGGCCCTCCCGGGCCCCCCGCGCCAGGGCGGCGAGCAGCTCCCGGCGGACGTCGGGGACCGCGAAGGGATCGAGGTATCCGCGGCGGAGCGCCCGGTCCTGGATCACGGTCCAGTGGAGCGGGCGCGCCTCCTCCCGCAGCACGGCCAGGGCGGCGTCGAGCGCGTCCATCACAGGCCCCGGGCCGCGGGGATCACCGCCTCCGCGAACAGCTCCACCATCCCGGGGTCGAAGATCGCGAACGGGACCGAGGCCGCCCCCACGATCACCTCCTCCACGCCCAGCTCGGCGAAGGCCGCGAGCCGCTCGACGACCCGTTCCGGCGTCCCGGTCAGGGAGTCGACCGCGTACGCGTCGAGGAGCTCGCCGTCGAGGGCCCCGCCCGGGGTCCACCGCTGGAGGGCGCGGAACCGCGCGACCAGGTCCCGCTCGTCCTCCCCCACGAGCGTGGCGAGCCCGAGCGAGAGCCGGAGCGTCGTCGGGTCGCGTCCCTCCTCCTCGCAGATCCGTCGCGCCACCGCGACCCGTTCGCCGTAGGCGCGGGGCGTCCACCGCCACACGGTGTTCCACCCGTCGGCGTGGCGCGCGGCGAGCCGGAGCGCCCGCTCGCCGCCCTTGGCGCCGATCCAGATGGGCGGGCGCGGCCGCTGCGCGGGCGGGGGGTGGTTGTACGCGTCGCGGAGGGCGACGTGGCGCCCCTCGAACGTGGCGGGCCCCCCGGGGAGCAGGAGCCCGAGGGCCCGCACCGTCTCCTCGAGGATCCGGAACCGCTCCCCCACCGTCCCGAACCGGTACCCGAACGCCTCGAACTCCTCCCGGTACCAGCCGGCGCCGATCCCGAGCTCCACGCGCCCGCCGGAGAGCAGGTCCAGCGCGGTGGCTTGCTTCGCCAGGACCGCCGGGTGGCGGAACGGCGCGCAGAGCACGAGCGTCCCCAGCCGCACCCGCTGGGTGACCGCGGCGAGCCCCGCGAGCGTGGTGAGGGGCTCCAGGGACCCCTGCGGTCGGTCGGGCCCGCCGTAGCGCCCGAGCGAGAGGAAGAAGTGGTCCGAGACCCACACGGAATCGAACCCCAGGGCCTCCGCGCGCCGGGCCCATCCGGCCACCGCGTCGAACGAGACGCGGCGGGCGTCGAGGGAGAAGTCGTAGTGGGGGAGCGCGAGCCCGAAGCGCACGGCGTCAGAGGTACCTCAGCACGTCGGCGGGGCTCGTGAGCTCGGTGCCCTCGGGGACCCGGATCCCCCTCGGGACCTTGAGCCGGGGGTACACGGAGACGTTGCCGGCCAGGTGGACGCCCGCCTGGACCGTGACCTCGTCGCCCACCGCGCAGAACCGCTCGAGGATCGTGGGCAGCTCGGGCTCGGATCGGATCTCGGCCATCGAGCCCACCACCGACTCGCGGATCTGGGCGCCGGGGCCGACGATCGCGCCGTCGCGGATCTGGGACCGGATGATCATCGCCCCCTCCCGGATCTCGACGTCGTCGTCGAGGTTCGATTCCAGGATCACCGCGCCGGGGGCGATCTCGCAGTACCGGCCGATCCGCACGGCGGGGCCGATGTGCACCGTCCCGAGCTCGAGCTTCTCGGCGAGCGTGGTGCCGGTGGCCCCGTCCCGCATCGAGAGCGTCTCGGGCGCGATCCAGACGTTGCGTTCGGGATCGAAGGCCGGACCGAGGAGACGATCGACGGACTCGAACCGCCCGTGGAGGACGTCCACCATCGTCTCCACGTAGTCGCGGACGTTCCCCAGGTCGCCGATCCGTCGGACCGGATGGGCGTACACGGGGAAGCCCTTGCCCACGAGCCACGGCAGGAGGTCCTTGCCGAAGTCGAGCCTCCGGGTCCGGAGCTCCCGGACCTCGGGGTGGTCGGCCACCTCCCGGAGCGCCTCGGTCTCCACGAGGTAGAAGCCGGCGTTCGTGAGGAGCGGCAGCGCCCGGAACTCCTCCTCGGTCTGCGCCCGGAAGTGCGCGCGGAGCTCCGCGAGCGTGGGCTTCTCCACGAACTCGGTCACCCGCCCATCGGGGTCCGCGAGCATCACGCCGTACTTCTCGGCGACCTCGTCGGGGGCGCGGGTCATCGCCGTGATCGTGACCAGCGCCTCGCGCTCGACGTGCGCGCGGTGCATCGGTTCGAGGTCGAAGTCGATGATCGAGTCCGTGGGGAAGACGAGCGCCCGCTGCCGGAGGTCCCAGTGCTCCATCATCCGGAGCGTGGAGTCGGCGCTCCCCGTGGAGAGCGGGTCGTACTTCACCGGCGAGTACATCACGTCGACGCCGAACGGCTCCCCGTACCCGATCATGACCTTGATCTGGTAGCGGTTCTCCTTCCCGTGGGCGATGATGTAGTACTGCTTGATCCCCTCGCTCGAGAGGATCGCGATCACCCACTGGATCAGCCGCCGGCCCAGGAACGACATCGCGGCCTTGGACCTGAGGTACCCGGGGGCCTTGAGCGTCAGCGGGCGCGCCCGCACCCCCTGCCCCCCGGCGAGGCCGATGCCGACGATCTCGGTCGCTCCGGGCATGCCCCCGCATCGTACCGCGGGCCCGCCCGGGGGGCATCCGCCGACCTGCCGGGGGCGGTGCGGCCTAGGCCGTGGGGACCCTGCCGCGGAGCACCACGGCCCCCCGGGCGTCGCGGACCACGACGTCGGTGAAGGTCGAGAGGTCCTCGGGGAACTCCCCCGCCTCCTCCGCCGAGCCGTCGCGCCCCACCTCGTGGGCGCCGATCCGGGCCACGAGGAGCTGCCGCCCCCGCGGCCCGAGCAACGAGACGCGGTAGGGGAACGCCCCCCGGTCCCCGGGGTCCAGCCCGGCGAGGAGCGCGACCGCCAGGTCCAGGCGACGGGGCGACGCGAGCAGCACGACGGCCCCGCCGGCCACCGGAGCGGAAGGGGCGGGCGTGAGCTGCACCACCCGGGCGTCGTGCCGGCCGGCGAAGGGCACGGTCTCGAGCAGCGCGGCGAGGCGCCTCGCGATCAGGTCCTGCCGCCGTTCGGCCTCGAGGGCGGCCCGCTCGAAGCGCTCCGCGCGCCCGGCCATCACCGCGCCCCAGCCCAGGCCTGCCAGGCCCACGACGGCGGCCAGCACCCAGGCGAGGGCCGCCCGGCCGGGGCGGGCGGCCGGTCTCCCGGCGGCGCGCCGCACGGACCGCACCACCCGCTCCTCGAGCGTGGGGGGCGGTGGGGGCGCGGGCCGGAGGGCGAACGCGAGGGTCGCCGCAGCGTCCTGGAGCTCCCGGGCCTCCTTCCTGCACGCGGCGCACCAGGCCAGGTGGCGCTCCACCCCGCGGGCCTCGCGGCCGGGCAGGGTGCCGAGGGCGTGCTCGGCGAGCCGGTCCCGGGCGCTCAGGCAGTCCACCGACGCCCGCACCCTCGCCCTCGCCGGGCCACCGGTGGCGTCCAGATGCTCACGGCTGGTCCTTGCCCAGCTGGGCCCGGCGGATCTTGATCAGGGCCGCACGGATCCTGGTCTTCACGGTCCCCAGCGGGACGCCATCGGCCTCGGCGATCTCCCGGGCCGTGAGCCCACGGAAGTACGCCCGGGCCAGGAGTCGCCGCTCCGGCTCCGAGAGGCAGGACAGCGCCCGAACCGCCGCGTCCCGCTCCAGCACCGGTTCCTCGTCCCCCTCGGTGGCGACCTCGGGCACCTCCTCCACCGGGACCAGGTTCGGCCGTGACACCCCCGTCTCCCGGCGCAGACGGTCCACCGCGAGGTTGTGAGCGATCGTCATGAGCCAGGTCGAGAGCCGCCCCCGGGCCGCGTCGAACTGGGCCGCCTTCCGCCAGGCCGTCAGGAAGACATCCTGGGTCAGCTCCTCCGCGGCCTCGGCGCTGCCGAGGAGCCGGTAGCCCATCGTGTAGACGGGACGCGCGAAGCGGGCGTACAGCGTCCGGATCGCCTCCTCGTCGCCGGCGAGCAGCCCCGCGACGAGCGCGTGCTCCTCCCGGGGGAGGAGGGGCCCCTGCCGAGCGTCCACCCGGTCTCCCTCCCGGTATACGGCCCGCGCGCGACGGGCGGTTTCCCGCGTCCCCG
>Ga0101941_1000883_pt1 | contig 33273 bp, 33 predicted proteins | sample DewCreD2012metaG_3_FD_75242 | JGI IMG/M metagenome (GOLD analysis project Ga0101941, IMG submission 75242) | Hot spring sediment bacterial and archeal communities from British Columbia, Canada, to study Microbial Dark Matter (Phase II) - Dewar... ...
CCAGGCCTTCGTCGACTAGGAAGATCTTTCCCGGGCGATAGCGGTTCAGTTCGTCGACGACAGTCTGCAACGGCGTGTCGCGGAAGATCAGCAGACCCTTTCGCCAGGCCGAGGTCACCAAGGTATCGACCGGCTCGGTCGCGCCCAGATCGCCGGCGCCGTAGCGCACCTGCTGGCCGGAAGCGAGCCTCGCGCTGCGTCCCCGTCGTTCAACCTCCACCGCGCCGCCGAGGCAGGTCACGCAGACGTCGCCTGCGTCGTGGCGGATGTTCACCTGGCCCTGGCGTACCAGGACTTGGCCCTCGGCGGCGCTGACGATGAAGGCCGCCCCGCCGGGCCGGTCGGCGCTGACCATGGCTTCGCCCGCCTGGATCTCGATGCCCGGCGCCCCCGCCGCCTCGATCAGCGAGATTCGGGTACGGGTGTTGAGCTCAAGCGATACACCGCTGGCCAGGGCGGCCGAGCGTCGCTCGCCGATGCCCGTATGATAGTCCGAGGTCATGGCCCCCAGGCCATCGACCAGCAGATCGGAGCGGACGAAGATCGCGTAGCTGGCCGCGGCCGCCGCGGCGGCGCCGCCGCCGATCAGCGCGGCGCGGCGGCTAGGATCGAACCGGCCTCGCGCGCGCCGCGCCCCGCCCTGAACGAGAATGGGCCGCGGCGCCGAAACCGCGTCGCGCGCCTGAACGGCTCGCCGCACCATGCGCTGCAGGCGCACCGCCTCGGCGAAGGCCTCCCGGTGCGCCGGGCTCTGGTCGCGCCAGACTTCGAACGCGCTTGCCTCCTCGCGCGTGACGGCGCCGGACAAGAGCCGGTTCAGCCACGTCAGCGCTTCGGGCGCCAGCGCGTCGGAGACGGAGCCTTGGTTCGGATCGCTCATCAACGGCATGATTCAGACAAGGGAAGCTTGGCCCCGGAAAGGGTGGACAACACTCTAGAGACAATCAACGTCAGGAATCGCGACGCCGAGAACGATCTTTTTCTTTGCAGAAGCGTCGAACGTGTTCGCCGGCCAGCTCCAGTTCGCGCTGGATGGTCCGCAGATGGACGCCGTGGTTCGCCGCCAGAGTGGCGTGAGCCACCCCGCCGGCCCAGGACGCCTCGAAGATCGCGCGCCGGCGCGGCGGCAGTTCCTCGAGCGCGCGGATCAGCAGGGCCATCTCTGAACGGCCTTCGGCGATGCGGGCCGCATCGGGCGCCTCGTCGGGAATGCCGATCAGGGCCTCGGTCTCCGAGAAGTTCAGATAGCGGCTTTCGACCTTGCGACGGTTCTTGGCGATGTTGATCGCCGTACGGAAGAGATAGGCGTCGAGATTGCGCACCGGCTCAGCGGGGTCGGTGCGCTGCAGGCGCAGGAAGGTCTCGTGGACCGCCTCGCGCGCGAGGTCCGCCGACCCCAGACGCCGGGTCAGCCTGCGAACGAAATCGTCATACCGGTCAAGCAGGCGCTCCCGCAGACCAGTCCAACTCGAGTCGGACATCCATTTTGCCCCAACGCTTGGGCGTGGCGGGCAAGACTCGCCCGCGCGCCAATTTTCAACTATCGCCAGGCACGGCGCCCGCGGATCGATCGACGTCCCCTTATGATGGGCTGAAGGAAACCGGCAGTTGCACCGCCAAAGGCGACGGCAGCCCGGCGGGCGCTTGCGGCATCGGTTGGGCGCGCAGCACGGTGGCCACGGCTTCGTTATCCAAGGCCTCGAAGCCGGAACTGGCTTTGACCCAGACGCCCACGATCCTGCCGTCCTGGTCGACCATGAAGAGGATCTGTGTGACGCCCCGGGCATCCAGCGCCTGCACGGGGTAGCGGCGGAACGTTTGGATGTGGGCCAGCAGGCGCGCGCGATAATCCGAACCGGCGACCGCCGCCGCCGCCGCCGCCGCCGCCTGGACGCCTCGCGCGGGCGCGCCGCCGCCGGCAAGGGCCTCGCGCCGCCCCTCGCCGGCGGCGCCGGTCGTCGCCAATGCGGCTAGGTTCGATATGGGCTCCAGATCGACGGCCGGCGATCGCCGCGTCGCGGGAGCGGCCCTCGCTGGCGCGAGGGTCGGCGGAGCGGGGCTGGTGACCAGCGTGACCTCGATGCCTTCCGGCCCGCCGGTCTCCGTCGCCGGCGATGCGACGCCTTCCGGCGCGCGCGAGAAGATTAGGACGGCGCAAAGTCCGTGCAGAAACACGGAGCTCGCAGCGCCCACGACATTGAAATGCTGGCGGGAAAGGCGCAACCGCGAAACCAATCTTGTTATTGCCCCACGGATTTCGATCCGACGAAGATGTCTGGAAAACGCATGGCCCAGACGGGAGCGCGCAGCGTCTCGCCGACAATCTAGGACGTCATCGTAAAGGTAGCATGACAGCGACCCTCACTTAATCCGTGCACGACAATTTAGCCGCTGGGTCGCGAGGTGACAACCAGCACCACGGGCTGCGGCAGCCCTTCGGGCGGCGGCGCGCTGACCACCACGTGCCTGAGGGCTTCGGCGATGGCGAGATCGCGCCGCGGGTCGCCGGACGAATCGGCCGCGATCAGTTGCTCTACCGTTCCGGACGGAGCGATCCACAGCTTTAGCGTGACGCGATAGGTCCCGCCCGCGGTCGCCCGATTGTTCAGCAGGGCCTTGTGGACGGCGCTGCGGACCAGGCCGCCATAGAGGTTCAGATCGAGCCGGCCCCCCTCCTCCGCCGGGATCGTCGCTTCGCCTCGTACCTCCAGCGTGTCGAGCGGCATCACGGTCAGGCCGGTTGGCGGCGGGCCGAAGTTCGGAACCCCCGCTCCCCGTCCGCGCGGCCGCAGGACCACGCTGTCACCGCCGGTGAAATCCGGCGCCAGGTCCGTGCCCGCCAGCAAGGCGCGCAGGGCGGCCTCACGCGTGTACAGGCCCTGGATCCCCGAAGACCGCAGGGTCTCGCTCTGGGGACGATCGTAGAGAACCTGCATGCCGGTGGCCAACGCATAAGCCTCGATGGCCGCGCTCAACGGGCGCGAGGAGATGTCGAAACGGGCGCGCACCATCTGCGCCGCGGTCTGGGACGGGCCCTGGACGGCTCCCGCCGGAGGGCTCGCCAGCAGCCAGAGGCCCGCAGCCAGGGCGCCGCCCGCCACGCCGCCTGAGCGTGGCCCAGGACGCGGCGAGCGTCGGCCGTCCAGGGCGCGTGGTCGGGAACCTGGCGCGACCGATCGCATGCTACTCGCCGACAGCTCCCCCACCGGACGATCACGACGTCCATCCAGCTTCCGGCGCACCGTATCAGGCCCGGCCCCCTTCAGTCCACGGCGCGTATCCAGTAGGGCGTGTCCAGGCGGCGGGTCAGCTCGACCACGACGGCCCGTTTGAACACCCGTCCACGAGCATCGCGCGCCGTCACCCGCACGGTGAGCGCGCGCCCGAAATAGCTGGCTGCGGGACTAATCGCGAGCGCCGTCCGCTGGCCCGCCATTTCCCTGGCCCGCGCGATGGCGTCGGGGGAATCCGTCCCCTGCGCCGTCATGGCGGCCAGGGCCAGGGGATGGGCGGCCTCGGGATCGAAGGGCCCATCGGCGAAGAACAGCGTGACAGCGGGACGAAGTCTCTCCAGAAGCGCCTCGTCCATCCCGTCCAGTTCGGCCAGTTCGTCGATGCTCCGGATCGGACCCCATCGGGGACGGACGCCTCTGCTGGCGTAGGTCAGGGACTGGCCGGCCAAGCGTCCACCGTTGTCGCGCCAATCCAGCGCACCGTCGACCAGACGATCCAAGCGCGCGCCCGATGCGCCGCCCCCCTCGAACAGGCGGCGAAGCTCCGGTTCGCCGAGCAGGTTGAACGGCGCCTTGCCACGCTCGTCCTCGATCACGGCGACGACCTCCACCCCGTCGACATCCAGGCGATGGGGACGTCCGTCCAGAGGCCAGCGGCCTGCGGCGTCGTGAGCCGCCAATCCATGCACCGCCGTGACGACACCCGCGTCAGCCGCGGCCTCCAGCCGCGCCGCCGACATCTGGGCGTCCATGCCCGCCGTGGCGCCCCGGTCGGCGGCCAGCACGGCGTAGGCGAGATATGATAGTATCAGTACACTGATCATAACCGTGACCAGGGCGAACCCCTTCCGTCGCGTCGGGCTTCGGACCCCGGTTCGGCTGGAATCGGTCATGGCAGGAAGGTCGCCGGCCGGGGAGCGATCGACCGAATCTTCTCGCGCAGTTCGTCGGTCACCGCCTGGGTCTCGACGCTGTTGCGCAACACGCGCGGGGTGAGCATCACCAACAGCTCGGTGCGCTCACGCTTGTTGTCGCGGGAGCCGGCGAGCGCGCCCAGCACCGGCACGGCGCTGAGGAACGGCACGCCGTCGCGCAGCTTGCTGTTCCGGTCGCGGATCAACCCGCCCAGGGCGACGGTCTGGCCGTCCTGCACGGCGATCGAGGTGGCGATCTTCCGCACGGAGATGGTCGGCGAGTCGATCGAGGACGTCGAGGTCGGCGCCACGTCACTCACCTCCTGCACGATGTCCAGCAGCACCAGACCGCTGGCGTTGACGCGCGGGGTGACCTTCAGCAACACGCCGGTGTCACGATAGTCGATCGAGTTGATCACCGAGTCGTTGTTCAGGGCCGAGCCCGTCGAGATCGGCACCTGGTCGCCGACCTCAAGCGAGGCCGTGTGGTTGTTCAGCACCATCAAGTTGGGCGCTGACAGCACCTCGACATTGGTGACGCTGGACAGGGCGGTGAGTGTCGCCGCCACCGAACCGCTGTTGAGCAGGTAGGCGAAGCCCGGGAAGTTGGGGACCGCGTCCTGGGTCTTGCCTTGGCTGAGGATCGCCCGGTCGTTGCCCGAACGGATGAACCATTGGCTGCCGTAGCGCAGGGCGTTGTTCAGGGCGACCTCGGTGATCACGGCCTCGACCACCACCTGCAGCGGCACCACGTCCAGCTTGCGCAGCGCATCCTCGATCAGGGCATATTCGCGCGGGGTGGCGTAGGCGACGACGGCGTTGTTGGTCTCGTCGGCGGTCAGGATCAGGCTCTCGCCCGCCGCCCCGCCGGCGTCGGGCACGACCGGCGCCGGCGACTGTCCCGGCAGGGTTGCGCCGGGCGGCGGCGTCAGCAACGGCGAGGCGGAGGACTGCACTCCGAAGCGGTCCTCGCCCCGCTTGGCCTCGGCGGCTGAGGCCCCGCCCACGCCGCGCCCGAAGGCCGCGCTCAGCACCTTGGCCAGGTCGGCGGCTCGCCCGCTCTGCACCCGATAGACGAAAAGGCGCCGCTCGCTGGACTGGCCCTCGCGGTCGAGCACCTCCACCCAGCGCCGCACGTCCTCCAGATATTGCGGCTGGGACGAGATCGCCATCAGGCCGTTCAGCTTCTCCATGGCGATCAGCCTGACCCGCCCGGCCATCGGCGAATCCGGGGCGTTGATCAGGCGGTCCAGCTCCGGCGCGATCAGGCGCGCGTCGGTGTTCTTGGGCACGTATAGCCCAAAGCTCATGCCCTTCAGCCAGTCGACGTCGAACTGTTCGATAAGGTCCCGCGCATTGCGCCTCTGACCCGAAGCGCCCGACAGCACCATCGTGTTGCTAGCGGGATCGACCGCGGTGATCACCCCGGGCACGATCGGCTCCAGAAGGGTTTTCAACGCCGCGGGACTGGCGAACTTCAGTTGGATCGTCTCGCTCCCGAACCCCGGCTGGTCGCCGCTGGCGCCGCCGCCCTGGGCCCGCGCTTCGCCCAGACTAACCACGGTCCGCACGCCGTCCCGCAGGATCAGCGCCAGATCCGCGTTGCGCAGCGCCTCCTCCGCCGCCGGCAGGACGTCGGCCCGGGCGATCGGCCGGGGTGTCACCAGCGTCACCACGCCCGAGGCCGAGGGCGCGACGGCGTAGGGCAAGTCCAGGATGTCGCCGAACACCGCTTGGGCGAACTCCTTCACGCCCACGCCGGGCAGGTTCAGGGTCACCGGCCCGGGACGGGGCTGCGACGACGCCCTCGGGGTCGGCGCGCCGGGATAGGTCCCGGCCCCGCGGACGATCGTGGAGCGGACCTGCTCGTCCGACGAGGACCGCGCCGGCGGGGCGGTCGCCTCGACGCCGGGCGCCGGGGTCGCTGACCGGCGGAACGTGGGGGCGGGCGTGGCGACGCAGCCAGCTAGCATCAAGCAGGCGCAGGGCGCGGACAGGAAGGCGCGGACGCGACGGGTCATGGGCGGGCTTCCTGGAAGGGTGGCGGTGGGACGGAGTTAGAGGAAGGACCCGCGCTGATCAGGGCGGTGAAGCGGCCGTTGGGGCTGTCGAAGGTCGCGGCCTTGGCGCCCAGCGACACCAGCCGCCAGCCTCGCCAGCTTTCGCCCAGCCGCACGACATGGGCCGCGCCGTCGCCACCCCGGATCACGGCGCTGCCAGCGCGACGATCGCTGACGACGCCGATCAGCATCGGTCGCTGGCTGTCGCCCTCCGCCGCGCCGACGGCTCCCGCGCCTCCAGCTCCGGCGGTTCGGCGGTCCGGGGAGAACAGCGGCCGAGCGAGCAGGACTTCGTAGTCGGGAACCGGGGCGGCGACGGGCGAGCGCAGCGGCGGGTTCATGCGACGTTCGCTGGGCGCGAAGGTCGTTGTGACGGGCCAGGCGATCTGCACAGCCAAGCCGGCGAGCAGGACGCCGCACACCAAGGCCGGCGTGAACGCGCCGCTACCGGGCCGGGGGAGCGACATGGCGAGCCGAGATCTGGAGCCGGACGACGAGCGGGCCGGGCTGTCCGGTCCGGGCCGCCTGTTCGGCGTTGATGGAGACGTAGTCGACGACAACATAGGGCGCTTCATTCTGGATCCGCCTCAGGCCCGCGTTCAGTTGCGTCAGGGTCATCTTCGCGTCGGCGCGGACGCTGACCCGACCGGCGGGCGTGTCGGCCTTAACCTCCTCGGCGGCGCCGACGGCCCCGCCTTCCTGGCTCAAGCTGCCGATCAGCCGCTGCTTGAGAGCTTCCACCGCCATGCCGTGACTGGGCGCGGTGATCTGGAAGGCGCGGCCGGTCCGTCCCTGCTCGGCCAGGGCCACGCGCAAGGCGGGCAGGCTGGCCAGCAGCCGCTGGTCGCGGGCATGGCGTTCGAGCGCCGCCTGCCGTCGCTCGTCGCGCGCCTGGAACCCGCCGAGGATCGGTCCGACCACCGCCAGCCAGCCCAGGCCGACCGCGCCGGCCAGCACCCCGACCGCCACCAGTCGCCGCTCGCGAGGGGTTAATGGTCTCATTTCGGGGCTCGCGTCGCGGAGTCGGCGATGACGTCGAAGGGCTCGACGCCTGAGGCCGTCTTCACCGGCATGTCCGACAGCAGGGAGCGAGGGTTTGTCAGGGCCGGGGTCTGGCGCAGCGCCGCGGGAACATCGAAGCCCTGGGACTTTGAGCCGACCACCCTTACGGCCCGGCCGTTCCACTCCATCCGATGCGCCCACTGGCCGTCGGGCAGGACCTTGCTGAGGGCGTCAACGATTCGAAGGGGCTCGTTCTGCGACCGCAGGGCCAGCACCTCCAGCCGTGCCTGCTGCCCGGCCTCCACCGTTCGACGCAGCCTGGCCGCCGCCATCGCCTTGGGTTGCTCGGCCTCCACCGCCGCCTCGATCCGACGCACATCGCTCAGGTCCATCAACACCGCTACCGCAACGTTCAGTCCGACCAGGCCCACGCAGGCCGACCACCATAGAGTGCGTTGGCGGTCCCGCGCGCCTTCGCCTTCTTCCGCCCGGATGGCGGTCATGAAGTCGAAGGCGACATGGCCGTCTTCGGTCTCGACGCCCAGGCGCTCGACCTCCAACCCCATGGCTCTGGCCTGGTCGAGGATGGGACGGGCGCGATCGCGAGGAATGACGGCCAGGCGCAGGCGCAGGCGCGCGTCGCCGTTCGCCCGATCGACCACCGGCGCGTCGAAGTAAATCCGCTCGACCGGGAACGGCGTCAGGCGATCCATGTTGGCGACCAACAGGCGGCGCAGGTCGCCAGCCGAGAGGCGCGGCAGGTCCAGGTCGCGCACCAGCACGGCCTCGGGGGGCAGCATGACGTCCGCCCGCCAACCCGCCGAGGCCGAGGGCGGCGTCGCCTGGGTCGGGCGCCCGTCGCGCCAGAGCTGGATCGCGCCGTCCCGCCCCACCCGCGCCGTCCAGGGTGCCTGTCGCCGTCCCCCTCCGCGCCAGCCCGTCGGGACCAGGCCGGCCAGTTCGTCGATCCACCAGGCGAAGCCCTCGCGGCACCAGCGCGCGATCGTGCCGAGATCGGCGTTGAGGATCTGCTGCGGGGTCATCGCGCCCGGCATCCGCCGGTTTGCACGACCAGCACACACTCGGTGTCGATGTCGGTCAGGGGATGCACGATCAAGTCGGGCCACAGATCGCCGCCCGTCTTCTCCAGCCGCACCCGGATCAGCGACGGCATCCGCGGGCGCTGACGCCATTTGGCGTGCCAGTGCGGATTGGGGTCGGGCTCGACCGCGCCGAAATAGCCGATGTCCAGCGCGCGAACGCCCCTCAGCAGGACGTCGCGGCGCTGCGGCCGGGCGCGATCCACAGCGACGTCGCTGGTGGATTCCAGGACCAGGTCACCGTCGGCTTCCAGCAGCAGGCGATGGCGGCGCAGGGCGCCGGGCCCTTCGCGGTCGGCCGGCGGGGCCAGGAAGGTGAGACTGGTCGCCTCGCCGTCGAAGTCGGGGCCCGCCGGCCGCATGTCATAGCGTGTGACGGGAACGGCCCGTTGCAGGCGGGCGCGCAGGACGCTCTGGGCCGCCTCGATCGCCTCGCCGCGTGTGGTCGCCCGATCCATCCGGACCCATGCCTCGCCGCGCCCCGAAAGCCCGGTCAGCAGCATGACGCTCACCAGAGCCAGCACGCCCAGGGCGACCAGCAGCTCGATCAGGGTGTAGCCGGCGCGCCGCATGATGTCAGGCCTCCGGCGCGAGGCGGCGGCTGGCCAGGACCACCACCGGTCGTGCGGCGGCGCGGGGATGGACGGTCACCGTCACGCAATAAAGCCGCCCCGCCGCGCTGTCGCCGCCCGAGTCGGCGCAAGGATCGGCGTCGATCCGCCAGACGAAGCCGTCCTGCTCCCCGTCGATCGCGCCGTCGGTCAGCGGCTCGGAAAAGCCGAGCGCGGCCAATTGCGAGCGCGCCACCATCAGGGCGGCGCGACGGGTCTCGATGTCCCGATGGCGCATCAGGCTGTCGCCAGTCACCTGCAGGACCCCGACCAGGATCACCGCCAGGATCGCCGTGGCGACCAGGGCCTCGATTAGGACCGAACCGGCTCGCGACGATCGCATCACAGGGCTTCCACCAGGCCCGTGGTCGGATCGACCACGACGTCGAGGCCGCGCCGGTCGGCCGTCAGCCGCAGGCGGCCGCCGCTGGCCGAGCCGTCCGGGAAGAAGCTGGTCGACGACCCGGCCGGCGCGAGGCGCATCCCGCCGGCCAGCATCCGTCGCGGTCCTGGCGTCCAGCCGTAGCTCGCGCCGTCCTCGGCGACGACCAGATTGACCCGCGCGCCCGTGTTAAGGGATTGAGCGCGGGCGATACGGAGATCGGCGCGCAGGCCCGCGGCGGCCTGCTGGACGCCGGCCCAGGCCAGGCCGGCCTTCAGTTCTGGGAACGCGATCATGCCGATCATCACCGTAATGGCGACCACGACCATCGCCTCGATGAGCGCGGCTCCGGCTCGACGGTCGCGGGCACGGCGGTCACCAGTTACCGACATCTTTGGCCTCTTTCGAACCGCCTTCGGCGTTGTCCGAACCGAGGGTGTAGATGTCGATGGCTCCCTTCTGGCCGGGGCTGCGATAGAGGTAGGGCCGCGACCATGGATCCTGCAGCGCCGTGGCCTTCTTCAGATAGGGCCCGTCCCAGGCGGTGGCGGCGGGCGGCGCGGTGACCAGGGCGTCCAAGCCCTCCTCCTGGGTGGGATAGCGGCCGACGCTGACCTGGAACAGATCCAGCGCCGCCTCGATGTTCTGGATCTGCACCTTGGCGGTCTGGCTGCGCGAGGAGCCGAGATATTTCAGCACCTGAGGCGCGACGATGGCCGCCAGCAGCGCCATGATCGCTAGCACAACCAGCAGCTCCAGCAGGGAGAAGCCCGCGCGGTCGTCCGTTCGAAGGCGCGGCGCGGCGGGGCGGTCGAGAACGCGGCGGAGGGTGTCTCTGAGACGGGTCATGATGCGAGGGCCATATCGTTGAAGCCTAGGATTGCGGACATGATCGCGGCGATGATGCCGCCCACCGCCAGGCCCATCACGATGGTGATCGCGGGGGTCAGCAGGGCGACGAACCGCTCCAGGGCGGTGCGCACGTCACGATCGAGGACGTCGGCGAGGCGGCCCAACATTTGCGGCAGTTGGGCGGTCTCCTCGCCAGTGCGCAGGAAACTGATCGCCACGGTCGGGAACAGGCCCGTGGCCGCCAGGGGACGGGTCAGGCCGCCGCCTTCCTTGAGGCCGGCGGTGACGCGCTCGACGGCGGCGGCCATGTGGCTGTTGGCCAGCGACCTTCGGGCGATGGCCAGGGCCGTGGGCAGGGGCACGCCGCCTTCGACCAGGCTGCCCAGCACGCGGGCCAGACGCGAGGTCTCGGCCGCCTTGATCAGCGGCCCCAGGCGCGGCGCGCCCAACAACAACCGGTCCAGCGCCAGCCGCACGGCCGGCTGCTTCAGCCAGCGCCAGGCCGCCACGCTCACCACGATCCCCCCCAGCAGCACCGCCAGGCCCTGGTCGCGGACGAGGTGGCTGGCCGCCATCACCATCCGGGTCGCCAGGGGCAGGCGCGCGGCGTTCTCGGAGAACAGGCCCTCGAACTGCGGGACCACGAACAGCAGCATGAGCAGGATGACGCCGCCGGTGACCACGGTCAGCAGCACCGGATAGACCATCGACGAGGCGATGACCTGGCGCAGGGCCTCGGCCCTGTCCAGCGCCTCGGCGAGACGCGACAGGGCCAGGGCCAGGCGGCCGTCGGCCTCGCCCGCCTCGACCATGGCGCAGGCCATCGGCGAAAACAGGCCGCCCGCCTCGGCCATGGCCCGCGACAGGGGCGCGCCCTCCTTGACCCGCTTCTGGAGTTGGATCAGCGCGGCGTTCAGCACTGGATCGGCGGCGTTCTCGACGCAAACCGACAAGGCCCGGTCCAGCGAGAGGCCGGCGGTCAGCAACACCGAAAGCTCGCCGATGGCGTTTACCAGCGCCCGGCGCGCGGTCGCACCCGGCGCCTTGACCCTGGCCGCCCGCGTCGCGGTTTCGGTGGCGTCGATCGGCGTCAGGCCCTGCCGGCGCAGGCGCTCCATCGCCTCGCCGCGCGAGGCGACCAGCAGGACGCCCGACCGGACCTCGCCCGTGGGCGACAGCGCTCGATAGCTGAACGTGGCCACGGCGCTCAATCCTCCCGGGTCACGCGAAGGACTTCATCGATCGTGGTCTGGCCGCTCAGCGCCTTGGCCATGCCGTCCTGCAGCATGGTGCGCATGCCGGCCGCCACGGCGGCGCGCTCGATCTCGCGCGCCTCGGCCCGCGCCAGCACCAGGCGGGCGATGTCGTCGTTGACCGGCAGCAACTCCAGGATCGCCAGGCGCCCCTTGAAGCCGCTGTGACCACAAGCCTCGCAGCCCGGCGCGCTCCAAAGCCTGGGGGACGGACCCAGCCCCTCGGCCGCCACGTCCAGCGCCGACAGGTCCTTGACGTGGGCCTCGTGAGGCGCGCGGCAGACCGGACAGAGGCGCCGCACCAGTCGCTGGGCGAGCACGGCGTTGACGGTCGAGCTGATCAGGAAAGGCTCCATGCCCATATCGATCAGCCGGGTCACCGCCGCCGAGGCGCTGTTGGTGTGCAGGGTCGACAGGATGGTGTGGCCGGTCAGCGCCGACTGCACCGCCACCTGGGCGGTCTCCAGGTCGCGAATTTCGCCGACCATCATCACGTCGGGATCCTGGCGCAGGAATGAGCGCAGGGCGGTCGCGAAGGTCAGTCCAATCGTTGGGCTCACCTGGGTCTGGTTGACGCCGGCCAGGCGATATTCGATTGGATCCTCGATTGTCAGGATCTTGCGGGTCGGCGCGTTCAGTGCGGCCAGGGCGGCGTAGAGCGTCGTGGTCTTGCCGCTGCCGGTGGGACCCGTGACCAGCACGATGCCGTGCGGCCGCGCCAGGGCCTCGAGGAAGGCGGGCAGGATGACCGCGTCGAAGCCCAGGGCCCCGAAATCCAGCGACAGGTTCGAGCGGTCCAGCAGACGCAGCACCACGCTTTCGCCGTACAGGGTCGGTGAGGTGGCGACGCGAAGGTCGATCTCGTGGCCGCGCACCGCCAGGCGCATGCGCCCGTCCTGCGGCAGGCGCCGCTCGGCGATATTGAGGTTGGCCAGCACCTTGACGCGCGAGACGAAGGCCGCCTTGACCTGGGGCGGCAGGGTCTCCTGATCCTGCAGCACGCCGTCGATCCGGAACCTGACCTTCAGCCCATCCTCGCTGGGCTCGGCGTGGATGTCGGAGGCGCGCAGCTCGGCGGCCCGGGCGATCAGGGCGTTGACCGCGCGCACCACCGGCGCATCGCTGGCGAGGTCCTTCAGCCGCTCCAGATCAGCCTCGTCCGCGCCGTCCTCGATGGCGGCCGCCTCACCCAGGACCGCGCCGTAGAGCCGGTCGAGCGCCGCCTCGACGTCGCCCGCCTTGGCGACCATGGGGCGGATCGGCAATCCAAACGCATAGCCCAGCGCGCGAGCGGCGTAGTCGTCCAGCGGATCCACCAGCGCCACGCGCAGGGCGTCGTCGTCCTGGCCGATCGGCACCGCGCTCACCTCGCGCAGGAAGCGCGGCGACACCAAGTCGCCGCCGACGGGCGCGGACGGAAAGTCGTCGGGGGCGGCCTGGGCCAGGCCCGTGACCTCGGCCAGGGCGTCGGCCAGGGCGCTTTCGGAAACCAGGCCCAGCCGGGTGAGCACAGCGTCCAGCCGGTCCCCACTCTCGCCCTGCACAGCCTTGGCGCGCGACAAGGCTTCGGCTGCGACGAGACCGCTATTTATAATGAAATCCCGGAACGAAGGCCGCTCTATACTGGACATGTCGAAAGTCTCTGGCCGAGTAAATTCGAATTCGTTCAATTATAGACAAATACAACTCAATGGGTAATCGGGAAAATAATGACAATAACAAGACGATTTACTAGAGAGTAAACTTACGCCGCCGAGCCGCCGGCGCCAGTGTGCTTTTGTACAGCGCCGACCCTCCGATCGTCAGCACACGGATCTCACAGCTCAATCAGCTTCAGTTGCAGGGCGATGACCACCGCCCGCAGCTTGTTGGCGGCGCCCAGCTTGCGCGTGGCGTTGCCCAGGTGGAATTCGACGGTCCGCTCGGCCACCTGGATTCGTCGCGCGGCCTCGCTGATCGTCAGCCCCTGGGCGGCCAGGCGGATGCATTCGATCTCGCGCGGCGTCAGAATGGGAACCTCCGGTCGGGGCGCGTCGGGATGGGCGCTCATGGTGTTCTTGCCGCGACCTGGGCGGGCGACGGTGAGACGGCCTCGGCGGGCGGGGCCGAGGCGCGCATTTGCAACCGCATGGGAAGCCGCAGGCCGGCCGGCGGCGGCTGGGGCAGCCTTCGCCCCTCGAAGACCATCCGCAGATCGGCGTTCGACTCGGCCTGAGCGAAAACCGGAAACACCACCCGCGAGACCGCGCCGTCCGGCGTCACCCAGACGCTGAGCGGCAGCACGACCGGCTCGCCCCCGCGCTCGGCCCGAAGGCCGTCGAGATAGTCGCGCAGCCGGGTCGCGGCGGGGGTCGGCTCGTCCAGCCAGGCCGGGAAAGCCCGTCCGGCCAGCTCGGCGTAGCTCACCCAGGCGGCCGGGACCGGATCGGCTCGCGGCGCGGCCCTGGCCGGCCCGCTCCCGGCGAACACCCCCAGGCTCAGCAAGGCCATGAGCTTGCGGATCATCGCGGCCTACCGCGCCCTGGGAGCGCCGGCCGGTTCGGCGGGCAAGGTCTCGCGAGGGAAGGTGATGGTGGTGATCTTGGCGTCCAGTCCCTGAACCACCGCGGCGGTCAGGTCAGCGCCGGGATTGCCGCCCATCAGCATCTCGCGCGTGAACAGCAGACCGCATTTGCGACTGGCGTAGACCTGGGCGATGACCGGCTGAGCCTGGTTGGCGATGCCGCCCAGCGCCTTGACCCGCGTCGCCTCGATCTCGCGACCGCGCAAGGCCGCCTTGCGTTGAAGGGCGTCCCAGCGCGCCGCCAGCGGCTTGCTACGCGCTTCCAGCTGAGCCGGGGTCAGGGAGGCTTTCTGGGCTTCAAGCGCCTTGAGGTCGACCTCGATCGGCGCACGTTCGGCGTCGATCTCGGCTTGGGCCTGCTTGGATAGTTCTTGCAGGCGGTCGTTGGCGGCCAGGCCGACCTTGGCGTTGGCGAGCACCGCGTCGCGGCTGAGCACGCAGACGCCCGGCACCAGCGGTCCGACCAGAGCGTCCCCGGCCGGAGCCGGCGGCGCGGCCTGGGCGAACGCGGCGGATCCCGCCAGCGACAGGCCGGCGGCGAGGAGGAGAGAAATCGAATGGCGGGTCATGGTCTACTCTCAAGGCGACGCGAAGAACCGCCCTGTACCTAGAACCTGGCGAGGCCTGGTGAACCTGTGGGTTTCAACAGGCCGACGACTCCGCGGCCACCTGTGGGAACCCACAGGGTCTGGGCGCTAGGACGTATGGCATTGACTCGCCGGTCCGCTTCCTCTCGCGCTGTGCAATCCACCATGTCGTCCGCGCCCGACCGCTCCGCCGAGACTTCCGACGCGCCGCCCATCGTGGTCTGCGTCGGCGTCACCAGATGGAAGCGCCGGGCCGTCGGGCGGCTGATCGCCGGTCAGGACGCCTCCCTTCCGCTGTTCGCGCACGACGCGGCCTCGGCGGTTCGGATCGCTCGCGCCAGGTCAGGCGCGATCGGCGTGTGGACGTCTCGCGCGCCGACAGACCTGGCCTCACGCGCGGCGACGGCCGGGGTCCCGCTGGCCCGGATCGAGGACGGTTTCATCCGCTCGTCCGGTCTGGGCGCACAGTGTCATCCACCGGCCTCGATCGTGCTGGACCGGCGCGGCGCCCACTTCGATCCGGGCCAGGCCAGCGATCTGGAAATTCTGCTGGCCCATGGCGACTTCGATACCGCCCTGCTCGAACGCGCCCAGCGGCTGGCCGACCAGATCGTCGCCCTGGGCGTCACCAAGTACAATCTTCCCGGCACAAGCGTTTCGGTCCCGAAGGGGCGCCGCACGGTCCTTGTCGCGGGGCAGGTGGAGGACGACCTGTCGGTGCGCCTGGGCGGCGCGGGCGTGGCCGGCAACCTCGACCTGCTGCGCCGCGCGCGAACCCTCGAGCCCGACGCCGTGATCCTCTACAGGCCGCATCCAGACGTCGAGGCCGGGCACCGCCAGGGCTTCGCGCCCGACGAGGCGGTCCTGCGCCACGCCGATCAAGTGGTTCGGCGCCAGGCCCTGCCGTCCCTGCTGGCGGCGGTCGACGCCGTGCACGTGCTGACCTCCCTGACCGGCTTCGAGGCGCTGCTGCGCGGCCGCGAGGTGGTGACGCACGGTCAGCCTTTCTATGCCGGATGGGGCCTGACGCGCGATCTGGTCCCTCTGCCGCGCCGAGACCGGCGGCTGTCGCTGCTGGAACTCGTCGCGGGCGCCCTGATCCTCTACCCCCGCTATATCGACCCCGGCTCCGGCGCGCCCTGCACGCCCGAAGCCCTGGTGGCTTGTCTGGGCCGACACGGGCCGCCCCGCCCGGGCCTCCTGCCGACAGTTCGACGCTGGCAGGGCGCGGCTCGGCGCCGCCTTGGCCTGCGCCCGCCGGCGCTCGGCCGCGCGGTGACGCCATGAACAGCCTGGCCCCCCACAGCCGGGTCTTCGGCGCCGCGACGCCGTTGTGCCGCGGGGCGCCGGGCGAGCCGGACATCGTGCTGGACCTCTCGCGGCTGCTCTCGCGCGTGCTGCACGCCACCCCGACCGGAGTCGATCGGGTCGAGATGGCCTATGCCCAGACCCTGCTTCGCCTCGCGCCCGACCGCCTTCGCCTGGCCGCCATCCACCCTTTGGGCTGGCACGGACGGGTGCCCGTGACCGCCGCCCGGGCCTTCCTGGACACGACCGCCCGGCGCTGGGCGCGGGATGGCGACCGCGAGACCGCCTGGGCGCGCTGGCGGCATGCGCTAGGCGCCGGCCTTGGTCTCGCCCCCCGCCCCCACGGACCGCCGCCGCGCGCCGACGACGCCGTCTACCTGCACCTGTCGGCCAGGGGCCTGGAACGCACGGCCCTGTTCCGGGCGGTGCTGCGGCGCGAGCGCGCGCGCTTCGTCCCCTTCGTCCACGACCTGATCCCGCTGCAGCATCCCGAATACGCGCGCCCCGGCGGCGCGGCGCTGTACGGGCGCAAGATCGCCACCGTCACCGCCCTGGCCTCGGCCGTGCTGGTCAACTCGCAGGCGACGGCTGAGGCTCTGGCGCCCTATCTGCGCGCCGCCGGGCGACGCATCCCGATCCATGTCGCGCCCCTCGCCCCCGCCTTCGCGCCGTCTCAGCAGGCGGCCACCGACGCATCGCCGTACTTCGTGATGATCGGCACGCTGGAACCGCGCAAGAACCACCTGCTGCTGCTGAATGTCTGGCGGCGACTGGTCGAGACCCACGGCGCCGCGGCCACGCCACGCCTGGTGCTGGTCGGCCGGCGGGGTTGGGAAAACGAGAACATGCTCGACATGCTCGACCGCTGCACGGCCCTGCGAGGCGTGGTCATCGAGCGCAACGGTCTCGCCGATCCAGAGGTCCGCGATCTGATCGCCGGCGCACGGGCCGTGCTGCTGCCATCCTTCGCCGAGGGCTTCGGCCTGCCGGTGGTCGAGGCTCTGGCCCTGGGCGCGCCGGTAATCGCCAGCGATCTTCCAGCCCTGCGAGAAGCCGGCGGCGACGTACCCGAACACCTGGACCCGCTGGACGGACTGGGTTGGATGCGGGCGATCCTGGACTACGCGTCGCCCGCATCGCCCCGCCGCCTGGCGCAGATGGACCGAATGGGCGGCTGGCGCGCGCCCACCTGGCAAGGCCATGTCGACGGCGTGCTCGACTTCCTGGCGACGCTGCGATGAGCGCCGGCCGTCACGTCGGCCGTCCCGGCGGCCTGTCCGAGCTGGTCGTGGGCCTGGACGTGCAGCGGCACGTGGTGGGCGCGCTGATCATGCGCGAGCTTCACACCCGCTATGGCCGCGAGAACATCGGCTACCTCTGGATGATCGTCGAGCCGATGCTGCTGGCGATCGCCGTCGCCCTGCTGCACGGCAAGAGTGGGGGAATGCACGGCCAAGACCTGCAGCCGGTGCCCTTCGTCCTGGGCGGCTACTGCGTGTTCATGGTCTTCCGCTCGGTGATCGGCCGGGCGGAGTCGACGCTGGAGGCCAACAAGCCCCTCCTGTTCCACCGCGCGGTGACGATCTTCGACATGCTGCTGGCCCGCGCGCTGCTGGAGGGGGTGTCAACCTTCGCGGCCATGACGATCCTGCTGGCGGGCGCCTGGGCGTTTGGCCTGGCCCAGCTCCCCGCCCGCCCGCTGATGTTCCTGGCGGCCTACATGCTGATGCTCTGGTTCGCCTTCGCCTTGTCACTGTCGATCTGCGCCGCGGCCTATCTGAGCAAGGCGGTCAGCAAGTTCGTCCATCCTCTGACCTACATCGCCATGCCGATCTCCGGCGCGTTCTTCGTGCTGAGCTGGATCCCCGAGCCATTCCGCGGCTGGCTCGTCTGGTCGCCCCTGAACCAGATCTTCGAGATGCTCCACGCGGGGCAGTTCCAGAGCATCGACGGCCGCTATCTGGACCCGCTCTATGTGATGGAGTGGTGCCTGGCCTTGACCCTGGTGGGCCTGCTGGCCCTGCGCGCCGTGCGGCCCCATGTGCATCTGAGCTGAACCATGCTCCAGCCCGCCCCCTTCCAGCCGGAGACCGTATGATGGACGGCTACGCTCCCACGGCCGAGCCCGGCGCCCCGCCCGCCGCCGATCGTCCGCCTCGGCCCGCGACCCGCGCCTGGACACCTGCGGACGCGCCGGACCTCCGGCGGCAGTCGTGGCGCGAGCGGCTGAAGGCCTCGCGCGTCTTCCTGCTTCTGGTGGTGCTGCCCACCCTCCTGGTCGCCGGGTTCGAGTACCTGGTCGCCGCCGACCAGTACGAGTCCGAAGCCCACTTCGTGCTGCGCGGCGCCCAGCCCAGCAGCGGCGGGGGGCTGAGCCAGATGCTGGGCCTGGGCGGCTCCAATCCCACCACGACCGAGGCCCACGGGGTGGGCGACTACCTGCTGTCCCATGACGCCGTCGCGGCGACCCAGCGTACACTGGACCTGCCCGCGCTGTTCCGGCGCCCCGAGGCCGACCCCGTAACCCGCCTGTGGCCGGCCAACCCGCAGCCAGAGACCCTGCTCAAATACTATCGCCGCCAGGTGGACGTGCGGTTCGATTCCGAGACTGGCATCACCACGCTCAGTGTCCGAACCTTCCGCCCCACCGACGCTCACGACCTGGCCGAGACCCTGCTGCGCCTGGGCGAGGCCCGGATCAACACGCTGAACCAGCGCTCGCTCGAGAACGGCCTGTCGGTGGCGCGCCGGCAACTGGCCGAGGCCGAGGCCGGCATCGCCGACTCCCAGTCAACCATCACCGGCTTTCGGCAGGCCGCCCGCGACATCGATCCCGAACGGACCGGCGCCGCCCAGATCGCCCTCACCTCCGGGCTGATGCAGCAACTGGCCCAGGCCCGGGGACAGCTGGCCAGCATGGGCCGCTCGGTGTCCCCCATCAGTCCGCAGTATGTGGCCTTGGCCGACCAAGTGCGGGGACTGGAGGCCCAGGCCGCCGCGGCCCAGGCCCGCCTGGCCGGCTCGGCCGGATCGATCGCCCCGGGCCTGGGGACCTACGAAGGCCTGAAGCTGCGACAGCAGTTCGCGGCCAAACGCTACGACCTGGCCGCCCAGGCCCTGGCGACGGCGCGCGAGCGGTCGCTGACGCAACAGATCTTCCTGGTTCGCGTGGTCGAGCCCAACCTGCCGGGCAAGGCGCTGTACCCCAAGCGGCTGACGACCGTGGCGACGGTGTTCTTCTGCCTTCTCCTCACCTATGCGGTGGGTTGGCTGATCCTGGCCGGCGTCCGCGAACACGCCGGCTGACCATGTCCCTCGTCCTGAAGCTTCACAAGTCCGCGGGCGTGCCGGTGACGGCCGGCGTCCACCAGTTGCTCGTCCAGGCCAACCGCGCCCGGGACCTGAGGCGTTGGCCCCAGGCGGCCCAGGCCTATGGCGAAGCCCTGAAGAGCGCGCCCGATCTCGCCCACATCCACATCCAGCATGGCCACGCTCTCAAGGAACTGGGCGATCTGCCCGCCGCCGAGACGGCCTATCTCCGGGCCCTGACTCTGCGGCCGACCTCGGCCGAGCCGCATCTTCACCTAGGTCACCTGCACAAGCTGCGCGGCGACTCGGCCGCGGCGGCGCGCAGCTATCTGACCGCTGCCCGAATCGATCCGGACTATCCCGACGTGCTGATCGAACTGAACGAGCTGGCGATCCGAGGCACTGACATGAGATCCGAAGACCTGATCTCGATCCTCGGGCTACGGGACCAGCGGGCCAGCGCCGACGGCCTGTGGGAATGGTTCGCTCCGCAGGGCGACGCTCCGGACACCGAAGCCTCAGATGACGCCGAACGACAGATTTCGACGCGCCCGACGCTGGTCTTCGACGTGTCGGACCTGATCTCCTATTTCCGCGGCGCCCGCCTGCCCACGGGCATACAGCGCGTCCAGCTGGAAACCATCGCCAGCGCGCTGCGATCCGACGCCTACGACGTGCGGATCTGCGTCTTCGCCGAGCATCGCGACGAGTGGCTGGAGGTCGCGCCGGCCGCGTTCCTCATGCTCCGCGAGCTCAGCCTGGCTAGCGGCGACCGTGACGCGGCCGACTGGAACGCCGCCATCACCCGCTTGCGGCTGATGATGAATCTGGCCGAGCCGATCCTCTTTCCCGAAGGCGCCTTCCTGATCAATTTGGGCACCTCCTGGTGGCTGCAGAACTACTTTCTATTCGTGCGCGGGGCCAAGGCGCGCCACCGTATCCGCTACGTGCCCTTCGTCCACGACCTGATCCCGATCATGGCCGGCGAGCATTGCACCAAGGCCCTGACCCAGGACTTCATCAGTTGGGCCATCGGCGCCGTCGAGCATGCCGATTTCTTCCTGGTGAACTCCGAGGCGACCAAGCGCGACCTCCTGGCGATGACCGAGACTCTCGGCCACACGGTCGATCCCGACGCGATCGCCGTGGTCCGCCTGGACGCCGACTTCCGCAAGGCCGGCACGGTTCCAGCGCCGAGAACGAGCCTCGCCGATTGGGGCGTCGGCAACGAGCCGTTCGTGCTGTTCGTCTCGACGATCGAGTCGCGGAAGAACCATCTGGGCGCCTTCCAGGCTTGGATCGCGCTGATCCGTCGTCATGGGATCCGCAAGGTTCCGAAACTGGTGTGCGTGGGCAATCGCGGATGGCTCAACGACGCCGTCTATGGCCAGCTCGACGCTCACGAGGGCCTGCGCGAACGGGTCGTGATGCTGTCGGGCCTGTCCGACGCCGAGCTCGCCCTGCTCTACCAGTCCTGCCTTTTCACGCTGTATCCCAGTTCCTACGAAGGCTGGGGGCTGCCCGTCACCGAGTCGCTCTGCCACGGCAAGGTGCCCCTGACCTCCGACGCGGCGTCCCTGCCCGAAGCTGGCGGCGACTTCGCGGTCACGTTCGAAACCGGCTGCACGCCGCGCCTGATCGAGGCCCTGGAGACCCTGATCTTCGACAAGGTGTTCCGCACCGAGCGGGAACTGAAGATCGCCGAAGAATTCCGGCCCCGCGCCTGGAGCGACATCGCCGACCAGATGGCCGATCACGTCGCCGAATGGGCTGGACGGTGTCCGGAAAAGAACATTCGCTTCCCTGCCCGGCTGGGCGCCTATCATCCCATCGTCCGCAATCTCGAGACGCGCGTCTGGCCAGGCATGCGATCGGCCGAGGCGTTCCGGGCCGGAGGGGGCTGGTGGGGTCCCGATGCCTGGGGATGCTGGAGCAAGCCGCAAGGCGGACGCCTGGAGATCGCCCTGCCCGTCGGATCGGGTCCGTTGCGCCTCTATCTTCGCCTGTATGGCCTACCCACCCGCGCCAGCGACTACGAGGTGCGGGTGTCGGGCGCCGATCGCGTGATGGCGGGTGTGCTCGCGGCGGGCGCATGCAAGTGGCTGCCGATGGATGTCGCCCCTGCGGCGGACCTGATCCTTCACGTCAGCCTGAGGGGACAGGAAACCGAGAACCTGACCAACGTCACAGACGGGCTCGATCCGCGCATCGTCAGCGTCGGCTTGGGCGGCTTTTTCCTTTGCGCGGCCGACGACCTGGTCGCCCGCGCGACATTCCTCGAGGCCGCCACGCTCGGCCAGGTCGAGGATCTGTCCTTCAACCGCGAACAGATTGCGTACTGACTTACGGCTTCAGTGAGAATTCGTCGTGCATGACCTGAATGGCAGTCCACCCGCCGGAGACCGCCCGGCGACTCTCTTCGACATCGAGGCCTGCTACCGGACGTTTCTGGGACGGGAGTGCGAGGATCCGCTCACCGCCGCGGCCCACCTGTCGGACGCCCCGTCGCTGTGGACCCTGATCGCACGTTTTCAGGCCTCGCCCGAAGCCCGCCGCCAGCAGATCTACGCCGCCTCGCGGGATATCTATCAGGATCAGGACACGCGCGGCGTTGAGCTGGCGCTCGACGCCAACCAGGCTGCGGCTTTGACCGCCCAGGTCGAGGCGGTGTGGTCGCGATACGGTCGCGAAGAAGCGTTCTTCTCGGTGCTGACCAATCCGCGCTACCTTTCCCAGGCCCTCCGCGACGAACATGTCGAAGAGTTCTACGCGACAGGCGAGGCCGAGGTTGAGCGGTTCCTAGCCATCTGTCGCCGCAACGACGTCGAACCCAAGGCGGCGTGGTCGGTGTTGGAACTGGGATGCGGCGTGGCGCGGATGGGCGAGGCCTTCGCGCAGCGGTTCTCCTCCTACGCCGGAGTCGATATCAGCGCTGGCCATCTCGCCGTCGCCCGAGATCGCCTGAGCGCGCGCCGTGTCGGCAACACGTCGCTTCGACGACTGAGCGATTTCCTGGCCGGCGACGACGGCTACGACGTCTTCTATTCGGTGATCGTCCTGCAGCACAATCCGCCGCCCATAATCCACAAGCTGCTCGACATCGGCCTGAGCCGCCTCAATCCCGGCGGTTACGCTTGCTTCCAGGTGCCCTGCTTCCTCTACGACTATCGGTTCGAGACCGGCCGCTACTTGGCCGAGGAGGGTCGGGCCGAGACCATGGAGATGCACGCGCTGCCGCAACGGTGCGTCTTCGAGCTACTGGCCCGCCATGGGCTGCGGCCTATCGAGGTCGCGCCCGACGACCGGATCGGGTCGATCGGCGTCTCCTACAGCTTCCTGGCCCGCAAGGCCGGTTGAGGCTTCCGCCTCACCGGTCGATCACTGGGTGATGACCTTGGCCGTGTAGATCGGCGAGAAGAACTGGTTGAGGATCTGGATCACCTTGGTGGGCTGGTTGGCGCGGGCGTTGGCGATGTAGACCACGTCGCGCGGGCGCATCTCGAAGCGCTGAGCCAGGAAGTAGCTTTGGGCCTTTAGCAGGTCCAGGCGATAGGCCACGGGCCTGGCGCCTGGCGCGGGCTCACCGTCGATCGTGCTGGGCTGATAGCGGAACACGAAGACGGCCGATGCGTCGGCCTGTTGGTCGCTGGGCCCGCCGGTCCGGGCGATCGCCTCGGCCAGCGACACGCGGGGTGTCTGGAACGGCGTTTCCGACACCTTGCCCGTCGCCCCGAAGACCGTGAAGGTTCGCGGCTGATAGGTCAGGACGATACGGTCGCGCGGCCGCAGCCGGACGTCGGCGGCCGAGCCCGCGGCGACCACGGCCAGGGGCGCCGAAACGGTCCGCCCGTCGCGGCTCAGTTGCACGACGCTGTCCTGATTGGCGTTGACCGGGCCGCCGGCCAGGGCGACGACGTCCAGCAACCGTTCCCCGGCGGCGCTCAAAGGCACGCGCCCGGGCTTCTTCACCTCGCCCATGACCATCACCGTATTGGCCACGTTCTCGCGCACGCTCACCACCGCCTGCGGGTCCTGCGACTTGCCTTTCAGCCCTGCGACGATGGCGGCTGCCAGGTCGTCGGGCGTCCGGCCGGCGGCCTGGAGGCGCCCGATCCAGGGCAGGTTGATCGCGCCGTCTTGGCCGACGACGATGGGCGGCAGGGTCTCGGCGGCGCCCGACGGCGGCGTCAGGCCGCCCCCCATGGCCAGGCCCGGCCGCGCGGCGAACAGGGCCGCGCCGACCTCGTAGATCGAGACCTGCAAGACATCGCCCGGCCCCAGCCGGTCAACGAATCCGCCGGTGTCGAGCGCCGCCAGGTCCGAGAGCCCGAAGGTTGGGGCGGAGAGCGCGGCCACCGAGGCGGCATCGACATCGACGATCCTGAAATCGCCTCCCTGGCGTTGGGCCGCGCCGATGGCGTCGGCGGTCGGACCGCTGGCGGGCAGGTTGGCGCAGGCGCCCAGCGCCAGCACCAGGGCGGTCGCGCCAAGTCCACGGACGGCGCCAAGCGGGGATCGCGAAAGAAAAGTCACACGGCGTCTCCGGAATTTATGCCTCGCGGCGCGACAGGTCTGGCGCCCCGAGCAACCGGGCATGGAGGCTGGCCAGGCGGTTCTGATAGGCGGTCATGGAAAAGCTCTTGGCGCGCTCGCGGCCGGCCGCGCTCAGCCGCGCTCGCAACGCCTCGTCGCCGTCCATGCGGCGAAGGGCCTGGGTCATGGCGGCCACGTCGTAGGGATCGACCGCAAGCCCCGCCTGGCCGACCACTTCCGGCAGCGCGGCGGCGTTGGACGCCATGACCGGCGCGCCCAGGCTCATGGCCTCCAGGGCCGGCAGGCCAAAGCCCTCGTAGAGCGACGGGAACAGCACGGCTCGCGCGCCGCGCATCAGGGTCCGCAGTTGGCCGGCGGGCAGGTAGTCAATTCTGCGGATGCGTTCGACGCCGGGCGGACGCGCCCCGTGGGCGCCCGCCAACAACCTGAGTTCGTCTTCCGCCAGCCAGGCGCTGGGTCCCGCCAGCACGAGCGGCGTCTGGAGCTCGGCGGCCAGATAGGCCTCGATCAGCCGGCCGACATTCTTCTTCGGCTCGATCGCGCCGACGAACAGGAAATAGCCCTGGGGCCTCAGGTCGAACAATGCGCGCAGATGCGTGGCCAGCGTATCCTCGTCGGGCTCGGCCCCGGACGGCATGACGGCCTGATAGGTGTTGGTCACCCGGTCGGGATCGATGGGGAAGAAATCGAGGATGTCGCGCCGCGACGCCTCGGAGACGGTGACGATGTGGTCGCCCGCGGCCAGGCACTGGCTCAACAGCCGGTGGTGATAGACCTTGTCGTCCAGCGTCGTGAACGGCAGCCGCAGCGGCACCAGGTCGTGGACGGTGTAGAGGTTCAGCGCCCCCTCCAGCCGCACGGGCAACGGATAGGTCCAGTGCATGATCGCTGGCGGATCGGGCAGCCGCACCGTCATGAACCGGCCGTAGCGTCGGAAGTGGCGGGCGCCCAGGTGGAAGAGCCCGCCTAGGGTGAACAGGCGGTCGAAGGCCGGCATCCTGGCCGCGCCCTCGCGAACGACGCGCCCCGTGACCGCGACCTCCAGGGGCTCGCGCACCGACGGCGACAGGAAGAGCTGGCGCATTGCCCGGCGCAGCGTCGTCTTGGCGGGCGGCTCGCTGGCCGATCGCCGCTCGGCCAGCCGCGCGAAGAACAGCGTCTCGCGGAGACTTTCGGGCGCGGTCCGGGGCACGTCCACGCCGTAGACGACGTCGATCGACCGGCCCAGGCCGCGCAGCGCTTGGCTGAGCGCGTGCCCGTAGGTCGCCACCCCCGTTCCGCGGCTCAGGGCCAGGTTGAAACCATCAAGACCCACGCGGTTGGCTCGCCGAGCGTCTGCGTTCGCATCCGGCATTCAGCGACCCAGCCCAAGCGCTTCGGGCAGATAATAAAGCCGACCTAGCATCCTATCTAAATACGCAATTGTCTGCTTTGATGATAATCTACATTGACTATTACAATTATCATCGGCGATTATGAAGGCGAAAAGTGGAACATCGTCGCCATGATTACTTTCGACCACGTCAGCAAGACCTACCACGGCCGCAACCTGACCAAGCGCGTGCTGGACGACGTCAGCTTCACGGTGCGGCCGGGCGAGGCCCTGGGCCTTTGCGGGGCGAACGGCGCTGGCAAGTCGACCCTGTTGCGGCTTATCGCCGGCGTGGAGCACGCGTCCGCCGGCCGGGTCACGCGCGGCATGTCGGTGTCCTGGCCGATCGGCTACACCAGCTGCTTCCAGGGCAGCTTGACCGGCGCCGACAACGCCCGCTTCATCGCCCGCATCTATCGCCAGCCGATCGAGCCCCTGCTGGCCTTCGTCGATGACTTCGCCCAGCTGGGGAACTATTTCCACCAGCCGGTGAAGACCTATTCGGCCGGCATGTCGGCGCGCCTGGCCTTCGCGGTGTCGCTGGCCGTCGATTTCGACTGCTACCTGATCGACGAGGTCACCGGGGCCGGCGATGAGCGGTTCCGCGAGCGGTGCCACGACGCGCTGTCCCACCGCAGGGCTAGCGGCGCCATCGTAATGGTCTCCCACCACGCCGAGACCCTGAGTCGATATTGCGACCGGGGCGCGGTGCTGCAGGACGGTCAGCTTCGATTCTACGACACAATCGACGAGGCGATCGAAGCCCACCACGCCGCGCAACGCGCCGCGACCTGAGGGGCGCGAGACCCTCATCGACGTAGGACCAGCATCTGGTCTTCGGCGGCCGGCGCCGCCAGGATCTCGACGCGACTGGTGCGCCTTAGTCCCCGACGCGGGTCGGCCAGCTCCAGCGACAGGCCCGCTGCGGTCAGGCTGTTCAGGAAGGCGTCGGGATCGCCATAGCGCTCGGCCACGAACTCCAGGATCACGCACAGCGGCCGCCCCTGGGCGACCAAGCCCGCCATGCCGCTCCAGATCGCCTGCTCGGAGGCCTCGGCGTCAATCTTGACGATGTCAACGCGCGGGATCTCGCCGAACCCGTCCAGCCGCCGGGTATGCAGGACGGCGGACGAAGCCCTCGGCCCGGACGTCTCCGCCGGCTGGATGTGTCCCCCGCCCGGCCGCCCTGGCGGCACCACCAGCCGCACGGCCGCGCCATCCCGGTCCGACAGGGGCCAGGGATGGACCTGAGTGATCCCGTCGAAGCCGTTGATGCCGATCGACCGCGTCAGTCGTCCGCGCAGCGCGGCGTTGGGTTCGAAGGCGTGGACCTTGCCGGTTGGCCCGGTCAGGTCGGCCATCAGCAGGGAAAAGTAGCCGAGGTGCGCACCCACATCGACGCAAACCATGCCCGGCCGGACCAGCCCGCCCAACACCCGGGTGACCCACAGCTCCCAGTAGCCGTCCAGCAGCAGATGGGCCGAGACGTCGTCGTCGCGGGTATCGACCAGCATCTTGTAGCGCCCGAGAACCCGGCAGAGCGCGGTGTCGTCGCCGAGATGGGCGTTGGCGCAGAGCGCGCGAATTTCCGCCTCGACCCGAGCCTGGGGCCCTTTGTCCAGCCGGCGCAACGCCAGGCGTGGCGCTGAAGGACGCATTGGGTGATCCAGGCGCGCGCGGATGTGATCGACTACTCGCACCACGTCCAAACCGTCCAACCCCGAGCCTGGAGGCACCTCGCCGCCTGGCCGACAAGGCCCTGTCCACAGGCTCGGCGCACCTGTGGGTTTCCACAGGCTCCGGGACCATCGCCGCCTCGTGGCGACGGTGGCGAACCGAGGCGAGACGACGTCGGCCAGGCATCGGCAAGGCGGCGCCCGAGATCGGGCGCAGCGATCGTGAGCGAATCTGCGCGCACGATCGAGCCTTTGAGTTGGACGCCTTAGACTCTGCCAACACCTGGGCCGTTCATCCGGGGTTCTTCGTCATCGCTAGAGACCTGACGTCCATAAAGCGCAGGTTCTACTCGAGGCAGGCAACATGGTCAGGGATATCGGGGAACCGTGTTTGGCGCTCGTCTCCGCCGCTGTTCCGACGGGATCACACCTCCACAACCTGAGACTTTGCGCCAAAAGTACTAGTTCCGGCTATAGCCGGGTCGGCGCAGCCCGGAAGAGCCGCCCCCCTAGGTCAGAATCTGCAACCCATGCTTCTGCACGATCGCCAGGAGCTTGAGCGCCACCCCACTGGGCTTCTTGGCGCCGGCCTCCCACTTCTCCACGGTGCTCTCGCTGGTGTTGAGATAGCGGGCGAAGACCGGCTGGCTGACGTGATGGCTCTCGCGGAGTTGTTTTGATCTGCGCGGGCTCGATCATCGGCGGCACGGTGCGGCGTTTGGCGTCAAAGTCGCGCATCGTGGCCTTGTCGATCGTGCCGGCCCGGTACATCCCAGCGACGTTGTCATGGATCGCCTCGAAGGACTCTCTCACCGCCACCGCCCCATCCCTGGATTTGACATCGGGACGCCGCGTCCCCATCTCATCCTCACCGAGCGCGAACAGATCGCGCCGGACGCCTGACCACAGGCTTCCAGTCTCCAGGCTCGCGCTCAGCGCCAGATGCTTGGAGCTGTACGGAAAGTCCCCTCCGCCATGCCCTTTTCAGATCGGCCGTAAGAGACGGCCAGCGTCGCCCTAGGCCACGCACGATCCCGAGCAGGACGGCGGCTTCAGTCCCGAAGCTTACGGTCTTCACGAACGCCAGCGCCACACGGCGCGCGTTCGCCGAGCCCCCAGAAGGCCCGCGCTTTGAAAGCGCCGGCCAGGGCTCAAGACATACCCAGAAAGACACGACGACTATGTTTTCCACCCAAACCCAATCCACCCAAGCCCTGCCCGCGATCTATGTGACCGAAGCCGACTTCGAGATCCTGTCCAACCTGGCCGACGCCGCCGCCGGCCGCGCGCCGGGCGGTCGCGTGCTGGCCGAGGAGATGGCCCGCGCCGTCATCGTCGAGCCGAGCGAAGCGCCGCGCCCGTTCGTTCGCATCGGCTCGCGGGTCGCGTTCCAGGACCTGTCCAACGCCCAGACCCGCGACGTCCGCATCAGCCTGCCGCGCGACGCCAGCATCGACGACAACCGCATCTCTGTGCTCAGCCCCGTGGGCGCGGCCCTGATCGGTCTGACCGCCGGCGAGGCCTTCCACTGGACCGACCCCGAGGGCCGCTCGCGCGGCGTCCGCGTGCTGTCGGTCCGGGACTAAGGGCGCCTTCGCTGAAACCCAAAGAGCGGCTGTCATCCCGGACAAGCGCGCGGCGCGCCGATCCGGGACCGACGCGTGAACGCAGGCGCTTCCGGCGGTCCCGGATCTTCGCTTCGCTCGTCCGGGATGCCAGCCTAAGGGACGTCGCTCTCCACGAACGCCTTCAGCCGCTCCAGCGCGCCGTCCCACTGGCGCGAGACGCCGTCGAGATAGGCCCGGGCCTCGTCCAGCCTCTCCCTTCGAGCGGCGAAGCGGCTTTCGCGGCCGACCTTGAGGCTGGCCACCAGACCGGCGTCCTGCAGCACGTGCAGGTGCTTGGTGATGGCCTGGCGCGTCAGGGCGGTGTCGGTCGACAGGGCCGCGATCGATCGCGCCTGGCCGTCGCCCAGCTTGCTCAGCAGTGCAAGGCGCGTGCGGTCGCCCAAGGCCGCGAAAACTTGGGCGGCGAAGATCGGCGCGGGATCCGCGACGTTAGGATTCAACATGGCTCTTGATGTTCTGCGCCTGCTGCGTCCAACCCCCGTCGTTCATCCGCAGGGCCTCCTCGCGGCGATGGGCGGGGATCTTGTCGAAGCCGGACTCGATGATGGTCAACCGCGTGCCGGTCCCGGCCGGCTCGAGCAGGAACTCGACCAAGGTCGGTTCTTCCTGGTCGTAATCGACATCGGGATCGACCCCGTAGGGATGCCAGGTGAAGGCAAAACGCCTGGGTGGCTCGATGGCCACCACGGTGGCCTTCCAGGTCAGATGCTCGTAGCCGGGATAGCCGATCTTGCCCCGTGCCTCCTGGCCGACGGCGAACGGCCCCTCCAGCTCGACCCTGAACCAGGTCCCGAATTCCTTGTGGTCGCTGACGGCGCGCCAGACGCGCTGGATCGGCGCGTTCAGGTCGATGGTTTTCTCGATGCGATCGGTCATGTGGCAACCTCCTGGTTGCTCATTCATGACTCTGGCAAGGTTGATAGGCAACTCGCAAGTTGCCCTTAACTCCACTCCTCCCGACGAAAGTCGGGACCCAAGCTGAAGATCAGAACGGGCCCCGACGGATCGATCGTCCTTAGCCTGTTCCCATACTCAGCTTGCGTCCCGGATTTTGCCGGAGCAGTGGACGTGAGGGAATTGCAGGACGATCAGTTCGTGTCTTCCGCCACCGGATCTGTGGCCGAGACCGCGCCGTCCTTGTTGGTGTCGTGGGTCACGAACATCCGCCAGCCCGAATAGTCGAACTCGGCCAGGGTGATGCCGCCGCTCTTGTCGGTGTCGAGCACGCCGAAACGGACCTCGGCCTGACGGGTCTGGCGCACACGCTCCTCTTCCTTCTTTTCGGCCGTTTCGGTCGAGGCGGCCAGGCGCTTGGTCAGGCGGGCGGTGAACTCGCCGACATATTCGTCGTGCGACAGGGCGCCGTTCTTGTCGGTGTCGATGGCGGCGAACTGCTTCTCGCGGCCGGCCTTGAACTCTTCCTTGCTGACCGAGCCGTCGCCGTTGCCGTCCTGCTCCTTGATGAAGGTGTCGCGGGCGTGCGAGGCGGCGAAGGCCGGGGCGGCGACGCCCAGGGAGACCGTGGCGAGGGCGGCGGCGGCCAGGAGTGCGATCTTGGTGTTCATCGAGCTGTTCTTTCTCAGCGCAGGGATTCGAAGGTCAGGGCGTAGGTGTAGGAGTGGCCGACCGGATCGGCGGCCGTGGGGGCCACCCGATGGCGGGCCTGAAGCTGGTAGACGCCCGAGCGGGCGACCTTGACCGTGAACCGGCCCTGGTCGTCGCTGGTCAGGGTGACCGGCGGGGTCTTGGTGTCGGCGTAGCGGTCGTCGCCGGCGTGCAGGGTGATCTCCTGGCCCTTCACCGGCTTGCCGTCGAACAGCACCGTGAACTTGGCGTCCTGGCCGGTGAAGATGCTGCTGGGATGGGTGACGGCCACGAATTCGAGGCCCTTGCCGGCCGGCGCCAGGGCCGTGGCGCTGGGCGCGCCGCGCGTCACATAGACGTCGGCCAGGGTCAGGCTCTGCATGTCGACCGGCGTGGTCCCGGCCGGAGCCTTGCTGGGATCTTCCAGGAACTCCCACTCGCCCTTGACCAGCACGGCCTTGGCGGTGCGGCCGGTGCGCTGGCCGGTGGTGATCCGATAGGTGCCGGGCTTGTCGGTCGGGACTTCGACCAGGGCCAGTTCGCGCAGGTTGGTGGCGGTCAGGGGCGTGCGCGTCCCATCCGGCCCGACCACCGCCCAGGCGTCCGACTTCATCACCACCTCGGGGCTGAAGAAGCTTTCGGTGAACGAGCCCTGCACCGTCACCACCTTGCGGTCGGACACGTCGAAGGCGCTGGGCAGCAGGTAGGGCGAATGGGCCTGGGCCGCGCCGGCCAAGGTCGCGCCAATCGCGAAGGCGGCGAAGGAAAGCGAGCGGCGCATGGGCGAAATCTCCAGGATTCGGGTTCGGTTGGGGAAAGCGTCGCCGAAAGCCCTAATGCTAGTGATTCTAATAATCAATCTCATTTAGCTTGACCGGAGGGCGCGATGGCCGTAGCTCGACCCCAACGAGATGCGAACAGTTCGCATTTACAGAACCGGACCCGAGGGTCTCCATGTCTCGCTCCAAGCTTGTGTGTTTCGCCGCGGCCTCGGCCACCGCCCTGCTCTGCGCCCAGGCGGCTTTGGCCGCTTCGGGCGCCGCTGCCGCCACGCCCGCCGACGCCGTCGAACTCGACAAGGTGACGGTCACCGCGACGCGCTCGGAGAAGGCGCTGCAGGACGCGCCCGTGACCGCCAGCGTCATCTCGGCCCAGGAGATCGAGGACGGGCTGGTCAAGGACATCAAGGACCTGGTGCGTTTCGAACCCGGCGTGTCGGTGCGCCGCGCGCCCGCCCGCTTCACCGCCGCCGGCGCCTCGACCGGCCGCGACGGCAACGCCGGCTTCAACATCCGCGGCCTGGACGGCAATCGCGTTCTGACCCTGGTCGATGGCGTACGCGTGCCCGACGGCTATGCCTTCGGCGCCCAGAACATGGGCCGTGGCGACTATGTGGACCTGGACCTGCTGAAGTCGGTCGAGATCGTGCGCGGCCCGGCCTCGGCCCTGTATGGCAGCGACGGCCTGGGCGGCTCGGTCAGCTTCTTCACCAAGGACCCGTCCGACCTGCTCAAGGACGGCAAGACGTTCAGCCTTCGCGGCCGCGTGGGCTACGCCTCGGCCGACGAGAGCTGGACCGAGAGCCTGATCGCCGCCGGCCAGCAGGGCCGCTGGGAAGGCTTGATCGCCTACACGCGCCGCGACGGCGAGGGCCAGAAGACCGCGGGGACCAACAACGCGGCCAATATCGACCGCACCACCGCCAACCCCGAGGACAACCAGTCCAACGCCGTGCTGGCCCGGGTGGTCTACAGCCTGAACGACCAGAACCGCTTCCGCCTGACCTATGACCATCTGGACAGCGACACAGACTGGACCGTGCTGAGCGCCGTCGCCAAGCCGCCGGTGGCCGCGACCGGCGTCATCGGCCTGACCGCCTTCGACCGCGTCGAGCGCGACCGCGTCAGTCTCGACCACCGCTTCACCGGCGGGCAGGGTCTGATCGAGTCGGCCCAGACCACGCTCTATTACCAAAGCAGCACCACCCGGCAGTTCTCGGCCGAGGACCGCAACACCGCCGCAGACCGCACCCGCGACGCCACCTTCGACAACGAGGTCTGGGGCGCGGCCCTGGAGCTGAAGAGCGAGGCGACGACCGGCGCGGTGATCCACAAGCTGGTCTGGGGCGGGGACGCCTCGATCACCCGCCAGGAGGGCGTGCGGGGCGGCACGGTCCCGCCGGCCGGCGAGGTGTTCCCCACCCGCGCCTTCCCGACCACCGACTACACCCTGGCCGGCGCTTATGTGCAGGACGAGATCGCGGTCGGCCCGGTGACCTTCTATCCCGCCGTGCGCTTCGACCACTACAAGCTGGAGCCCAAGAGGGACGCGCTTTACACGGCCAACATCCCCGCCAGCCAGAGCGACTCCCACGTCTCGCCGAAGCTTGGCCTGGTGTGGAAGGCCACCGACCTAGTGACGGTGTTCGCCAACGCCGCCGTTGGATTCAAGGCCCCCTCGCCGTCGCAGGTCAACAACGGCTTCGCCAACCCGGTCTCGAACTACATGTCGGTGTCCAACGCCGACCTGAAGCCCGAGACCAGCGAGACCTTCGAGGTCGGCGTTCGCCTCAACCGCGCCCGCTGGAACGCCAGCGTCGCCGGCTTCACCGGCAAGTACGACGACTTCATCGAGCAGGTGCAGGTGCGCGGCGCGTTCACCGCCGCCGACCCCGCCGTGTACCAGTACATCAACCTCTCCAAGGCCGAGATCAGCGGCGCCGAGGCCCGGGTGGCGGTCGAGCTGGGCGAAGGCTTCACCCTGCAGGGCGCGGCCTCCTATGCCCGGGGCGCCTCGGAAACCAACGGCCGCAAGACCCCGCTTGCTTCGATCGATCCCGCCAAGCTGGTCATCGGCCTGGGTTATCGCGATCCCGGCGGCCGGTTCGGCGGCGAGCTCAACGGCGTCCACGCCAACCGGCAGACGCCTGGTCGTTCGGGCTCCAGCTGCAGCCAGTTCGTCAACCCGGTAACCCAGGCCGGCTCCGGCCTCAACGGTCCGCAATACTGCTGGATGCCCAAGGCCTTCACGGTGTTCGACCTGACCGCCTATTGGAACGTCACCGACAACGTCACCGTGCGCGGCGGCGTCTTCAACATCACCGGCCAGACCTACGCCTGGTGGGGGGACGTGCGCGGCGTGGCCGACAACTCCACCGTCAAGGACGCCTACACCCAGCCCGATCGCAACTACAGCGTTTCGCTGGCGGTGAAGTTCTAGAGGTCCTCAAGCCGGGCCCTATCCCCTTCGGCCGGCTTGAAGCCCGGGCCGCGATCGTGTCGGCGA
>Ga0101941_1000885_pt1 | contig 33257 bp, 22 predicted proteins | sample DewCreD2012metaG_3_FD_75242 | JGI IMG/M metagenome (GOLD analysis project Ga0101941, IMG submission 75242) | Hot spring sediment bacterial and archeal communities from British Columbia, Canada, to study Microbial Dark Matter (Phase II) - Dewar... ...
CCTGCGATGGCGATAGGTTTGACCGACCATATTTGGAGTTGGGAGGAGTTTCTGACCTATAGGCATTATCACTACCAGAAGGGGTGACTACCGGATTTTGCGCCCTGTGGCGATTTTTTAAGAAAACTTAACTAAGTCGTTTCAGCGGAAGCCCTGCACCAACGCCTGCGCCAACACATTCCAGCCGTTTGCCAGCGTGAACACCAGCAACTTCGCAGGCAGCGAGACCACTACGGGCGGGAGCATCATCATGCCCATCGACAGCAGGATGCTCGCCACGATGAGGTCAATCACCAGGAACGGGATGTAGATGTAGAAGCCGATGATGAACGCCGTCTTGAGTTCGCTGAGCATGAAGGCAGGAATAAGCGTGGTCAGCGGCAGGTCGTCGGCGGTGCGGGGCGGCGGCTGCTTGCTCAAGCGGATGAACAGGTTCAGGTCTTCCGTGTAGGTCTGGCGGAGCATGAAGGCGCGGATGGGCTTCTCGGCGCGTTCTAACGCCTGCGGGAAGGTGATTTGCTGGCGCATGTAGGGCTGCAAGGCGGTGCGGTTGATTTCGTCCAGCGTGGGCGCCATCACATAGAAGGTCAGGAACAGGCTCAGCCCGATAATCACGGGCGTGGGCGGGATGTTCGGCGTGCCCAGCGCGCTCTTGAGGAACGACAGCACAATCACGATGCGCGTAAACGCGGTCATCATCAGCAGGATGGAGGGCGCGACCGACAGCAGGGTGAGGATGGCAAGGATTTGCAGCGAGGTGGAGACCTCCTGCGGGTTGCGCGCCGCGCCGACTTCCACGCTCACGCGGGGCAGGGGAACGGTCTCTTGGGCGAGGGCTGGGAGGAGGGTGAATAGGAGGAGCAGGGTGAAAATGGTGTGTCGGGTGCGATGTGCGGGTTTTGCCCCCAACCCGACGCGCCCCAAAGCACGAATGAACGAGAACCCCCTCCTTAAGGTTCCCCCTGCAGGCAGGGGGAACCGAACAGGCGTGCGGCTTGGTTCCCCTCGTGAGTCGGGGCAACCCCACGCACTATGCTCGGTTCCCCTCGCGAAGCGGGGGGAACCTAAAGGAGGGGGGGCATTCGTGAACTTTGAACGCTCGATTGGTCTCATCGTTCGCCTCCCAGCAGGTTTTGCAGTTGTGCGCGGGTCTGTCGGAGGCGCGTTTGCACCTGCGCGGCGGCTTCCTGCTGCAGGTCAGGCGGCGGGGCGGCGGGGCGGGCGTTGCGGAGAACCTGCTCGAACGCGCTTTCGGCGACTGGCGCGGGTTCAGGCTTCGGCAGCGTGTCGGTCAGGTCCGCCAGCAGGTGCATGCCTTGCGGGGTCGCGCCGATGAGCAGCAGTTTGTCGCGCGCCTTGACCAGCATTAGGCTGCCGCCGACCGCGCTGCGCGTTTCGATAATCCGTATCTGTCCGTCGACGGGCGAGCCGTCGCCTGTTTTGCCTGCCCAGCGCAGTAGGCGGGGCAGTCCCCAGCGCAAGCCGACAGCCACAATCAGCAGGGCGACCCCCAACTGCGCCCAGCCCGTGGACGAAGCGTCGGGCGACGCCACGCGCTGAATGGGCGCGCCCGCGCGCGTGCCGAACGCCCCAGGCGCAAGCGCGTCGGGCGACTCTTGCGCCCAAGTTGCGGAGATTGCCACTGCGACGCCTACCACCAAAGCACACTTCGCAAAGACGCGGGTGATGGAGACCCCCCTCCTTAAGGTTCCTCCTGCAGGCAGGGGAAACCGAGCGGGCGCGCGGCTTGGTTCCCCTCGCGAAGCGGGGGAAACCTCAAGGAGGGGGGTCAACACTCGTCTATCGAACAGGCGTCTCATGGCTACGCTCCCAAGCGTTGGATGCGCTCGGCGGGCGAGAGGATTTCGGTGATGCGCACGGCGAAGTTGTCTTCCACGACGACCACCTCTCCCCGCGCGATGAGCCTGCCGTTGACCAGCACCTCCACAGGCTCGCCCGCGGCTTTTTGCAACTCGACGATGGAGCCTGTGCCGACCTCCAGCAGTTCGCGGATGAGCATCGTCACGCGCCCCAGTTCGACCGACACCTCCAGCGGGATATCCAGTAGTAGGTCAAGGTTTTGTTCGCGGCTGTTGTCGTTGTCGGCGAAGATGTTGAACGCGGCGGGCGTTGGCGTCGGCGCGGCGGTGGGCGCGGCAGGCTCTGGCTCCATCAGCAGCGACGCCAGCGGGTCGGATTCGGCAGGCTTCATGCCAAGCAACGCGCGCGCGAGGTTCTCGGTCAGCAGCCAAGTGAGCGTGAACGGCGGGCGTTCGGGAATCTGCACAGTGAAGCGCGTGGCAATCACCTCGTCCACCGACAGGAAGTTCGCAGGGAACACGATGGGTTCCTGGCGGGCGGTAATCTGGTCGGGCGTGAAGGTCTTGCTGGTGAGGTTGCCAAACGCGATTGCCAGCCCCTGCATCAGGTGTTGTCCGAAGGCTTGCACGGCGTTGAGCGCGGCGTCGTCGATGGCGTCGGGCGCGCTGCCCAGCGTCGCCTCGAGCAGGGCGCGCTGGCTATCGGCGCGCTCGCTCGGCTGCTCGCCCACTACGAACAGGCAGGGCGCGTCGCTTAGCTCGGCGAACTGCGCCTGAATGTGCAGCACAGGGTCTGCCGTCAGCCCCGTCAGGTCGCCAATCGGCGTCGCACTGGACTGTGGCGTCGGGATTTCGACCAGCGTGTTGTTCTGCTCGGACAGGTACATGGCGACGCTTTGCCACACCTGCGCCTGCTTCACCACAAATTGCGTCAACAGTTCGGCTGAAACTTCGCTCACGGTTCACTCCTCCGAGACGACATCGGTAATCGCGACGACCAGCCGTCGGTTGCGGATGGCGGGCTTGCCGCGAAACTTCACACGGTTCTCTGCCAATAGGTCAATCTTACCGTTGACGGGCGTATCCAGCGAGATGGTGTCGCCGACCTTGAGTTGGAGCAACTCGCTCAGGCGCATGCGGGTTCTGCCCAGCCGTGCGCGGCAGGTGATGGCGGTGCGCTGCAGGTGCTGGGTCAGCATGCGACGGAGCATCGGCGTGGTGCGCTTGCCCGCGCTGGAGACCCAGTTTTGCGAACTCAGGCGCGGCGTGATGGGCTTGATGACCATGTGGGGCACGCACAGGCTCATCGCGTCGCGCCGCTCGCCGAAGCGCGCCTCCATCAGCACGGTAATCACGATGTCGCTGGGCGGGGCGATTTGCACGAACTGCGCGCTGGTCTCCAGCGTCTCGATTTTCGGGTCAACCTGCAGGATGCTCTCCCACGCGCTGCGGTACGCCATCAGCATGCGTTCGGCGAGCGCGAGTACCAGCGGCTTCTCGATCTCAGTGAAGGCGTTGCGCTCAATCGGCTTGCCCATCCCGCCCAGCAGACGGTCGAGCATGGTGAACACCAGCGCGTACTCCATCTCCAGCACCGCCTCGCCCGACAGCGGCGGCGCGCTGAACACAATAAACGCCGACTGCTTGAGCGAGCGCAGGTAGTCCTCGTAGGGGATTTGCTCCAGCGAAATAAGTTCGATATGCACGGGCGTGCGCAGGTAGGTGGCGAGGTTGGTTGAGCAGAGCCGTGCGAAGGTCTCGAACACCATCTGCAGGGTGCGCAGTTGGTCGCGCGAGAACTTGTCGGGTCGACGGAAGTCGTAGACCTCGTAGGCGATGGGCTTACGGGGGGTTCCCATCCCGCCCACAGGCGCGGCGACGGGCGCGCCAAAGTCGCCGCCCGAACTGTCTTCCGCTGCAAGCGACGCCAAAAGCGCCTCAATCTCCGCCTGCGATAGAATCTCGCTCACTCGGTTCGCCTCCCGCTGGACATTCGCGCGAAATTATCGGCACGCGTAGGCGTCTTTTGCAGATATGGAATAATCCCCATGCTATGCGTATCAGGGCGCGTTTCGGGGGAGTTGTCGCGTGGGTATTGGGCGCGACCAGCCTGCTGTGGGGGCAGCAGTTGTATTGGCTGGGCGCGCTCGGCGGCGACTGGAGCGAAGTGGGCGCCGTCGCGGCGAACGGCATGACGGTTGTGGGCGAGGCGACGCTGAGCAACGGCGAGAGCCGCGCCTTCCGCTGGACGCCCACAAGCGGGATGCAAAACTTGGGCACGCTCGGCGGACGCTGGAGCGCGGCGACCGCTGTGTCGGCGGACGGGAGCGTTATTGCAGGCTCGTCGGAGAATGCAAGCGGGGCGTACCTGGCGTTCCGCTGGACACAAGCGGGCGGGATGCAAACCATCGGCTCGCTCGGCGGCATGTGGAGCGAGGTGAACGCTATCTCGGCGGACGGACAGGTGATTGTGGGCGTGTCGGAGGATGGGCAGGGCAATCTCCGAGCGTTCCGCTGGACACAAGCGGGCGGGATGCAGAATCTGGGCATTCTGAGCGGCGGAACCTACAGCGAGGCGAAGTATGTCTCCAGCGACGGCAGCGTGGTGGTGGGCGACGCCGACTTGGGTGACGGGAGCCTGCGCGCCTTCCGCTGGACACAGGCGGGCGGGATGCAGGACTTGGGCACGCTGGGGGGCAACTGGAGCAGCGTCACGGGCATCTCGGCGGACGGGCAGGTGATTGTGGGCGTGTCGGAGGACGCGCAGGGCAACCTGCGGGCGTTCCGCTGGACACAAGCGGGCGGGATGCAAGACTTAGGCGCGTTGGGCGGCGGCTACAGCAGCGCGACGGGCGTGTCGTCAGACGGGAGCGTTGTGTACGGCAACGCGGCAGACGCCGATGGCAACTTGTTGGCGGCGCGCTGGAGCAGCGGCGGGGTGCAGAGCCTCGGCTCGCTCGGCGGCGCATGGAGCGTGATTCAGCACGGCACGCGCGGCGGGCGCATGCTGGTCGGCGGAGCGGAGAACGCGCAGGGGCAACTGCGCGCCGTGCTATGGACGGAAAATAGCGGGATGGTGAACCTGAGCCAACGCTACAGTTCGCTGCTGAGCGCGGGGTCGTTTTTGGAGGACGCGCAGTTTGTGTCGGAGACGCGGCGGTTCGTGGTCGGGCGCGGCTACAACGCGCAGCGCCAACGCTACGAGCCGTTCGTGCTGGACATGGGCGCGGAGTGGATCGGGCGACTGCACTGGCTGGGCACACTGGGCGGGCGCGCGAGCATGGCGGTGGGCGTCTCGGACAGCGGCGTGGTAGTCGGTTCCAGCCAAGACGCGGCGGGACGCTGGCGCGCCTTCCGCTGGACGCACGCCAGCGGCATGCAGGCGCTTGGCGTGCTGGGCACGCTCGCAGGCAGCTACGCGACGGGCGTCTCCAGCGACGGCAATCGGGTCAGCGGCTACTGCACGGACAGCGCGGGGCGCACCTTCGCGTTCCTGTGGCAGAACGGGCAGATGCAGACGCTGCCGACTCTGATTGGCACGGGCAACAGTATGGCGACCGCTGTGAGTGGGAACGCCGTCACGGGCACAACGCGCAACGGCAGCGGGCGCTGGCAAGCCGTGCTGTGGAACGCGCTGAACTTGCCTGCATCGCTGGGCACGCTGGGCGGGCGCGACTGCTACGCTACGGCGCTGTCGGCAGATGGAAGCACGGTGGTCGGCTACGGCGCGGACGCTTCGGGCAACCTACGCGCCTTCCGCTGGACACAAGCGGGCGGCATGCAGGCGTTGGGCACGCTCGGCGGGCGCGAGAGCATCGCCTACGGCGTCTCGGCGGACAGCAGGTTCATCGTGGGCGTGAGCCGAAACGCATCGGGACGCTGGCAGGGCTTCCGCTGGAGCCAATCCGACGGCATGCGTGCGTTGGGGCTGATTACCGCGCGCGCGGTTTCGGCGGACGGCGCAACGATTGTTGGTTCGGGAGGCGGCGCAGCGATGCTCTGGGACAGCCTCGGCGGGCTGCGCCCGTTGCAGCAAGAGTACGCGGGACTGCTCAGCGCGGGCAGCACGCTGATAGACGCCTACGCCATCTCGCCCAGCGGACGCTACATCGTCGGCTTCGGCTACAACGCCCAGACACGCCGACGCGAGGCGTTCCTGCTGGACACCGCCCCGTAGCAGGAACTTTCGGCGCGCAGGGGAATCCTACAATTCCATGCGAGCCGTATGGGTGATTGCGCTATTGGGGTTGCTGCTCGGGCGCGGGCTGACACAGGAGTCGCCCAAGCCGCCTGCGAACGAGAAGCCCGCCGCGCCGCGCGAAACGACCCTGAGTTTCGCGGGGGAAGGGGAGCGCTGGTGGTGGACGGAGAGCGCGAAAGGCGAGCCGCTCAGCCCGCCCCAGAAGACCAGCGACGCCTCCGTCGCGATTAAACTGCCCCCAGACGCCGACGCGCTTTGGGTCTACGACGCCAAGACGGGCAACCTCGCCCAGCTCAAGGTCGCCGACCTCAAGGAGAAGACCGAGCTGACCAGCGACCGATTCAGCCATGTGGCGCGGGTGCAGGTGAACCTGCAGGCGCAGGGCAAGCCCGTCGCCAGCGCGGTGGTGCAACTCACCGACGCTAACGGCACGACGCACACGCGCGTGCTGGAGCCATCGGCGGAGGGCGTCCTGATTTTCGAGCGCGTGCCGCTGGGCAAGGTGTCCGTCACGGCGCGCTACGGCGACGAGGGCAAAGCCTCGCAGGAGACCACGCTGAAAGCCGAGCGCGAGACGCGCACGCCGATTATCGAACTCGCGCTGAGCGGGAGCGTCGCCACGCTGGAGGTCGCGCCGAAGGGCAGGGAAGGGCAGGGCGACGCCGAGACGCCCCAAGCCAGTCGGATTGGTACAATCGTGATGTTTGTGATTGCGCTTGCGCTGGCAATCGGGGTCATCGTGTTTCTGGTGCGCTTGGCGACGCAGAAGCCACAGCAACTGAGCGAGGCGATGGGCAAACTCGGCGTGGAACTGCCGCAGCCGACCCCAGCAGGGCAGGGGAGTGGGGCAGCCGCCGCGCCGCCGATGCCCGACCTGCCGCCGCTGGAGAGCGCGGGCGTAGACCCCACGGCTGCCCCAATTGGCGCGACGGCGACCGTAATCGCTGTGGGACCCGCAACGCGCATCGTCGCCACGCAGGGACCCTACGCGGGGCAGGCGTTCGAACTCACGGGCGATTTGATGACTATCGGGCGCGACGCTGCCCAAGCCATCGCGCTGGTGAACGATATGGGCGTGAGCCGCACGCACGCGCAGATTATCCGCCAAGGCGACCAGACGCTGATTGAAGACCTCGGCAGCACGAACGGAACCTATGTGAACGGGGTGCGCATCAGCGCGCCGACGCCCATCAAGCCTGGCGACACGCTCCAACTGGGCGCAAGCCTGTTCCGTGTGGAGTAGCGATGGTCAGCAAGCTGTTCTATCTGATGGTGTTCGGCGCGGTGGGCGGCGTGCTTGCCTGGTTCGTGAACGAGCCGTTTATGAACGACGATATCCGCCGAACAGTGGACTGGGGCGAGCTTGCACGGTTTGGCTCAACTTCAGGGCTGCTGATTGGCGCGATGATTGGACTGGCGACGGGGCTGTCGCTGGGCACGGGCAAGCATATCATCCGCGCGGTCGGGCTCGGCGCGGGTGTGGGTGCGATTGGCGGCTGGGTGGGGGTGACCATCGGGCAGATTTTGTTCGGCGTACTCGGTGCTACTGTGCCGTTGCTGGGGCTGATTGTGGGGCGCATCCTCGGTTGGAGCGCGTTCGGGGCGTTGATTGGGGTGTCGGAGGGGCTGATTGCGCGCTCGCCGAAGCGGATGCGCAACGGGTTGTTAGGCGGCGCGATTGGCGGGGCGTTGGGCGGCGCGCTGTTCGATTTTCTGGCGTTCACGATTGGCTCGGTGTTCGGCTTCGCGCTGCGTGCGGAGGGTGAGGCGGGCGCGCCGTCCCGCGCGGTCGGGCTTACACTCATCGGCGCGGGGATTGGGCTGTTCATCGGGCTGCTGGAGTGGCTCACCCGCGCGGCGTGGGTGCGCGTGCTGTACGGGCGCAACGAGGGCAAGGACTACCCGATTGACCGCGACGGGGCGTATCTGGGACGCGACGAGTTGGCGGATGTGCCCCTGCGCGGCGACCCGCAGGTTGCTCCACGCCACGCTGAGATACGCATGGACGGCGGCGGCTATGTGCTGATCCCGCTCGCGCCGATGGCGGTCAACGGGCAGCCTGTCGGCGCGCCTGTGGAACTCAACGACGGCGACCTGCTGCAGATTGCTTCGTTTCAGGCGCAGTTCCAGTTGCGCGAGGGTCAAGTGGCGCGTTTGCCGCGCGATGTGGTACGCTCGCCGTTGCCGCCCCCGCCGCCGACGCCGCCAGGCGTGTGCCCCTACTGCGGGCAACGGCAAGACCCGCTGACAGGCGCGTGTGCCTGCATGCCCACAGCGACGCCCCCGTCCCTGACACCGACACATGGCTACCCGCCCGCGCCTGCTGCAGGCGGCGTCGCCGTCGCGCAAGCCACAACGCTGGTGGGCATCGACGGCGCGCACGCAGGGCAACGCATCGCCGTCCCACCCACAGGGCTAACCATCGGGCGCGAGATGGACAACATGCTGACAATCCCCGACCCGTCGGTCAGCCGCCATCACGCGCGGATCGCCTACGAAAACGGCGCGCTGGTGGTCTACGACTTGGGCAGCACCAACGGCGTGTATGTGAACGAACAGCGCGTTAGCAAGCAGTCGCTGCGGGCAGGGGACATCGTGCGCTTCGGCGGGGCGCGATTCCGCGTCGAGTAGGGTACACTATCCTCCGCATGGTGTTTCGGATTTACTGTGGCGCGTTAGTGACGGATGGGCAACGCTACCCGCACCGCGCGCTGGTGGTGGACAAAGGACGGATTGTCGCGTGGGAGGCGTATGACCCCGCGCACTTGGGGCGCATCGAGCCGCCCGATGTGGACGCGCGGGATCTGATTGCGCTGCCTGGTATGATTGACCTGCATGTGCATGGCGGCTTCGGGCGCGACATGATGGAGGGTACGCCCGATGCGATTCGCGCGATTGCCCAACGGCTCGCCCAGCGTGGCGTCACGGCGTTTTTAGTGACCCCGCTGACTGCCCCGTGGTCGGCGATACGGCAGTGCATCGAGGCGGCGCGGGAGGCGCGCTGGAACGGTTCGGGCGGCGCGCGTGTGCTGGGCTGCCATATGGAGGGTCCGTTTATCAACCCCAAGCGCGCGGGCGCGCAGCCCCCAGAGCATATTCGCCCCCCAAGCGTGCGTGAGCTAAAGACCGAGCTGGGCGCATTAATTAATGAGTTGCGCGTCGTGACACTTGCACCTGAACTGGAGGGCGCGCGAGAGGTGGTGGAGTTTCTGACGCAGGAGGGTGTGATCGTCTCCATCGGGCACAGCGACGCGACCTACGAGCAGACCATGCAAGCCATCGAGTGGGGCGCGCGGCACGCCACGCACACCTTCAACGCCATGCGCCCGTTCCAGCATCGCGATCCTGGATTGGCGGGCGCGGTGATGCTGCACGACGAACTGACCGCCGAGATCATCTGGGACAATGTGCATACCCACGCGGCGACGGCGCAGTTGCTGATCAAGGCGAAGAGCGCAACGCGCGTGATTTGCGTCTCGGACGGCGCGACGGGCGTCGGGATGCCCGACGGCTACACCTTCGAATTATGGGGGCATCGCGCGGTGGTGCGGGACGGCGCGGCGCGGATGGTCGAAACGGGCGGCTTGGCAGGCAGCGTCGTCGCGATGGACGCCTGCTTGCGCCACTGCGCCCAGACGCTGGGGCTGGAAGTCGCCTCGCTGGTGTGCGCGGCGAACCCCGCCCGCGCACTCGGCTACGAGACGGATTTAGGCACGCTGCGCGCGGGCGCGTGCGCCGATGTGATCCTCTGGAACCCGCACACGCAAAAAGTGGAGTATACTTATATCGACGGCGTTTTGCACGAGTCGCAACCGCTGTCGGCAGGAGTCTCTGAGCCTGCCACGAAGTAGAGCAATCAGCCCTGAAGGAGGTCCGTGAAACCATGTGGAGTGACGAGCAGACCCGCGAGAACTTGATGACCGAGTCGACGGAGGCGACGGCGAGCGTTGTGGAGACGATAGCGACCGAGCCGAGTACCGACATCGAGAGCGCACGCGACGCGGAGGCGGCTGTATCGGCGGACGCGCCTCACGAAACGCCAGCCCCCGTTGCCAGCGCGCCCGAACCAGCCGCCGATGCATCTGTGTCCCCGATAGCCCCTGCGCCTGAGCCTGTTGCTGCTGCCCCAGAATCCACCCCAGACGCCGAGGAACGCATCTCGATGGACGAAGCCATCGAGCAGAGCTTCCCGTCGTTCGAGCCGGGCGAGGTGATTCAAGCGACCGTCGTGCAAGTCGATCGCGACGCCGTGCTGGTCGATGTCGGCACGAAGACCGAAGTCAAAATCCCCAAAGAGGAGCTGGCGACGGGCAAGGTCGAATCGGCGAGCGATGTGGTGCAGGTCGGCGACACGATCGATGTGAAGGTGATGCGCACGCGCGGCGAGGAAGGCACACCTGTGCTGTCCAAGCGCGAGGCGGACTTCGACAAACTCTGGGAGTCGATTGTTGAGGCGTACAACAATAAAGAGACGCTGGAGGCGATGGTCGAAGACGCGGTCAAGGGCGGGATTGTGGTCAACATTGGCGTGCGGTGCTTCGTGCCTGCCAGCCAGATTGCCCGTCGCTTGCCGCCGAACCAGCTCGATCGGCTGATTGGCGAGGTTATTCCCATCAAGATTATCGACCTTGACCACGAGCGGCGCAAGGCGGTCGCGTCCAACCGTCTGGCGGACGAAGAGATACGCCGTCAGCGCGAAGAGGAGGAACGCAAACGGCGCGAGCGCGTGTTCGCGGCGCTCAAAGTCGGCGATCGGTTCACAGGTGTGGTCAAGCGCATCACGGGCTACGGCGCGTTTGTGGACATCGGCGAGTACGAGGGGCTGTTGCACATCAGCGAGTTGTCGTGGGCGCGTGTGGAGAACCCGCGCGAGGTCATCAAGGAGGGCGACCAGATCGAGGTCGTCGTGATTCGCTTGGAGCCAGAGAACGGCAAGGTCGCGCTGAGCCGCCGTCAAGTGATGCCTGACCCGTGGCACCTGGCGGCGCAGCGGTATCGGGAAGGGGAGGAGTTGGAAGTGCCCATCACGCGCGTGGCGCGCACAGGCGCGTTCGCCCGAGTCGATGAGGGCGTCGAGGCGTTCCTGCCCCTGTCGGAGCTGACCAGCAAGCGCGTCAAATCGCCCGAAGAGGTCGTCTCCGTCGGCGATGTGGTTAAGGGGCGGATTATCGAGTTAGACCCGCGCCGACGGCGCATGGTGCTGAGCCTGCGCGCGCCCGAAGAGCAACGCGCCGTGCAGGAGCATCGCCAACGCGCTGGCTCCAGCAAGAGCGGCGGCTTCACCATCGGCGATCGGCTCTCGTCGCAGCTGCAGCAGTTGCGCACGGAATCGCGGGAGCCACAACAAAAATCCGCTGAAACCGACGATTCGGCGGCAGGAACCGAGACGGACGCCGCGAATGATTGATGCAACGGATTGCCATCACGGGCGGCGTTGCTGAAGGCAAGACGACGGTCTTGCGCATGTTCGAGTCGCTGGGCGCACAGGCGATGAGCAGCGACCAGTTAGCGGCGACGCTTCTCGCTCCAGGGACGGAAGTATGGGAGCAACTCATAAGGGAGTTTGGGCAGGCGATTACAGCAGCGGACGGCGCGCTGGCGCGGGAGCGACTGGCGGCGCTGGCGTTCGGCGATCCTGCCGTGCGCAGGCGATTGAATCGGATGATGCACCCTGCCGTCGTTCGCGCGCTGCAGGCGCAACTGCAGGCGCGCGAGCCGTCGTCGACGCCCATCTTTGTCGAGGTACCGCTGCTAATCGAGGTTGCGCTTCAGGGCGTGTTCGATGCGGTCGTGGTGGTGCAGGCGACGCCTGCGTTGCAACGCCAGCGTCTGATGGCGCGGGGCGTCCCGCCCCAGCGGGCGCGGCAAATCCTGCAGGCGCAACTGCCCACCCGCTGCAAAACCCCCTTCGCCGACTGGGTAATCCGCACCCATCGCTCGCTGGAGTCGGTGGAGGCGCAGGCGCGCCGTATCTGGCGCACACTCACGCAGCAGGTATACTTGGTAGCGCAACGGAATTCGGTTTCGGGCGTCAAAATCGGGCAGGAGTATCGCGAGTGATACAGAATCTGACTACGGAAGAGGAGGTTCGAACGCAGTGATACGACGATGGCGATGGCATCTGGCACTGGCGGGGCTGTTATTGGCTTGGACGGGCTACGCCGACGACGGCGCGGGGCAGAGTGAAGACCCCTACCGCGATCGTCCGTCGCGCCATGTGTTGCCCAGTTCCGCGTATAAGCCCATCCCGCCGCAAAACTACAAGATTGCGCCGCAGCGCGCCCCGCAAAGCGGGAATGTGCAATGGCGCAAGAACGGGCTGTTCGACCCGCAGCAGTTCCATCAGCAGCTGCAACAGCGGCGGCAACGCACCCGTGCGCCGCGCTGGGATCGCGACATCACCAACGCCGCGCCCGACGAGATTCATCCCGTGTATAACCCCGGCGCGGCGAAGATGTTCTTTGCCAGCAACGCGGGCGGGGTCGGGCAAGATGGGCGACTGGTGAACCCCACGCCGCGCTACCGCATCTGGCGCGGCGACCTGGACGAGGGTTCCCAAACCTACTTGAGCAATCTGACGAACCTCACGCCGATTACGGGGGACACGCCCGACGAACAGTTCGGCAGCCAGATTCAGCCATCGCTTAACGCCTCCGCGAACATCATCGCCTACGCCAACCGCAGCGCGGCAGGCAGCTACAACATCGTCGTGCGCAACCTCAGCACGGGACAGCGCGTGGTGCTGACCTCCGACAACAACGGCGTGACGCAGAACCTCCGCCCAACGCTTAGCCCCGGCGGCAACTTGGTGATTTTCTCGTCCAACCGTCTGCTTGCGAGCGAGACGGAAGCCGACCGACGCTATCGCCTCTATGTCGCACGCACGGACGGACGCCCGTTCGAAGACGGAACCTTCTTCAGGCGCATTACCTTCCCTGATCCAGGCGAGAACGATGTGGAGCCTGCGTGGTCGCCCGACGGCAATCGCGTGGCGTTCGCCCGCATCGCCGCCGACGGAACCAGTTACATCTATGTACTGGACTTCAACACGCTGACCGTCGTGCAGTGGACGACCTTCGTCGATAGCAACGGCAACCGCCCCCGCGACCGTCAACCGACATGGGCGCAGGTTGGCGATACGCCATATATCGTCTTCTCCTCGACGCGCAAGTCGGGTCAGCCGCACCAGCTGGGCGAGCCGTCCGACCGCGTCGATGTGGCGAACAATATCTACGATATTTACTACCTGCCCGCGCTGCTGCCCGAGCCGCCGTCGGCAGCGAATACGCTTTCGTTGACCACTGACCCCAGCACGGCGGCGTTGGCGCGCCCCGATGTGCCAGGTGTGGCGTCCTTTGTGCCCGCTGCGGGCGCGAAGTACCCGTCCGCCGCCATCGACACGCGCAACCGCGTCGCGTACCACTCCACCCGCACGCAAGGCGCGGAATCGCCCGGACCGGGCGTCCACGACCTGTGGGAGACGCTGGTGTTCGACCTCACGCCGCCGCTGATGGAGATCCTGCCCGTCGTCAGCCCGAAGGAGATGTTCCCCGGCGACACGGTCACCATCAAGGTGCGTGCGTTGGATCTGCAGAGCGGTATCGACTTCGTGCGCGTGCAGTTCAAAGACCCCGACAGCGCGGAGCAGGACGCCGAAGGGCTGGAGCATCGCCTGTACCAGCTGTTCCAGTTCGACATCTTCTTCCCGAACCGCATTCTGGTCGATCAGGGGCAGGCGTATGTGCCGTTGTTCGTGGAGGTCGGGCAGCAGGCGATTCACCCGCAGACCTACGAATACAAGGAGCCTTACAGCCTTGCACGCTTAGGCTTCGACGGGCGCATCGACGACACACTGCTGCTGCAGCCCGAATTGGACGATAACGGCAACCCGACGGATTGGTATGTCGCCACATGGCGCACGCCCGACATTCCAAGCGACTTCTACTTGGATGTGATTGTGCGCGACAATGCGGGTAACGAGTTCATTTACGACAATATCTCAGGCTTCACGACGCAGCAATTTACGGGCGCGCACAACATCCTGCTGGTCTCTGACTACATGGGCGGTCAGATTTTCGTGCAGAACCGCGTGGACGCGATTGGCAACTCCATCACGCGCCCGACTTGGCAGCCCGTCGAGAGCTACTGGACAGACAACCCGACGGGCAAGCCGCCGTTTGACCTCACGCAGCCGCCGAGCGGGCAGGGCACAACGATTCACGGCGACGGGGCAATCCCACACCCGAACCTCCCGCCGGGCTTTTTCATCCGCTCCGATACGCTGGGGCAGAACACCACCTACGGCAACTTGTATAGCATCTGGCGCGTGCAGTGCCGCAACCCGATTACGCCTGCCGTGCTGGCGGGCTACCAGCCGCGCACGGAGCGCGAGCCGACCGACCTCACAGGCGGCTTCCGCAACAAGCTGCACGCGACCCGAATGGTCATCTGGGGCAGCCCCTACGCAGGCAATGTGTGGGCGGGACCCGGGCACATCTTAGACCCCGAAGTGCAGACGCTGATCCGCAGCTACCTGCAAAACAGTGGGCGCATACTGTTTAGCGGTCAAGACATCGCGTGGGCGCTGAGCTTGCGCGGCGCGGTCGCGAACCAGTTCATGAACGACATTTTGCGTGTGTCGTTCGACAGCGACACTGCTGACGATGTGTTCTTCATTCCCTATCGCGGACTGCGCCACATCTTACAGGGTGTCGCGCCGCCCGCAGGCGAAGATCCGAACCCATTCGCTGACAACCCCGGTGGCATCGTCATCTGGACACGGTTTGAAGGCAACGTGCGCGTCCCCGACCAGCCGAACGAGTTGCGCCTGTCGCACCCAGCGGCGTATGTGGTGCTGCCAACCTTCGATACCTTTGATGTGATTCCGCCTGTGGGCGCGGGCACGGGTCCGCTCTACACCGACGCGGCATGGAACCAAGTATGGATTGACACCGTGACCGTAGCGCCGTCGGCGCGCACGACCTACATCTACACGCAACCGCGCGTCAATCAGGGCACGCTGTTGGGCACCTCCAACCAAGCAGGCTCTTACTACGCTAATGACGCGAACCGCTCGAAGGTCGGCTTCTTGGCGTTCGGCGTTGAGGGCGTCAATTCGGCGTATTCGCAAGGTCCGCAAGACCTGCTGTGGTGCCGCTCGCTGCGCAACAAAATCATCCATAACGCCTTCGGCTGGATGACACACAGCGTGCTGGAGGGCGTGGTGCGCCAGTACGACCCTGACACGCGCACCTTCACCCCGCTGCCGCGCGCGCTGGTGCGCGTGGTGGGTATCACGCCGCCGAGCATCGCGGGCGTGAACGCAGGCTACGCCATCACCGACTCCAACGGCTTCTACCGCATCGTCGGTCTCGAGGCTGGCGCATATGTCGTGGACGCGGAGCGCCCCGGCTTCAAGACGCAGCACCCCGAAACCGTCGTGCTGGTGGCAGAGACCGCCACAATCAACCTGATTATGCTGGCGACGCCGCCGGGGCAGATTAGCGGGCGCGTGATTGACATCAACAACCAGCCCGTGCGCGGCGCATTGGTGCGCGCCACGAACACCACCGACCCCGAACTGACACGCGAGATTGTCACGGATCCTGACGGAACCTTCCTGATCCCGCGCGTGCCTGTAGGCACTTGGGAGGTGACGGTCGTGTCGCTGGCGTTCGGCGGCTACTCGCTGCCCCCTGTGCAGCCCACGCCCGACGGCGTCTACAGGAATGTACAGGTGCGCCCAGGTGAGACGACGGCTGTCGGCGACTTCGTGCTGGAGCCTGAACCAGGCACGGTCACTGGAACCGTCACGGACGCGAACACTGGGAACCCGATACCGAACGCGCGCGTCACCGCCGTGGCAGGCACGAACACCCGTGCCGATGTGACCACCAACGCGAACGGCGTCTACAGCTTCAGTGTGCCTGCAGGCGAGTATGTGATCACGGCGGTCGCGCCGGGCTACGCGCCTGAGAGCCAGACGCTGAATGTGCCTGCGAATACGACAACCACGCTGAACTTCCAGCTGTCGCTGCTGCCGCCCGGCTCTGCGTCGGGACGCATCGTGCGACGCTTCGGCGGCGCGCCTGAACCCGGCGCAACAGTGCGCCTGCGCTTCGGTACAGTGACGATCCAAACGACCACTACGGATGCAAGCGGCAACTACAGCTTCACAAATGTGCCGCCAGGCGAATACACAGTCATCCCCGAGAAGACGGGCTTCACCTTCACGCCGAACCAGCGCACGATTACCGTGAACTCGAACCAGAACACGGTCATCGGCGAGTTCCGCTCGGAGCCGTTGCGCACCTTCTTCAAGGGTCGCTTCCTGGTCTCCGCGCCGTATGACTACACGCAGGATGTGCGCGACCTGCTGGCAGTACCCAGCGCGGCGACTTTCCGCTTCTTCAGCTGGGATCCGAGCCAGTCCCGCTATGTGTTCTATCCGAACGCGCCTGCGAACCGCTTCCAACTCGGACGCGGCTACTTTATCGAGACTTCGGAAGACCTGCCGCTTGCCATCGAAGGCACGGCTGCCGACACGAACCAGCCGTTCCAGATCCCGCTGCAAGTTGGTTGGAACCTCATCGGCAACCCGTTCACCTTCGATGTGAACTGGAGCCAGGTGCAGTTCATCGACCCCGACACCAACACGGCGGTCTCCCTGCCGACAGCGGTGGGCAAGGGTATCGTGGCGAACGCGCTGTGGGGCTACTCGTTCGGCAGCTACTCGGCGACGACCCGCATGAAGGTCTGGGAAGGCTACTGGGTGTACGCCTACCGCGCGACGACGCTGATTATCCCGCCCAGTGCGGCAGCGACCAGCGCGTTCAACCGCAGCGCGGGCGTGGATGCAGGCAGCTGGCGACTGACACTGGAGGTGCAGTCGGGCGACTTGAAAGATCGCGCCTATATCGGTGTGTCGCGCAGTGCGACGCCTGGCTACGATACGGCGCACGACCTGCTCAAGCCGCCGCCCGTCGGCGCGGACTATGTGCATATCAGCCTGCCGCGCCTGAGCTGGGGTGCACAGAGCGGCATGTACGGCGTGGACATCCAACCCGCGACCCGCAGCGCAAACTGGGAGTTTACGGTGGAGAGCAGCCAGCCCAATCGCGAGGTCACCTTGCACTGGCCCGACGCGCAGCAGCTGCCGCGCGCGGCGAACCTCGTGCTGGTGAACCTTGAAACGGGCGAGCGACGCTACCTGCGCACTTCGGGCGCGTACACCTTCCGCACGAACGCCAGCGGCGTGAGCCGATTCCGCCTCGAAATGGCGTCCAGCGGCGGGCTGCTGCGCATCCAGCAGGTGCAGGTGCAGTCAGGGCGCGGCGCACAGCACACCGTCGCGTTCCAACTGACAGGAGACGCGACCGTGCAGGTGAATATCCTGTCGGGCGGCAAGGTCGTGCGCCAGCTGCTGAATCAAGCGACGCGCAGCGGCGTGCAGCAAGCCAGCTGGGATGGGCGCGACCAGAGCGGAATCGCGCTGCCGCCTGGCGCCTACACAGTAGAGATTCGAGCCGTGAGCGAGGACGGTCAGGTTGCACGCGCAACCGCGCCGTTGGTGCTCACGCGCTGAGAACAGACTATGAAGGAGGAGCAATCAGGGTGAAAACACGGATGAGACGAACTTGGACGACGCGCACAACACTGCTCGGCGCATTGAGTATGCTCGCAGTGGGGCTGCTCTACCCGCTGGGCGCTGTGCGCGCCTATGCCCAGCTGGTGCAACTGCCGCGCGTGGCAGTGCTGGACTTCGAGAACAAAAGCGGCTTCGGCGGCGCAAGTATCGCCCGCGCCGCAACCGACGCCGTGGCAGGCGAATACCAGAAGTCGCGTAAGTTCGAGGTGTTGGCGCGCGGCGAAATCGAACAGCAACTCAGAGACCTTGACCTTGCAACGCCCCTCGACAAAACGGGCTTCCTGCGTCTGGGACGCGCGCTTCAGACCGAGTCGCTCATCACGGGCGAGGTGAACGCTGTGACCTTCGTGGGCAACCCGAAGCAGGCGCAAGTCGTGATCACCGTGCGGGTCATCGACATCGCGTCAGGTGAACCCATCAACGGCGCGGTCGCCACGGGCTTCAGCAACCGACGCCCAGGCTTCACGGGCGATGACGACACGCTGGTGCAGGAAGCCATCCGCAACGCCGCGTTCGAAGCCGTGCGCACCATCAACAACTACACCATCCCTGAAGCGACCGTTTTGACCACGCGCGCGGGCAAAGAGGTGCTGCTGACCCGCGGCATTCGAGGCGGGCTGCAACCGGGCATGGAGATGATTGTCGTGCGGCGCGGCGAGGAGGTCGGACGCATCCGTGTGACCCAAGTTTCCGATAGCGACGCCGTAGGCGAAATCATCGACTTTGGACGCGGCATCCAGAGCGAAGACCGCGCGCGAGCCATCTTCCGCGTGCCTACAGTCGAGGTCAAAGCGGGGCGCGTGGTCACCGAACGACCCCGCCAGCGCGGCGAGGGCAATAGGCTCCTGCGGGCGCTGGGTCCCATCCTCATCATCGGACTGATTGCGTTCGGTGTGGCGCGCGGTTCGTCAGGCGGCAACACTCCCGTACAGACAGTGCTGGCGGAGCCGAGTGCAGACGGCAACTTCGAACCGTTTGTGCGCGTCTCGTGGAAGACGACCCTCTTCGCAAAGAGCGCGCCTGACACCATCCAGTGGCAAATCTACCGCTCCGATTTTATCGGCACGGACGACAACGGCAACTTGCGACCTGTAGGTGTGACGCCCGGCAATCAAAACTTCTTCGTGGATACGACTGTGCCGCGCAATGTGAACTACGCCAGCTTGCCGCGCGAAGGCAGCGAGGACTTGGAACTGGAACCTCTTGAGGGCGCGCCTGGCGTTGCCCCCGGACGCTCCTACACCTATCAAATCGCGTTGGTCTATCGTGAGCGCATCGATGCGGAAGGCGAGACGCTTACTCTCTTCAAACTCTCCGACCGCGTGCGCTCGGGTCAAGCCACCGTCCTGCTGCCTGTCCAGCTGCTGACGCCTGTGCAGCGCAGCGAGGATGTCGACCCGAAAGATGTGCGGTTCAGCTGGCTGGCGGCGGAGGGCGCGAACGCCTACCGCGTGGAGGTCTCCACGGACCCGACCTTCAACGATCGGAATCGTACTTTCGTGTCGCCCGAGATTCTCTCGACCGCTGTGGGTGGCTCGCCAGTCTCCACCGAGCGCATCAACCTTGAGACTGGGCTGCTCAATCGGCTGGGGCTAACAGGGCAGCGTGTCACGCTCTATTGGCGTGTTGGCTCGCGTAATCTCGGCGACAATCCAGGACCACTGCCCGGACCTGGCGGGCTGCGCTATGTGTGGAGCCGACCGTTCGAGTTCACCACACAAGAGCTGCCGCCCAGTCCGTAGCAACCTTGGGGCGTAGGCTGAGGGAAACCTACGCCCCGCTTGGTCGTCTTTATAGACAGCAATTTATCGGGAGGAATAGCCGATGAGACGGATGTGGTTATGGCTGGTTGGAGTGTTCGTCGCGGCGCAGTGTGCGTGGGCGCAAGCGCCGCAATTGACGCCAGACGATGTTGTGCCTGGCGAGATGATTGTACGGCTCAAGCCCGGACGCACCTTTGAGACGGCGCGTGCAATTGCAAGCTCCGTGAACGCGGATATTCGCCCCATCCGCGTGCAGGATACCTATGTGCTGCGCCTGCGCGATCAGGGGCTTGCCGCCACCACGCTGCTCCAGAAGGTGCAGGATACGGTCAAGAGCCTTGAAAAACACGCCGATGTGCTTTACATCGAGCCGCACTACATCCTGCGCTATCACGACATCCCGAACGATCCGCTCTTCTCGGAACAGTGGGCGTTGACGATGATGCAAATGCCCGCGGCGTGGGACACTGAGAAAGGGCAGGCGGGGATTCGAGTCGCCTTCATCGATGACAACTTCCAACGGTCACATCCTGACTTGGCAGGCTTATTCGACCCGCTCTCACGCAACTTCGCCGCCGATACGCCCGATGATAACATCGACCCTGAAGGCTCAGGCTTCTCGCACGGAACTTCCACGGTGGGCGTGGCGGCAGCGGTCACCAACAACGGAATCGGTATCGCAGGGCTTATCTGGGAAAATGTGAAAATCGTCGGGCTCAAGGTCACCGAGCGACCTCTGGGCCCGCTGATTACGGAGAATGTGCTGGAAGCCTACCAGCATGTGATTGACAACGCCGCGCAGATTCATGTGCTGAATATGAGCTATGGCGGCTACTTCTTCTCGCAGCAGTCGAACGCGCTCATCCAAGAGATCTATCGTCGCGGCGTGGTGCCTGTTGCATCGGCGGGCAACGACAATGTGAATATTCCCAGCTACCCCGCGAACTTCGAGAATGTGGTGAATGTGTCGGCTGTTGGGCGCACGGGCGCGAAGGCATCTTACTCCAACTACGGCGATATTGATTTGGCTGCGCCAGGCGGCGATCAGGAAAGCAGTTTCTTCGACGGCGTAATTACGACCGCTTCCACCTCGCAGCAATATACCTATGTGCAGGGGACTTCGTACTCGGCGCCGTATGTCGCCGCGGCGGTTGCGTTAGTGCTTTCGGCAGGCGCACCGCGACACAATGCGAACACAGTGGAGCCTGAAGCGGTAATCGCGCTCAAGGAGACCGCCGATCCACGCGGGCGAAATGTGCCCGACCCTGAACTGGGCTTTGGGATTATCAACCTTGACCAAGCCCTGCGCGGGATAGGCGGTGTGAATGTCGCCTTCGTTGAACCTGTTTCGGGCACGACGATCGACACCCGCTTAGTGCGCGTACAGGTCGTGGTGCGCCGCGTGTTGAATAACGACCCCGCGAACATTCTGAATGTGCGCTTGAACGGCGACCCGCTCCCGCGTAGCCAGTGGGAGCCGACGGCTGTGGTGAACCCGCAGCAGAGGACGATAACGCTGGACTTTGTGGTGGCGCTACCGGGCGAGGGACGCCATACGATCTCGGTTGAGGCGGTTGGACAGGATGGCGTGAGCGGCAGCGGCGCCACGCGCGTGATTGTAAAGGCGCGCGTGCAAAATGCAGGGCTGGCGATGTTCTCCACACCCTACGATATCTCGGCAGCCCCTGAAGAGCTGTTTGGCAACGACGCGATTCTGGCGCGTTATCTGCCGTCAGAAGGCGCGTATGCCCGCTACTCGGCGGCGAATCCCGACCCGCGCGCGAGCTTCAACCCGCCTGGTGTCGGCGTTCGTCCTGATGGTTCGAACACCCCCACGCCGCCGCGCGGCTTGGGCTACTTCCTGCGCACCACCTCGCCCGCCTTCATTCTGGGCGAGGAGCAGGTGGATGTGAATACCGCCTACCTCATCCCGTTGCAAGAGGGTTGGAACATGATTGGCAACCCCTTCCCGTTCAATGTGCCGTGGGCGGCGTGCGAGGTGCAGGTCATCGGCGAAGGGGGCGTTGTGCAGCGACTTAGCCTCCAAGAGGCTGCCGACCGCGAATTCATCCGCCTGCAAATCTACCGCTACATCCCGCTGACGGGCGAATACACTTGGCGCACTGCGCCGCTGGGCGAGCTCATTGCGTGGCAAGCGCACTGGGTGCGCGCACTTAAGCCGTGTACGCTGGTCGTACCGCCCGTCGGGAGCCTGCGCAGTCAGCCCGACGACGCGCCGCGCGTCGCGCCCGCGCAGTCCGAAGGTTGGCTGCTGCGCCTGATTGCCCGCAGCGGCGACCGCGAGGACGCCAATAACCTCATCGGTACCGCAGCGAACGCGAACGACGCTCTCGGCAACGAGGATGTTGAGAAACCGCCCGCATTCCAGTCGTATGTCGCGCTCACGATTCTGGAACCGCGCACGCGCAGCGCGCTGGCGCAAGACCTCCGGCGCAACGCGCGACGCACGCAGCGCTGGGACATCGAAGTCGCGACCGACCAGCCCAACGCTGAGGTCACCTTGCAGTGGAGCCAAGAGCTGCCCGTGCCGAAAGGCACACGGCTGGTGCTGATTGACCAAGTCACGGGCGAGCGCATCTCGATGCTGCAGAAGAGTTCGTACCGCTTCCGCACGGATGAGACCAGCCGACGGCGGTTTGCTATCGAGGCGCAGCCCGCCCGCGCCAGCCGCCTGCAGGTGACGAATGTGTCGGTCACCCAGACTCGCGGCAACCAGTTCGCCATTCAGTACGCGCTCAACAGCGAAGCGTCGGTGCAGGTGCTGGTTCAGGATGCAACGGGCAAGACCGTCGCGCGTCTACAAACAGGCACGCGCACTTCAGGCGTCAGCACGGCGACTTGGAACGGGCGCACCGATTCGGGCATCGCGGTGCCGCCCGGAACCTATCAGGTGCAGATTATTGCGACAGGCGACGACGGCGAGGCTGCGCGTGTGGTGCGACCCCTTGTGGTTGCCCGCTAAGGAAGGAGGCTACAGATTATGAAACGATGGATGTCAGCAATCTTGAATGGTAGTCTGGTGATGGGGATTGCCCTCGCCCAAGGCGGGAGCTATCAGCCAGGACCTGGGCAACCGTGCGGCTGCCCCAACAATGATAATCCCGTCAGCGACGATTACCGTGCGATTAATGTTGACAACGGCGTACTGGGTGCAACGCTTGGCTTGGATGGTACTGTCACTTGGATTACAGGATGCTTCCCGATTGAGAACGCGGAATGTACCACCCGCCCTGCGGAGGGCAGTATCCAGCTGGGCACTTCAGGCGGCAACGCGCTGCTGGGCGATCGGGGAATCGCGCTGACCTCGGGTTATCCGTGGGGCGTCTATCCGGGCGGGATGTATATCACTATGCAGGCGCAGCGCGAGGGTCAGACCCAAACCTTCGTATGGGGACGCGAGGGCGGACCGACGGTCACTTTTGATCAAGCGTGGCGCGGCGCGAGCGGGTTCTACATCCGCCGCATCTGGAATGTGGAAGGCTGGGACACTGACCTGCGGATCGATTTGGTACAGTCCGCAGCGCGTATCAGCCTGCGCGTGCGCAACAACGGCGACACGCCCGCCTCACTCGCGCTCCGCTTGGCTTCGGATGTGGAAGTCGGCGTCGAGGAGGGCTTTGATCGCAACGGCGCGTCGCGACCGCCCTATGTCTACGTGCAAGGGCAGCGTCCCATCCGCACCTACACCGATATTCGGGGCGTGCAAATCCCCAACGCTATCGAGTTCTATCTGGGGCGCGGCAACCTCGCCGGCTCCTCGCGATACCTTCTGCGCCCCGTCAAGGGATTCGAAGACCAGACGCCTATCGATCGGCTGGTCGTCGGCACGTGGTTTTTCATACAGGGCACAACTATATGGGAGCCGACGCTGTTCCCCGATGCGTTTATCAGTGATGTCGCGATCAACCTGTTCGTTAACGCACGCAACTTCGCGCCGGGTCAGGAGCGTGAGTTTGTGTTCTATGTGACGCTGACGCCTGTGGATCTGGATGTGCAGCCGCCTGTGGCAGTAGGCGTCGAGGCGTTGCCTGTGGTGGAACCGAACCCACAAGACCTGTCGCAGCTGGCAAACAACGGCGAGTTCGTGATCGCCGCCAGTGTCACCAATCAGTACTTCATCGTCGGGCGCGAGATTGACCTGACGAATGTGGCGGTCGACTTGTCGCTGCCTGCAGGCGTCTCGCTTGCGCCTGGGGAAACGCGCACCCGCACCATCGCGCGCCTTGCACCTGGGCAGACCGCGCCCTTGAGGTGGCGTGTGGTGGCAGACCCGACCACAGTGGGCTTCGTGACCTTCCGCGTTTCGGTGCAGGCGCCGCCCGCACCCACAAAGTCCGTGGCGCGCACGATTCTCATCTCCGCCACCGCCAACCGCAAACTGGAGTCGGGCTTCCAGATCGTCTCGATTCCCTTCACGACCACCAGCTCACTGGATGAGGTGTTGAATCTGCCCGGCGCGTACCAAGCGAAGCGCTGGAACCCCGAACGCGAGCTATATGAGACCATAGACACTATTCAGCCTGGTCAGGGCTTCTGGATCTTCTTGCCAGGCGACGCCACCACTGCCCAATACGATGCGACCAACTTACGCTTCCCCGACAATGTGTTCACCACAAGTGTGCCGCTGCCGCTCAAGCGTGGGTGGAACCAAATCGGCAATCCGTATCCCTATCCGCTCGTACTGGGGCAGGTCGTCGTGGTTGCTGCCAGCGACCCACGACGCAGCCTAAGCTTCTTCGAGGCGGCGCAGCGCGGCGTGATTCGTGGCGTCCTCTATTTCTGGGACGAGTTCTCGCGTGAATATAAGTTCACTTCTGACCCGAACACGCCACTCCTGCCGCATCGGGGCTACTGGATCAAGGCGAATGAAGATATCGAATTCGTCTACCCGCCTGTGTTTTTGCCAGGTACGGGCTTTGGCGGGGTAATCATCCGTTCCGCTGAGGAGCGTCCTAATCTGCCCAACGACTGGCGGTTGCAGATTGTGGCGCGCACGACGCGCGGGGCGGACACGCAGAACTTCATCGGCATAAGCAGCGGGCGTAGCGCAGGCGACATCGAGGAGCCGCCCACACCGCTTCCAGAGCGCCCTGTGAACCTGGTCATTCTCAAGTCGGGCACAGGCGCGCCGCTGATGCAAGAAATCCGCCCGCTTGCCAATCGCCAACAGTTCGACCTGCTGGTGGAGGCGGCTTCGGGCGAGGAGGTCGCGCTGACCTTCCCGAACCTGAACACGGTACCGCAGGGCTACCGCCTGCGCCTGACCGACTTGAACACGGGACGCACCGTCGACCTGCGCACGACGCCCGAGTACCGCTTCATCTCCACAGGGCGCACGCGCCTGCAAATCACCGTCGAGCGCGCGGCGCGCTCAGGCGCGCTGATTACCAGCGTGAATGTGGGCAGCGCAGGGCGCGGCGCCAACAGCGTGTCCATCTCCTATGTGCTGGCAGACAACGCGCAGACCAGCATCCAGATTCTTGGCTCGGATGGTCGAGCGATTGCAAGCCTGCATCGCGGACGCGCAGCCACGCGCGGCGTCAACACGGTCTCGTGGAACCTGCGCGACGATCAAGGGCGCGCCGTACCGCCGGGAACCTATCAGGTGCAGGTCGAGGCGCGCACTGAAGACGGTCAGACGGCGCGCGCGGTGCGACCGCTGGTGCTGACCCGATAACGCATCACGGGCTGGGGCAACCCCCCAGCCCACCTAAAGGAGGCGCAATGGTGAGAACTTTCTGGGCAGTTTTAATTGCGTGCCTGTCGCTCGGATGGAGCGCGGCGCAGACGCGCGAGCTGGTGCTGTTCCCGTTCGCGCAGGGCGCGGCGGTGCAACCGACTGAGGAGTTCAATGTGAATGTCGAGGCGCTCAACGCCCTCTACGCGCAGCTCAAAGAGATTCCCAGCATCTATGTGCTACGGTTCCGTGAGACGAACCCGTCGATTACCCGCGCGATTGAGGAGAACCGTATTCGGCGCGACCGCCTGAACCCACCGTTCAACGAGCGCGAGGCGGACGGTACTTGGCGCGCCGCGCGCGTGGGCGCACTGCTGGATGTTGACCTCGCGTTTGCAGGGCGCATCGAGGAGTTCAGCTACGACCCCACCAAGCGCGAGGCAATTATCACCATCAGCGGCGACCTCATCGATGTGCGCACGGGTGAGGTCATCGTCTCGGTGGCGGAGTCAGGACGCGGGCGGTTAGGCTCTGACCAAGAGGATGTGAACATCGCCCGAATCGCTGCGGTGGCTGAGGTCGCCCAGAAGGTGGGCGCAGCGTTGCGCGAACGCTTAGCGCCGCCTGTGCAGCAACCAACCCAACCGCAAGAAGAGCGTCGCCCCGACCGCAAACGCGAGCGCGCGACAGTGACGCTGTTCGCGATTATTCTGGGCGCGGTGCTGGGCGGCTCGCAGTTTTAGAATGTGCAAGCGACCCATCCGACGACTGATCGGGGCAGGGGGGCTGTGGCTCCTCTGCCTTTGTGCTTGTTGGGCGAATGGGGCAATTCGCCTGAGCGTCTACCCCGCGGCGGCGGTCGCCGACGGCGCAACGCAAATTCTGGTGGTCGCCGAAGTGCGCACCAGTCAGGGCAAGCCCGCGCCCGACGGCACGCAGGTCGCGTTCACCACGACGCTGGGCGCGTTCCGCGAGCCTGTGGTCGCCACCGAGGGCGGCGTGGCGCGTGCGACGCTCATCGCCAGCCAGACGCCCGGCGCCGCGACGATTACCGCGACCGCTGTCGGGCTGGGCGTTGTGGGTGAGACTCAGGCGCTGTTCGTGGCGACCCAAGACGAGCTGCGCAGCGCGACCGACTATGTGCAAGTGCTGGGCGCGGAGTACCTCGCCTACGCCAACGAGCAGCGCGTCATCGCCGCGTCGGGCAAGGCGCGCGGCGCAAGCGTCCGCTTCGGCTTCACGCGCATCGAGGCGGACGACCTGCAGCTGGAAGTGGAGAGCCTGCGCGTGAAGGCGCGCAACGCTCGCCTGCAGTACGGCTCCGAAGCTGCCGAGTTTGCCGAGCTGAGCTACGAGTTGCGCGCCTTGCAAGGCTACGGGCTGACCCAACGCGATGGACGCTGGGAAGTCGTGCGCGTGCGCTACGGGGCAACCGAGCCGTTTGACGCTGTGGTACCGCCTGAGCTGTTCCAGTTCGCCGACATCTCCGAGTCGGATTTGGTCATCAAGGCGGCGCAGATTTGGTTCTACCCGAACGAGCGCATCCAGTTCCACCGCGCGGAGTTTTATGTGGGCGAGGTGCGCTCGCTGAGCCTGCCGCTCTATTCGCAGAGCCTCTGGAGTGGTGGCGTCGGCAGCGACACGCTGATTGGCGTGCAGAGCGGGCAGGTCTATCTGGATGTGCCGTACTACTACACGCTGTCGCCGACGCAGATTGGCGCGTTGCGCTTGCGCACGGCGCAGGTGGGCGGGCGCACCATGGGCGCGGCGCGAGGGATGTTCCTTGACCTCGAACACGAGTATCGGGTCGGGCTGGGCACGGGGATGGTGAGCCTCACCAGCCTGGCACGCAGCGACTGGGGGGTGAACTGGCGGCATCAGCAGCCGCTTGCGCCGAACACGCGCCTTGCGCTGTGGCTCGACTCGCCTGCGCATCAGGGCGTCTACGGCTCCCTGCAACTCTCGCATCAGGCGCGCGGCTACTCGACAGGCGCGACGCTTGCGGGCAGCACCTATTGGCGCGGCGCGCGTGCGCAGAGTCTCCGCACGGATGTGTTCATCGAGACCACTCCGCGCCGCGTCGCCGATTTGCCGCTGCGCCAGAGCCTATCGCTGAACCTTACGATCAACCGCGTGCAAGGCAGTTTGGGGACACAGACCCGTGAGGGCGTCGGCGTCCGCGCACGCTGGAATCTCATTCCCCAATCGCTGGGGCAGGGAACCACCCTCACAGGCGGGCTTACGGTGGGACGGTTCATAGGCAACCTGCCCAACGCGGGCTGGAGCCTCACAGGCACTTTAGGGATTACGCAAGCGTTGGGCGCGAGCGGCGCGCTCAGCATCAACTATGACTACGCTCAAGACGCGCTCGGCGCAAACCTGCTGGGCAGACACCGACTGTCGGGCAGCCTCACTTGGAGCGCTGGCGAGCGATACTACCTCACGGGCTACTTCAGCCGCGCCTTAGACGCCGATTCTGTGAGCTATGTCGGGGACTTCTCGTGGCGAATTAGCCCCCTCTGGCGGATGGGATTGGGGTACACTTGGCAGCAGTATCAGCAGTACGACTTTCGCGACCAAACCTTCACCATCGCCTATCGGATAGGCTTCCGCGAGGTCGCGCTGACTTGGTCGTCCTTCACGAAGCGATGGGGCTTCGACCTGCTCACGGCGTTCTACTAAACGCAGGGTTAACTTACACAAGGGTAGAGTATAGACGCACACTTTGGAGGCGGGCTATGTATGAGGTCAGGGATGTAGCCGTTGCGCCGTTGCCGCGTCTGGCGCGTTATTGTACGGCAGGCGCAGGCGTCGGCGTCTCGGCGTTCGAGTTGGTGTCGTTCGATCGCGCGCTGCGTCAGGCAGGCTTTGCGGACTACAACCTGTTGCGCGTGTCCAGCATTTTGCCGCCGAGCGTGGCGTTGCGACCAAGCGTTGATGTGCCAAAGGGGAGCCTGTTGCCTATCGCCTACGGCGTGTTCAGTTCGGACGAAGCAGAGCGCACAATCGCTGCCGCCGTCTCGCTGGCGTTCCCCACCGACCCGCGCGAAGTCGGCGTGATTATGGAGACCGAAGGCTATATGACCGAGCGCGAGGCGCACGAGATGGTCGCCGCGATGGCGGAAGAGGCGATGGAGGATCGCAATCTCCGAATCGCGCGGCTGGAGGTCGTCGCGATCGAGGCGCAGGTCGAACTCTACACGACGGTGTTCGCGGGCGTCGCACTGTGGTGAGCCTACGAGGGCGCACGGCGTCGCGCGAGGTGTTCAAACTCCAGCGCGACATCGGCGACCACCGAACGCAGGTCGGAGAGCAGGGGCAGCTGGGCGCGGGCGATTGCCACATCGTCCAAGTCTAACGGCGCGACCAGCAGCGCCTCTTGATTGATCGGTCCCTGCGCAATCGCCTTGCCGAAGGGGTTCACCACCCACGACGCGCCCACAAAACCCTTGCCGCCCTCGAAGCCGACCAGACTGGACTGCACCACATAGAGCGTATGCTCGCCGCCGATCTGGGTGAGCATACGCCGATACGCTTCCACATTCTCGATTTGCTCGGCTTGGAACCCGCGTGCGGGCGAAGCGGTCGGCACATACAGCACCTGCGCGCCCTTGAGCGCGACAATCGTGCTGGTAATTGAGTGCCACACATCTTCGCAAATCAGGATCGCCGCCCGCCCAAAGCGCGTCGGGAACACTTCCAAACGACGCCCCCGCGCCACGAACCGCTCCTCCTCGAACACGCCGTAGGTCGGCAGGAAGAATTTCTGATGCACATGCAGAAGCGACGACTGTGCAGGTTCTGGCTCTAAAGTTGCATAGAGCGCGGAGTTGAAGTATTCGCCGTCGAGGTACTCGTAGAAGCCGACGCAGATGTCGAGCGGTCGGCCGGGCTGCAGGTCGGCGTACAGGCAGGCGAGGTCGTGCAGCAGTTGCGTCGCGGGGATGGCTAACTCGCGCACGCCGCCCTCTACGAAGTAGCCTGTGGTCGCCGTTTCGGGCAGCGCCAACACATCCACGCCCTCCTGAAGCGACTGGCGCATCAGGTCGCCTATCCGCTCCAGATTGCGTCGGTACTGCCCCTTGGTCGGCTTGAACTGCCCAATCCCGACCGTAAACCGCCGCTGCACGCCCTCGAACAGGTCGCGTTGCATCATAGCCGTCTCAATAGTCCACAGGACGCAGGTAATACTCCCCGATGGCAGTAGTGGAGAGCATCGCGACGGTCGGTAGGTGGCGTTTCCAGTGTGTGCTGTCCACCTTGTTTTTGACCAGCCACACATCCTCGGCGGGGAAGCCCATCTCGATCAGGCGTTCGGGCGCGTAGCCCTGCGTGAGATAGTGCAGGATTCGGTCAGCGCGCTGGTACGAGATGCCGAAGTCGCCCTCGTCGGTTTGCCCGACGATGAGGTCGGCTGACGCGGGCTTTTGCACGATAACTTCGGGCACACCCAAGTAGCGCGCCAGTTGCCACACTTGGGTCTTGAACAGGTCGCCGATGGGGTTCACGGGCGGCGAGTCGTCGGCGTGCCAAGTGAAGTAGCCGAACAGCCGCTCGCTTTTGTTGCCTGTGCCGATGGGCAGCGCGCCGAGTTTCGCCGACTGGTCGAACAGGACAATCATGCGCATCCGAGCGCAGATGTTGCCGATGCGCGTCGGGCTGGCGTCAGGCTCGAACGCCTCCAGATAGGCGTCTACCATCGGCGTAATCTCAATCACGCGGTGGTGGATGCCCAACTCACGCACGACCAGCATCCCGTGTTCCAGCGACTCGGGGCTGCTGACCTTGTAGGGCATCAGGAAGGCGTACACATTTTCGGGACCGAACGCGCGGGCACACAGGTAGGCGACGACCGAGGAGTCCACGCCGCCGGACAGTCCCAGCAGCGCTTTGGAGAAGCCGCGCCGTCGCTGCACCTCGTCGCGCAAAAACTCCACCAGCCACTCGGCGACCAGCGGCGCGTTGATGCGTAGCGGCTCGTCCGAGTTCGGGTCATAGATGTTGGGTTTGATAACAGGAATTGTGTGCATCGTTCACCTCAAAAAACGGTTTGGGTCAAAGGGCGCGATGGGCAGTTCGGTCGCGCCGTTCAAGATTACATCGGCAATCGCGCGTGCGGTGGCAGGGGCGAGTAGGATGCCGTGATAGGCGTGCCCTGCGGCGAGGTACAGCCCGTCATAGCCCGCCACTGCGCCGATGTAGGGATTGTGGTCAGGCGTATCGGGGCGCAATCCCACCGTGTGCCCCAGCACGGTCGCGTGCATCATGTGGGGTGCGAGGCGCGCGAGGTTGTGTGTCAGCACAGCATAGCCCTCGACGGTAGCGCGTGCGTCGTAGCCTGCCTGTTCGCGCGTTGCCCCCAGCAGCACGGTTCCGTCCGCGCGGGGCACGAGGTAGCCCACAGGCGATGAGAGGATGCGCCGCACGGGCAGGGGTAAGTCGCCCAGCGACAGGATAACGCCGCGCACGGGCGTTATGGGCGCGTGTATCCCAAGTGGCTGCAATAGTGCGCCTGCCCACGCGCCCGCCGCGACAACAACGGCATCGCCCTCCAGAGTGCCGTGCGCGGTTTGCACCCCACGTACCGCGCCGTTCCGCACAGCGAGGCTCAGCGCAGGCGACCCCGTGTATAAGTTTGCGCCGCTAAGTTGCACAGCGCGGTGCAGTGCGCGCATCAGACGCTCGGTATGCACCCATCCCTCGCTGGGGATATGCAGGGCGCAGGCGATTTCGGAGTTCAGTGCGGGTTCCAACTGGCGCGCGGTGTAGGCGTCGTAGAGTTCAGCGTGAGCGTCGTAGCGGTGGATCCACGCAAGGCTCGTCTCCAGATGCTCGGCGTCCGTTGGGGTCAACGCAACGCGCAGGCAGCCCCCGTTGCGCCATTCAGGGTCGATGCCCGTTCGCTCGTGCAGGGCGCGTGTCCAGTCGGGGTACATCTGCAGACTCCGCCAGTAGAGGGGCAGGGCAGGGGTATCATCGGGCGTCAGGCTGAACGGGTTCACCATCCCTGCGGAGGCGGCGGAGGTGTGCCCGCCTTCCGCCGCGCCGTCCAGCAATACGACCTCCGCGCCGCGCTGCAGCAGTTCCCACGCGACTGCCGCGCCAATCACGCCCGCACCGACCACCAGTACGCGCATCGTTAGCCTCCTGCGGTCATCTGCACGATTTCGAGCGTGTCGCCATCGCGCAGGGTAATCTCGCCGTATCGCTCGCGGGGCACGATTTCGTAGTTATACTCCACCACCACCACGCGGGGGTCGATGCCGCGCTCCTGAAGCAGTTGGAGCAGGGAGGTCGCTTCGGGTAGTTCGCGTTCCTTGCCGTTGATGCGCACCTGCACCATCAATACAAGTATACCTCACGCTGGGCGCGTGCGGAGCGCTCTCTCCTGAGCTACCCCCGCAGAAGCGGGGGGCGGGGAGTTTCACCCCGCGACCTCTCCGCCACGCGCCCAGCACTGATGTTAACGATTCGTTAGGCGCCTGGGTTCCCGCTCAGATACCCCTTTAAATCACGCGAGCCGAAGGGGGAACACCTTCGGCTCGCGTGCCTCATAAAGGTATGGTCGCAACCTCCTTATGAGGGCAGGCTTTGCTCTCCACCCATAGACCCTACAGCAACTTTCGTGCCAAATGCGTGTGCGCGAGGGCGAGGTATCCTATTCGCATGCGCAAAACGGTGCTAATTACGGGCGGCGCGGGGTTCATCGGCAGCCATTTCACGGAGTACCTATTGGCGCACTATCCCGACTATGAGGTGCGCGTACTGGACGCGCTCACTTACGCGGGCAGGCGCGAGAACCTCGCGGCGGTGGAGGGCGACCCGCGCTTTATCTTCATTCACGGCGATGTGCGCGATAAGCAAGCCGTGCGCGAGGCGATGCAGGGCGCGCAGTATGTCGTCCACTTCGCCGCCGAGACGCATGTTGACCGCTCCATCTTGGATCCCGACGCTTTCATCACGACCGATGTGTACGGTTCGTTCGTGATGCTGGAGACCGCGCGGCAGGTGGGCGTCGAGCGGTTCGTGCATGTCAGCACCGACGAGGTGTACGGCGCGATTGAACAGGGCGCGTTCACGGAAGAGTCGCCGCTCAGACCCAGCAGCCCCTACGCGGCGAGCAAGGCGGGCGCAGACCTGCTTGTGCAGGCGTATGCCCGCACCTACGGGCTGCCCGTGCTGATTGTGCGCCCTAGCAACACCTTCGGATCGCGCCAGTACCCCGAAAAGCTCATCCCGCTTTTCACCGTGCGCGCGCTGCACGACCAGCCGCTGCCGCTGTACGGCGACGGGCAACAGCGACGCGACTGGCTCTATGTGGGCGACCATGTGCGGGCGATTGATACCGTGCTGCATCGCGGGCAGTTCGGCGAGGCATACAATATCGCAGGGGGCAACGAACGCGCCAATATAGAGGTTTCGCGCTTAATCTTGCACACGCTGGGCAAACCTGAGAGCCTGATTCAGTTTGTGAAAGACCGCCCTGCGCACGACCGCCGCTACGCGCTGGACGACTCCAAACTCCGCGCTCTGGGCTGGCGTCCCGAAGCCGACTTCGAGTCCGCCCTGCGTGAAACCGTGCTGTGGTACGCGAACCACCCCGAATGGTGGCAGCCCATCTTGCAAGACAAGCAAGAGTACCAGGCGTTTGTGCAGCGGTGGTATGGGCGATGACCTACTGGGTGAATCCTCTGACCATGAACACGACTCTAATCCCGTTAGAGGTATCTGCGTATGCGATGGGCGACGATTAGCGCACTGGTTGCCAGCCTATTGGCGTTTTCGGGCTGCGACGAAAAGCAGGTAGTCACCCCTTCTGGTAGTGATAATGCCTATAGGTCAGAAACTCCTCCCAACTCCAAATATGGTCGGTCAAACCTATCGCCATCGCAGGACCCCTACGCCGATAACGACACCCATCCGAAAGACCATCCACACGCTCACGCAAACACCAATGCGAACGCAACCAGTTGCTCTCAAACACACACAACACCACAGCCGCATCCCATAAACACACCCGCTTCGCAAACGCATGCGTCTTGCGCGTCAAACAGTTCAGACGATCCCGCAACACCCCGTTCAAACGCTCGCCGTGAACCACATACGGACAATCCATCGGCGAACCCAA
>Ga0101941_1000887_pt1 | contig 33181 bp, 31 predicted proteins | sample DewCreD2012metaG_3_FD_75242 | JGI IMG/M metagenome (GOLD analysis project Ga0101941, IMG submission 75242) | Hot spring sediment bacterial and archeal communities from British Columbia, Canada, to study Microbial Dark Matter (Phase II) - Dewar... ...
CCAGACACCGATGTCCCAGTTCTCCGCCTCCCGCGGGCCTCCCCCCTCCACGATGGGGAGTAACACGCGTTCCAGGTTCCGCTGCTGGGCCAGGACCAGGGCCTCGCCCAGGTAGTAGTAGGCGGGATGATAGCCGGGGACCGCAGCGACGACGGCGGCCAGGTGTTCCAGAGCGGCCGGAATGTCGCGGACGGTGTGTTCGGCGACCAGGAGCCGCCCCAGGTACCAGCGGGCCAGGAGCTCGGCCTGCCGGTCGGGCGGGAAGACGGCCACCGGCAGACCGGTCAGTTCCCCGTGGGTGGGGGCTAGGCTGAGCGCGGCCTCGTAGTGCTGGCGCGCCCGCTGGAAGTACCGGGCCGCCTCGCCGGCGGGGGCACAGGCCCCGGCGTAGATCTCATAGGCCTGACCCAGCGCCAACCGGAGCCGGTAGCTCTCACCCCCACGGGCCAGGAAGCGCTCGGCCCGCGCCAGGGCCTCGGCGATCGGGGGGCCCAGACGCGGCCCCAGACGGGGGAAGGTCAGAACCAGGCGCTCCAGCGCCTGCACCAGGCGGGCGGCCTGCCAGCGGCGAAACCAGGTCCTGATCATAGCGTACAGTATACCCCTGACGCGCATGGTACCGCGCGGGTGGGTGCCTGGCCGTCGCGTCCATCACGAGCGGGGCGATTTCGGCGCCTGCATTATACCACAGGGGACCGGCGGCCGGGCGGGATCCGGCGCGACGGGAGGGCGTGGGGCCGCGCGGCGTGTGGGGCGGTCGGACTAGAGACGCAGGAAAGCCTGGACGGGCAGGACGAAGACCGTTCCGGCCCCGATCGTGACCCCGCTGGCCTCGGTCGCCGGGCGGGCCTGGGTGTGCTCGTTGAGCAACTGGATCACGCGGTCGACCTCGGCGTCGTCCACGCCGATGAGCAGCGTCGCGTTGCCCCGGCGCAGGAAGCCGCCCGCCGTGTTGATGCGCGTCGCCCGGTAGTTGTTCTCCATCAGGGCGTCGAGGATCGTCCCGGCGTCCTGATCCTGAACGATGGCTAGCAGCAGTTTCATGGGGCCTCCTCGCGTCCTACCGCAGTGTCCGGCGCGTGGCTGCCATCTGACCCTGCAGGGTGACCACCCGTTCGACGGGCAGCACGAAGACGACCGCGCCGCCGACCTCGACCTCGACCACGTCGGAGAAGATGGCGGGCTCGCCGAAGGGTGGGGCGTAGAGGACGGTGCGGGTGTGGCAGGTCTCGGCGATGATCTGAAGGATACGGTCCACCTCGGTCAGCGGAGCGCCGATGAGGAAGGCGACGTTGCGCTCGCGCAGGAACCCGCCGACGGTGTTGAGGCGGGTGCAGCGGACGCCGGCGGCCGCCAGGGCCTGGTTTAGGCGGCCGGCGTCGATGTCCTGGACGATGGCCAGAATGAGCGTGTACTCCACCGCTCCCCTCCTTTCCGGCGTCTCAGCGAACAGAAAACCGGAGGCAGTAGCCTCCGGTCCGACCGCTGACGCTACGCCTCTTTCAAATGCCTACGAGGTTAGCTGACGGGCTCGGGCTGAAAGAGCCTACCCTATCCCTGACCGGGAATTCGCCCCAACCGACTGGGTCCCCCGTTCCCCGCGGTGCGGGGATTCGGCTCTCTTCACTTGTCGGCCTGGAGTCTACTGCGTCTCGGTGGGGCTGTCAAGAGGGCCGCGGTATGTCTGAAGGAACTCCGCCTGCAGGTCGAAGAAGGTGCCCTGGCGGAGGCTCTCCCGGATCTGCTGGACCAGCCGGAGCATGAAACTGAGGTTGTGAAGGCTGGCCAGGCGGTAGGCCAGGAGTTCCTCGGCGACGAAGAGGTGGCGCAGGTAGGCCCGGCTGAAATGGCGGCAGGTGTAGCATGGGCAGTCGGGTTCGATGGGATCGGGGTCGAAGCGGTAGCGGGCGTTGCGGATGTTCAGTCGTCCCCAGCGGGTGTAGAGGCCGCCGTGGCGGGCCAGGCGGGTCGGGGCCACGCAGTCGAAGGTATCGATCCCCCGCGCGATGCAGGTGAAGAAGTCCTCGGGCTCGCCGATGCCTAGGAGATGGCGCGGCCAGGCCGGGGGCAGGAGCGGCACCGTCCACTCGAGGATGCGGTGCATATCCTCCTTGGACTTTCCCAGCGAGCCGCCGATAGCCACGCCGTCGAAGGGCAGGCTGCCGATGAAGCGGGCGCTGGCCTCGCGCAGATCGCGGTATTCACCGCCCTGGACGATGCCGTAGAGGGCCTGGTCGCTGCGGGTCCGGGCGTCCAGGCAGCGCCGGGCCCAGCGGTGGGTGCGCTCCAGGGCCTGTCGGGTGTACTCGTAGGTGGCCAGCGGCGAGGTGCATTCATCAAAACAGAGAATGATATCGGCTCCCAACGCCTCCTGAATGGCGATACTCTTCTCCGGGGTGAAGCGGTGGGAGGAACCGTCGAGGTGGGAGGTGAACGTGGCGCCGTCGTCGTCGACGGTCACCAGCCGGGGGCGAACCGGGGTCCGGGCCGGGCGGGTCTCTTCACCGGGGAAGATCTTCGCGATCTTGCCCACGCCGTGTTCGAGACCGAACCCCAGGCTGAAGACCTGGAAGCCGCCGCTGTCGGTCATCATCGGCCCGTCCCAGGCCATGAACCGGTGCAGGCCGCCCAGGGCGGCCACCACCTCGTGGCCGGGCCGCAGGTAGAGATGGTAGGTGTTGGCCAGGACGGCGCTGACCCCCAGTGCGCGCAGTTCGTCCGGCGTCAGACTTTTGACCGTGGCCTGGGTGCCCACCACGATCAGGGCCGGCGTGGGAATGGGCCCGTGCGGGGTGGTGATCACCCCGACCCGGGCGGCTGTTCCCGGCAGTTCGCGTTCGACGGTGAACGAGAGCGGTCGGGTGGTCATTCGGCCCGGATCGCCTCAGTAATCGGTGGTGCGGACCAGGTGGTATGGGTGGTCGGCGCCGGACGACCGCTGTCCCTCGTTCCAGAGCCACCAGTCGATCTCAAACGCCCGCAGCTGGCGGCCGTGGTTGGCCAGCTCGCGGCGGAGCCATTCGACGGCCCAGATCGTGCTGGCCCGGATCTCGACCTCCTCCCGCGAGCGGGGAGGGAAGACGAACCGGTGGTCGACCTTCTGGGCCAGGTCCGGGCGGTAGACGAGGATGTCGAACCGGCGGAGCACCTGGGGCAGTTTGTAGTCGGCGAAGGCGGTGAGCTGGTCCAGATCGTGGAACTCGCCCCAGGCCTGGCCCTGGAAGGCGCCGTAGAGGTCGGCCACCAGGATCTGGGCTCGTTTGAAGAACCGGACCTCTCTCCCCTGCCAGTCGGCCACGTCGTAGAACGAGGGGAAATCGTGGACCACCTGCAGGACCAGGCGGACCGCGCTCCGGCCGGCCGCCTCGACGGCCCGGGCGAACTGGCCGCCGTAGCGCTCGCGGAGCACCTGGCCCACCTCGCGGACGATCTCCCACCGGCGGGGAAGAAGGGGAATCTCGTTTTCGCCGCGCAGGATGTGGGCCAGCGTCGGCAGCGACATCTCGGCCAGGTAACCGGCATCCCACAGGGGGTGGCCCTCCTCCACCGCCCGGCGCAGGGCCAACACCAGGGCCCAGTAGCCGTCGTGGGTCTCCCCCTGGTAGGTGACGCGCCAGGGAGGATCGCCCCAGAACGAGAAGTTCAGCGCGTCGAGCAGGAGAAGCCAGTTGACGGTCTTCTCGGTCCCGTCAAAAAAGTGGCGGTCGCGGGGCCAGGCGGGGGGCAGGGAGCGGGCTCGCGCCAGGGCCGGCGCCAGCCCCTCGATAGCGCCACGGCTGATCGAGACGTAGATGCTCTCGGCGACCACCAGGCGGGTGGTGGTGAGCACTCCCAGGGGGTCGGGCTGCAGGAGATCGAGGGTCAACGGCTCTGCGCCGGCGAGCATCTCCGGCATCGCGTGCCTCCTCATCTGACGTCTGCGGGGACAGCGGACCGTGACTCCCGGGCGGAATTATAGCACGTGGTCGCGCACTGGCTCACGGCGCGGTGAGGCGGGTCAGCAGGCTCTCGAGCTGTTCATCGGAGTAGAAGTAGACCACCAGGCGTCCGCCGCGTCCACGGCGGACGATCTGAACCCGCGTCCCCAGGGCCTGTTGGAGCCGCTCCTCGAGGGCGGCGATCTCCGGCTCCGGGGGAGGCGCGGTCTCGTGGCGCTGGGCGCGCCGGACGTACTCTTCGGTCTCCCGGACCGTCCAGCGTTCGGCCTGAAGACGGGTCAGGGCCTCACGCTGGGCGGCCTCGGAGGGCAATCCCAGGAGGGCGCGGGCGTGGCCCTCGGTGATCCGGCCTTCGGCCAGGGCGGTCTTGAGGACCTCGGGCAGGTTCAGGAGGCGCAGGGTGTTGGCGATGGCGGCCCGGCTTTTTCCCACGCGGGCGGCCACCTCCTCCTGGGTCAGGCCGAACTCCTCGATCAGCTGGCGGTAGGCGGCCGCCTCCTCCAGGGGGTTGAGGTCGGCCCGCTGGATGTTCTCGACCAGGGCCAGGGCCAGCGTCTCCTCCGGGGTGGCCTCCTTGATCAGCGCCGGGATCCTGGTCAGCCCGGCCATCCTGGCCGCCTGCCAGCGGCGTTCGCCGGCGATGAGCTGGTAGCGGGGTGCTCCCTGGTCGGAGGGCAGGCGGGTGACGATGACGGGCTGGAGAAGGCCGTGGCGGCGGATGGAGTCGGCCAGCTCGGCCAGGGCCTCGGGCGCTATCCGCTGCCGTGGCTGGCGGGGGTTGGGGACGATCGCCTCGACCGGGATCTCCTGAAAGCCGGGAGTGTTCTGGGGAATGAGCGCGCTCAACCCACGACCGAGACCGCGCTGGCCGCGCATGGGCCCTCCCTCCATCTCTCCGACCTCTGGTCCGGAGGCTGCCGGGGGCTGTTTCACGTGAAACCGGACCCCTTTGCGTCCCCCAGCACCGGCTTGCTAACATAGAGACACTGTAGAGGCTTGTCAATTGGGGAACTCTCAGTGTTAGAGAGGAGGCCGACCATGGCAGAGGCCGCCAAGCGCTACGTGACCGCCCTGCCGGACCGCGACACCGATTTCTCGGGCTGGTACACCGAGGTGATCCAGCGGGCCGAACTGGCTGACTACGCGCCGGTGCGCGGCTGTATGGTGATCCGGCCGATGGGCTACGCCCTCTGGGAGAACATTCAGGCCCACCTGGACCGCCGGCTGAAGGCGACCGGGCATGTCAACGCCTACTTCCCCCTGCTCATCCCGGAGAGTTTCCTGGCCAAGGAGGCCGAGCACGTCGAGGGCTTCGCCCCGCAGGTCGCCTGGGTCACCCAGGGGGGTGACGAGCCCCTGAGCGAGCGACTGGCCATTCGTCCGACCTCGGAGACCATTATCTGTGCGATGTACGCCAAATGGATCCAGTCCTACCGCGACCTGCCGGTCCTCATCAACCAGTGGGCCAATGTGCTCCGCTGGGAGAAGCGCACCACCCTCTTCCTGCGGACCACCGAGTTCCTCTGGCAGGAGGGACACACCGCCCACGCGACCGAGGCCGAGGCCGAAGAGGAGACGCTGCGCATCCTCGATATCTATCGCGACCTGGTCGAGACCGACCTGGCTATTCCGGTCGTGCCCGGACGCAAAACCGAGTCGGAGAAGTTCGCCGGCGCGCTCCGGACCTATTCCATCGAGGCCCTGATGGGCGATGGCCGGGCCCTGCAGGCCGGGACCTCTCACAATCTGGGCCAGCACTTCGCCAGGGTCTTCGACATCACCTTCCTGGACCGCGACGGACAGCGCAAGTACGTCTGGCAGACCAGCTGGGGCGTCTCCACCCGGCTCATCGGGGCGCTGATTATGGTTCACGGCGACCGTGACGGTCTGATTCTGCCGCCCCGGGTGGCCCCTATCCAGGCGGTGATCGTCCCCATCTGGCGGACCGAAGAACAGCGAACCCAGGTGCTGGCCGTGGCTCAGGCGGCCGAGCAGGCGCTCCGCGACCGGGTCCGGGTCAAGGCCGACCTGCGCGACGAGTACACGCCGGGCTGGAAGTTCGCCGAGTGGGAGCTGCGCGGCGTGCCGGTCCGAATCGAGATCGGCCCCCGCGATGTCGAGCAGCGGCAGGCGGTTCTGGTGCGGCGCGACACCCGCGAGCGGCGGGCCGTGCCGCTGGACGATCTGCCGCAGCGGGTGCTCGCCCTGCTGGAGGAACTGCAGACCGCCCTCTTCCAGCGGGCGCTGGAGTTCCGGCGGGCTAACACCCATTACGTGGAGACGCTGGCCCAGTTCGAGGAGATCCTGGCCGAGCGTCGGGGCTTCCTCTACGCCCACTGGTGCGGCTCGGCCACCTGCGAGGCGCAGATCAAAGACCGAACCGGCGCCACCATCCGGGTCATCCCCTTCGACCGTCCGATGGACGCCGGCCGCTGCCTCTGGTGCCAGGCGCCGGTCGAGGGACGGGTTCTCTTCGCTCGGGCCTACTGAGAGCGCGCCGGCGGTGGAGGTGAGGCTATGCTGCGGCGGGGGCGCCAGTCCGGCGCCCCCGCCGGTTTCACGTGACACACCCTCAGGGCTGGACGCCGGCGCGGTGGCCGTTGCGGCTGTGGACCAGGAAGTACTCCAGACTGTCGGCCAGGGCTAGCCAGCTGGCCTCGATGATGTTGGTCGAGCTGCCCACGGTCGTCCAGGTGCGCTCGCCATCGGTGGATTCGATCAGCACCCGCACCCGGGCGGCGGTGCCGGTCTCGCCGTCCAGCACCCGGACTTTGTAGTCGGTCAGCTGGACCCGCCCGACCTCCGGGTAGAACCCCCGCAGCGCCTTACGCAGGGCCGAGTCGAGGGCGTGGACCGGGCCGTTGCCCTCGGCCGCCGTGTGCATCACCTGGTCACCCACCCGGACCTTGACCGTGGCCTCGGCCATCAGCACGCCGTCGCTCGCCCGCTGCACCACCACCAGAAAGTGCAGGAGCTCAAAGGGAGCACGGTACGCCGGCTGAGAGCGGCGCAGGAGCAGTTCGAACGAGGCCTCGGCCGCGTCGAACTGGAAGCCCTGGTGCTCCAGCCGCTTGATCTCCTCGGTCAGCCGGCGGGCCTCGGCCTCGTTGTCGCTGAGGTCGATGCCCAGCTGGCGCGCTTTGGCCAGGATATTGCTCCGGCCGCTCAGCTCCGAGACCAGAATGCGCTGCCGGTTGCCCACCAGGGCCGGTGGGATATGTTCGAAACTGGCTGCGGTCTTGAGAACGGCGTTGACGTGCAGACCGGCCTTGTGGGCGAAGGCGCTGGCGCCCACATAGGGCAGATGACTGGGGTGGGCGACGTTGGCCACCTCGGCCACGAACCGGGAGACCTCGGTGAGTTTGGCCAGTTGTTCGTCGCTGATGCAGTCGATCTTTAACTTGAGTTTGAGATTGGGGATCACCGAGCAGAGGTTGGCGTTGCCCACCCGTTCGCCGTAGCCGTTGATCGTGCCCTGGACGTGCGTCGCCCCGGCCTCGACGGCCACGAGGGTGTTGGCCACCGCCAGTTCGGCATCGTTATGGGTATGGATGCCGATGGGCGTCCGGAACTCCTGGACGACCCGGGCGACGATCGCCCGCACGTCGCTGGGGAGCGACCCCCCATTGGTATCACAGAGCACCAGCCAGTCGGCTCCTCCCTCGGCGGCCGCCCGCAGGGTGGCCAGCGCGTACTCCGGGTCCGCGCGGAAGCCGTCGAAGAAGTGCTCGGCGTCGTAGACGACCTCCAGGCCGTGGCGCTTGAGGTAGGCCACCGAATCGCGGATCATGCGCAGGTTCTCCTCGCGCGTCGTCCGCAGCACTTCGGTGACGTGGAGGACCCAGCTCTTGCCGACGACGGCCACAACCGGCGTCCCGGCCAGGACCACTTCGTTCAGAATCGGATCGTTTTCCGCGGCGACGCCGGCCCGGCGGGTGCTGCCGAAGGCGGCCAGTTTGGCGTGCCGCAGGCGGAGTTCGCTGCGGGCTCGCCGGAAGAACTCGCTGTCCTTCGGGTTGGCCCCTGGCCAGCCGCCTTCGATATAGTGAATACCCAGTTCGTCCAGCTTCCGGGCGATTTTGAACTTGTCCTCCAGCGAGAGGGAGATTCCTTCGTGCTGGGCGCCGTCCCGAAGCGTCGTATCGTAGATCACGACCCGCGGCATCATATCCCTCCCTGGAGCCGGTCTCAGGCGCGGGCGACCTCGGCGGCGATGAGGTCCCCCATCTGGCGTGTCCCCACCTGGGTCGCTCCGGCCTCCATTATATCGTAGGTCCGATAGCCGGCCGCGAGCACCCGCTCGACCGCCCCCTCAATGGCGGCCGCCTCCGGCTCCAGCCCCAGGCTGTAGCGCAGGAGCAGGGCGGCGCTCAGGATGGCGGCGATCGGGTTGGCCCGGTCCTGGCCGGCGTGACGCGGCGCCGAGCCGTGGATCGGCTCGTAGAGGCCCAGCCGGCCCTCGGCCAGGCTGGCCGAGGGCAGCAGTCCCATCGATCCGGCCAGCACAGCCGCCTCGTCGGTCAGGATATCACCAAAGGTGTTCTCGGTGACGATGACATCGAACGCCCGGGGCTGGCGGACCAGCCGCATCGCGGCGGCGTCGACGAACATGTGCTCCATTTCGATATCGGGGTAGTCGCGGGCCACCTCCTGAGCCACCTCGCGCCAGAGGCGCGAGGTCGCGAGGACGTTGGCCTTGTCCACCGAGGTCACCTTGCGCCGACGCCGGCGGGCCAGTTCGCAGGCCACCCGTACCACCCGCGCGATCTCGTGCTCGGTGTAGAACATCGTGTCCACGGCCTCGCGCCCGTTCGGCGTCACCCGCCGTTCGCTGGGGCGGCCGAAGTAGAGCCCGCCGGTGAGTTCGCGGACGACGATGAGATCGACCCCGGCGACGACCTCGGGCTTGAGGGTCGAGGCGCTGACCAGCGCCGGAAAGAGTCTCACCGGGCGCAGGTTGGCGTAGAGGCCCAGCCCTTTGCGCAGGGCCAGCAGCCCCTGCTCCGGCCGCACCGGCGCCGTTGGGTCCTCGTCGTAGCGCGGATGGCCCACCGCCCCCAGCAGGATGGCCTGGCTCGCCCGGCAGAGCGCCAGCGTCTCCGCCGGCAGGGGCTCGCCGGTCGCTTCGATGGCCGCGGCGCCGATCAGCCCCTCACGGAACTCGAAGCGGTGGCCGAAGCGCTCGCCCACCGCCTGCAGCACTTTCACCGCCTCAGCGGTCACATCAACACCGATGCCGTCGCCGGGTAAGACGGCGATCTGGTACGCCATTCCCCCTCCTCAGGGCTGCGATCCTGGTTTACCGGTGCGTTCTCAGAGGACGGCCTGGCTCTGACGGGTCATCTCCCGGCTGGCCAGGGCGCGGTTCAGAGCGTTCACATAGGCCCGGGCGCTGGCCACGATGATGTCGGTGTTGGCCCCGTGGCCGGAGAAGATGCGGTCGTCGCACTGGACCCGCACCGTCACCTCGCCGATAGCGTCGATGCCCGCCGTCACCGAGTGGACCGAGTACTCGATAAGCTTGCTGGGCAGCTGGACGATCCGGTCGATGGCCTTGTAGGTGGCGTCGACCGGGCCGGTCCCGGTGGCCGTCTCGACCCGAACCTGACCATCGGGGGTGACCATTTTAACCGTGGCCGTCGGGATGCTGTGGTCGCCGCAGCAGACCTGGACGTGCTCCAGCCGGTAGTACTCCTGGGGACCGCGCACCTCGTCCGCCACCAGCGCCTCCAGGTCGCGGTCGGTGATCTCCTTCTTCTTATCGGCCAGCTCTTTGAAGCGCATAAAGGCGCGGTTGAGGTCCTCCGGGCTCAGGTGGTAGCCCAGTTCCTCGAGCCGGGTCTTGAAGGCGTGGCGGCCGCTGTGCTTGCCCAGGACCAGCGTGCTCTTGACCAGGCCGATGCTGCGCGCGTCCATAATCTCGTAGGTCGTCCGCTCCTTGAGCACCCCGTCCTGGTGGATGCCGCTCTCGTGAGCGAAGGCGTTGGCCCCGACAATCGCCTTGTTGGGCTGGACCACCAGGCCGGTCCGGTTCGAAACCAGGCGGCTGGTCCGATAGATCTGCGTGGTGTCGATGTTCGTGGTAACCCTGTAGATATCCTGGCGCGTCTTGAGCGCCATCACGATCTCCTCGAGGGCGGCGTTCCCCGCCCGCTCGCCGATGCCGTTGATCGTACACTCGACCTGACGCGCCCCGGCCAGGATCGCCGCCAGGCTGTTGGCGGTGGCCAGTCCCAGATCGTTGTGGCAGTGGACGGAGAGGACGACTTTTTCGATGCCGCGAACGCGCTGCCGGATCTGGCGGATGAGTTCGGCGAACTCGTCGGGAGTGGCGTAGCCGACGGTATCGGGGATGTTGACCGTGGTGGCCCCGGCGGCGATGGCCACCTCCAGCATCCGGAAGAGGTACTCGGGATCGGCGCGGGTGGCGTCCATCGGGGAGAACTCGACGTCGCTCACGTAGCTCTTGGCCCGGCGGACCATCGCGTCGGTGATCTCGAGCACCTCTTCACGGGTCTTGCGCAGCTGGTGCTTGAGGTGGATGTCTGAGGCCGAGATAAAGGTGTGGATGCGGGGCGACTCGGCCTCGCGCAGGGCCTCCCAGGCCCGGTCGATGTCCGCCGGCACCGCCCGGGCCAGCGCACAGATCTTGGTCGTCCGGACCTCGCGGGCGATCCGGCGCACCGCCTCGAAGTCGCCGGGCGAGGCGACCGGGAAGCCCGCCTCGATCACGTCCACCCCCAGCCGGGCCAGTTGATGGGCGATCTCGACCTTCTCCTCCACGTGCAGGCTCGCCCCTGGCGACTGCTCACCGTCACGCAGCGTCGTGTCGAAAATAAGAACCCGATCCATCTGCCTGCTTCCCTCCCGTCTGCCGCTGGCCGGCCTCCCGCTATTTCGCCTGCAGCCAGGGCATCATGGCGCGCAGCCGCTTCCCAACCTGTTCGATCGGGTGCTCGGCCTCGCGCCGCCGCAGGGCGTTGAAATTGGGCCGGCCAACCTGGTTCTCCAGCAGCCAGTTCTTGGCCCAGGTGCCGTCCTGGATCTCTTTCAGGAGCTGGCGCATGGTCTGGCGAACGTGGTCGTCGATGACGCGGGGGCCGGCGGTGTAGTCGCCGTATTCGGCCGTATCCGAGACCGAGTAGCGCATGTAGCTCAGCCCGCCCTGCCAGATGAGATCCACGATGAGTTTCAGCTCGTGCAGGCACTCGAAGTAGGCCAGTTCGGCCGGGTAGCCGGCCTCGACCAGCGTCTCGAACCCCGCTTTGATAAGGTTCGCGACCCCGCCGCAGAGCACGGCCTGCTCGCCGAAGAGGTCGGTCTCGGTCTCGTCTTTGAACGTCGTCTCGATGACCCCGGCGCTGGTGGCCCCGATCCCCTTGGCGTAGGCCAGCGCGATCTCCTTGGCCCGCCCTGAGGCGTCCTGGTAGACGGCCAGCAGCGCCGGGGTGCCGATCCCCTCCTGGAAGAGACGGCGGACGATGTGGCCGGGTCCCTTGGGGGCCACCATGCTCACATCGATATCCGGCGGGGGCACGATCTGGCCGTAGTGGATATTGAATCCATGGGCGAACATCAGCGTCTTGCCCGCCCGCAGGTGCGGGCGGATCGCCGTCTCGTAGAGGCTGCGCTGGACCTGGTCGGGGACCAGCAGCATAATGATGTCGGCCGTGGCGGCCGCCTCCTCCACCGTCGTCACCGGCAGGCCGGCCTCCTGGGCTGCGGCCCATGACTTGCTGCCCCGGTAGAGTCCCACCACCACGTTGCAGCCGCTGTCGCGCAGGTTGAGGGCGTGGGCGTGTCCCTGGCTGCCGTAGCCGATGATCGCGATCTGTTTCCCCTGCAGCAGGTTGAGGTCGGCGTCGGCGTCGTAGTAGATTCGGACCGTCATCGTCACTCCTCTCCACTCCGATCTGGCGCCGGCTACTCCCCGGCGGCCCGCAGGCGGGGCCGGGTCTCCTCGCCGAAGGTCGTCACCCCGCTCTGGCCGCGGACCATGGCCACCGGCCCGGTGCGGACCATCTCTTTGATGCCAAAGCCCCGCAGCAAATTCACCAGGGCGTCGATCTTGTCCTCCGTCCCGGTGACCTCGACGATGAGCGAGTCGGCGGCCACGTCCACAATGTGCCCGCGGAACATCGAGACGATCTGGACGATCTCGCTCCGGGTCTGGCGGGTGGCGGTGACCTTGATCAGCGCCAGCTCCCGCAGCACCGTCGGATCGTGGGTGACGTCGCTGACCTTCAGCACGTTGATGATCTTGTAGAGTTGCTTGACCACCTGCTCGATGTCGGTGGCCGTGCTGTCCACCACCAGCGTCAGGCGCGAGATGTCCGGTTGCTCGGTGTGGCCGACGGTCAGAGTGTCGATGTTGAAGGCCCGCCGGCTGAACAGATTGACCACCCGTTGCAGAACACCGGGGCGGTCCTCCAAGAGCGCGACCAAGACGTGCTTCATCGCCGCATCCTTTCTCGGGTCAGGTCAGTCGCGCAGGGCCGGGTCGAGCAGCATCTCCTGGATCGTGCCACCCGAGGGGATCATCGGGTAGACGTTCTCCTCGGACTCGACGATGCAGTCCACCAGCACCGGCCCGCTGTATTCCTGGGCCTCGCGCAGGACCGTGTCGCACTCCTCCTTGGTGCGGAGGCGCAGGCCACGAATGCCGAAGGCCTCGGCGATCTTGACGTAGTCCGGCGAGCCCAGGTAGGCCGCCGAGTAGCGACGGTTGTAGAAGAGCTCCTGCCACTGGCGGATCATGCCGAGGTAGGCGTTATTGATAATGGCGATCTTGACCGGGATCTGCTCCTGGGCGATGGTTCCCAGTTCCTGCATGGTCATCAGGAAGCCGCCGTCGCCGACGATGGCCCAGACCGTCTCGTCGGGCCTGGCGACCTTGGCCCCGATGGCCGCCGGAACGCCGTAGCCCATCGCCCCCAGACCGCCGGAGCTGATGAAACTGTTGGGCTTGTCGTACCACCAGTGCTGGGCCGCCCACATCTGGTGCTGACCGACGTCGGTCACCACGATGGCATCGCCCCCGGTGATCTCGTAGAGCTTCCGGATAACGTACTGCGGCAGCAGTTTGTCGGTCTCGCGGATGACGGTGAGCGGCATCTTGCGCCGCCACTCCCAGATCTGCGCCAGCCAGTCGCGGTGGTTGCCCGGCTGGACGGCCTTGATCAGTTCGCGCAGCACCAGTTTGGCGTCGCCGACGATGGGCACGGTGGCCTTGACGTTCTTGCCGATCTCCGCCGGGTCGATGTCGATGTGAATGACCTTGGCCTTGGGGGCGAAGGCCTCGACCTTGCCGGTGATCCGGTCGTCGAAGCGCATGCCGATGGCGATGATGAGGTCCGATTCGTGGATGGCCAGATTGGAGTAGGCGGCACCGTGCATCCCCGGCATCGCCAGGCTGAGCTCGTGCGACTCCGGAAAGGCCCCCAGCCCGAGCAGGGTACAGATGACGGGGATGTCCGTCTTCTCGGCGAACTCGCGCAGCTCAGCCTCAGCCCCCGAGATCAGCACCCCATGGCCCGCCAGGATGACCGGCCGCTGGGCCTGGGCGATGAGTTCGGCCGCCGCGCGGATCTGGCGGGCGTTGCCGTGCAGTGTCGGTTTGTAGCCGGGCAGATTCACCGTCTCGGGGTACTCGAACCACGTCTCTTTGAGAAAGATATCTTTCGGGATGTCGACGAGTACCGGGCCGGGCCGGCCCGTCCGGGCGATGTGGAAGGCCTCCTTAAGGACGCGGGCCAGGTCCTCGACCCGCGTCACCAGGTAGTTGTGCTTGGTGATGGGCATGGTGATGCCCGTGATGTCGGTCTCCTGGAAGGCATCCCGGCCGATAGCGGTCGTGGGCACGTTCCCGGTGATGGCCACGATCGGCACCGAGTCCATCATGGCGCAGGCGATACCGGTCACCAGGTTGGTCGCCCCCGGGCCGGAGGTGGCCAGGCAGACCCCGACCTGCCGGGAGGCCCGGGCGTAGCCGTCGGCGGCGTGGGCCGCCGCCTGCTCGTGGCGCACCAGGATGTGCCGGATGGGGTACTCCGGCAGGACGTGATAGAGCGGCAGAACCACCCCGCCGGGGTGTCCGAAGATCACCTGGACCCCTTCGCGGATCAGGCACTCGCAGACAATGCGGGCTCCGCTCAGTTTCCGTGGCTCGTCCTTGCGCGGCTCCTCCGAGGCCGCCGACCGCGTCGCCGGATGGATCGCCATCTGTCCACCTCCCACATAACGAAAAGGCTCTCGTCCCAAGGGACGAGAGCCGCCGCTGCTCCCGCGGTACCACCCTTATTGATGGGGCCAGAGGAGGACCGCTCCACCCGATCAAAAATCCCGTCCCGGTGAGGGACGGGATAAACCGGATCCCGCGGTACCACCCTGCCTTGATGGGGCCCTGACCCCATCCACTCTGGGCGCTCTATCGGGCGCCAGGCGACAGAGACCTACTGAGCGACCGCCGTTCGGTCCCGTTGCTCCGGGGCGAGTTCCGGGAGGCCCCACCACCGGGCTCGCACCTTCCCCCGGCTCTCTGCCGGCGGGCCGATCCCGTACTACTCCCCATCAACGCAACGCCGTATGCGGTTGTGCTGGTCGGAGTTTTACCAGAAGCGGGCGGTATTGTCAAGCCCGAAAATCGCGGCCGGTTTGCCGTGGAGCGCGTCTTTCCGCCGGCGACCGCTTGGCCCGTCGGGCGCTCAGCTTTGAGGACCCGGGCGAGGAGCGGCGGGCTCTGCTATAGTAGCCTCCAGGGATGTCCGGGCTTTCGACCGGCGTGGAGGAGGTCATATGACCTGCGCGACCGTTCTCTGCCCCGGAGTGGCGCTCCAGGTCCTCGTCTACGGTCTCACCAACGGCGCGATCATCGCCCTGATGGCTCTGGGCTTCACCCTGGCCTACAGTGCCGTGCGGACGGTCAACTTCGCCTATGGCGATCTGTTCGCCCTGACCACCGTTCTGGTGGCACTGCTCATCGGCCGGCTCGGCCTGACCCCGGAGAGCCCCTGGGGAGCGCTCCTCGCCGGTCTCGGCGCCGCCCTCGGCCTGGCGCTGCTCTTCGGGGCGCTGCTCAACACGGTGGTGGAGCACGCCGCTTTTCGTCCCTTTGCGGCCGGCGCGCCCTCGGCACCGCTCATCGCCAGCGTCGGCCTCTCGTTCGTCCTTTATCAGGGCGCCCTCTGGCTGCGCCTGGTCCTGCCGGAGACGGCGGCGGGGACCTTTCGACCGCACCATGGAGCGCCGGAGGTTCCCCGTTTAGCCGTCCCGGACCTTCTGCCGACGGCCGATCTCCTCGGTTCAGTCGCACCCACGCTCGGGGTTACGTATACGGTTAAAGATGCGGTGGTCGTGCTGCTGGCGACGGGGCTGGCCCTGGGGGTCGACCGCTTTCTGGCGCGAACGGCCATCGGCCGGGCGCTGCGGGCCAGCGCCCAGCATCCCACACTGGCCTGGCTCTGCGGCGTCGCGCCACGCCAGGCGGCGCGCTGGGCTTTCGCGCTGGGCGGTCTCCTCGCCGGCGCGGCGGCTTTTCTCTTCGTCCTCTACTATAACGGCGTCTACGGTCAACACGGGGCGCTCAGTGGTCTGGCGGCGTTCACGGCGGCCGCTCTGGGTGGACTGGGCCGCCCGCGCGGCGCTCTCGTCGGCGGACTGCTGCTGGGACTGCTCGCGGCGGCGAGCGATTACCTGCTGGCTCCCCGCTGGACCCCGGTCCTCACCCTCACCCTGCTGGTGGTTCTCATGGTTTGGCGCCGACCCGATCCGGCGGAGGTCGCTGAGCCCCCGCCAGGCCCGCCTCCGCCGGGTGGCGTTCCGGGAGGACGCTGGGTGGCCGCCGGCCTTCTGGTCGCTGGCCTGATCTATCCCCTGCTCGACACCGTCCTGGGGTTGCGTCTGCAGGTGACGGTGGTCAGCCTGCTGCTCCTGGCCCTGCTGGCGGGAGGATTGAATCTGCTCTTCAGTCTGGCCGGGCTCATCGATCTGGGCTACGCCGCCTTTTTCGCCGTCGGCGGCTACACAGCGGCCCTGCTGGCGCCGGCGCTGTGGCGGTGGACCCGTTCCCTGTTTCTGCTCGACGAAGTGGTGATCGTCCTGATCCTGGGCGCGGGTGTCACTGCTCTGATCGGGGCGGTGGTCAGCGCCCCCGTCCTGCGGCTGCGCCGCGACGATCTGGCGATCGCCACCCTGGCTTTCGGCGAGATCGTGCCGCGTCTTCTCCTGAATCTCGACGAGTGGACCGGTGGTCCACGGGGGATCGCTGCCGTTCCGCTGCCGCGTCTGCTGGGCTGGGAACTGGCGACTCCTATCGCCTGGCACTACCTGGTTCTGACGCTCGTCGTGCTGACCGGGGTGGCGAGCCAGCGGCTGGCAGTCTCGCGGCTGGGCCGCGCCTGGAGGGCCGGTGGGCAGGATGAAGTGGCGGCGGCCAGTTGCGGGGTCGCCCTGGTGCAGAGCAAGCTCCTGGCCTTCGCGTTGAGTGCCGGTGTCGCCGGTCTGGCGGGGGCCCTCTTTGCGCGCCTCTTCGGCTATGTCGAGCCCGGCCACTTCGATTTCACCGTCTCGGCGATGGTGCTGGCGACGGTCGTTGTCGGCGGCGGCCGGGCTGGCCCCGGCCCGCTCCTGGGAGCGCTCCTTATCGGCGGCTACGACCGGCTGGCTCTCCCCCTTCTTGAGGCCGGACTGGGGCGGTTCGGAGCGGTCGCCGGCCTCTCTCTCCCGCCGGCGCCGGATCTGCGGGCCTTGAACTTTCTCGTCTTCGGGCTCGCTCTCTACCTTACGGTCCTCTGGCGGGCCGGCCCTATCCGGACCCACCGGACGGGCGAGGGGTGAGGCGTCAGTACAGCAGCACCGGCCGGCAGCGCTCCCAGAAGGCGCGGAGATCGGCCCGCCAGCGCTCCACCAGCGCGGCCGGCGGCTCGCCTAGCTCCAGCGCCCGCCGGACCGCCTCGGTGCCGGCCAGCCGGTCGATGGGATACTGGCCGGGTGGGGATTCCCTCCAGGCGAAGCGGTCGGGCGCCTGGGCCCGGACCGCCCACAGCACCGCCAGCCCGGTGAGGACCGGGTCGACGCGCTGACGGTCGCTGACATGCACGTAAACCCCACCACAGACCTGCCCGGCGTGCTTGCTGAACGTGGGCACGAAGTAGACGGGTCGGAAGCGCACCCCTGGCAGCCCCTGACCGTTCAACGTGTCGGCCAGAGCGAACGGGTCGAGCCAGGGGGCTCCCACCTGGAGGAAGGGCAGCGTGGTCCCGCGCCCCTCGGAGAGGTTCGTCCCCTCGAGGAGACAGGTGCCGGGGTAGACGATGAGCGTCTCCAGGGTGGGCAGGTTGGGCGAGAGGTTGATCCACGGCAGCCCGGTCTCGTCGTACCACAGCTCCCGCCGCCAGCCCTGCAGGGGCACCACGGTGAGGTCGACCGCCAGCCGCCGTTCGGCCACCACCAGCCGGGCCAGTTCGCCGAGCGTCAGCCCGTGGCACCAGGCGATCGGGTGGGCGCCGACGAAGGAACGGTGCGGCGGCTCGAGGACGTTCCCACAGAGCCGTCCCCCCAGAGGATTGGGGCGGTCGAGGATCAGCACCCGGCAGCCGGCCACAGCCGCCGCCTCCAGGACCTCGACGACTGTCGAGAAGTAGGTGAGGAAGCGCACCCCGCCGTCCTGGAGGTCCACCAGGACGGCGTCCAGCCCCTGGAGGATCGCGGGCAGCGGCGATCGCGCGGGGCCGTAAAGGCTGTAGACCGGCCGGCCGGTCGCCGGATCGGTCTGAGTGGGCACCGGCTCGCCGGCCTGGGCGGCCCCCCACAGCCCGTGCTCGGGCGTCAGAAGCGCCTCCAGACGCAGGTCGCTGGCGGCGGCCAGGACCCGGGCGGTGGAGCGGAGGTCGGGGAGCACACCGGTCTGGTTGGTGAGGAGGCCCAGGCGCTGCCCGCGGACCCGCCAGCGCTCCTCGGCGAGCAGGCGCACGATGCCCGGTCGCACGGCCGTCATCACCCGTCTCCCTCCGCCTCGACCCCCAGGCGAGCCAGAGCCCGGTGGACGTGCCCTCCCGCCTGGTCGAGGGCGGCGGCGGCGGTCGCCGCGTCGACGCCGGCGCGGAGCATCACAATGGCCAGCTTGACGCGCCAGCCGGCGGCCTCGAGGGCCGCCCGGGCCGCCTCGGGCGAGGCCCCGGTCAACAGGCAGACGATCCGCTGGGCGCGGGTCCGCAGTTTCTGGTTGGTGGGCTGGAGGTCCACCATAAATGGGCCGTAGACCCGGCCCAGACGGGCCATCGCGGCGGTGGTGAGCATGTTCAGGACCATTTTCTGCGCCGTCCCGGCCTTGAGACGGGTCGAGCCGGCCAGGACCTCGGGGCCGACGGCCACGGTGATCGTCTGGTGGGCCAGGGCGGCCAGCGGAGCGTCCGGGGTGCAGACCAGGGCCACGGTCCAGGCCCCGCGGGCCCGGGCCGTCTCCAGCGCGGCCCGGACGAACGGCGTGCGGCCGCTGGCGGTGATCCCGACCACCACATCGTCCGGGCCGATGCCGGCGGCCTGGACCGCTGTCTGAGCCTGGGCCGTATCGTCCTCGGCCCCCTCGACCGGCTGGCGAAGAGCCCTCTCCCCGCCGGCGATAAGCGCCTGAACCATCTCGGGGGGCGTGCCGAAGGTCGGCGGGCACTCGGCCGCCTCGGCCGCGCCCAGCCGACCGCTCGTCCCGGCGCCGACGAAAAAGAGGCGGCCCCCGCGGGCCAGCCGGTCGGCCACCACCTCGACGGTGGCGGCGATGGCCGGGAGCGCCTCCTCGACCGCCTGGACGACCTTCTGGTCCTCGCGGTTCATCAGCCGGAGGAGCGCGAGGGTCGGCAGTCGGTCCAGAGGCGGCTGTTCGGGAAGAACCTGTTCGGTCAGCGGCAGATCGCCCATTCCGGGAGAGACTCTAGCCCGCCCGACGCCGGTTGTCAACCGCCAGCCGGACCGGGAGGGCGCGGCCGGCCGTCTACTTGACAATAAATCACGATCTCGGGCAGGATGATGCTGGAGGCCGCGGAGGATTCCGCGAGGGCAGGGTGTGTGCCATGGGCGAGTCGACCAGCACCCCGCAGCGTGTCGCCGCGCTGGTGCGCGAGCGCACCGGTCTTTACGTGTACAGTGTGGGTGCCAGCCGTGTTCAGGCCGGGCCCGGGCAGGAGTCTCTGACGGTCTGGACCGCCTGGACCGAGCGGGGGACGTTTTATCTCATCGACGGACCGGAGCCGGTCCTCTACCGGCGGTCGTCGGCCTGCCCGACGCCTTTCGCCGCCGGCCGGCGCTATCTGGCCGAGCGGGCGGGCACCGCCCCTCGCCGGCTGGCCGAGCGGCCCGAGCCGACCGGCTGACCCTTGTCGCCTCGGGACAGGGTGTGATAAGGTTCCACCTGGTTGGGGGCGCGGTGGCGGCGATCCTCGAGAAGGGAGGTCTGGCTGCCCGGTGCGTCTGCGCCCCGCGCGGCCAGAGCGCGCGCCGGCCCCTGGCCGGGCTGGAGAGCCGTGCGAACGGGTCAGCGCGTCCGCATCAAAGAGAGCGTCCGCTTCTGGGGTGGACGTGGCGGCATCGTCGTCAACGTCGAACCCGGCGCGGTCTGGGTGCGGCTGGACCAGCCCGATGGCCGCCCGATCCACACCACCTTGCGGTTCACGCTCGATGAGGTGACGGTGGAGATGGAGCGGCCGGCCTCACCGACCAGTCCCTGACGCCGCTCCCGCCGCGGTGCGGGCTCAGCCCTGGAGCCGGGACCGCACCGCGGCGACGATCTCCTCGGGTTTGGGAAACGTGCCCGACCGGAGCCGGGAGTGGACCAGTTCCCCGTCGATGCGCACCTCGAAGGCCCCGTCGAAACCGGGAACAATCCGCACCGCGTCCAGAGCCGGGCCGAACTCGCGCAGGAGCACTTCGGTCAGGCGGACCGCCTGATCTTCGTACCCTCACTCGGTGCAGTAGGTGATCTCAACGGTGACCGGCCGTTTCATCGCTGGCGTCTCCTTACCCAACCGAGGCTTTCTCTTCAGCGCGCCACGCCGGACGCCGCGGGTGTCTGGAGGGCCTGACCGAGTTCCTGGTGGTAGGCGAAGAGGGCCGGCGTGCCGCCGGTGTGGATGAAGACCACCGTCTGGTCGGATCGGATCTGGCCCCGCCGGATGTGGTCGATAAGCCCGGCCGCCGCCTTGGCGGTGTAGACCGGGTCGAGAATGATCCCTTCGGTCTGGGCGAAGAGCCGGATCGCCTCGGCCGCCGCCGGCGTCAGGACAGCGTAGCCCGGCCCGACGTAGGCGTCGCTCACCGTAAAATCCTCGGGGCCGAACGTCAGGTCCACTCCCAGCCGCCGGGCGCCCTCGGTGGCCACGCGGGCGCAGTTCTGGCGGACGACCGTGGCCGGACTGCCCGGGCTGATGCCCACCACCTGGTAGGCGGCGTGGTAGAGCCGGGCCCCCAGGACCAGCCCGCCCTGGGTGCCGCCCGAGCCGGAGGCCACGTAGACATAGTCGGCCCGGATCCCCTCCTGAGCCAGCTGCCAGGCCAGTTCGAGAGCGCAGCCGACGTAGCCCAGACAGCCGACGCCGTTTGAGCCCCCGCCGGGGATAAGGTAGGGCCGGTGGCCCCGGGCCCGCTCCCGGGCCGCGATCTCCTCCATCACCTGGGCGGCCGGCCGGTCGGGCGCGGGATCGATCAGCTGAACCTCGGCCCCCAGCAGGGCGTCCAGGAGCAGATTGCCCTGGAGTTCGTTGTGCTGGCTGCGGGTCAGGACCAGAATGCAGCGCAGGCCCAGCTGGCGGGCGGCGGCGGCGGTCTGGCGGGCGTGATTGGACTGCGCCGCCCCGACGGTCAGGACCACGTCGGCCCCCTGCCGCTGGGCGTCGGCCATCAGGTACTCCAGTTTCCGGGTCTTGTTGCCGCCGAAGGCCAGGCCCGTCAGATCGTCACGCTTGACGAAGATCTGCGGTCCGCCCAGCGCCGCCGACAGCCGGGGCGCCGGCTGGAGCGGGGTGGGCAGGGTGGCCAGCCGGACACGCGGGATCCGTTCCAGGGGCATCGCCGCCTCCTTCGCGTCGTGTTCTCAGAACCCGTCGTCACGCCGTGACGGACGGATGAGGATCTCGTCCACGCTGGCCCGTGGGGGCAGGGTCACGGCCAGGAGAACGGCCGCAGCCACATCCTCGGGCTGGAGCATCTCGGCCCGCGCCTCTGGCGGGGGCGGCACCGGGCGCTGATCCAGGATCGGGGTGTTGGTCTGGCCGGGAAAGATGGCGCAGGCCCGGATACCGTGCGGCCACTCCTCGAGGTTGATGGACTGGGTCAGGGCGGTCAGGGCGAATTTCGCGGCGCAGTAGGCCACTCCGGAGACGGCGTAGGCCCGTCGCCCGGAGATCGAGGAGATGTTGACGATGGTCCCCCGCCGCTGGGCCCGCATGTAGGGGAGCACCGCCCGGACGGTGTAGAAGACGCTGTGGACGTTGACATCGAAGGTGCGGTGCCAGTCCGCCAGGGAGATGGTGGCCAGATGCCGCTGAGGAACATTGTAGCCCTGGCTGTTGACCAGGATATCGATGCGGCCCCAGCGGTCGGCCGCCGCCCGGGCCATCTGCTCGGCCACCCCCGGGTCGGTGACATCGCCGGGCCAGGGGACCGCCTCCCCACCCTGGGAGGCGATGGTCTGGGCGACGGCCTCCAGCTCGTTCGCCCGCCGGGCCACCAGCAGCACCCGGGCCCCCTCACCAGCCAGGGCCAGGGCGGTGGCCCGGCCGATACCGGAACTGGCGCCGACCACGATCGCCACCTGTTCGGCCAAGCGCATACGACTCCTCACCGCCGTGCAAACTGACCGCGCCCATTATAGCGGTCTGAAGGGCGTCTGTCGACCGGTGGCCACCGCTGTCCGCCCCCAGGGAAAGGTCCATCTCCGCCAGGGCTGGCCGGGCGGGGCGTCTGGAAGACGGCCGCCGAGCGTTGACGCGGGGCGGGCGACCTGTTACCCTGAGGAAGCCGACCCTGGCAGCCGCTTTCGGGAGGTGGGAGGCTATGGACCTGGCCGCCATCCGGGCCGCACACCCGGCCCTGGCGCAGTGCATCTATCTCAACACCGGCACCTACGGCCTGACCCCCACACCGGTCGTCGAGCGTCTCCTCAGTCTGACCCGTCGCTTCGAAGAAGAGGGCGCGGTCGCCTACGCCGACCTCACGGCCCAGCTGGAGGCCGTTCGGGAGCGGGTGGCCGCCTGCCTGGGGGCTTCGCCGGACGAGATCGCCTTCACCCGCAACGCCACCGACGGCGTCAACCTAGTCACCGCCGGTCTGGACTGGCGGCCGGGCGATGAGGTCGTGCTGTCGGACCAGGAGCATCCGGCGATGGATTACCCGTGGTCGTTTCTGGCCCAGACGCGGGGTGTCCGTGTGGTTCTCTTTCAGGTCGACCCTGACCCCCGGCGGACTCTGGCCAGCGTCGAGCGGGCGCTCTCGCCCCGGACGCGGGTGGTGGCCGCCAGCCACGTCAGCTGCCAGACGGGGATCCGGCTGCCGGTGGCCGAGATCTGCGCCCTGGCTCGCGCCCACGGCGCCCTCAGCCTGATCGACGGTGCCCAGGCCTTTGGCATGATTCCGGTCGACGTTCGGGCCATCGGCTGCGACTTCTACACCACCAACGGTCACAAATGGCTGTGCGGTCCTAAGGGCACGGGCTTTTTCTACATCCGCCGGGATCTTCTGGACCAGGTTCGTCCGGCGCACGTGGGCGCCGGCTCGGCCAGCCAGTTCACTGCCGACCGGCGGCTAGTGCTTCAGCCCTCGGCCCGGCGCTACGAGTTCGGCTCGCGCGCCCTGGCCATCCACGTGGCGGTGGGAGCGGCGCTGGACTGGTTCGATCAGATCGGCTGGGAGGCCATCAGCCAGCGGGTGCGGGCCCTGGCCACGCTGCTCAAAGAGCGTCTCCAGGCCGTTCCCGGCCTGGTCCTCCACACCCCCTGTGACTGGGCGGCCGCCTCGGGGCTGACCAGTTTCAGTCTGCCGGGGCTCGAGGCGGCCGGACTCCAGCGCCGGCTCTGGGAGGAGCACCGGATCGTCAGCCGGCTGGTCAGCGAGCGGAACGCCCTGCGTCTCTCAACCCACTACTTCAACACCGAGGAGGAGATCGAGCGCACGGTGGCCGTGCTGCATCAGCTCGCCCGGACGGCCTGAGCCGGTCCGGCCGGGCGCAGGCCGACGGGGAGCGGGCGGAGGCCCGTGAACGAGCCCGGCAGGCCACCTGGTCGGCTGTTGACAGGATCGCTGGGACCGGTCTACATTAGGAGCAACCAGACTATACAAAAAGCAGCTGGACGGCTGCGCGCGGAGGTGCCCATGCAGGTCCAGGCTGGAACGATTGCCGCCCTCTTGCGAGAAGAACGGCGTTTCCCGCCCCCACCGGAGTTTGCCGCTCAGGCCAACGTCAGGGACCCGGCCATCTACAAGCGGGCGGCTGAGGACCCGGAGGGGTTCTGGGCCGAGCAGGCCGAGCGGCTGGACTGGTTCCGCAAGTGGGACCGAGTGCTGGAATGGAATCCCCCGTGGGCCCGGTGGTTCGTGGGCGGCGTTCTCAACGCCTGCTACAACTGCGTCGACCGCCATCTCAAGACCTGGCGCCGTAACAAGGCGGCGCTCATCTGGGAGGGCGAGCCGGGCGACGAGCGGGTCCTGACCTACCGCGATCTCTACCGCGAGGTCAACCGGGCGGCGCTGGCGCTCCGCCGTCTGGGTGTCCAGAAGGGTGATCGGGTGGCCATCTACCTGCCGATGATTCCGGAGCTGCCCATCGCCATGCTGGCCTGCGCCCGGATCGGTGCGCCGCACACGGTGGTCTTTGGGGGCTTCAGCCCGGAATCGCTGCGCGACCGCATCAACGACAGTCAGGCCAAGATCCTTATCACCGCGGACGCCGGCTATCGTCGGGGGAACCTGGTGCCGCTCAAGGACAACGCCGACGAGGCCTTGAAAGAGACCCCGAGTATTGAAAAGGTGCTGGTCGTCCGGCGGGTGGGTGAGCACGTCAAGCGGATCCACATGCAGCCCGAGCGCGATATCTGGTGGGAGGATGCGCTGGACGGGCTTGACGGTCAGGAGTGCCCGCCGGAGCCGGTGGATGCCGAGCATCCGCTCTACATCCTCTACACCTCGGGCACGACCGGCAAGCCCAAGGGGGTGCTCCACACCACCGCGGGCTATCTCCTGGGAGTCTCGCTCACCCATTACTGGGTCTTCGATCTCAAAGAAGAGGATGTGTACTGGTGCACGGCCGACATCGGCTGGGTCACCGGCCACAGTTACATCGTCTACGGCCCTCTGGCCAACGGTGCCAGTGTGGTGATCTACGAGGGGGCGCCGGACTATCCGGACAAGGACCGCTTCTGGCGGATCGTTGAGAAGTACGGGGTGACGATCCTCTACACCGCCCCGACGGCCATCCGGACGTTTATGCGCTGGGGTGACGAATACCCGAAGCGCTGCAATCTGAGTTCGCTCCGGCTGCTGGGGACGGTCGGCGAGCCGATCAACCCCGAGGCCTGGATCTGGTACCACCAGGTCATCGGCGGGGGGCGCTGCCCGGTGGTGGACACCTGGTGGCAGACCGAGACCGGCATGATCATGATCTCGCCGCTGCCCGGTCTGACTGTTCTCAAGCCCGGCTCGGCCACCAAGCCCCTGCCCGGCGTCGCCGCCGCCGTGCTCGACGACCGTGGCCAGCCCGTCCCGGTCAATACCGGCGGCTACCTGGTCCTGACACGGCCCTGGCCGGCGATGCTGCGGACGATCTGGGGTGACCCGGACCGCTACGTCCAGCAGTACTGGAGCCGCTTTCCCAACGTCTACTTCACCGGCGACGGGGCCCGCATCGACGAGGACGGCGACTTCTGGCTGCTGGGTCGGGTGGACGACGTCCTGAACGTGGCCGGGCACCGCATCGGCACGATGGAGGTCGAGAGCGCGCTGGTCAGCCATCCCAAAGTGGCCGAGGCGGCGGTCATCGGCATCTCCCACGAGATCAAAGGGCAGGCCATCGTCGCCTTCGTCACCCCGCGGGCGGGGACCAGAGCCGACGAAGCCCTGAACGCCGAGCTGCGTGAGCACGTGGCGCGCAAGATCGGTCCCATCGCCCGGCCCGACCGCATCTACTTCACCTCGGAGCTGCCCAAGACCCGCAGCGGCAAGATCATGCGCCGGCTGCTCCGCGACATCGCCGAGGGGCGGGTCCTGGGCGACACCACCACCCTGACCGACCCCAACGTCCTGGCCGAGATCAAACGGCAGTACGAGGAGCAGGAGAGCTAGGCCGGCCACTGGCCGGGGAGAGGAACATCTCCCCGGCCAGTTTTTTTATTGGCAGGTAGCGGCGGACCCGTGATCTAGGGTCGGCAGGCCCACAAAGCCGGGCGTCCCGACCCAGACGGAAATTCCCGGTCATCGCCACCCGGCAGAGTGCTGGACGTGGTCCAGAGCGCGGAGCCGGCGTGCTCGTGAGCGAAACGCGGGGCGGCTGCGCAGTTTGCGAGCCGCAGCCGAACCAGGGACGGACCGATCCGCACCGCCATCGTGGCCGGGACCTGGACCATGGTCCGCTGGTCTGCGCTGCGACCGGTGGGGCGACAGCGAGCAGGAGCACCGCCCTAACGAACCGGGCGAGCGGCCAGATGGAACCCAGTCGGGCACGCCCGAGGGCCGCTGCCAGCGGTAGCGTCTCCCCCTCGACGAGGGGCCTCAACGGCCCGATCGCGCGAAGGCGCACCGGCCCCGGCCACTCCATTGATACGACCCTCCGGTCCGGTGCCGCCTCGGGCGCGGCCGTCCCGGTCAACACGCGGTTGGCGAACGTCACCGTCGCGGCCCCTTGATGCCGAGGGCCGGGGCGCTGGCGAGCGTCAGCGTGGTGCCGCGTCCGCGGATAGGCGTTGTGGTGGCAGAGGGCGCGGGCAGGAACAGAATGTCGGCGACTACCCATTCTCGCCCGATCAGCCCCGAGGCGCCGTTAAACAGCGGATTCCCATCGGCTATTGCGGTTGGTCAGGTGTCCGGGATACACCCTGTAAGAGGCGTGGATACGCGGGATAGGGTAGCGGGCCTGGCTTAGGGGCGGTGGAGACGGGCCCGTTACAGGTATGCCCCGGCGGGGATCGGGCTGTGCCCTCTGCCGGCCGACCGGGTGCGGGCTGGGAAGTCGCCGGCGCGTCTCCGGTATCGTTGGGGGCTGCGGGGTACCGGTGCCCGGTCTGGCTGGAGCGGCTTCTGGGGAGGGCTCTTGACAGATCGCGGGGAAGCCGTTAGGATAATAGCGACTCTCTGGTTATATACCTGCGCATTTTCTTAATTTAGGAGTGACAGAAATGCCGGAGCAGAGGGCGTTCCCAGGGGTTCAGACCGGCGCTGGGGGGAGGCCACTCCTGACCGTCTGCCGGCGGGTTCTGGTGCAGTTGGCGCGCTCGCCGGGCGAAGCCTGGACGCTGGCTCGCCTGGGGGCGGCCCTGCGCTGGGACTACGATGTGGGGGTGCTGGCCTGGGCGTTGCGGCGGCTGGAGGGTCTGGGGTTGGTTCGGAGCGCCCGAGCGCCCGATGGTCAGCAGCGCTGGTGGCTGAGCGAGACCGATGTGAGGGCCTAGATGCGCGGGTTGCTGGCGCGTTGGCGTGACTGGTGGCGTTCGCTGGCGGAGCGGCTGGTCGTCTGGCCGGCGCCGTTGGTTGCGCCGGTGCCGGCCGTGCGTGTGCTGGTTCTGGGGGAGCGGGCGCTGGACCTGGCGCGGGCGCTGGTCCAGGCGGGGTACACCGTCCAGACGGTGGAGAGCAGCGCCGTCGCGTTGCGTCTGGTGGCCCGGCGGTGGCCGACGGTGGTGGTGCTGGTGCTGGACGGAGACGCCTTCGAACTCTGCTGGTTCGTGCAGGAGCTGCGGGCTTTTCCGGGGACGCCGCCGCCGGTGGTCGGCGTGGCCCGGAGCGCGCAGGACCACCTTTTCGCCGCGGGTCTGGCTCTTGACACCGTGCTTACGCCGGAAGGTCTGCTTGACTGGCTGCGTCAGTGGCCGGGTGGGCGGATGGCTCTGAGGGTGAGGCCAGGTGACCAGCCGGCGCCGCAGACCGGGGTGTCCTGAGGGGGGCGTGGGGCGAGACTGAGGCTGTCAGCCGTGCGCAGAGGAGAGTGGAGGGAACGTGCCGCAATCGTTGCAGGTCTTTAAAGCCGACCTGTTCAAGGCCCTGGCTCATCCGACGCGGATTCGGATTCTCGAGCGTCTGCGGGAGGGGGAGCGGTCGGTAACCGAGCTCCAGCATGAGCTGGGGTTGGAGGGGCCGGTGGTCTCGCAGCAGCTGGCGGTGTTGCGGGCCAAGCACATTGTTGAAGGCCGGAAGGAGGGGGTAAACGTCTACTACTCGGTCCGCGAGCCGCGGATCTTCGCTCTGCTGGACATCGCCCGGGAGATCTTCGCCAACCACCTGCTCGATCTCCAGGCGATGGTTCGGGCTGAAGAGGAGGCGTTGCCGTCGGGGGCGCGGAGCCGGTCGTAGGCGCTGGCCTGGGCTGGTTATCGAAGGGGGACGTCGGCTGGTCTGTCAGGGCCGGGGGTGAGAGCGGTTGGGGCGACTGCCTGGGGGTGGGAGAGGGTACCTCCGGCTCGGTGGAGCCAGCTTTGCGAGGTGTCGCTCGCTGGTTGCAGGGCAGGTGGTGGGCTTGACGGCCTGATGGGGGCTGGGCTATACTTAAAGACGCAGCGGATGCGGGTGTGGCGGAATTGGTAGACGCGCCAGCTTGAGGGGCTGTTGGGAGATCTCTCCCGTGGAGGTTCGAGTCCTCTCACCCGCACCCGGTCGAGCGGAAGTGGCTCAGTGGTAGAGCGTCTCCTTGCCAAGGAGAAGGTCGCGGGTTCGAATCCCGTCTTCCGCTCCCCTGTGGCGACGTAGCCAAGTGGTTTAAGGCGGAGGTCTGCAAAACCTCTATTCGGCGGTTCGAATCCGCCCGTCGCCTCCGCCCGTGTGGCTGGTCGACCCCGTGAATGCGGGGTCGTTTTTTTCTGGGGGTGTTTCCTGTGGGGCGGAGAGAGGGTGAGTGGGCCGTGGGATTGGGGGTGGCGGAGTTGCACGGGCGATGGGCGACGCGGTATGCTTTAGACGCGGCGTGGGGTGGTAGGTTGCGGGGCGTGGCTCTTCGATTTTGACAGGCCGAAGTGGCGGAACGGCAGACGCGGCGGTCTCAAAAACCGCTGGGGGCGACCCCGTGGGGGTTCGAATCCCCCCTTCGGCACCGGGAAAATCGGCCATCCTCACTCCGCCCCCGGGACCCTGTTAGCCATTTTGTTAGCAACGAGAGTTCCGAGGACCTCGGCCGCCTGCTGGGCGAGGCTGGGCGTGACGTGACTGTACGTGTCAAGGGTAACCTGAATGGTGCTGTGGCCCAGGAGGCTGGCCACCACCTTGGGATGCACCCCTGCGCCCAGCAGCACGGTCGCCGTTGTGTGTCGGAGATCATGGAACCGCAGCCGCGGGAGGCCGGCCGCCTGGAGCAGCCGCTGAAAACGTCGGGTCACCTCACTCGGATCCAGCGGCCGCCCCAGCGCTGAGGTGAACACCCACGCGCCCTCTGCCCACGCCGGTCCGGCGGCCAGCCGGGCTGCTGCTTGCTGTCGCCGCTGCGTCCGGAGTGCCGCGACCGCCTGGGGCGGGAGTGGCACCAGCCGCCGCGAGGCGGCTGTCTTGGGGGGCACGACAACAAGCCCGCGTCCCCGCACCCGCTGGACCGCCCGCAGAACGCGGAGCTCGCCACGCTCCAGGTCGACGTCGTCCCACTGGAGCCCGAGGAGTTCCCCCAATCGCAGCCCGGTGAGCACGGCGACCGTGATGAGCGGACCGAGATCGTCGCCGGCGCAGGCGGCCAGCAGCCGGGCCACCCCATCGGCGTCGAGCGCGCGCACAACCGGACGGGGGACACGCGGCGGGTCCACCAGGTCGCACGGATTGCGGGCCAGCAGGCCCCAGCGAACGGCGTCCGCCAGCGCCCGGTGCAACAGGCGGTGGGCGTTCAGCACCGATTTCGGACTAAGCCCTCGCCCCAGCAACCGGGCGTAGGCGGCCTGGAGGATGGCCGGGGTGAGCTGATCGAGCCGCACGCGCCCGACTTCCGGGAGAAGCCGTGTCCGGATGATGGACTCATAGCCCTGCCAGGTGCGCGGACGGAGCGCCGGCTGCCGGCCCGGCAGCCACAGGGCCAGAAACCGCTCCAGCGTCGGCGGTCGACCGCGGGTCGGCTGTCCGTCATCAACCTGGAGACGGAGCTGCTTGAGGAGGCGCAGCGCCTCGGCCTGGGTCTGGGCTGTGCGGGTGAGACGCCGCCGTCGTCCTGTTGGGTCGATGACCGTCACCTGGGCCACCCAACGCCGACGCGTCGCGCTCCAGAAGACCGTCCCCTCGCCGTTTCCTCGTCGTCTCTTCCCCATCGCCCCTCGCCTCTCTCGCCGCGTGGCGACGTTTTAACGCAGAGGTTGTCGGGGCCAGAGCCCCAACTCCTCCCCGTGCTGACCGTCTGCTAGAGAGTCTAGCAGATCAGGGCTCCTCCGGAATCTTAGCCTGCTTCGACCACGTTGGCCAGTGGCCGTGCGCTTTGTGAAAGCGCCGGCAGGTTTCTGGGGCGATCCCCGGGCGTATTCCGCGGGTTGACGCGACAGGGGACTCACCCCATGGGAGATTAGAGGGGCAAACGATCACAGTTCGCTGTGCAGAGCCTCTTTCCGTGAGGCACGCTGGTCGGCCTGTCCATCCACCCCGGCCGATCCTGAAAACACCCTCGCCGTCGGGTCACATCTTGGTCTGCCAGGGGACCGTGCTCGTCTCCGCTGGCCACAGCGGCCGAGATCTCCTTCCAAGCCCGGCCCGGCGATCCCCTCATCGCCCACGGCCCGTGGAGCCGACCGTCAGGAGGTAGGAGCACACCGACGGTCGGGCCGTCTTCTGGACCGCTCCGGGGCCAGTACGATGCTGGGCATCGACAACCAGCGGCCGGCGGGCAAGGACCGGGGGCGGTAGGCCGGTTGGCCCGGGCCCGGGAAGCTAGCCCTCAATGGTAAAGGGAGAACAGTTCGGTGGAGGCTCTGGAGAAAGCACTTCTGCTCCGGCCTCTGGCCAGGGATTTAGGCGGTGTGAGTGTGAGGGTTATCCGTATAGTAGTCGAGTGAAGTTATCTGTCGGGGCGACAGGAGAGCCGGCCTCCCGGGCCCCGGGAGCCTCTCCCGGCGACGACGTCCCCTATCACACGAGTGTCGAGAGAACGATCGCGGCCGAAACACGATGGTGGGACAAGGTCTCGCTGTCACCCGCCCTATTGGCTGGACGAGCGGCAGAGATCCCCTGCCCGGCCTTTTCGCCGTCCGCCGCCTCGGCGCCCGAGAGGCGGCAGCGTGCCCATGGGAAGGGGGCGGTCCCCGTTCTCCAGAGACGGGAGCCAAGAGTGCTGGGCGGTCGCGGAGGAGAACTGCCCGGTCAGCGATCGCACCTCAATCACGCGCAGCGCCACGATCGCCCCCAGGCTGCCGGCGAGCCCAATCGGCCAGGAGATCGCGGAGACGGTCTCAGTCATCCCCGGTGCGAGAGGGAGGCCCGGCGCGGCGAGGGCGCGAATGATCCCGACCGCCAGCGGCAGAGGGCCGGGTTCCGGAGCCTTGCCGGCACCCGCAAGCCCTACCGGGATGCGGCGGGCCCCGGCGCACGATCAGCGGCAGCGGCGCCGGCCAGGAGCAGACTCGGCACGGCGAAGATGACGACCGCTTCGACCAGAGCCGTGGTCCGATTAGAGCGTTGAGGCGAGGGGTGGTCCAACCGCTGAGCAGTGATTAGCTGCAGCCCACCGCCTTCTGCCACTCCCGGTGCGTGGTCGGGCAACAGGCGCCTCAGTCCGGTGGACTGGGGCACGGGGTGTTACGCCCGTGCCATCCGGGCCAGCGGGACCACCCGCACGGCGGAAATCCCGCCCCGCCAAACACGGCGCTGCTCTGCCCTTAAGAATCCCTCGTTCCCAGCGATTTCTCCAGAGCCATAAGCTGGCCCTTGCCCGGTGCTGGGCCAGCGTCGAAGGCCGTGCTCTAATCTTCTGGCTGAAGCTCAGATGACAGGATTCATACCTGCCCGGGCTTGACAGCCCCCTCCCTCTTGCCTTACTCTTGGGTAAGAAAGGAGGGGGAAGATGGCGATCACGTCCCTCTCGGTCAAGGGTCAGGTCGTGATCCCCAAGGCCCTGCGGGAGGCTTTGGGGCTACGACCGGGGGACAAGCTCCTGATAGTGCGGGAGGGGGAGACCATCGTCCTGAAGCCCTTGAAGCGCAACGTGGCCACCGCGCTCTATGGGAGGTACAGGGGTCTGGACCTCCTTTTCGACCTCGAGCAGGAGCATCTGCAGGAGGTCCGGCGGGAACCCCGGTAGCCGGGGGCTGGTCATGATGGTCGTTTTGGATTCGTGGGCCATCCTGGCCTGGTTGCAGGGGGAGCCTGCGGGGGCGGTAGTCCGGGACCTGCTCCAGTGGGCGGAAGGGGATGAAGAGGCCGGGGGCCGGGTGAAGGCGCGCTTAGAGAGGAACCTGGGCAGGCCGAGGCTGTTCGTCAGTCTGATCAATCTCGGTGAGGTTTTCTACATCCTGGGCCGGCGGATTGGGGAGCAGAAGGCCCGAGAGACGGTGGCAGAGGTCCGGGCCGGCGGCATCGAGGTCGTGCCCGTCTCCGAGGACCTGGTCTTTGAGGCTGCCGCGTTCAAGATCCGGTATCCTCTCGCCTACGCGGACGCCTTTGCGCTGGCGACCGCCCGGCGCCAGGGTGGGGTACTGGTCACCGGCGACCCCGAGCTGAAGGCGGTGAAGGAGGTCTCGGTTCTTTGGATCGGCGAAGGTGGCTAGTGCAGAATCAGGCGACTTTTTCGGGGATGGATAGATGCGGCTTATGGACATCCCCGAAATCGGCATCGAGGCGGTCGATCAGGTTGCGTGTCGACCGCACCCGTCTGTCTCGACAGCGCGCTGACCGTGACTCCAGAGCGGCGCGCGGCTGGGGCACCACAGACTCGTGGTCGGCAGAGAACACGCCCTCCGGCAGACGCCGTGCCCGGGTATGGGCACGGATCCCGGCGCGGACGTCCGTGCTGACGGGCCAGCCGGCGTTGTCCCGTCCCCGGGAGCACGGCCCGCTGGCCGTCCGGGGCCAGGCCGGGCGCGGCCCCAGGCCAGAACCGAGGGCGAGAGAGCACCCGGCGACGAAGCGCCGCCCGACCGGCTCGAGATCGGTCCGCAACCGCCCGCCCGGGCGTGGGGATCGGGCTCCTCGGGCGCGACTGTCTGCGCGCCCAGCCACCGCGGCTGGGCCGTCAAGCTCGCGGCGGGGCACCTCGCCCCCCCGACCGCGGCGCGAAAGCCGCGGACATCGTCGGAGTGGGGCGAGGCCAGGCGCCGCAGACGGTCGCAGGCCCCTTTTGGGGCGGGGCTGGTGATCCAGCGTATGGCCCGCGTCCCACTCTCCACGGCGCGTCGGCACCCTGCGCATCGCTGCGGCGCTGATCCGCGCCTGGGCGAAGCGGACCGCGGCCGCCCGGTTGAGGGGCCACCCACTGGTCGGCGGGCCCACCGGGCGCGGGCTTTGGGACAACAGGGCGCGGCGTCGCTCGGGGGCCGCCGCGCGCGTGGGGCGCAGACGGGGTGGTCGCTGGCCCACGCCCCCTCGGGCGGACGCTCACCGCGCGCACGGACGAGCAGGCTCTGATAGCGGCGGAGGACAAAGGCGGCGGCTCCCGCCCGCCGCAGGGGCTCTCTAGGCCCGATCCGCCGGTCCAGGCATGGCCGTTCCCAGGCCGACATCGCTCTCAGCCCTGCTCCCCCAACGGCCATGCTGGGGCGGCAGAACTGCTCCGCCCGCTGGCGCGCCTCCGCCAGTGGCAAGACCAGAGCCAGTGGCAAGACCAGATCCAAGGCCCCCAGCGTGGGCGTCGTACGAGGGGCACACCCCCAGCGAATCTGGTGGGCTCCCGGAAAGACCGCGTCGGTCAACCGGTCCAGCCAACGACCCCACTTTTCTTTTGCCCGCTGCGCTGTTACGCCCCCCCGCTCGCCACGCCGGGGCCAGCACCACCAAAGAGCTTACAGGCCTCCTGCCGCTCAGAGGTGCCAGCCGCCCGGGCGGTTGTCGAGGGGCCATCGGCGGCTAAGTCCCGGGGCACGGGAGTTTCAACGCGCGGCTACCACGTCGCT
>Ga0101941_1000892_pt1 | contig 32793 bp, 39 predicted proteins | sample DewCreD2012metaG_3_FD_75242 | JGI IMG/M metagenome (GOLD analysis project Ga0101941, IMG submission 75242) | Hot spring sediment bacterial and archeal communities from British Columbia, Canada, to study Microbial Dark Matter (Phase II) - Dewar... ...
CGCCTGGGGCCGTCTACGACATCGAGACCAAGGGGGACCGCTTCCCCAAGCTGGTGGCGGCCCGCCCTGTGGCCTCCCCCAACGGCGCCCAGGAGGCCCCCTCTTCGGCGAGGCCCCAGGCGAGGGTGAGGGCCAGCCGTGCCCAGAAGCTGGAGGCCCTCTACCTGGCCAAGGAGGCCCTGGGGCCGCAAGGGAGTGTGGGGGAGCTCATCCAGGCCGCCCAGGCCCTCCTGGACTGGCTGTGGGAGGGCGAGGACGAGAAGGGGGGTGAGGGGTGATGGCGGCCCCTACACCCCCCGAGGAGCGGGAGCTGAAGGTGGGGCTCTACCTCCTCCTCCGCCTCCCCATCGAGGCGGAGGAGGCGACGCAGGCCCTGGAGCTGCCCGCCGCCCTGGAGGTGGCGGGCCCCACCGCCAGGGCCGTCGTCTACCTGCTGCATGAATACCTGAAGTCCCGAGGGGAGGGGAGAGGATGATGGACGAGCGAGAGGCGGCGGAGGCCCTGGAGCACCTGCGGGAGGCGAGGCGGGAGCTGGCGAGGGCCATCTGCCAGCTCCTGGAGCTCAGGGGAGCGCCTCCCGTCCTGGAGCGGGGGATGGCCGAGCTGGCGGTGCGCCTGGTGAACGAGTATCTCCTGGGCCTCCTGGAGCTGGAGGAGGAGCTGGCCCACAGGCTCCTGGGGGAGGAGGGGAGGGCATGAGCCGCTACATCTACATCGTCAGGCAGGAGTGGCAGCCCGAGGGGAGGCGGGAGGAGGCGGCCTACTACGGCGAGAACGCCGCCCGCTACGACTACCACCGCCGCTACGCCCAGCTCCTGGACGAGGGCTGGCGGGAGGTGGCGACGGGGCGGGCCTGGGCCGCCCTGGAGAGGCGAGGGGAGTGGGTGACGGCGGGCCAGCTCTGGGAGCGGGGGGCCGAGAGCTGCGCCCTCTGGCTCCTCCGCCGTGAGGAGGGCGAGCCATGACCAGGCCCAGCAGGCGCACCGTCACCCTCACCCTCGCCCTCCCCGCCACGGCTGAGGGGCTCCCCGAGGAGTGCCGGCCCCTCTGGCAGCTGGCCCAGGCCCTCCCCGAGCGGCTAGACCTGCGGGAGGCCCCTCCCGACTTCGCCCTGGGCCTCTTGGCCCTGGTGGGGCTGTGGCTGCGCCACGCCCAGCGGGAGGGGTAGCCACTTCGCAAAACAACCCTTTTGCGAAGTGCCAGCACCTTACCAACCGAATAAGGCGTCCGCCCCCTGGACAGGGGCCCCAGTCCCTCCTATCATGGCCTCTGCCTGGGGAGGCGGCGGGCACAGTTTGGGCACAGTTCGAGCGGGGCCGAGAGGGGGCAAACCGTATCTGGGAACCTGGAGGGCCCGGTGGGATTCGAACCCACGGCCGTGGGATTAAAAGTCCCCCGCTCTGCCGCTGAGCTACGGGCCCGATTTAAAGTATCGGGAACGGACGCGACGCTGTCAAAACGTCTGTCGTTGGGCCATCGCCCTGGTGGTTCCCTAGGGGGCGCCTTTTGGGCCATGATATAGCCAGACAAAAAGGCCCGCGCTTCGCCAGCGTCGCCGACTATGGACATAGCTACCGTTATCGCCGCCCGCACGCGCTTCTTCTATGGCTGGTGGGTGGTCTTCGCCACCGCGGGCATAATATTCCTCTGCGGCGGCACGTTTTTCTACGGCTTCGGCGCCCTGTTCAACCCCATCGTCCAGGAGTTCGGCTGGAGCCATGCCGCCATTTCGTTCGCCTTTTCCCTGAGGAACGAGATCGGGGGCGTGGCGGCGCCGGTGGTAGGGTTCCTGCTGGACCGCATAGGAGCGAGGCGGCTCTTGGTAGCGGGGGTCCTCCTGGTAGTGATCGGCTTCGTGCTGCTGAGCCGCATGAACTCCCTGTGGTCGTTCTACGGCTCGGTTCTCGTTATCTCCGCCGGCATGGCTGCGACTGGGTCTCCGGTGGCGGCCACCGTGGTGGCCCACTGGTTCCGGCGACGGCGAGGGCGCGCTCTGGGCATGTTGACGGTGGGGGCAGGGGTAAGCGGCATCATGGTCCTGGTGCTGGAGCACCTCATCTCCAGCTTCGGCTGGCGCTCCGCCCTGGTATTGGTGGGGCTGGTCCAGCTGGCGGTGGCCCTCCCCCTCGCCCTGAGCGTGCGCGACCGCCCCCAGGAGATGGGCCTCCAGCCAGACGGGGACGACGCTCCTCCCTCTGCCGTGCCCGCCGGGCAGGGGGAGACGCCCGCCGCGGGCCTGACGGCGGCCCAGGCGGTGCGTACGCCCCTCTTCTGGCGCCTCTCCATAGCGGTGGCCCTGGCCCAGATGGGCGCCACGGCGGTCATCGTCCACCAGATCCCCTTCTTCACGGGGGGCCTCGGCCTCTCCGAGAGCGCGGCGGCGGCCTTCCTGGCGGCCACCACCTTCGTCAGCCTGGTGGGGCGGGTGGGCTTCGGCTCCCTGACCGATTACATCGGCACTCGCTGGGTGCTGGGGGCGGCCTATGGTGTCCAGGCGCTGGGGATCCTGCTCTTCGCCCTGCTGGAGGAGCTCTGGCAGGTCTTCCTGGTGCTGCCCCTGTTCGCCGTCGGGTTCGGGGGAGGGATACCGGCTCGCCCCGCCTTCCAGGCCCAGTACTTCGGCCTGCGCTCCTTCGGCTCCATTCAGGGCCTGGTCATCACCGTGGCGACGCTGGGGGCGGTGGCAGGGCCGGTCCTGGCCGGCGCCATGTACGACTGGGGAGAGAGCTACCGCCCCGCCTTCCTGCTCCTTGGCGCCGCCAATCTGGTGGCGGTGCCCCTGGTAGCGGCTGCCGGCCGGCCGCAGGGTGGCGGTTAGGAGGGCTGGCCCTCGGCGGCAGCGAAGGCCCAGGCGATGGCCCGCTGGGGCCGTATGCGCACCATCGGCCGCTCCTCCAGGGCCATGGCCCGGTACTGAGGGTATTTCTCTCTTAGGGCGGCCACCGCCTCTCGGCACTCCGGGCCGCCCTCCAGGACTTCCGCCTCTCCCTGTACCATCACCCAGGCGAGGCCCCGCCAGTCCTCGTCGTAGGTGTCCACCAGGAGGGCGACGCGGGGATTCTCCTGGATATTGCGCAGGCGCTTCAGGCGAAGGGTGCGCTTGGGCTTCTCGTCCACGGGTATGTAGAAACCGCCGCCCAGGAAGACGAAGCAGACGGGCACCACGTGGGGCTGGCCGCGGGCGTCGGCGGTGGCCAGGCGGGCCACCCTCTGCATGGCGATGAACCGCTCCTGCTCCGGGGTGAGCATGGTGGGTTCACGGCGCCAGGATGGGGAGCGCCCACGGCCTCAGCGTGCCCATCGGGACAGGGACGACGGAGGAGGTGCTGACTATGGTGGGGGCGTGGTGGGGCGCCAGCCCGAAGTGCTCCAGGGGCCAGTAGGTGAAGAGGGCCTTCCCCACGATGTTCCCCTCCGGCACGAAGCCGAAGAAACGGGAGTCGGTGCTGTTCTCACGGTTGTCGCCCAGGACGAAGTAATAGCCGGCGGGCACCGTCCAGGGGCCGCAGCCCCGGGGGCCGGGGGCGCAGGAGGTCCGGCCATGGGCGTAGGGCTCTCGGATGGGCTGACCGTTGAGATAGACCACGCCCTGGACGTTGTCTATCTCCAGCGTGTCCCCGGGCAGGCCGATGACCCGCTTCACGAAGTCCCGGTTCAGGTTGGCCGGGTCGCGGAAGACGATGATGTCGCCCCGGTGGGGATGGCCGAAGACGTAGCGCACCCGGTCGTCGCCGGGGTTGAAGAAGGGCACCCAGTCGAAGACGGCGAGGTCTATCTTCAGGTAAGCTAGCTTGTTGACCAGGAGGTACTCCCCGTCCTCCAGGCTGGGCTCCATGCTGATCCCCTCCACACGGAAGTTCTGGAAGGAGAAGCGGATGCCCAGGAATATGACGGCGAAGAGGAGGAGCGTCTCCATCAGTTCCCACAGGAACCGTCCTACGGACTTGTCAGCCCGTGCTGGCGCCTCGGTCTGGGCCTCCCCGCTCTGTAGAAAGCGGGGAGGGGATGGCTGGTGAGGGGGAGGCGTCTCTCCTGTCTGCTCGGGGGCGGCCAGCGGCCCGTCCGCCCTCTCGGGCGGAGGAGGCTCCTCCCTCTCCTCGCTACGATCCGTCATCCCGTCTGTCCCCGACCTCTTACGTCCATTATGGAACGTCCCGGCGCCGCTGAATAGCGCCTCCGTCCTCTTTCATTGCTGGCCGTCACGCGGCCGGCCCCGGCGACGGACTTACTGTCGAACGCACCGGAGGTGAAAAACGATGCGGGCCTTCTTCTCGCTCCTCGCTCTATCGCTCCTCATGGCTTGCAGTGGCGCCGCTGCTCTGCCGGCATCATCGCCGGAGCGGGTCAACCCGGCCCCCACCGAGGGGTCAGGGTCGTGGATTGCCGTCAGCGGCCAGGGGGAGGCCATAGCCGTGCCGGACGTGTTGCAGGTGCAGCTCGGCGTCTCCGTGGCGGCGGCCTCCGTGGCCCAGGCCATGGGGGAGGCCAGCCGTGCAGCCTCGACCCTCGTCGGCCTGCTCAGAGGGAACGGAGTGGCCCAGGAGGACGTGCAGACCACCTCCCTCTCCCTCTGGCCGGAGCGACGCTACGGGGAGACGGGCCCGGTGACCTATCATGCCAGCCTGACGGTGGCGGCCAAACTGCGAGACCTGGCGCGGGCGGGCCAGTTGCTGGACCAGGCCGTGGCCCAGACAGGGGACGCCCTTACCATCTCCGGTCTCTACTGGACGGTGGACGACCTGACGCCCTACGAGAGGCGGGCCCGGGAGGCGGCCATGGCCGACGCTCAGCGGCGGGCCCAGCAGCTGGCGGCGGCGGCCGGTGTGCGCCTGGGTCCGCCCCTCAACGTGCGGGAGTCCGTGGGGCACCCGCCAGTACCCTATCCCCTGGGGCGGGCCCTGGCCGCAGTCCCCGAAGCCCAGACGGTGCCCCTGGAGCAGGGCTCCCTGCGGGTTACGGTCGGCGTGGAAGTGGTCTACAGCATCAGCCCGAGCTGAGGCCGGGAGCGGCCACGGCCGGGGTCTAGACGTCAGCTTTCGTGGCCTTCCAGGAGGGCGGCGAAGCGGGACAGGGGCATGCCGGGGGAGACGCCCAGGCGGTAGAGACGGTAGACGTTGTCGGGGCGCTGCTCCAGGGGCCAGAGGCCGCCCAGGGCGGCCAGAGCGCCCACGTAGCCTTCTTCCCGGACCAGGCGGACCACTCGCTCCCGCGCCTCGCTGCCCGCCCGGGTGAAGGGCTCCCCGTAGGGGTAGACCAGGAGCTGGACCGGCCGCCCCAGCGCCTCCTCCAGGGCGGCACGGGACTCCCTCAGCTCCTGACGGGCCTGCTCCGGAGGGGCGGCGGCCAAGTCCACGTGGTGGGCCGTGTGAGAGACGATCTCCATCCCCGCCTCGGCCATCTCCCGTACCTGCTCCCAGGTCAGGTAGCCGGGCTGTCCCAGGAAGCCCGTCACCACCGCGAAGGTGGCGGTGAAGCCGTAGCGCTTCAGCAGAGGGAAGGCATGGGCGTAGGCGTCATCGTAGCCATCGTCGAAGGTAAGGATCACTGGCCGCGGCGGGAGCGGCAGGCCATAGTAGAGGGCGTTGAATAGGTCCACCAGGGATACGGTCTGGTAGCCCCTGGCCTGCAGGTAGGCCAGTTGCTCCTCGAGCTGGGGGATGCTGACGCTGAGGGAGCGTCGCAGGCCCTCGGCCGGAAGAGAGGGGAGGACGTGGTGGTAGATGAAGATGGGCACCCGCAGCGAGCGCTGGGGCGGCTGGCGCGGGGGGAGGATGGGGCCGCGGCGGGCGGCCGGGCCGGGCCAGAGCACCCTCCAGGCCCCGTCCTCTCGCACCAGGGCCAGGGGGAGACGGGGCCAGTGGGCGCTGGGCTCCTCGCCGGCCGTCACATCGGCGTAGACCAGGTGGACATCGCGGCGACGGCCGCTGTCGGGGTCGGCCCAGGCGGGGCGCTCCTCCTCTTCTCCCAGAGCATACGAGAGGGAGCGGCCGGCCAGCTTGGCCTGCAGAAAGGCCACGAAGGGCTCCGGGCCCGGCCAGAGGCCCCGCGCCTCGGCCGAGAGGAGGTTCCAGGCGTCCTGGTAGGAGCCAGTGGCCAGGGCGCGCAGGAAGCGGTCGGCCACCGCCCGCGGCGTGGGAGAGAGGGAGACGAGGAGCGAGCTCTGTCCGCGGGCCAGCGGCATCGCCTGCTGCTCGTAGCCCGGCGCGTGGACCAGGAGCGTCGCATCGGCCGAAGGACGCAGCGAGTAGGTGCCGTCCTCCCGTCCCACCACTGTCAGGCGCACCGTGGACGGGACGGCGGCGAAGGCGGCCGTGGCGATGGGCTGACCGTTGAGGGCGTCCCGGACGGAGACGATGGTCTCCAGCCCGCCCTCTAGGCGCCAGCGCTGGCGCTGCCGCGCCACGCCCGACAGGGCAAGCTCTACGGGCGCCGGCCCGGCCTGCACGGCCAGGGCTACCGCTAGGGAGAGAGCTATAAGGGCCAGCGCCTGCAACGTCAGCTTGCCCCTGGGCAACGGCCACTCCTCCCGGGGGAACGAGGCCCGGCTGTCACACGGTCGGGCCCCCCGCTCTTTGGCCGGATATTATCTTCCCGAGGCGGCGAGCTGGGAAGCGGGAAGGTGACCGGTTACGGCCGTCCCGCCGAGTGGGGCCAGGGGCCTGCTCGGCCGCCCCCTGTGGCGCCGGGGGCCTGACCCACCTTCCCCTCTGTGTGAAAATGGTGTGGAGAAGTCCTCCATAACGTGTCACCTGGGAGGCCGACGGTGAGGCGGCGTCAGGTCATTTATGTGGTTATGAGCGTCCTCTCGGATCGCTCCATCAGGGAGGAGCTGGCGGCCGGCCGCATCCTCATCGAGCCTCTCCGGGAGGATGCCATCCAGCCGGCCAGCGTGGACCTCCATCTGGACCGCGTCTTTCGCATCTTCCGCATCAGCCGTCGGCCTTATGTGGACGTCCGGGAGCCCACCGAGGACCTGACGGAGCGGATAGTCATAACCGACGACGAGCCTTTCATCGTCCAGCCCGGGAGCTTCGTCCTGGCGGGCACCATAGAACACATCGCCCTGCCGGACGACCTGGTGGCCCGCGTGGACGGCAAGTCCTCCCTGGGGCGGCTGGGCCTCCTGGTGCACGCCACTGCTGGCTATGTGGATCCCGGGTGGCGGGGCAACCTCACCCTGGAGCTCTCCAACCAGTCCCAGATGCCCATCGCCCTCTACTACGGCATGAAGATAGCCCAGATATCCTTCTACCGCCTGTCCACCCCGGTGGAACGGCCCTACGGCTCCCCGGGGCTGGGGAGCAAGTACCAGGGCCAGAACGAGCCCACTCCCTCCCGCGCCTATAAGGACTTCCTGGTTCCCCGGGACGAGCATTAGGCGCCGCGGCGCCGCCGCATCTCCATCAGGATGTGGGGGTTTGTCTGCTTCTCGATGCCGATACGGGTCTCCTCCATATGACCGGGGAGGACTATCGTCTCCTCGGGGAGGGTCAGGAGCTTGTCGATGATGCTGCGCATCTCCTGGTCGCAGTCGCCGCCGGGCAGGTCGGTGCGGCCGATGGAGCCGCGGAAGAGAGTATCGCCGCTGAAGAGCATCCCCTCGGTGTAGAAGGAACAGCTTCCCGGGGTGTGACCCGGCGTGTGGATCACCTTCAGCTTCACCCCGGCCACGTCCACTTCATCGCCATCCTCGATGAAGGCGTCGGGGTCGGGCGGTGGCTCCACGTAGCGCCCCAGCAAGAGGATGGCCGATTGCCCGGCGCTCTTGGCTATGGGCACGTCCTGGCTGTGCATCAGGAACTTGGCGCCGGTGGCCTCCTTGATCCGCCGCACCCCCAGCACGTGGTCCAGGTGGCCGTGGCTGTTGAGGATGTACTTGATGCGGACGCCCAGGTCCTTGGCCAGGTTCAGGATGTCCTCCGGCTGGTCTCCGGGGTCGATGCAGACGGCCTCGCCGGTACGGCGGGAGCCCACGATCCAGCAGTTTGCGGCGAAGAGTCCCACCACGATGCCCCTGACCATAAGCTCATTGACCTGGGGTTCGTCGCTCATAACAGCACCTCTCTCCGCTCCATATTATCACCGGGGGGATAATATGGGTCTTGTCATGACGCCCTACATGCGGCTGGCCCTGATGGAGGCCCGACGGGCGCTGGGCACCACCTCGCCCAACCCGGCAGTGGGGGCGGTGGTGGTCAAGGACGGCCAGGTGATAGCGCGCGGCCGCACCCGGCCGCCCCCTGGCCCCCACGCCGAGGTGGTGGCCCTGCGCCGGGCCGGCGAGGTCGCCCGCGGCGCCTCCCTCTACGTCACCCTTGAGCCCTGTTGCCACCACGGGCGGACGCCGCCCTGCGTGGAGGCCATCCTCAAGGCAGGGGTGGCCGCCGTGCACGTGGCCATGCTGGACCCCGATGCCCGGGTGAACGGCGGTGGCGTGAGGGTGCTGCGGGAGGCTGGCGTGGCGGTGACGGTAGGGGACGGCGAGGCGGAGGCGTCGCGGCTGCTGGAGGCCTACGTGAAGCACCGGCGCACCGGGCTACCCTTCGTCATCGCCAAGTTCGCCGCCACCCTGGACGGCCGCATCGCCGCCCGCAGCGGCGACTCCCGTTGGGTGAGCGGCCCGGCGGCGCGGGAGTGGGCGCACCGGCTGAGGACGAAGGTGGACGCCATAGCCGTCGGCTCCCAGACAGTGCTCCTGGACGACCCCCAACTGACGGCCCGCCCCGGCGGCCGGCCGGCCCGACGCCAGCCACTGCGGGTCGTCCTGGACAGCCGCGGCCGCCTCCCCCTCTCCGCTCGCGTCCTGGATCCCCAGGCCCCCACCCTGGTGGCCACCACGGCCGCCTCCCCTGCTGAGTGGCGGGAGGCGCTGGCCAGACGGGGGGTGGAGGTGCTCGTCCTCCCCCAGCGGGAGGGGCGGGTGGCGCTCCCGGCCCTGCTGGCGGAGCTGGGCCGAAGGGGAGTGCTCTCTCTCCTAGTGGAGGGCGGCGGCGTCCTCCTGGGAGCCTTCTTCGATGAGCGGCTGGTGGACAAAGTGCATGCTGTCATCGCTCCTCTCATCGTGGGTGCCGCCGAGGCGCCGGCGGCGGTGGCGGGACGAGGCGCCGACACCATGGCCCAGGCCCTGCGCCTCAGCGGCGTCTCTACTCGCCGGCTGGGAAGTGATATGCTGATTACAGGCTACCCCGCCCAGGGCGGGGAGGGAGGAGGTGAGGTGTGATGGGGCTAGCGATGCGCTCCATGATGGTGGTAGTGCTGCTGCTGGGCCTGGTGGCCATGGCCTTCGGCGCCTACGTGGCCATCGACGAGGACGGCCGCACCCTAGTGTGGGAGAAGTGGCAGCAGGACGTCCCCTATGAGTGGCCAGGTAGCGGCCGCAACATCAGCATCGAAGTGCAGGTGCCCTAAGGGTGTCCTCCAGCGCGGTAGGGGCCATCGTCCTGGCGGCGGGGGCCTCCCGCCGCCTGGGACGTCCCAAGCAGCGGCTCCCCTACCGGGGCCGCAGTCTCCTCCGCTATGCCGCCGAGCAGGCCCTGGCCGCCGGTTGCCGACCGGTGGTGGTGGTACTGGGCGCCCACGCTGACGAGCTGGCCTCCCTGCTGCAGGGACTCTCGGTCATCCTGGCCCACAATCAGTCCTGGGAAGAGGGGCTGAGCGGCTCCGTGCGCCTGGGCCTGGAGGCCCTGGAGCGCTCGCAGCCGCCGGTGGAGGCGGCCCTGATGCTGGTATCGGACCAGCCACTGGTGGACGCCTCCGCCCTGGGCCGCCTCCTGGCCGCCTTCCAGGGGGAGGCCACGCCTGTGGTGGCGGCGGCCTACTCAGGCACCCTGGGGGTGCCGGCCGTGTTCCATCGCTCCCTCTTCCCGGAGCTCCGCCAGCTCCGGGGGGGCCAGGGGGCGAAGGCCGTCATACTGCGCCACCGGGCAGAGGTCACCGCTGTGGCGCTGCCGGAGGCCGCCCTGGACGTGGACACCCCGGCTGACTGGGAGCGACTCCAGGCACAGGCGGAGTCCTCGTCCATGGACGGGTGACCTCGTTGACACGGCTCGCTATCATCAAGTAAGGTAGGGTGAGTCGCCGCACAGGCCCGCTACCGATGAGACCCCTTCTGCAAGGCCCGGGACTGAAGACCTCCCAGATACTGGCGAAGGCCCTCGCCGGTCAGCCTCCCAGCGTGGAAGAGGCCTACGCCCTCATCCACGCCGAGGGCCCGGACCTGGAGGCCCTCCTGGAGGCAGCCTCCGCCCTGCGTGACCGCTACAAGGGGCGGACCGTTACCTACTCCCGCAAGGTGTTCATACCCCTCACCAACCTCTGCCGGGACACCTGCTCCTACTGCACCTTCGTCAAGCAGCCGTGGGAAGCCAGCGCCCACACCATGACGCCGGAGGAGGTGGTGGCGGTGGCCCGGGCGGGGAAGCTCCTGGGCTGCAAGGAGGCCCTCTTCTCCCTGGGGGACAAACCGGAGCTGAAGTACCCCACCTACCGGCGCTGGCTGGCGGAGAGGGGCTACGACAGCACCCTGCACTATCTGGCAGACATGTGCCGGCTGGTCTTCCAGAAGACAGGGCTGTTGCCCCATGCCAACCCGGGCCTCCTGACGGAAGCCGACATCGCCATGCTGCGGCCCTACAACGTCTCCATGGGCGTCATGCTGGAGAACGTCTCGCCGCGGCTGCTGCGCCCGGGCATGCCCCACCATCGTTGCCCGGACAAGGTGCCCAAGCGGCGCCTCCAGACCATAGAGGCAGCGGGCCGTCAGCGGGTAGCCTTCACCACTGGCATCCTCATCGGCATCGGAGAGACGCCGGAGGAGCGGGTGGACTCCCTCTTCGCCATAAGGGATCTGCAGACGCGCTATGGCCACATTCAGGAGGTCATCGTCCAGAACTTCCGGGCTAAACCGGACATCGCTATGTGGGACCACCCGGAGCCCACCCTGGATGATATGCTGCGCACCATCGCGGTGGCCCGGCTGGTGCTGCAGGAGATGAACATCCAGGCGCCGCCCAATCTGGCGCCGCGGGAGTACCGCTGGTACCTACGGGCCGGCATCAACGACTGGGGTGGCATCTCGCCCCTGACGCAGGACTTCATAAATCCGGAGGCGCCCTGGCCCAAGCTGCGGGAGCTGCAGGAGGTGTGCCGGGAGGAGGGATTCCAGCTACGAGAGCGGCTGGCCCTCTACCCGGAGTACGTGCGCCGGGGTGAGGAGTTCGTGCCCGAGGCGCTGCGCGAGAGGGTGCGCGCCCTGACCGACGCCTCGGGGCTGGTGAGGCCGGAGGCGGAAGGGCCCATCTAGAGACGGGAGGTAGGCCATGGCGACAGAGGCCGTCCAGAGCGGCATCGGCAAGCTTCAGGAGCTACGGGGTATGTGGGACCGCCTCCTGGGCCTCATCGATCGGGAGGTGGCGGTCATCCTGGAGAAGGCCCTGTCAGGGGATGAGGTCAGCGTGGAGGAGGGGACGCGCCTCTTCCAGGTCCAGGGCCTGGAGCTGAACGTCATGGTGCTGGTGGCGGACGAGCTGCGCCGCCGCCGCGTGGGGGATGTCGTCACCTACGTCATCAACCGTAACATCAACTTCACCAACGTATGCATCAAGCACTGCGGCTTCTGCGCCTTCTCCCGCGACCACCGGGAGGAGGAGGGCTACTTCCTTCCCATAGAGGAGGTGGTCAGGCGGGCCCGGGAGGCCTGGGAGCTGGGGGCCACGGAGGTGTGCATCCAGGCTGGCCTCCCTCCCAAGATGGACGGCTACTACTACGTGGAGCTGACCAAAGCCATCAAGCGGGAACTGCCGGAGATCCACATCCACGGCTTCTCGCCGGAGGAGGTGCTCTACGGCTCCATACGGGCTCGCTGCTCCATAGAGGACTACCTGCGGGCGCTGAAGGATGCTGGCGTGGGCTCCCTGCCGGGCACCTCGGCCGAGATCCTGGACGACGAGGTGCGGCGCCTCATCTCCCCTGGGCGTATCAGCACCGCCCAGTGGGTGGAGGTCATCGCCACCGCCCACCGTCTGTGCATCCCCACCACCGCCACCATCATGTATGGCCATGTGGAGACGGAGCGCCATCGGGCGGCCCACATCGCCCTCATACGGGAGATACAGAAGGAGACCGGCGGCTTCACCGAGTTCGTCCCCCTCTCCTTCGTCCACGAGGAGGCGCCCATGTACAAGAAGAAGCTGGTGCCGGGCGTCCGCCCCGGGGCCACTGGCGCCGAGGTGGTGAAGATGTATGCCGTCTCCCGCATCATGCTCAACGACTGGATCCCCAACCTGCAGGTCTCCTGGGTGAAGGAGGGGCCGAAGCTGGCCCAGTTCTGCCTCAATGCCGGCTGCAACGACTTCATGGGTACCCTGATAAACGAATCCATCTCCACCGCCGCCGGCGCCCAGTACGGTCAGCGAATGCGCCCGCGCGAGATGCGACGGCTCATCCGCGACATCGGGCGCATCCCCGCCGAGCGCACCACCACCTACCAGATCCGCCGCCTCTTCCCGGCGCACGAGGACGACCACTACGACCCTCTGGACCTGGTAGACGACGAGGGGGGCGACGAGCGTTTCGGCTCCTACCAGGCCCTCATCCACCGCCCGGACTACCGGTTCCGGGAGATGAAGGAGCTGATCCAGCTCCGGCCGGTGGAGCGTCCACCGGCGGGCTAGGGCGGGCCCTGGCGCAGCGACCCGGGCAGCGTCAGCCCTGGACCACCTTGTAGACGCGGTCGCCGCGCCGGCAGCGGTCGATGACCTTGATGCCGACGCGGTCACCCGGGCCGGCCTCCTGCACGGGCTCCCGCTCGATCTGCATGCTCTCCACCACCTGCTCCAGGTCGGTGGTGTGGCCCCTGATGCGGATGCGGTCGCCCACCCGCAGGGTGCCGTGCAGGTCGACGCCGGCCACCCCTATGCGGGCGAAATAGTCGGAGACGAGACCTACCTCCTCCTCTTCCTCTGGCATCGCCACCCTCCCTCAAGGCGTCCTGCCTCTCAGAGGCAGTATACACGCTCCCCTCTGTCATCCACCCCTTGACAGGGTAATGGAACATATGTTCTATTACCGGCGGAGGGAGCGCCATGCGTCATCCTCGTTCCATCCTGCACGCTGACCTGGACTGCTTCTTTGCAGCGGCAGAGGTAGCCCGCGACCCCACGCTACGGGGGAGGCCGGTCATCGTGGGGGGAGGGCCGCGGCGGCCCGGGGCGCCCCCGCGGGGTGTCGTCTGCAGCGCCACTTACGAGGCGCGAGCCTGCGGCATCAGGACAGCCATGCCCCTCCCTCAGGCGTTGCGCCTCTGCCCTCAGGCCGTGCTCCTTCCGGCCGACTTCCCCTACTATGAGGAGCTGTCCCGCCGCTTCCATGCCATCCTGGCCGACTACAGCCCCGAGATGGAGCCCTGGGGCCTGGACGAGGCCTTCTTGGACCTCACCGGCCGCCTTCCCCGGGGCGGCCCCCTCCAGGTGGCCAGAGAGGTACGCCAGCGCGTCCGGGAGGAGCTGTCGCTCACCTGCTCGGTAGGAGTCGCCTCCTCCAAGGTGATGGCCAAGGTGGCCTCCGAGCTCTCCAAGCCAGACGGCCTCCTCCACGTCCCCCGGGGGCGGGAGCGGGAGTTTCTCGCTCCCCTCCCCGTGGGCTCCCTGCCAGGTGTGGGCCGGCGCACGGAGCAGGCGCTGGCGGCCATGGGCGTCCGCACCATCGGGGAGCTGGCGCGGCTCCCGCCGGAGCTGCTGCACGCCCGCTTCGGCGTGCGGGGCCACCTCATCTGGCTGCACGCCCGGGGAGTTGACGGCGGTCCCCTGCGCCTCCCCCGCCCCGCTAAGTCCGTGGGCCGGGAGACCACCTTCCCCTACGATACGGCCGACCGGCAGCACCTCCGGGCCACTCTGCGCCTGCAAGCAGAGCGGATCGGCGCCGAGCTGCGGGAGGCCGGCCAGCGGGCCCGCAGCCTCGTCCTCAAGCTGCGCTTCGACGACTTCGCCACCGTGACCCATTCTGCCACTCTGCCTTTCCCCACCAGCGCCGACCATCTCCTGTTCCAGACAGCCTGTCGTCTCCTGGACAGGGCCCTGGACGAGTCGCCTCGTCCTGTCCGCCTCATCGGCCTGAGCGTCGGCGGGCTGCTGAGGGAGCTCCAGCTATCGCTGCCCCTGGACAGGGACTCCCCGGCCGCCGGGGCCGAGCGCTGGGAGCGGCTGGCCCGCTCCCTGGACCGGGTGCGCCGTCGCTACGGCCCGCGGGTCCTGACCACCGCCGAGACCCTCCTGTCCCTCACGGCGCGGGAGCTACACATACGCTGATTTTCTGGTAGGCTTATGTTTAGGTAGATGCTTGACCGGCCACTCTACTGGACGAGCCACTGGCAGCGCCTCCGCCGTCTCCTCATCGTCACCAGCCTGGCGGCCCGCATCTACGTGGTCTACAAGCTCATCTCCTTCCGCGAGCGCTACCTGGGGCTACCCCGAGCTGTGGCCGAGGCCAAGCGGCGGGCCCATCACCGCTGGAGCGCCCGGCGCATCTATCGGGCCGCCGTGGCCCTCCAGGGGCCCATGATCAAGTTGGGCCAGATCATCGGCAGCCGGCCCGACCTGGTGCCCGAGGAGTACATCCAGGTGCTCTCCCGTCTCCAGGACCAGGTGCCGCCCCGGCCCTACGCCGTGGTCCGGCGGGTCCTGGAGCGGGAGCTGGGCCGCCCGGACGAGGTCTTCGCCGAGTTCGAGCGGGAGCCTATCGCCGCCGCCTCCTGGGCCCAGGTGCACCGGGCGCGGCTGCGGGACGGTCGCCGGGTGGCGGTGAAGGTCCAGTACCCCGGTGTGGAGGAGCTGGCCCGCCTGGATACCGCCGTCATCTCCCACCTGTTACGGCTCCTCAACCGGCTGGAGAGAGGACTCAACCTGATGCCCATCGCCGAGGAGCTGGCCCAGTATATACCGCTGGAGCTGGACTTCCGTAACGAGGCCCGCAACGCCGAGACCATGGCCGCCCTCTTCGACGGCTGGCCGGAGGTGATAGTTCCGCGCGTGGTGTGGGAGTACACTACGCGCCGTCTCCTGGTGCTGGAGTTCGTGGAGGGGCTGAAGATAAGCGATACCGCCGCCCTCGCCCAGGCCGGGATCGACCCCCAGGAGGTGGCCCGCCTGCTGCTGGAGGTCTACACCCGTCAGATATTCGTCCACGGCTTCTTCAACGCCGATCCCCATCCGGGCAACTTCCTCGTCCAGCCGGGGCCGCGCCTGGTGCTCCTGGACTTCGGGCTCTGCCGCCGTCTGTCGGAGGAGTTCCGCCGCACCTATGTGCGCCTCACGCGGGCCATGCTCCTGAACCAGCCGCAGGAGGTGATGGACGCCTTCGCCGCCCTGGGTATGAGGACGGAGCAGCCCGACCCCCAGCTCTTTCTGGTCTTCCGGGATAGCTTCCTCTCGGGGGTGAAGCCCGGCCGCGCCTACGCTGACCTGGAGCTGGTGGTGGAGGGGAACATGCGCCTCATGCGGGCGCTGCGCCATAACCCCCTGGTGGAGTACCCGCGCGAGCTGGTGCTCATCATGCGGGCGCTGGGCCTCCTCAGCGGCGTGGGGCGGCTCTTGGACTCTCGCGTGGACTGGATAAGCCTCGTCCTGCGCGTTCTGGACGAAACAAAGGACGACGCCATACCTACTCAGGGCCGAAAATGATATTTGTGACGCTTGACACGAAGGTATCCGTCCAGTATTATGAAGTGTGAAGACGAATTTTAATCTAGATTTAACAAGATTAGCGAGGTGTAGTGGTGGCTACGAGAACGGTCGGTGTGGAGTCTGAGGAGAAGGTGGGTCGTTGGCTGACGTTGGGGGAGGCGTGCAAGCTGCTGGGGGTGAACGAGTCGACGCTGAGGCGGTGGGCGGATGCGGGGCACATTCGGTCGTTCAGGACGCCTGGGGGTCACCGGCGGTTTTCCGAGGATGACCTGCGGGCGCTGTTCGCTGGGCAGGGGGTGCAGAGGCGGAGTCCGTACGGGGCGCTGGGGCAGCTGGCGCTGGCGCGGATAAGGCGGCGGCTGCAGCGGGGGCGGGCCCAGAGTGCGGAGTGGTATGTGGGGCTGCCGGAGGGGGTGCGGGAGCGGCTGCGGCCGATAGGGCGGCGGCTGGTGGGGCTGGTGACGGAGTATGTTGGGCAGAGCACACGGCGGGGGCGGCTGCTGGAGGAGGCGTATGGCATAGGTCGGGAGTACGGGGAGGAGCTGGGGCGAGAGGGGGTAGGGCTGCGAGAGGTGATAGAGGGGTACCTGTTCTTCCGGCGGAGTCTTGGGGACTCGGCGGTGGAGCTGGCGCAGCGGAGCAGTCTGACGGCGGAGGAGGCGATGGAGGTGTGGGAGCTGCTGAGCGATCTGGCGGACCAGGTGCTCCTGGCCATCATCGATGTCTACGCCGCCAGGGCCGACGCCGCCCACTGCGCCTAGGAGGCCATCGTGGCTGAAGTCACGCCCAGGACTGCCGTTGGCCGCTATTACCCCGTCTTCCTGGACCTGGCAGGCCGCCCTGTAGTGGTCATCGGCGGCGGCCAGGTCGCCCTCGGCAAGGTGAAGGGGCTCCTGGAGGTAGGAGCGGAGGTCACCGTCATCAGCCCTGAACTGGAGCCAGAGCTGGCGGCGCTGGCCGACCAGGGACAGCTCCGCCACATCCCCCGGCCCTACCAGCCTGGCGACCTGGAGGGCTACGTCCTGGCCTTCGTGGCCACCGATGACCGCGCTGTCAACGCCCAGGTGGCCCAGGAGGGTAAGCAGCGCCGCGTCTGGGTCAACGCCGTGGACGACCCCCCCAACTGCGATTTCATCATGCCCTCCATCGTCCGCCGCGGCAACCTGACGGTGGCTATCTCCACCGGGGGAGGCAGCCCGGCGGCCGCCCGCAAGATCCGTGAGGAGCTGGAGCGCTTCTTCAGCGAGGACTGGGTGCAGATGCTGGACCTGGCCACCGAGGTGCGGCAGGAGCTCCGCTCCCGGGGCATCTTCGTGGACCCGGAGGTGTGGAACCGCGCCCTGGACGATGAGCTGCGGGCGCTGCTCCGCCAGGGCAAGTACCAGGAGGCCAGAGAGCGCCTGCTCCGCTCCCTGCTGGGGGCGACCAAGGACAGCGAGGGCTGACCATGAGGCCACGGCCTGCGGTCATCGCCGCCGCGGGGGTCAACCACCGCACGGCCCCCGTGGAGGAGCGAGAGCTACTGGCCTTCGGCCCCCAGGAGCTTCCCGCCGCCCTCTCTCGCCTCCGTCAGGAGTTGGGGGTAGCCGTCCTCCTCTCCACCTGTAACCGCACCGAGCTCTACACCACCCTCCCCGTCGAGAACGACCCCGACCGCCTCCCCTCCCTCCTCATGGAGCTCAAGGGCGTCCACCTGGACCGCTCCCGCTTCTACGTCCTCCGACATGAGGAGGCGGTCCGCCACCTCTACCGGGTGGCGGCGGGCCTGGACTCCATGGTGGTGGGAGAGGCCCAGATCCAGGGACAGGTGAGGGAGGCCTTCTCGGCGGCTACGGAGGCCAACTGCGTCAACGGCATCCTCTCGCGGCTCTTCCATACCGCCCTGACGGTGGGGAAGCGGGCCCGCAGCGAGACGGGCATCGGCCGCTGGGCCCGCTCCGTGGGCAGCGCCGCCGTCTCCCTGGCCTGGCAGGCCCTGGGGGGGCTCGGCGGTCGCACCATACTGGTTATCAGCGCCGGCTCCATGGGCAAGCTGACGGCCCGCGCCCTCAGGCAGGCTGGCGCCTCCCGTGTCCTGGTGGCCAACCGCACCTACGAGCGGGCGGTGGCGGTGGCCTCCTCCCTCGGGGGGGAGGCCATCCCCTTCGCCCGCTTATCTGAAGGGCTCCTAGAGAGCGATATCGTCATCAGCGCTACGGGGGCGGAGGGGTTCGTCCTGGGGCCGGAGGAGGTGGCGCTGGCCATGACCGGCCGCGCCGGCCGCCCCCTCCTCATCATCGACCTGGCGGTGCCCAGGGACATCCACCCGGCAGTGAGAGAGATACCCGGCGTCCACCTCTACGACATCGACGACCTGCGCACCGTCTGCCTCAACGGCGAGGGCCGCCGTCAGGAGTTGCAGCGGGCGGAGGCCATCGTGGAAGAGGAGCTGGGGCGCTTCCGGGAGTGGTGGCGCTCCCTGGACGTGGCGCCCCTCATCGCCGCCATCCATCAGAGGGCGGAGGAGATCCGCCGCTGCGAGCTGGAGAAGACCCTACGGCGCCTCCCCGGCCTGACGCCGGAGGAGCGGCGCCGCCTGGACGCCCTCACTGCCGCCATCGTCAACAAGATACTGCACCAGCCCATAAGCCGCCTCAAGGACGGGGCTGATATCGCCCTCTATCGGGAGACCCTGGCTGACCTCTTCGGCCTGGAAGACGGCAGGCCCGGGAAGTGAGGCCGTGTCCCGTCGCACCTTCCGCATCGGCACCAGAGGCTCGCGGCTCGCCCTCCTCCAGACGGAGATAGCCCTGGCCGCCCTGCGGGCGGCCTGCCCAGACCTGGCCTATGAGGTGAAGACCGTCCGCACTCAGGGAGACCTGGACGCCCGCACCTCCCTGGCCGCCATGGGGGGACGGGGCGTCTTCGTGGCGGAGCTGGAAAGAGCCCTCCTGCAGGGGGAGATAGACATGGCGGTGCACAGCCTGAAAGACCTCCCTACCCGCCTGCCGGAAGGGCTCACCGTGGCCGCCGTCCCCCAGCGGGCCGATCCCAGGGACGCCCTAGTCTCCCGAGGGGGCGAAGGGCTGGGTGCGCTCCCCCCTGGCGCTGTGGTGGGCACCGGCAGCCCCCGCCGGGCGGCCCAGCTCCAGAACCTGCGGCCCGATATCGTCATCGCTGACATCAGGGGGAACGTGGACACCCGCATCCGCAAGGTGCGGGAAGGCCAGTACGCTGCCGCCGTCCTGGCTGCCGCTGGCCTGGAGAGGTTGGGCCTGCTGGGCGAGGCCGTCGAGCTCTTCGATCCCGACGTCTTCCTGCCGGCGGCCGGCCAGGGGGCCATCGCCATAGAGGTCAGGGCCGATGATGTGGAGGCCCTCGCCCTGGCCCGGGCGGCCGACGACCCTCGCGCGCACGCCTGTGTCCGAGCCGAGCGGGCCTTTGAGCGCCGCCTGGGCGGCGGCTGCCACGCCGCCGTGGCCGCCCTCGCCACTTGGGAGGGCGACCGGATGCGGTTGCGGGGCCTCGTGGCCGACCCCGCCTCCACCATCCTGCTGCGGGCCGAGGCCTGCGGCCTTCCGGAGGAGGCGGAGTCCCTGGGCGAAAGGCTGGCGGAGCGTCTCCTAGCCCAGGGGGCGGAAGCCCTCATGTCGCGCCGGCCATGAAAGCGCGGGAAGAGCGGGGCAAGGTCTGGCTGGTGGGGGCCGGGCCCGGCGACCCCGGCCTCATCACCGTCGCCGGCCTGGAGGCCCTCCGCCAGGCCGACGTGGTGGTCTACGACCGCCTCATCCCCCAACAGCTCCTGGACGAGTCCCCCGATGGGGCGGAGGCGGTCTTCGTAGGCAAGGAGGGCGGCGGTGAGTCCTGGTCTCAGGAGGAGATAAACCAGCTCCTCATCTCCCGGGCGCGCCAGGGGAAGCGAGTGGTGCGCCTCAAGGGCGGTGACCCCTTTCTCTTCGGCCGTGGTGGGGAGGAAGCCCTGGCCCTGGCTGAGGCCGGCATCCCCTACGAGATAGTCCCCGGGGTGACCTCCGCCCTCGCCGTCCCCGCCTACGCCGGCATCCCGGTGACCCACCGCGGCCTCTCCTCGTCCCTCGCCATCGTCACCGGGCATGAGGACCCCGCCAAGGGCGACTCATCCCTCCGCTGGGAGCACCTGGCCATCGCCACCGATACCCTGGTAGTCCTGATGGGGACGCGCACGCTTCCCCAGACCGTAGAGGCCCTTCTCCAGCACGGGCGCTCGCCGGACACGCCCGTGGCGGTCGTGCGCTGGGGGACGACGCCACGGCAGCGCACAGTGGTGGGCACCCTGGCCGATATCGTGCAGCGGGTGGAGGAGGCCGGCCTGACGCCCCCGGCCCTGGCCGTCGTCGGGCCGGTCGTCGCCCTGAGGGAGGCCCTCTCCTGGTACGAGACGAGGCCCCTCTTCGGCCGGCGCGTCCTGGTGACGCGGGCCCGCCACCAGGCGGGCGAGCTGGCGCGGCTCCTGGCCCAGGCGGGGGCCTGGCCCCTGGAGCTGCCGGTCATCCAGATAGAGCGGCTGGAGCAGCCGCCCGGCCTGGAGGAGGCGCTGGCCGCCTTGAGGCAGGGCGCCTACCGCTGGACCGTGTTCACCAGCGCCAACGCCGTGGAGGAGTTCTTCCGCCACCTGGAGCGCCGACGCCTGGACGCCCGCGCCCTGGCCGGGACCCGGATTGCCGCCATAGGCCCCGGGACGGCGCGGGCGCTGGGACAGCGCGGCCTCACCCCTGACCTCCTGCCCGACGAGTACATAGCGGAGGGTGTGCTGGCAGCCCTCCTGCCCCACATCTCCCTCGGCGACCGTGTCCTCCTGCCGCGGGCGGAGGGCGCCCGGACGGAGCTGGTCCAGGGACTGGCCGCCCGGGGCGCCCGGGTGGACGTGGTGGTCCTCTATCGCTCCGTCCTGCCCGCCAGGATGCCCCAGGAGCCGCTGCAGATGCTGCGCCGGGGGGAGATAGATGTCGTGGTGCTCACCAGCTCCTCCACCGTCCGCAACCTGGTGCGCCTCCTGGGGGAGGAGGTGGGCTGTCTGGGCCGGGCGGTCCTGGCCTGCATAGGCCCCGTCACCGCCCAGACGGTGGAAGAGCTGCTGGGACGCCGCCCGGAGGTGGTGGCGCAGGAGTATACTATGGCCGGACTGGTGGAGGCCCTCTGCCGGTTCTACGAGCAAGGAGGCCGGGACTAGTGCCATGGCGGTTGCGGGCCGACGCCTCTACTTTGCCTACGGCTCCAACATGGACGTGGAGCAGATGGGGCGTCGCTGTCCTGACGCTCGACTGGTGGGAACGGCCCGTCTGCCTGGTTACCGCTTCCGTGTGAACGGCTACGGGGTCGCCACCATCGTGCCCGAGAGAGGAGCGATGGTCCACGGCGTCCTGTGGGAGCTCACCGAGGAGGACGAGCGCCAGCTGGACGAATACGAAGGCGTGCCTGACTATTACCTCAAGGACGTGCTTAGGGTCATGGACGGGAGCGGCCAGCCCCTGGAGGCGATGGTCTACATCGCCCGGGACAGCGGGCCGGGCGCTCCACGGCGAGGCTACATGGAGAGGATCGTGCGGGCGGCCCGTCACCACGGGCTGCCGGTGGAGTATGTGGAGGAGCTCGCGTCGTGGCTGGACCGTTCGTAGCGGGGCCGGACAGAGCAGAAGGAGGTGGCTAGGATGACCACGCTCACCGCCATCGAGGCCTTCAGGCGCTTTCGTCGACTGCGGCGCACGGAGGCGCTGCGCTCCCTGGTCCGGGAAACGGAGCTATCGCCGGCCCACTTCGTCTATCCCGTCTTCGTGGCCCATGGACGGGGGCTGCGAGAGGAGATACCCTCCATGCCCGGCCAGTTCCGCCTCTCGCCGGACCAGCTGGCGGCGGAGGCCAGGGAGTTGCGTTCCCTGGGAGTGCCGGCCGTCCTCCTCTTCGGCCTGCCGGCGGCCAAGGACGACGTGGGCTCCGAGGCTTACGCCGCCGACGGCATCGTCCAGCAGTCCATCCGGGCCCTGAAGGAGGCCGACCCCGACCTCCTCGTCATCACCGACGTCTGCCTGTGCGAGTATACCTCGCACGGCCACTGTAGCGTGATAAGCGAGGGCCAGGTGGACAACGACCGCACGCTCCCCCTCCTGTCCCGCATGGCCCTCTCTCACGTGGAGGCGGGGGCCGATATGGTCGCCCCCTCCGACATGATGGACGGGCGCGTCGGCGCCATACGGCGGGCCCTGGACGAGGCCGGCTTCGCTCATATCCCTATCATGGCCTACTCCGCCAAGATGGCCTCCGCCTTCTACGGGCCCTTCCGCGAGGCGGCCGACTCCGCCCCCCAGTTCGGCGATCGCCGCGGCTACCAGATGGACCCCGCCAACGCCCGCGAGGCGCTGCGGGAGATCGAGGCCGATATCGAGGAGGGGGCGGACATCGTCATGGTCAAGCCGGCCCTCCCCAACCTGGACATCATCGCCCGCGCTCGCGAGCGCTTCCCCCTCCCTCTGGCCGCGTACAACGTCAGCGGCGAGTATGCCATGGTGAAGGCGGCCTCCCGTCTGGGCTGGCTGGACGAGCGCCGCATCACCCTGGAGGTCCTGACAGCCATCCGCCGCGCCGGGGCAGACATCATCATCACCTACCACGCCAAGGAGGTGGCCCGCTGGCTGGCGGGCTGATCGCCGAGGGGATGCCAGGCCCCGCCTCCCGGAGGCGCCGCGTCGATTTCAGCGGCGTCAGGGCCATCGCCTTCGACGCCTACGGGACGGTCATAGACTTCCACGAGGGGGACTTCGTCACCCTCTTCGCCGAGTTGCTGGCCCATCAGGGGCTGGAGGGCGACGCCGGCCAGCTCTGGCGCCACTTCCTGCGGGCTGCCTACCAGCTACGCAGCGAGAATCACCACCGGCCCGCCTACACCCGCTTCGTGGCCGCCTGGGCCCGCCAGTTCGAGATAGCCTTCCGGCGCTTGGGTCTGCCGGGCGATCCCCTGGCCGCCGCCCAGTACATAAAGCGCCGACTGGCCGACGCCCCCGCCGACCCGCAGGCCGCCCCGGTGCTGGACGCCCTCAGGGGCCGCTACCCGGTGGCCCTCCTCTCCAACGCCGATGACGACTTCCTCCTGGAGTGTCTGGAGAGGAACGGACTTCGCTTCGACCTGGTGGTGACCTCGGAGCGGGCGGGCGCCCTGAAGCCCGACCCCGCCATCTTCCAGCGCCTGCTGGAGGAGCTGAATCTGCCGGCGGAGTCCGTCCTCTACGTGGGAGACCAGCCCATACCGGACGTCCTGGGGGCCAGGCGGGCGGGCCTGCGGGTGGTCTGGCTGGACAGGGCCGGTCGCCGGCGCCCCCGGCAGGTGCCCCCGCCAGACCTGCGGCTGCGCTCCCTGTCAGAGCTGCTGCCCCATCTGGTGCCCGACCATGCCTGAGCGGCCTCGCTCTCATCAGCTCTATTTACAGGCCACCCGCTCCATGCCGGGTGGCGTCTCCAGCCCTGCCCGCTCCTTCCGGGCGGTAGCCCAGGAGCCCCTGGTGGCCAAGGCGGCCCAGGGCTCCCGCCTCTACGACGCCGACGGCAACGAGTACATAGACTATCTGGGCGCCTTCGGCCCCCTCATACTGGGCCACGCCCACCCTCAGGTGGTGGCCGCCGTGCAGGAGGCGGCGGGGCGCGGTGCCGCCTACGGCCTCACCAACGAGCTGGAGGTGGAGCTGGCCGGCCTGGTATGCGAGGCCGTCCCCTCAGTGGAGATGGTGCGCTTCGTCTCCTCAGGCACCGAGGCCACCATGTCTGCCCTGCGGTTGGCCCGCGCCTACACCGGTCGCAACAAGGTTGTCAAGTTCGAGGGGTGCTACCACGGCCACGCCGACGGCCTGCTGGCCCGGGCCGGCTCCGGCGTCGCCACCCTGGGGCTGCCCGACAGCCCTGGCGTGCCCGAGAGCTTCGCTGCCGAGACCATCGTCCTCCCCTACAATGACCTGGAGTCCGTCCGCGAGCTCTTCGCCGTCCGGGGGCAGGAGGTGGCCGCCGTCATCCTGGAGCCGGTGGCCGCCAACATGGGCGTGGTGCTCCCGGAGCCGGGCTTCCTGGAGGGGCTGCGGGAGCTGACTGCCCGCCACGGCGCCCTCCTCATCTTCGACGAGGTGGTCACGGGCTTCCGCCTGGGCTACGGCGGCGCCCAGGCCCTCTACGGCGTGACGCCAGACCTCACCTGTCTGGGGAAGATCATCGGCGGCGGACTGCCGGTGGGGGCCTACGGCGGCCGACGGGAGATCATGGAGATGGTAGCGCCGCTGGGGCCGGTCTACCAGGCGGGGACGCTGGCTGGCAACCCCCTGGCTATGGCCGCCGGCATCGCCACCCTGCGCCAGCTCCAGTCCCCCGGCGTCTACGAGCGCCTCGAGGAGCTCTCGTCGGCCCTGGCGGAGGGTCTGCGACGGGCCGCCCGGGCGGCGGAGGTCCCGGTGACCATCAACCGGGCCGCCTCCATGCTGACCGTCTTCTTTGCCCCTGGCCCGGTGAGGGACTACGCCACCGCCCGCGCCGCCGATACGGCCCGCTTCGCTCGCTTCTTCGCCGCCATGCTGGAGCAGGGAGTGTTGCTGCCGCCGTCCCAGTTCGAGGCCTGGTTCGTCTCCCTGGCCCACACGGAGGAGGACGTGGAGCGCACCCTGGCGGCCGCCGCCAGCGCCTTCCGCCGCTGCTGACGCCCCCTCCCGGTCCCCCGGCGCGATAATTGTCGACACGTCTGGCCGGGTGTATACTGTTCGCGACTCAATTTGAGCACCTGATTACATAGGTGACCACTATGAGAGTATCCTGTCTTCAGGAGAACCTGGCGCGGGGACTGGCCACCGTCCAGCGGGCGGTGGCCAGCCGCAGCACGCTGCCCCAGACCACCCACGTCCTGGTGAGCACCGACGCCGGCCGTCTCCGCCTAGCGGCCACCAACCTGGAGATAGCCATCACCAGTTGGGTGGGCGCCCAGGTGGACGAGGAGGGGGCCATCACGGTGCCCGCCCGCGTCTTCACCGAGTTCGTGAACTCCCTGCCCAACGAGCCCATACAGCTCAGCGTCTCCCCCAGGGCGCGGCAGCTCCACCTGGTCTGCGGCCGCTACGAGGCCACCATGGCGGGGATGGATCCCGCCGATTTCCCCCCCATTCCGGCCATAGAGGACGGGCCGGCCACCAGAATCGACCCCCAGGCCCTGCGTCTGGCCATCGCTCAGGTGGAGTTCGCCGCCGCCACCGATGACACCCGTCCCGTCCTGACGGGCGTGCACACGCTGCTGGAAGACCAGCAGGTGACGCTGGCCGCCGCCGATGGCTTCCGCCTGGCCGTGCACCGTCTGCCCCTGGAGGAGCCGGTGCCGGAGCGGCTGGAGGTCATCGTGCCGGCACGGGCGTTGCGGGAGCTGCAACGACTCCTGGGCGACGAGGAAGACCCTCTCCTCTTCGCTGTGAACGCCGCCCGCAGCCAGGCAGTCTTCCGTCTACGCAACGTGGAGATGGTGTCCCAGCTCATCCAGGGCACCTTCCCCAACTATAGTCAGCTCATCCCTCAGGAGTACAAGACGCGGACCGTAATAAACCTGAAGGAGCTACTGCAGGAGACGCGCCGGGCGGCCATCTTCGCCCGCGACGGTTCCAACATCGTCCGGCTACAGGTGGAAGTCACCGAGGGCGGGCCGGGCCGGCTCATCGTCTCGGCGCGGGCGGAGGAGCTGGGAGAGCACCGGGGCGAGCTGGACGCCCTGGTAGAGGGGGAGCCCATCAAGATCGCCTTCAATGCCCGTTATCTGCAGGACGTGCTGCAGGTGCTGGAGAGCGTGGACGTGAGCCTGGAGACCACCAGCCCTACCAGCCCGGGCGTCATCCGCCCCGTGGGGCTGGACAACTACGTCCACGTCGTCATGCCCATGTTCGTCCAGTGGTAGCCGGCGGGCCGGGCCATCGCGGTGGCCTCTACTCTCGTGCCTCGCCGGGCGCCATGGTGGTGCCGCAGACGCAGACGAAGGAGTCCAGGGGCAGCCGCTCCTGGGGCACCACTATGACCTGGATCTGAGTGCCGCAGCGGGGGCACTTCCAGATGCCGGCCAGGGAGGCCGGCTCTGCCTCCGGCACCTCCCCCGCCTCCGCCCTCTCCATCGTCTCATCGTCCACCGGTCATCGCCTCCCCCGGTACGAGCCCCAGGATAACCCCCCCGTCGTTGCGATGGCGGGCGTACGCCTGCCCGCATGGGCTCGCGGAGTCATAAAAAGGCGCGCCAGGACGACCGCCCTTCCGTCTCGCTCTCCCATGTTTAGGAAATCGCGAGCCCGGGAGAGAAGCTGGTAGGACACTCGTAACCGCTTCAAGCGGGCGACGACGGTGGAGGACGTGCTGGGGATTGGTGAGGGCGTACAGCTCTCGCATGTTGGACATCGTCCGCATCACCCCTCTTCGCCCTGTCCGCCGGCTATCCCTCGGGCCGCCGGGAGTAGGCTTGATGGGGCTCGGGCGGGGGGGCCGCTGGCCGTCCCCTCGCGCCCCCGCGAGGGCTGGGGGGAGCGGCCGCTGGTGCTGATCCCCACCAGGACGTCCCCGCGCCGCCCCAGCGCCTCCACTTCCCGGGCGAAAACGGAGTCGTAGGCGACGTCGTTGGACCAGGCAGTGAGGACGGCGCTGTCGGCCTTGGGGGCGATGGCGGGGAGAGCGGGACGGCCCTCGTCCTTGAACCGTCCCACGAATTCGGCGACGAAGTGCTGGGCGTCGGCGGCGCTGCCACCGTTGCCGCACACCAGCAGCTTGCCGCCGCGCCGGAAGCAGGAGACGATGAGGTAGGCCGCCCTCACGATCTCCGCCCGCAGGCCCGCCGGGACTGCTCCAGCGTCTGTACTGCCTCGGCGAAGCCCTTCTCCACCATGGCCAGTTCATCGGCGGCCAGGCGCGACCAGGCGTCGCCGGCGCTCATCGCCTCCTGATGGAGGGAGGCCACGGCGTCCGTCACCTTTCCCAGGGGAACAGGTCATTGGCGCGGCGGATGGCCTGGCGGGCGAAGAGGACATCAGCTTCTGGTTGCAGAAGAGCTGGGCCAGCCGCTCCACCAGGGCATCGGGGTCGTTGGGGGGTACGAGGTAGCCGGTCTCGCCGTCACGGACGGTGAATCTGATCCCTCCCACGTTGGAGCCCACCACCGGGGTGCCACAGGCCATGGCCTCCACCGGCGTTATGCCGAAGGGCTCGTACCAGGGCGTGGTGACGACGACATCGGCGGCGCTGTAGTAGTACTTCAGGGCCTCCCTCCCCCGGTGGCCCACCATCTCCACCCGGTCCGCCACCCCCTCCTCTGCCGCCACCAGGGACAGCCGCCTCGCCTCGCTGGTGACGCGCTCGTCGGGGTCGGCGGTGTCGCCGCCCACTATGAGCATGCGCGCCGGGATGCCATAGCGGTGGACGAGACGGGCGAGGCCGCAGATGCCGTTATCCATCCCCTTGCGGGGCACCATCCGGCCGAGCTGCAGGACGATGCCCTCCTCCGGGGGAGCCCCCGCACTGCGCGGGCGGGCTGCTTGCTCGGGGGGGCCAGCTCCGAGGGGTCGAAGCCGCAGGGGACGATGCTTATGCGGGCGGGGTCGGCGTCGTAGAGGCGAATCAGGTCTTCCTCCTCTTGAGGGCAGGTGGCGATGATGTGGTCGGCCTCCGCCACCACGCGGTCCTCGATGGCGAAACGCTCGTCCGGGAAGCGGTCCGCCTTCTGCTGGTGCGCCCGCCGCACCTGGCCCAGGGCGTGAAAGGTGACGACGAAGGGCACTCCCAGCGCCCTCTTTACCTCGAGGGCGATGAGACCGGGCATCCAGAAGTTAGCATGGACTATATCTTAGGGGCGGCGCTGGCGGCGGAAGAAAAGGACCGTCCAGGCGGCGCGCCTCGGCCGGGTCGTCCAGGAGATGGCGCATCGCCTGCGCCAGGCGCTCCACCCGCGTGTCCGCGAAGCCGGAGACCCCGTTCTGGAGCACCGTCGCCATCTCTGACGTGGCCACGGCCACCACCGGCATCCCCAGCATCATCGCCTCGCAGACGGCCAGCGGCAGGCTGGGTAACGGACGGGGCTGAAGAAGAAGCGGTAGCGGGCAGCCAGGGCGGGCAGCCTCCGCTGTGGCACCTCGCCCAGGCCGCCCAGCTCCTCCGAACCCATCCCCACCAGCTCCAGGGGGACGGTCGCTCTTACCTGCTGGTAGATGTCCAGGCCCGGCCGGCGCCCGCGGCTGGCCAGGTGATTGACGACGACGAGGCCCTGCACAGCTCGCCGGTGTAGCGCACCCCGACGGGCTCCGGCACCCCCGTGCGCGATGACCACGGTGGGGGTGCGGCCGCTGTCCAACATGGGAGCGTTGAAGGGGGTGACGTGCACAGCAGCACCTGCGGGTCGTCCACCACGTGGCGGGTGTCAGTGGGATGCTCGCGTGGCGGGTCGTGCTCCAGGTATATGGCAGGCAGGCGGCGCGGGCCCGGGCCCAGGACTTCGAAGCGGTAGCGCAAGACGCCTAGCGTTCCTTCGGTCCCCGGTTGGCCCCTCTCCAGAAGGCCGAGGGCGGCTTCCACCACCTCCCAGACGGGGACATCCAGACAGGGCTTGCTGGTGGGACAGTCCAGCAGGTAGCAGGGGGCACACCGGGTCCGGCGCCCCAGCAGGACAACGGGAGAGTTCCAGGGCCGCCATTGTTCAGGGAGGTCGGTGCCGGAGAAGAGGACCACCAGGGGACGACGGAAGGCGTCGGCGATGTGCATGGCGCTGGAGTGGCTGGTGACGACCAGAGCGGCCCGCTGCAGTGCGGCCGCGTATTCGACGCCGCTGGTCTGTCCTGTCAGGTCGTGCACGCCAGGGGATGCCGCCTCCCTCGCCAGCAGCCGACCCTTCTCCTGCTCGCGCTGGCTGCCCAGGACCACCACCGGCACCTCCTCCCCCAGGCCGCGGCCGCCGCCCGTCACCAGCGCTACCCTGCCCCGGAGCGGCCTGGGCATGCCCGGTGCGTGTCGCGCCCGCTGCTCCATCCCTGCACCCCCTGAGCGCCCCGTCCTTGCGGCCCCCGGGGCGACTCTGCGAGGGTAACATCCGGACGGTTACAGGGTGGCCGCGAAGGTCGGGTGGGCGTGCACGTGGTCGGCGCGGGATAGTCGTAACATCCGGACGGTTACAGGGTGGCCGCGAAGGAGAGCCGGGACATAACCAGACCATAAAAACGGGGACGGTGCCTCGCCTCTCGACGCCGGATGTTACGCTATCGCAACACTCGTGTCGGCCCGGTAGAGGCGTCCCAGGGAGACGATGACTTAAGCTCTGGACGGGGGCTAGACTCTCCTCTCCGAGAAGCTGGAACGGAGGTGCCGCCATGCCGAAAGGGATCGACCGGGAAGAGGTGCAGAGGCTGCTCCGCGACGGGGCGCAACTGGTGGAGGTGCTGGGCGAGGACGAGTACGAGGCCGAACACCTCCCGGGCGCCATCAACATACCGCTGCGGCGGCTGGACCAGGAGGCGGCTGCCCGCCTGGACAGGGAGCGGCCGGTCGTCGTCTACTGCTATGACTACCAGTGAGACCTGAGCCCGCGGGCCGCGTGGTGGCTCGAGGTTCTGGGCTTTCGTCAGGTCTATGATTACGTCGCCGGCAAGGCGGACTGGGCGGCCAACGGGCTCCCCCTGGAAGGCGCCCTGGCCGGGGAGCCGCGCGCTGGCCATCTGGCGCGCCGGGCCGCCACCTGTCTGGTCACCGAGACGGTGGGGCAGGTGCGGGAGCGGCTGCGGGCGGCCGGCGTGGACGACTGCGTCGTCGTCAACCAGGAGGGGATTGTCCTGGGCCGGCTCCGCGGCACAGCCTGGCAGGCAGACGCCGGGGCCCCCGTATGGCAAGTGATGAGGATAGGCCCCAGCACCGTCCGCCCCAACGTGCACCTGGAGGAGCTGGTGGAGTGGATGCGCCACGTAGCCCTCCAGAGCGTGCTGGTCACTACATCGGAGGGGAGGCTGCTGGGCGTGGTGCATCGCCAGGAGGCGGAGGAACGGCTCGCCCACCGTCAGGGGTAGGGGCGCCGCGGCCAGGCCCGTCAGGGCGGGTAGCTCACGTCCACTTCCAGCTCGTAGTCGCCGGGGGGCGCCCTGATCTCGGCGGAGACCAAGACGCTGTCGCCGCCGCCCAGCTCCACCATCTGCTCCTCTTCGAACATCAGGCCGCTCGCCCTGTCCCGCAGGGCCAGCACCACCCGCACCGGGCCCTCGCCCCAACTGTCGTTGTGGATCACCGCTTCCGCCACATAGGGCTCCCCAGGGGAGAACGGCCCGACGATGCGCGTCTCCCTCACCTCCGGGCTGGGCCCCGTGCAGTGGCGCACCCAGAAGACCGGGGCGACGATGAGCAACGCCAGAGCGAGGAAGAGCCGGTACACCGCCTCAGCTCCCGGGCACCCAGGGCGGCGACCAGATGAGAAGGGCGAGGACCGCCACGACGACGATGACCACTCCCAGGATGAACCCCATGGAGGCCAGAGGGTCTGCCCGTTGCTCCGAACGGGTCAGGCTGGCCAGCCCCAGGGGCTCGGGGATGATGGGGAGCTTGTGTTCGGCCCGGTACTCCCAGTCCGGCAGGAACCCCTCGTCCCTCAGGGCCGGGCACAGCCGGGAGAGTCGCTCCGTGAGCGCCCACACCTCCTCCGCCGTCACCTGCACGGTGGGCCAGAGGGGACCGCTGGCCAGCCGGCGGCCCAGGTTGCGGGCGAACTCCACCATTCCCAGGTACTGCTCGCACCTTTCGTCGCTCAGGGTCTTCCATTCAACGATATCCACCTCCCTGTCCACGCCCCGGGCGGCCAGCATCTGGCTCAGTTGCTGGGCACAGAAGGCGAGGACGGCGTTGGAGCCGGCCATGCAGTGGCGGCGGAAGGTGATACGGGCGCCGTCCACCACCACCTCGCCGATGTCGCCAGTCTCGTCCGCCACCGGCACGCGGAAGGGAGCGTCCGGCAGCCCCTCCAGCTCCAGCACTAAGTTGAGGGCGCCTACCAGCTCTGTAGTGCCCCCCTTGGGCAGCGCCTCCCGCTTGAGCCGCTCCGCCTCCGCAGGGCCGCTGGCCAGACGGCGCAGGGCGAAGTAGGCCACCCTGAGCGCTCCCCAGGCCCCGGGCAGGCTCAGGAAGGCGATGTAGGTGAAGAAGATCAGGAAAAAGGCCAGGACGAGGGTCTCCACGTTGGACCGCTGGGACAGCGTCACCAGGAGGCGCGCCTGCCAGATGATGAGCGCCAGCCCGGTCAGGGCGGCCAACATGAGCCACACATAGATAGCGGCGAGGCCGTGGACGCGGCGCGCATAGGCGCGCGGCGTGGCGAGCCCGGGCTCGCGTACCATGACACGGCCTACATCAGCCATGTCGGACGCTCCTGCCCCGGCGGGCGCCTTGCGGGAGTGGGACTTCGCTCCTCATCTGAGGGTGGGTAGGCCCTCATCCTAGGGCCGGCCGGGTTGCCATTGCATAACAGGCAGCCTCTCCTGCCTAAAACCGGCGTATCGGAAGGGCGCCCCTGCTCCGGCTGTGTTACGCAACTGCAAGCGGCCGCGCCCTGCCTGTTATGCCTTCCCGAAGGGCCATGCCCTATCCTGGCTCTGGACTACACAGCAGGGAGGGGAGGTGACAGAATGGCGACCGTCGAAAAGTCCATTGAGGTGGACATGCCGGTCAGCACCGTCTACAACCAGTGGACCCAGTTCGAGGAGTTCCCTCGTTTCATGGAGGGCGTCCAGCAGGTCACCCAGCTAGACGACACTCGCCTCCACTGGGTCGCTGAGGTGGGTGGTAGGCCCAAGGAGTGGATCGCCAAGATAGTGGAGCAGGTGCCTGACCAGGTGATAGCCTGGCGCAGCGAGGAGGGAGCGGCCAACGGTGGCGTCGTCCGCTTCCAGCCTCTGGGGCCCGACCGCACGCGGGTGAACGTCCTGCTGGAATACGAGCCAGAGGGGATGATGGAGAAGGTGGGGGACATGATGGGCGTCATGTCCCGCCGGCTGGAGGGAGACCTCCGACGCTTCAAGGAATTCATCGAGTCCCGCGGCGGGGAGACGGGCGGCTGGCGAGGTTCCATCCACGGCGAAGAGCCCTCTCCCTAGAGGGACTGACGCTGCTGACACGGCCCCCGGAACTCCTCCGGGGGCCGTTGCTCCTTCATCGGCGGCGGCCACGGTGCCCCCCGTAGGGCATCGTCCGGTCCAGGCCCCTTGGCCTTGCCGGCAGTCTGTGTAAAATGGTCTTACTGCCCCGGAATCCATCCGGAGAGAGGAGGCCAGGAGCATGGACTGGCGCGCCATGATCGCCGACAAGCTGATGAGCCCTCAGGAGGCCGTCTCGGTGATAAAGCCGGGCGACAAGGTATGGGTGGCTCCCTACACCACCACGCCCCCTACCCTGTGCAACGCCCTCTACGAGCGGCGCCATGAACTCAAGAAGATACGCATAGACCACATAGCCCCCATATTCGCCTGGATACGCCCCGAAGACGACGACTGGTGCGACCTCTACGACATCTACGCCACCCCTCTGGACAGGGATGCCGTCAACTCCGGCCGGGCCCATTACATCCCCTTCGCCGCCTGGCGCCAGGGACTCCTGCCAGACGGCATAGAGGAGCAGCCCGACTACTACCTGGTGCCCGTCTCCCCACCCGACCGTCACGGCTACTGCAGCCTCGGGCCGGGCGTCTTCTGGTCCAAGCAGCTCATCCAGCGGGCCAGGACGGTCATCGCCGAGGTGCATGAGGAGTTCATCCGCACGGGGGGCGACAACTTCGTCCACATCTCCCAGATAGACCGCTTCTGCGAGGCCTCCGGCCCTCTGCCGCCCCCTCCCCTGCCGCCCCGCAGCGAGGAGGAGGTGGCCGTCACCGAGGTCATCTGCAGCCTCGTCGCCTCAGAGATCATCAAGGACAGGGACACCATCCAGATAGGTGTGGGCACCGTCTCCTCTCCCCTCGCCCTCTATCTGGGTGAGAAGCATGACCTGGGGATACAGACGGAGATCATCACGGGCGGGGTGCCGACGCTGGTGGAGCGGGGAGTGGTGACGGGGCGCTACAAGACGGTGCACCCTGGGAAGGTGGTGGGGAGCGCCTGCGTCT
>Ga0101941_1000894_pt1 | contig 32757 bp, 28 predicted proteins | sample DewCreD2012metaG_3_FD_75242 | JGI IMG/M metagenome (GOLD analysis project Ga0101941, IMG submission 75242) | Hot spring sediment bacterial and archeal communities from British Columbia, Canada, to study Microbial Dark Matter (Phase II) - Dewar... ...
CTAATAGTGGACAGTTCATCTCTTAGACATCTCATACCCTTCATCAATCAGTAACCTTGGCCCTATTGAGGCAGCAACTGCCAATTCATCACAGCGTTCATTTTCCGGATGGCCGGCATGTCCCTTAACCCAATGAAAAGTAACTTTATGCTTTTTATAAACCACCAAGAAACGCTTCCACAAATCTACATTTTTTACATCTTTCCAACCTTTGCGTACCCAACCATGTATCCACCCTTTGGCCACAGAATCAACTACATATTTGGAGTCAGAAACAACAGTTACTTCAAAATTTTCACCTTTCAATGCTTCCAAACCTGTAATTACTGCCAGTAGCTCCATCCGATTGTTGGTAGTTAGCCGGAATCCTTCGGACATTTCTTTGCGGTGCTGTTTGAATATAAGCACCACTCCATAACCTCCCGGGCCCGGGTTGCCTTTGGCAGCTCCGTCTGTATATAAATATATCACGCGTAGTTTTGTAGTAAATCTATCAATGGATTAAAATCACGATCCTGCAAAGCAGGAAAGTTAGCAATTCTGAATGTAGTTTTTGCCCAGGCTCCATACCCATTTCCCAACAACAAACCTTGTTCTTTAGCTAGTCTTTTTATTGCTTCAATGTGGACCGATTCTCCTTCTAAAGCCAGTACCGTGTCAGATCGTAAGTTTTTGTCTTTAATCAAAAACTCAACATGTTTTAGATTGTGGAGTTTTGTTTCCAACTCTTTCCGTCGGGATTTAATATTCTCCGAAGTGATTTTTATATCAGGAATCATTTCAGCCACTTTCCCCAACAAATAGATACCCAATACATTTGGTGTATAAGTGGTTTGGTACTTTTGCATCATATCATCCAAAAACACCAGCGAATTATAGTGTTTCTGATTATTGATTACTCTGGCCTTTTCAATAGCCTTTGGCGAACAAATAAGCAAACCCAGTCCGGCCGGCAATCCAAAACACTTTTGTACCGAAGCAAACCATATATCGGCCTTTTCAAAATCTATATACACACCCGCCATAGATGATGTAGCATCAACTGCAATAAGCTTATCAGGATATTTTTCTCTGAATGCGTTCAAAACCACATCAGCCAGTTGTGTACCGTTTGAGGTTTCGTTGTGTGTAAGACAAATAAGATCTTCGGAAATTATGGTATTTTCAACATTCAACTGTTCTTCAGCCAAAAAAGAAACAGACCTCACTGAAGAAGCTAGTTTGGATGTATATTCAAACCATTTCTGACCAAAAGCCCCATTAAAAATATGACAACTTCCACTATCAATCAGTGACTGAGCAATTATTTCCCAACTTTCGGTAGCCGATGAAACAAAATATACCTGATAACTATCGGGAATATGAAGTTTCTTTTTCAGAGTAAGCACTGTACCTTTGGCCATTGCCACAAAAGCTGGACTGCGGTGGTTGACAGAAAGGATACCATCATCCACAGCCTGAACCATAAAATTCTTTATTTCAGGGTAGATTTGAGATGGACCGGGGTAAAAGGAAATCATTTAGAATAAAATGTTTATAAACCGCATACAAACAATAATTTTAATTAATCGCCTGCCGGCGGGGCCTTACTTTTTCTCCATTAATGAGAAAAAGTAAGCAAAAAGAATCTAGGGCGTGAGATAAATTTGCTAAAAACCTGCATTCTGACCTAAAATCTCTAAACTCACCTGTGTTTATTATTTAGAGGTTCGAACAGTAGAGATTTTAACGGCCATCATTCCGGTTTTATTAACGCAATTTTTCTCAAGGCCCGTCCTGTCGCCAGAATCATTTATCAGACTTATAAACAAAATACTGAACAGCCAGCATATAGCTATCCAGACCAAGTCCGGTTATAATACCACAGCAGTTTTTGCTAATTATACTTTTATGTCTAAATTCTTCACGGCCATATACATTGGAAATATGCACTTCCATAACAGGAGTTTTTACTGCTGCTATTGCATCAGAAATAGCAATAGATGTATGTGTATATGCTCCGGCATTCATCACTATGCCGTCAAACGAAAAACCAACTTCGTGAATTTTATTGATCAACTCACCTTCCACATTGGACTGATAATAGGTAAAATCAACATCCGGAAACATCGTTTTTAGGTCTTCCAAATAGGTATCAAAACCCTGACTGCCATATACACCAGGTTCTCTTAGACCAAGAAGATTCAGATTTGGGCCATTTAATATCAATATTTGCATACTTTCCCTAGTAGGTTTTTTATATTTTTACACCCAGACTACAAAACATGAACTGGGATATTTACATCAGGCAATTTAAACACTACCTCAAACTTGAGCGTTCGCTTTCCGACAATTCTGTTGAAGCTTATTTGCGTGATGTTGTAAAGCTAAAACAGTTTTCAGAAATCTCCAATTTAGATCCCAACCCGGCTCAACTGCAAAGCAACAACCTGGAAGATTTTCTGAAGTTCATTTCCGATTTGGGCTTAAGCGAATATTCACAGGCCAGAATATTGTCGGGTATTAAAGCATTTTTCAGATTTTTACTGCTAGAAGATATTATAAAACATGATCCCTCAGATATTATTGGAGGTCCCAAACTTGGCAGAAAACTTCCGGATACCCTGAGTGTTTTGGAGATTGATCAGCTTTTAGAATCTATAGACCACTCCACTCCCGAAGGTACCCGTAACAGAGCCATGCTCGAAACTTTATATAGTTCTGGTCTTAGGGTTTCAGAATTGGTAGAACTAAAGTTTTCGCAGATATTTTTAGAACAGGGATTTCTGAAAATTTTGGGCAAAGGAAATAAAGAGCGTTTTGTACCAATTGGCAAATCTGCCATACATTATATCAATATTTATCTGGATGAAATACGTCCGGATGTGCCTGTAAAACCCGGTTATGAAGCCTATGTATTTCTCAACCGCCGAGGAAAGAACCTAACCCGTGTGATGATCTTTACTATTATAAAAGATCTTTGCCAAAAAGCCGGCATCAACAAAACCATTAGCCCGCATACCTTCCGCCACTCGTTTGCAACCCATCTTATTGAAGGCGGAGCCGACCTTAGAGCTATTCAGGAAATGCTTGGGCATGAGTCCATTACCACTACAGAAATATATACCCATCTGGACAGAGAGTATTTAAGTCAGGTAATTACCGAATTTCATCCGAGGAGTAGGAAGTAGGGAGTTGGGAGTTTGGAGAAGTTTAAAGCTTAAAGTTCAAAGATTAAAGAGATGGGAAATAGCTTTAAGCATAAAGCTTTGAGCTTATATTAAGAAGAAATTCTAAGAAATTTAAGCCTAAAAAATCGCAACAAAGCTCTATCTTTGCAAAAAAGCCTCTACCATTTTGTACAAATCTATATTCAGACCCTTTGTCTTTAAGATGGATGCTGAAAATGCCCATCATTTTACGTTCAATTTTATAAAAAAACTTTTCGCAATACCGGGCACTAAGCAACTAGCCAAAAGTATATATCAGGTAAATGACCCAAGACTGCAACGTACAGTTTTTGGCATTACCTTTCCCAACCCTGTTGGATTAGCAGCCGGATTTGACAAAGATGCCAAAATGGTTGACGAGTTTGCATCATTGGGTTTTGGGTTTGTAGAAATTGGCACAGTAACTCCAAAACCGCAAGCTGGCAATGACAAACCAAGACTTTTCAGACTTATACAAGACCAGGCAGTTATTAACCGCATGGGTTTTAACAATGAAGGAGTACAAGCTGCAGTAGAAAGGCTTAAAAAAGTTAAATCCGACATCATCATTGGTGGAAATATTGGTAAAAACAAAGTAACCGATAACGAAGATGCCCTTACCGATTATACAATCTGTTTTGAGGCATTACACCCTCATGTACACTACTTTGCGGTTAACGTAAGTTCTCCAAACACGCCTGGACTTAGGTCTTTGCAGGAAAAAGAACCATTGAAAAAAATCCTCAACAGCCTGCAAGAACTAAACAGGCAAAAGTCCAGCCCCAAACCAATATTGCTTAAAATTGCTCCTGATCTGACCGATAGCCAGTTGGACGATATTGTAGAAATAGTTCAGGATTCGGGCATAGCCGGAGTTATAGCCACTAATACTACGATTAGCAGAGATGGCTTAAAAACCGATAAAGAAACCATTGAAAGTATAGGAGCAGGAGGTTTGAGCGGTAAACCACTAACTAAGCGATCAACTCAGGTTATCAAATACCTAAGTCAACAGGCAAAAGGTACCTTCCCGATAATTGCCGTAGGTGGAATTTGCAGTCCAGAAGATGCTATCGAAAAACTGGAAGCCGGTGCTTCGCTGGTACAGGTTTATTCAGGATATATATATGAGGGACCAGCATTAGTTACAAAGATTAACAAGGCTATTCTAAAAAGATTTAACTAATTTTAAAGGAACTACCTCCTTTCGCTATGGCAGAAAATACCTACAAAGCCCCAACCAAAAAGGCTCCTGATAAAAAAGACAAATCCGATTCAAAACCCCAAAAGGTTAAACTGAATTTTAATTTTCTAAAAGATAAACGATTTCAGCTAGCCTCAGGACTATTCCTTACCCTTAGTTCTGTGGCCATGTTTATTGCGTTTACATCCTATTTATTTACCGGTGTAAACGATCAAAGTCTGATTGAAAGTCTGGGCGAAGTAAGCATACAGGAGTCCGGCAAAGAAGTGCAAAACTGGCTGGGAATAACAGGTGCATATATTTCGTACTACTTTATTTTTAAGTGGTTTGGTATCGCATCTTTTCTATTTGCACCAATACTATTTTTGCTTGGGGCCAGAGTATTGCTTAAAAGGCATTTGTTGCCATTTGCCAGTGTAGCTACGCTATCTACCTTTATGATCTTTTGGATAGGCCTGTGTCTGGGTTATGTTGTTTTTAAAATGGATAACGAAACCTATCTGGCATTCCTTTGTGGAGGTTTTGGCTATGAAATGGCTGTACTAAGTGATAGTCTGTTGGGATGGGGTACAGCTCTGTTAATAATCTTCAGTTTATTGGTATTTGCAATATTCTTTTTCAATATCACTTCTTTCTCATCCATTAATACTCCTGTGGAAGCAACTACACATCCGGAAGATGATGAAGAAAATGCTTCTGCAAATGCAGCAGCTTTAGAAATGGCAGCAGCCCAAAACCAGAACGAAGAGTTGTTGCCTGAAGAAGATGAAGACAGCAATCCCTTTACGGAAGATGATACAGAGCTTGAGCAATGGGTTATTTCCAATAATGAAACTGAAGAAAAAAAGACAACCAAACCTACCGGGCTTACTCTACAGATCGAAGAAGAACAGGAAATTCCCAAAAGCATAGAAAATGATCCTTTTGATGCTAATGAAGACCTGGATTTGATAGTGGACGAAGGCGATAACGAAGTAAAAATAGTTGATAAAAACTTCAACTTCGACCCTACACTTGATCTGGGCAGCTATCAATATCCTTCCGTAGAACTACTAACCGAATATGAAGCTTCCAAAGTACAGGTAAGCAAAGATGAGCTCGAAGCCAACAAAGACAAAATTGTTGAAACACTTTCACACTATAGCATAGGTATTTCTAGCATCAAAGCTACTATTGGGCCAACAGTTACCTTATATGAAATTGTACCGGATGCCGGAATTAGGATTTCCAAAATCAAAAACCTGGAAGATGATATTGCCCTAAGTTTGGCTGCATTGGGAATTCGTATTATAGCACCTATGCCCGGCAAAGGCACCATTGGTATAGAAGTGCCAAACAAAAACAAAGAAATGGTATCGATTCGCTCTGTACTTGCCACCGACAAGTTTATGAAGAGTACTATGGATCTGCCAATAGTATTTGGTAAAACCATTTCCAACGAACTATTTGTAATTGACCTGGCCAAAATGCCTCACCTGCTGATAGCCGGTGCTACCGGACAAGGTAAATCCGTTGGTCTGAATGTATTGCTTACCTCGCTAATCTACAAAAAGCATCCTAGTCAGCTCAAACTGGTACTAGTTGACCCTAAAAAAGTGGAACTTTCCCTATTTAATAAAATAGAAAGACACTTTCTGGCCAAACTACCTGATACAGAAGAGGCCATAATAACCGATACCAAAAAAGTAATTCATACGCTCAACTCCCTTTGTATGGAAATGGATCAGCGGTATGACCTGCTAAAAGAAGCTAACTGCCGTAACCTGAAGGAATACAATAAAAAATTTGTAGAGCGCAGACTAAATCCTGAAAAAGGCCATCGCTTTATGCCCTATATAGTTTTGGTAATAGATGAGCTTGCTGACTTAATGATGACAGCAGGCAAAGAAGTAGAAACCCCAATTGCACGACTGGCACAACTTGCCAGAGCTATTGGTATCCATTTGGTTGTAGCTACGCAAAGACCTTCGGTAAACGTTATTACAGGTATTATAAAAGCGAACTTCCCGGCAAGGATTTCTTTCAAAGTTACTTCAAAAATTGACTCCAGAACCATTCTCGATACCGGCGGTGCCGACCAGTTAATTGGCCAGGGCGATATGTTGTTTTCGCATGGTTCAGAACTTATCCGTCTGCAGTGTGCCTTTGTAGATACACCAGAGGTTGAAGATGTTTGCGATTTTATTGGCTCACAACGAGGGTATCCATCTGCTTATCACCTGCCGGAGTACCAGGATGAAGACTCAAACGGCGAATCAGGCAACTTTGACTTCAGCAGCCGCGACGATATGTTTGAAGAAGCAGCCAGACTCATCGTAACGCATCAACAGGGAAGTACTTCGCTTATTCAACGCAAACTAAAACTTGGCTACAATCGTGCCGGCCGAATAATTGACCAATTAGAGTCGGTTGGCATAGTAGGACCATTTGAAGGAAGTAAAGCCAGAGAAGTGCTAATTCGAGACGAAAACAGTTTGGAACAGTTATTGAATGAATTAAACCACAAAAAAAATAGTTAATACAAAAGAGTACAAGAAATATAGTTTGATAACCCTATTAGGAAGCAACAAACTAAATTTCTCAAAAAAAATTAAACATGATGAAAAAAGCATTCTTACTGGCAGTGGCGATGATGTTTAATCTTGCCTTAACATACGCTCAGGTTCAGGACCCAAAGGCTGAAAAAGTATTGGACGAAATGAGCAAGAAATACAAGGAGATGGAAGGTTTTAAAGCCAAATTTTCCTATGAATTGGAAAACAAACAGTACAAAATGAATGAAAAAGCTGAAGGTGAGATCTCAGTAAAAGGCTCCAAATACTTCTTAAAAATCGGTTCGCAGGAAATAATTAACAACGGCACTACGGTCTGGACCTACATTAAAGATGCCAACGAGGTTAATATCAGCACCTACAGTCCGGATCCTGATGATATAACCCCGGATAGAATCTACACCATGTACAAAAAAGGCTATAAATACATTATGATGGCCGATCAGACCGTAGATGGTCAGCTTGCCAGCGTAATTGACCTGGAGCCAACAGACAGAAATGCCAAAATCAACAAAATCCGTTTGGTAATAGACAAAAAAACCAAGCAGCTAAAAAGTTGGAAAATCTATGAAAACACAGGCACTGTTTATACCTATTTTATCAAGAACTTTACGCCTAATCAAAAATTTGCAGACAGCTTTTTCACCTTCGACAAAGCCAAACACCCGGGTGTAGAGGTAAACGACCTAAGATAATTAATGCGTGACTAAACCTGTTTTTTTATATTCTACTAAAAAGTCCGGCCTCAAAGCCGGACTTTTTTTTATTGCCGGTTGGGTATTATGCTTTCTTCACAAACTCTGATTTCAAGGCCATAGAGCCGAAACCATCAATTTTGCAATCAATATTATGATCGCCTTCGGTTAGTTTGATGTTTTTTACCTTTGTACCGACTTTGATATTATGTGCTGAACCTTTTACAGGCAGGTTTTTCAGAATAACTACAGAGTCTCCATTCTGCAATATATTTCCATGAGCATCCTTTACAACCAATCCGGTTTCTACTTCCGGAGCATCAGATGGATTCCATTCATGGCCACATTCCGGACAAACTAGTATATCACCACTTTGGTAGGCGTATGGAGATTTGCATTGAGGACAGGGAATTACTACGTCAGACATAATTATTGCAGTTAGATAAGGGCTGAAATTAGTAAAAAATAGCTGCTTGCTGTATTTAAATTTTTACCAATATCAGGTATTTATCAAAAAAACAGGCACAACTTTTAAAAATTGTGCCTGTAATAGCCAAAGGTGAAATTATAATTATTTCGTAATTAGCAACTTTCCGCTATATTTTTCACCATTCTGCAATTGAATTTCATACAAATAAATACCCGGAATTTCCGGTGCCTGTAACTCAGCAAAAGTGCCTTCTAACTTTTTAGTAACGACATTTCTACCATATATATCATTAATGTAAATAGTCTTTAATTCACCGCCCTCAGTGCCCTTAAATTTGATTTGACTGTTATTTCTGGCAGGGTTAGGATACAGCAAATTGTTAGCTGCAATTGCCGGGGTTTGATAACTTACACCGGTAATCACTTCCTCTGAAAAACCTTCACCTAAGCTGAAGTTGCTATTCAGAAAATCATTAATAGTATGGAAAGTCTCGTTGGTTATAATCGGAGGATTATAATCGAAATAGATGTATGCCTTGTTGTATATTTTAGTACCGGAAGATAAGTTTGGAAGTGGATTAATTCTAAAAATCACATAACCATGACTTGCAGGCTCATCAACAATGCTATCCGGCAACAGAATGTTATTAAATCTGAACGTTAAAACCGGATTATCTTTTCCAGAAACTGTATAGCTGTAATTATGCGAAGCAGCAAGTACCTTTAGAGACGCAATATCCAATAAGGTCGACAATGTATCTTTTAAAACAACGGCAAAAGCAGTATCATTTCCTGTGTTCTGGAAATTAATTCTGTATTCGATAGACTGACTTATAGGTATGCTATGGCTTTCATATCGGCCAAATGGAAGTCCGGATTTATCGTTTGGATCGTAAGCACCTCGAATAAACTGACATTGTTTATTTTTATAAGGCATTGCCACATTCTGATCAGCTGTTGCTGAGTAAGTAAGTTTATCGCTTATTGATACTACACCGCAGTTATTCAAAACCAATGAAGGTTTGCTGTCGAAAGGAAAACCAGGCGACTGATCAGCTTCCAATCTTACTACCTTATTCATTGAAGGAATTTTGATTTTTACCGAACCGAATTCAGGAATCAGAAAATCACCTTCTTTAACCAGGGTATCATTCATAAACAATCTGTATTCAGAAGATTGCCCCATAGCTCCTGCTCCTACATTAACTATTTCAAACAAGGCCGAATCAGCTTTGCATTCACCTTTTACTGAAACTTCAGACAAGTCCCATTCCGGACCAGGATTACCGGTATAATAAGGGTTTACAGACACATCAATACAGGCCAGATTTCCCAAAAAATCCGGAACAATACATTTTACACTGTCTTCTATTACAAATTCTTTGTACTCACCCGGCTTCACATCTCCTACAAAAAATGTGTAATCGTTCTTATTCTTCGTATTAGCTACCGGAATTACCTGAGGTATCAGCTCTGTAGGATAATTCATTTTTACCTGTACATTTTTGGCCTCTATGTTTCCTTCATTCCAATAAGAAATTTTGGAATTGCCCGTCATACAAGGCCTTTTCAGCGATTGGCTAACCTGTACCCGCATATCGGCCTGAGGGAGTAAATAATAGAAAAATTCCAGTCCGGACATGGTTTCATTTTCCGAAACCAAGGTAACAGTCTCAGATTGCTCTTCGCAGCCATTTCCTATAAGTTTTGCATTAGGCTGAATTGGAGAAATAGTATATGTACCGGCTGGCAACTGAAAACTAAACTTCCCGGACTTATCAGTAGCAGCATAGTATTTTCCAGGTTCGGCTATTAGTACTATTCCAGACAGCAGACTGTCATCGGCAGATAGAGAGCAAGAGTTCGTAAACTCGCCATACACATAACCTTCAACCAGATTTCGTTGTACGATTGTTTGGGATTCTGTAGCACCTATATCGATTCTTCCACTTACAATCCTGGCATTTCCATGAATGTCAGTTGGTAAAAGTTCCCAGCTTATAAGTCCATCCGGAGTGCCGGCATCAATTGCCGGTGAGTTTTCCGCCAGCATAAAGTTCAAATCCAAACCGGGATCCTGACTAATATTTCCATTTCCCGGAAAAGGGTTTTTCAGGATTGAGAACTGAACATCGGCACTATCGGGATGTGAAAATTCCTGACCCCTATCCCATAATATATTATTGCGAAATACCATATTGCCCGGTGCATCAATAATGGCACTTGATGTCCCTTTATTATTGAAGTTGTTGTAAAAAGTACAGTTTCTAAAAAACAGATCATTCTTTTAATAGGAAGAATACAATACAGCACCTTTTTCGCCGGAATTATTAGAGAAAATGCAATTTTGTGCATTTACATGATTGCCTACATACATTACTCCTCCCTGTTTAGGAAACATGGACGTTGCTGTATCTAATGAATTATTGGTAAAAATTGTATTTTCTAAATTAATCGATCCATAGCAATAAATAGCTCCTCCAGTTTGCTTAGCCCGATTTCTATCAAAAACTGAATTATTAATAGTTGCAGTTCCGCCATACAATGCACCACCGTAACTGGCATAATGGTCTTTAAAAACACAACCATCTGCATAAAGTGTATTATAATAAGCTACCCCACCATTACCGACGCCTGTATTATTCTTTTCAAAAATACAATTTACCATTTTGCAATTCTGGCCTGCATATATAGTTGGACTATTCCATCCTGAACTATTGTTTTTGAATAAGCAGTTCTTAAAATCACAGTTCATATTATATACAAAACCACTTGAATATTTTGTAGGTATATTATTTTCTATCCGACAGTTTTCCAATATAGTTGAGTCTCTGAAACAATAGCCCAATACTGTAGCATTATTCAATACCTCGGTATTTCGCATATGCAGGTTTGCATAATACAATAAGGACTGATTAGCTGAATTTCCTTCAAACCTCGAATTTTCTATTACCAGAGAGTCACCTCCCCCATAAAAAATGTAGTTGTCTGTTTTATTATTCAGGAATTTACAATTCTGGATTCGACTGTATTTACTATGCAAGTACAAGGTTCCCTGAAGGTTCCCTGAAAAAACACAGTTAGAAAAACTAACAATGTCTTTATTGCTTGAATAATAAATCAGATAATTTGCATATCCGGGAGATACCTCATCAAAAAATGAACACCCCTCTACCGAAAGTTTAGCATTATACAAATACAGGCTTCGATAACTCTTACCGATGTTATTTCTAAATTTTGTATTCACGACCGATACCGAACAACTATCTCCCTTTATTCCACCCGCACCGCAATTGCCAGCTGTACTATAATTTCCAACAATATCGCAATTAAGCATCTTCAAATTGGCATGTTGGAGGGTAATGGTTGAAGTACGTTGAATATTATTTGCCGCACCGGTAAATGTAAATCCATCAACCACAATGGTATCCGGCTGATTGTAAATACTCATTAAAACCCCAATATTTCCAGTTGTATCTGCAGGGCCAGCCTCTCCGGAAATAATAGTTTTGTAGAGCTCAAAATCCCGTTGACTTCTGGATGTTTCAGTTCCGGCAAAACCACCGTACAGTTTCATTCCGCTTTTAGGTTTAAAAGAGCTGTCGCGACTAATCCCATTATAGGGCACATAATCACCCTCGGCAACCCATATTTCAGAATTTGCAGGCAAATTATCCAAGGCTTCATGTAAGGTAGTAAAAGCATTTTGCCACGAACTTCCATTGCCTGTGCCAGATGCTTTCTTGTTGACATAAAACACCTGGGAAAACCCGGAACTGACAATAAATAAAAAAACAATACTGAGTAAGCTGCTTCTCATTTTAACAAGAGTTTAATTGAACTAAAAAGTGATTTATTGGGGGTAAAAAAATAATCCAATTCCGAAGATAGAGAATTAACAATAATTCAACAAGTTAGATTGAATATCCCTCAACTTGTCAAATGGTGAATAAAAATCTTTCAGCACTACACTTTAATCCTTATTTTTGACCATGAACCGTACAGAATTATTTCAACAGATCAAGGCCAAAGAATCGTTTCTTTGTGTTGGTCTGGATACCGATATTAAGAAAATCCCTACTCACTTACTGAAAGAAAAAGACCCGGTATTTGAATTCAACAAGCAAATCATTGAAGCTACCATTGACTATGCCGTTGCTTACAAACCCAATATAGCCTTCTATGAAGCACAAGGGCCAAAAGGCTGGGAAAGTCTGGCCAAAACTATGGAACTTATTCCCAAAAATATATTTACCATAGCCGATGCCAAACGCGGAGATATAGGTAATACGTCCGGACTGTATGCCCGTGCATTTTTTGACAAAGAATCTTCCGGATTTGATTTTGACTCTATAACTGTTGCTCCATACATGGGCGAAGATTCGGTGACTCCATTTCTGGAATTTGAAAACAAATGGGTCATAGTACTTGCACTTACTTCCAATCCCGGCAGCAACGATTTTCAGAAATTAGAGATCAACCAAAAGCCATTGTTTCAGGGAGTAATGGAAAAGAATATGCAATGGGCCACACAAGACAATCTGATGTTTGTAGTTGGTGCTACCCAGGGTGAAGCTTTCAAAGCCATCAGGAAAATAGCTCCTGATCACTTTTTGTTAGTTCCGGGAGTTGGCGCCCAAGGTGGCGATTTGGCTACCGTAGCTCAATTTGGTTTAAACAAACAGTGTGGTTTGTTGGTAAATTCTTCACGCGGAATTATTTACGCCGGTAAAGACCAGCATTTTGCTACCGAAGCAGGAATTGAAGCCAGAAAGATACAGCAGGAAATGAAGGTTTTACTTGATAAATATCTCTAAACCGTATGTTTATACCTTTCAACAGCTATGAAAGAAAACTTCCTGCATTTTGTATGGCAACATCAGTATTTTGATAAAAAAGAACTGAAAACTTTTGTGGGAGAGAATATAAATATCTTCACCACAGGTTATTACAATACCGATAGTGGGCCTGATTTTCAGCAGGCACGACTGGAAATAAGCCATGTAACCTGGTATGGCAATGTGGAAATTCACATCCGGGCTTCGGATTGGCTGGCTCATAACCACCAATACGATCAGGCTTATGACAATGTAGTATTGCATGTAGTCTGGGAAAATGACACAGAAATTAGGAGAACTGATGGCAGTCCAATTCCAACACTAGAGCTGAAAAACAGAATAGATCAACAATTGCTGCAAAAATATACGGCTTTAGTCAGTTCCAATGACTTGCATATACCTTGCAGCCAGTCACTAGATCGACTTCCTGAAATCCTAAAAATTTCTATGCTGGAAACCGCATTAATAGGCCGATTGCAAAACAAAGCTACCAACATTCTGGAAATAGTAGAAAATTGTCAGGAAGACTGGGAAGAAGCCAGTTTTAGGGTTCTTTGCAGAAACTTTGGTTTCAAGCTCAATGCAGAGCCATTTTATGAACTGAGCCAGCGAATTCCCTTTTCTCTATTAAAAAAACATGCCGATAACTTATTTCAGCTGGAAGCCTTGTTGTTTGGACAAGCGGGTATGTTGGATGCTAATTATAAAGACGATTATGCACAAAAGTTGAAAAAGGAATACGAATTTCTTGCGGCAAAGTATCATTTACAACAAAGCAAAATGTTGCCTGCTGTATGGAAATTTTTGCGTACCAGGCCGGCCAATTTTCCTACCATTCGCATTGCTCAATTGGCGGCATTAATCAGCAAGGTTCCGAATCTGTTTTCACTTATTCGAGAGGCTGAAGATTTAAGTCATATTATAAATACCTTCACGACCCAACCATCATACTATTGGCAGCAACATTACGCCTTTGATAAACCCTGGGAGAAGGATGGCAATAAACTTGGGCTATCCAGTATTCAGAATATCATTATTAATACAGTAGTTCCTGTTTTAGCTGCGTATGCAAAATATTACAACCGGGAAGAATATATGGAAAAGGCGACTCATTGGTTGGAAAACATACCGGCAGAGGATAATAAGATTTCCAAAACCTGGAAAACCCTTGGATTAAGCCAGCGTAATGCCGGCGAAACTCAGGCAGGTATTGAACTGTTTAATAACTATTGCAAAAATCGCTTGTGCCTAAACTGTCAGATCGGTGTTGCCGTAATCAATAAATTATGATAGTCTGGCTTATAAACACTATAATTCTCGGCAGTTTATGCTATTTGATATTCAAAAAATCTTCCGACAATCCGCTTAAAGCATATTTCCTTCCGGCACTTTTGCTAAAGCTATCCACAGGAATTTTTGTAGGACTGTTGTACAAATTCTATTACAATACTCAGGGCGATACATTTTCACTCTTTCATCTGGCTTCCTACCTCTCCGGTTTATTTCCTGAACAATTGGAAAATTATCTGCGCATACTGTTTCTAAACGAATTTGACCCTAAAAGCAAAACCATATTCTTTGTCTGGAATCAACCTCGGGCTATGTATTTTATTAAGCTCATCTCGGTGGTTAATATTTTTACCGGTAGCAATTACTGGCTTACTTCCTTATACCTGAGTCTTTTTAGCTTTTATGGCAACTGGAAGCTGGCTAATTATCTAGGAAAAGTGTATTCAATTCCAAATTATCTGACGGCTTTAGCCTTTTTATTTTTTCCATCTTATGTTTTCTGGACATCCGGTGTGTTAAAAGAAAGTATTATGTCCGGAATTATATGCTTGCTTGTTGTTGCAGTAATAGAGCTAATTCGAAAAGAACCCAATAGATTTAAAAATCTGCTTACTATAGTAGTTGGCTTTTACATACTTTTTTACCTCAAATATTATTATGCAGCCATATCAGGAGCTGTATTGCTGGCTTTTGCATTTTCATATATACTAACAGCCAGATTTCAACTAACAAAATCTGTTCAGGTATTTTTATTCTTTCTGACTATGTTGCTGGTATTTGTAGGGGTATCCTGGTTGCATCCCAATATGCAATTGGACTACTTTCCGGTGGCGCTCTTTACCAATTATACTGCTACGCTTGAGCTACAAGAAGTTCCGGATTATGTTTTCAGCAATTTCACACCCGACTGGGTTGGAATTATTCGCAACCTTCCACAGGCTTTATTTATAGGAATTTTTGAACCAGGTATTTGGAGTGCTAAAGCAAATTTGCAACTTTTTGCTGCCCTTGAAAATCTTTTTCTATTAGTAACATGCCTTACCACAATTGTTTACAGGATATATATCCAAAATTTCAGACTTAAACCTGAAGCAGTTGCTTTAATAACGTACATAATACTTTCGGCAAACTTTATGGCACTGGCATCACCAAACTATGGATCATTGCTTAGGTACAAAACAGGGTACCTGCCCTTTCTAATACTTGCAATAGGGTATTTGAATCCTGCGTTGGAATACTTCTTTTCAGGTACGGAAATAGGCAGGAAGCACAGCTAGTTTTTCTCCTGCTTTGCTCCAGTCAAAAAAGAAAATATAGTTAAATAGCCACGGATTTTCGATACTGCTAATCCCCAACAGCATTACTGTACCAATATGAAAGGCAATGCCGGCAGGAAGAATAATATACTTTGCCTTGTCATAAAACAATATAACAGGAAAGGACAACTGAAGTACCCAGGCCAGAAACGGTAATAATCTCATCAAAAAATTGTTATCTATAATTCGCATACCCAAATCAGTTTTATGGATATATAAATAGGTACGAAAAGTTTCGGGATCTAACCAGCCAAAACCGGACATTAAGAGTTTTTCCAATCCCGAAATAAAGTATACCAGACATGTAACTATCAATATAAGTTTGAGAGACCAGGATGTAAAATAGACCTCTTCTCGCTTTTTGGAAAGGTATCGTTCCCACAACAAAAATGGGAAAAGCATAGCTGCATAAGTAAAAGGTGCATAACCATGATCTATTTTTTCAAAACTAAACAAATACGCCTGATATGCTATAAAAGCCAAAGCTGCCGTACATGAAAAAAACACTGGCTTGATACCAAATATGACCAGAATAGCCGAAAGGAAAAGAAATCCATATATAAGAAACGATACCTGTTTGCCGGGAAAAGGCAAATGAAGGATTTTGAGCAATCCCAGCGGTTTATAAAATTCTTCTAAAAATTGTAAAGCACGCAGGTCCTGATATACATCGCGTGTAGCAATAATCAGGATCAGATAAAAAACCATTCGTAGTATGTAAACATTATGAATGGTGGTGATTTTGCCGGTAAATTCTTCTAATCCTTTTTTGAAACCATTTGACAGTTGCCACCAAGTATAAACAAGCAGTGAAAGAAGTACTACAAGACTAAATCGTAAGGCCACCTGATTGGCTTTGGTGATAAAAAAATCAAGATCAAGTCGATTTTTTTCCGCAAAAAATCTTGGATAAAAAGCTTCAACCACTCCGGTAAACCAGGCCGGAGAATCTCCATTATAGGCAGAACGTATAAAATCTTCGCCCCTCAAAATATAAAAAACCAGAAAACCAGCTAAGGCTAGCAATACTGGAACTATTACTGGAGCGAGTTTTTTTACCATAACTATAATGTGCTTACCAATACTGTATCGCGCATTTCAGGAAAACCCGGAGGAAATGAAATCTTATATAATTGCCACAATTCTCCTCGCACTGCATCTGAAGTTTTTAATTTTTGAAGCAATAGATCGCTCTCGTTTCTATAATAATAATTGCGGGCAAGGTATTGAAAGGTTTCGTCCTGCATTTCGTATTCTTCAGGATCAAAAAGTTTCCAATCCGATTGATACTCCTGATACTTAATGAAAAAGATCTCAACTTGTTTGCTTTTATCCAATGGCTCGGCAAACATACCAAATCTCAGGAAGGGAAATATATCCGTAATTAGTATAAAAGGCAGCAGAATGCCCAATAAGACCAGAAAGTAGATTAGGGTTTTTAGTTTCATAGCTCAGATTTAAACCGGCACCAATTTTCAATTAGTGCCGGAATACAGTAAAAAATCTATCCAAGCCAATATTGTTTACAAGAATTGATGACTCTTGCTATTAGCTATTCAATTTGCGGACATGAATATCCATTTGCGGATATGGAATGCTTAAACCGGCTTCTCCAAACTTTTGATATATCTGTTGATTAAGATCAAATTTTACAGCCCAATAATCAGCTGACTTTGTCCATACACGTACAGTAATATCAATTGAACTGGCAGCCATTTCAGACAAAACTATAAAAGGCTCAGGATCCTGATGTATTCTTGCATCCTGATCTACCAAACTTCTAATTAATGCTTTGGCTTTAGAAAAATCATCACCGTAGGCAATACTAAAAACCCAGTCTACACGACGTTTTTCTTCAGATGAATAATTCACAATAGAACTATTTGCCAAAGGCCCATTTGGTAAAATGATGGTTATATTATCGCCCGTTTTCAGAATGGTATTAAAAATCTGAATTTCCTTTACTGTCCCTGTATGCCCCTGAGAAATAATAGTATCGCCAACTTTGAAAGGTTTGATAATTAATATCAAAACACCACCTGCGAAATTCTGCAAAGTACCAGACAATGCCAGACCAATAGCCAGACCTGCCGCACCCAGTATGGCAATAAAAGATGTCATTTCTACTCCCACCATGCCAAGCACAGTAAGAACCAGTACAATTTTGAGCGTAGCATCAACCAAACTTACCAGAAATGGCCTAAGCGATGCATCAATATGCTTGCGATCGAGGAATCTGCCCATCCATCCCACAAAAAACTTTATTGCATATAAACCGGCAATTAGTACTAACAAAGCCCCTATAAGTGCCAAGCCGTAGGTAATTACAAAGGCTTTTACCAACTCCAGATAGCTATTTGATCTTTCTATTATTTCCATGTTTTATTTGAATGTAAAAATTAAAAATATACACAAAAAACTCCTTATAGAAATGCCATATCTATTAAGTTACTTTTTTGAACTGCCTGGTATATAACAACTAGAATTTTTCTAAAAAAAACCGCCACACTTTTTTAAATAAGCACCGAAGTAACTCAAATAGACTTCGGTGTTTATTATTGAGCAAAATTTCAAAATAATCGTCTTTACTCCGCAATTAAACTGTGTAGCTTGCTATACAATCCACCTGCATTAATTAGAACCTCATGTTTACCCCTTTCAACTACCTTGCCTTTTTCAACTACCACAATTTCATCGGCATGCTGTATAGTTGAAAGTCTGTGGGCAATTACTATAGAAGTTCTATTCTTCATCAGGTTAGTCAGAGCTTCCTGAACCAGTTTTTCGGACTCATTATCCAATGCCGAAGTTGCTTCGTCCAATATCAAAATCGGAGGATTCTTCAATACCGCTCGGGCAATGCTTATACGCTGGCGCTGACCACCACTTAGTTTCATACCGCGTTCTCCAATTACAGTCTGATAGCCGGCTTCTGTTTTCAGTATAAAATCATGTGCATTGGCAATTTTAGCGGCACGTTCAACATCTTCCTGACGGGCATCAGGCATACCAAATGCTATATTGTTAAATACTGTATCGTTAAACAATATTGACTCCTGCGTTACAATACCCATCTGCTTGCGCAGCGAAGCAAATGAAATATGCTGAATTGGAATACCATCAATTTTAATTTCGCCGGAAACAGGATCGTAAAACCGCGGCAACAAATCAGCCAGGGTAGATTTCCCTCCTCCTGAAGGACCAACCAATGCGATGGTTTGTCCTTTGCTGATGGTTAAGTTTACATTACTCAATACCAATTCCGAATCATAAGCAAAAGAAACATTGTTGTATTCAATCGATGAATTGAAATCTTTTAACTCAATAGGTTTAGGCACTTCTTCTACCTGAACTTTTCTGTCCAGCAACTGAAAAATTCGTTCGCCGGCTACCAACCCACGCTGTATGTGGCTAAACGAATTGGATACAGACTTTATAGGAACCAGTATTTGTACCAATATAAAAATATAGGGTAAAAACTCTTCCGGACTCAAATCTGAATCGCCACGAATTATAAGCAATCCTCCATACAACAACATACCCGTTACCAAACTCACTCCCAAAAACTCAGAAAGAGGACTGGAAATTTCCCTTTTATAAGCCATACTTCTAAACACAGTGGCATAGTTATCATTGATTTTTTCAAATCTGTCACGCATGAATTTCTCGGCCACAAAGCCTTTTATAATCCTTATACCACTCATTGTTTCGTCTACCACACTCAATATTTCGCCTAAAAAACCCTGACTCATTTGCGAGCTTTTTTTGATGCGTTTAGTAATTTCTGCCAGTATAAAAAAGGTAATGGGTAAGTACAAAAGCACAAATTGCGACAACTCTACCGATATAAGAAACAAGGCTGTAAAGTATGAAATAATGGTAATCGGGTCACGCAAAAAGGTACTGAATGAGTCAATCACTGAAATTTCAATTTCCTGCACATCTGTTGTTACACGCGACATCATATCGCCTTTTTTTTCATTGGTAAAAAATCCAATCTCAAAATCAAGCAAACGGTTATAAACTTTACTACGCAGTCTTTTTACGACCCGGGTTTTAATATTACCAATTGTGCGCTGTGCAAAGTATCTGCAGATATTTGACGTTAATACCGATACAATAATAATGGCACATACAAACTTCAAAGCACCTTCTTTACCTTCCTTTGCTAATATCTGATTGAAGTAAAAGTTAAATACATCTTTAAAATATTCAACACCCAGATAAAACTCGGGCAGCTGTGTTACTGCCTTCTGTTCGGCTGTCTGGCCTGTTTCAAACAATAATGACAAAAAGGGAATAAGCAAGGTAAAATTCAACAAACCAAATACCGTTGCAAACATAGCAAAAACAAAATACCTGGGTATATCGGTGGTGTATGGCCTTCCAAATGCTAATATTCTAAAATATGATTTCATGTATAAATTCTATTCTTCATCCTATACACCAACTGGTTTTTGAAACCCAAATAAGTGTACAACACAATCGTTAAACTATTATATCTACCTGCCTGCATTCAATGGTATTAATACTAAAATCTTTGAATGTTCCCTCTAAAAATAAATTTGACAGAAAATCAATCAAGGTAAAGAGTTGGACAGGAAGCACATTATTGCCAAAATTAATGTAAAATTGTATCATAGTTTACGAAAAATCGCCTTAATTTCTGTTATAGGATGATCCTAATTTTTGTTCCTCAAATCACCAACCGTGCTAGTTTTATCTTTGAACATATTTTTACTAATATTCTCAAAGCTCCTTTCAACTTAACCAATGATTATAAAGATTTTACAGAATACTCAGAGGCGAAGTTCAGCTATTCAGAGCAGGAAAATGCCGAGGTTTTAAATTTTCCGATGGCAAATTCTATTCTTCTGGACAGCCATATTGAAGCTCAAAAAATTGAATTTATCACCTGGAATAACATCAAATTATTTTTCCCGGTAAAAAATGGGCCTTTACCTTTCGATCCTTTTGCGGTTGCTTTTTACCTACTTAGCAGATATGAGGAGTACCTGCCTGCTGCAAAAGATGCACACAATCGATACAGACATCAGGAAAGTGTAGCTTTTAAGGGCAACTTTCTGGATTTGCCTATTATTGAAATTCTGGCTGATGCTATTAAAAATATACTAACAAACTGGTTTCCGCAATATACATTTCCCAAACCAACATTTAGCTTTATGCCCACCATAGACATTGACAATGCCTATGCGTACAAACATAAAGGACTGCTATTTAACAGTGCGAAGTTACTCTCCGAATTGCTTAGTTTTCAGTTTAAAAACTTCAAAAAAAGACTCAACGTTCTACTGCGATTGGAACAAGACCCATTTGACAGCTACGAAAAACAACTAGCCATACATCAAACACATGGAGTAAAGGCCGGATACTTTATTTTGCTGGGCAATCGCACCAAATACGATCGAAATCTGAGACACGACAACAAAGCCGTTCAGAACCTTATCACAAAACTAAATCTGCATGCACAAATTGGCATACACCCGTCGTATGGCTCCAATAGTTCAGACAGACAGTTGAAAAAAGAAAAGGCAAGACTTGAACGCATACTGAATAAGCCAATCTTTCATAGCAGACAGCACTACATCAAATTGCAAATACCTAAAACCTATCGTTTTCTGATAGAAGCCGGAATCAAAGAAGACTATTCTATGGGTTACCCTTCAACAGGAGGTTTTAGAGCCGGAACTTCACATGCATTTTATTTTTTTGATCTGGAAAAAAATGCCAAAACGGAGCTACTGATTCACCCTTTTGCTTTTATGGATACCACCATGAAGGAGTATCAACAAATTAGAAGTAAAAATGTACTTAATTATGTAGAAAAATTGAGTAAACCGGTAAAGAAATATGGTGGTCAGCTCATATTTATTTTTCATAACGAATCTATTGGCGGCAAAGGCAAATGGCAAAACTGGACTAATACGTATGAAGATGTGATTGTAGAACTTTCAAAGCCGGAAAGCCGTGATTAAAATTCTGCATAACAAGGAAATAGATCGTCAGGTCTGGGATAATTTTATACTTCAAAGTCCTCAGACCGTTATATATGCTCAGTCGTGGTATCTGGATATAATTGCCCCTGACTGGAAGGCATATATGGTGTATAATGAAGATTTGCTTCTGGCGGTTTTACCTTTCAAAGAAGGCAAAAAAATGTTTTTTTCGTTCAATATACTTCCTGCATTCTGTCAGCAATTAGGCTTATTTACCATTCCTAATCTTAAATGTGCATCCAATATTGCTGATGAGATTATAGAACAATGGAAACAAAAATACTGGCTTGTTTCTTACAGTTTTAATATTTTGAATAACAGCGAACTAGAAGGTATAAATACCAAATTTTCAACCAACCTTACGCATCATCTGGACCTTTCATCTGCTTATCAATCTTTATACAAAAACTACTCAACCAACCATAAAAGAAATCTAAAAAAAGCCTTTCAAGCCGGGCTAACTGTAACAAAAGTATCTGAAATTGACGCTTTGATAACACTTTTTAAGCAAACAAAAGGTCAGGAAATAAAGGAAGGAAGTGAAAAGCATTATCAGGTTTTAAAAAGCCTATTTAGCGCTGCAATAAACAAACATAGTGCTATAGTGCTATTAGCCAAAAATCAGGAAGGTGCTATTCTGGCCGGAGGACTATTTTTGCAATACAACAATACCATTGTATATTTATTTGGTGCTTCAACCGGGGAAGGCAAAAAACATGGTGCTATGATGCTTGTGCAGGATACCTTAATACAAACGTATGCAGGTTCCCAACATATACTGGATTTTGAAGGTAGCAACATTCCATCGCTGGCAAGGTTTTACAAAGGCTTTGGAGCTGCAGAAAAAAAGTTTTATATGGTAAGGCACCATAGATCAATCCTAATTACCGTACTCAAAAAAATATACCTATATGTTCGTTCTCGCTGAAAAATCATCCATTGCAAACATATTCCTTTCAGAACTGCGTGACAAACAGATTCAGCTTGACAGCATGCGATTTAGAAGAAATATGGAGCGAATAGGTGAAATATTGGCCTATGAAATTTCGAAAACATTAGTTTACAAACCGACACAAGTAACAACTTCGCTTGGCCAGGCCAAAGGCGAGTCTCTCAGCAACCAAGTGGTGCTTAGTACAATTCTACGCGCAGGACTTCCTTTTCATCAGGGCTTTTTGAATATTTTTGACCGGGCCGAAAATGCCTTTATTGCCTCATTCCGAAATGTGTTAGACAAAGAAGGTAATTTTGAAATTAAGACTGAATACCTGTCTTCTCCAAATCTGGAAAACAAAATTCTTATCCTCGCCGACCCTATGCTGGCAACAGGGCAATCGCTTGTTCTGGCCTGGCAGGCTTTAACTCAAAAATACGGCAAACCTGCACATACGCATATTGCCAGCATCATATCCAGCCAAACGGGAATTAACGAAATAAAAAAACAACTGCCGGAAGCTTCAATCTGGACAGGTGCCATTGATAATGAGCTAAACAGCAAATCCTATATCGTACCAGGACTTGGTGATGCCGGCGACTTAGCCTACGGAACCAAAATTTAATTTATCAATAACACTCTTTTAGATGTTATACTATTAAGTAAGCATTTAGAGAGAATGGTAAGTGAGATCGATAAATACGTCAGTGTATTCCTGACAAGCATGTTTAAGTTTGTAATTGGTCCATTAGTAGCCACTTATCAAGAACTTTCAGTGCTAGAAGCCACTATATTTACCATTTTGGGAGGTATGACAACCATTATTGTAATCACCTTAGTAGGCGATAAGTTACGAAAATACATTAACCAGAAGTTTTTCAAAAAAAGGAAGTTGTTTACACCCAAAAACCGACGCAGAGTGCGGTTTATAAAAAAATATGGATTAAATGGTGTAGCCTTCTTAACCCCGATTATTTTCGGACCTATTGTAGGGGCATTGCTCGCTGTAACATTGGGCGAACCCAAAAAGAAAGTAATTACCTATATGCTGGCCAGCTCGGCATTTTGGGCTGTATTCCTCTCACTGTTATTTCACCATACGTCGCTGTTTCTGTAAATCAGAATGTGCTAGTCTTGTTTCAAAAAATAGTTTAGCTGTTTTTAAGGCAAATTCTATTAGGAATTAACAATTCCGTTAATACAGATTTATTGTCAAGTGAAAAATTCTCTTGGTGAGCTTCCTTTAAAGCCCATAATCAACTTCTGTTGAAGGTGAGTTTTTATTTTATCGTTTTCATGAAATAGTCCCAAGTTGCTTTTGAAATGTCTGCAATTATTCTTTCGTTAATGTCTGCATTTTCTTTTGAATTCGTAACAAAAACACTTATAAAATAATGCTTTCCATTAGGTAAAAATACAACTCCAATATCGTTAACTGCCGCAGTTAGACCCTCTTTATTAACTCCTGAAGAACCGGTCTTATGAGCAACTATAGTGTTTTCAGGCAATTCACCTTTCAGTCTTTTCTTACCTGTTTCTGTTTCTCGCATTACTTTCCAAATAAAATTATATGCTTTTTTTGAAAGTAATGTTTTGTTGTTATAAAAAGATGCTAATACTTCGGTAGCTGCTTTTGGTGTTGTCCAATTTTCAAACTGCAAGTCCCAATTTGCCTGTTGATCTTCTTCATTGAATTTTATTGAAATTTCCCTAAAATGGTTTGTCTTAAAGTATTTCTCAACTGCTTGGGGTCCACCAAGAAGCCTTAACAGAACATCGCAACCTACATTATCGCTTTGAGAAACTGTATATTCCAAAATTTCAGAAATAGTTAGTGTTGCTCCATTTGGATATTTGTCTCTGATTGGACTATAAAGTCCGGGCAAAAGGTCATTCTTTTGAATTTCAATTTTTTGGTCAAACGAAAACTTCCCTTTGTCAATTTGAGATAACACAGCTAAAGCAATATGAAACTTGAAAACACTTTGTAACGGAAAATGTCGCTCTCCATTTAAAGACAATGTGTCTTTTCCGTTATTGCCAATAATTGCAACTCCAACAACAACTTGCTTTGTCGAAATAATTTGTTGGATTTTCTGTCTCAATGAATCTATTGTTTGAGCAGAGGTTTGACAGACAATCAATAAAAAGAATAAACCCGTTAAGTAAAATACTTTGTTCATTTTTCTTTAGTCTATAAATATTGAGAATCGTTCACAAAAAACTCTGACTAACGAATTTTTGTTTGACTGATTATTAATTGATTGAAAAACTAAAATCATCCATAGTCAGGTCAAATTTATCGACAAGCATACTACACCTTCTCCTTCAAAAACTTAGCTGTATAATTCCCCTCCAGTTTCACCATTTCCTCGGGTGTTCCTTCAAAGGTTATATAACCGCCCTTATCGCCGCCTTCCGGACCTAAGTCAACAATCCAGTCAGCACATTTTATCATTTCCATATTATGTTCAATCACAATAACTGAATTGCCCTGCTCAACCAAAGCATTAAGTGCATAGAGTAGCTTTTTTATATCATGAAAATGAAGTCCTGTGGTAGGTTCATCAAACACAAAAAGTACATTTTCAGTACGCTCACCTACTCCCAAATACGTAGCCAGTTTCACTCGTTGTGCCTCACCACCACTTAGGGTACTGCTGGATTGGCCAAGACGCACATATCCCAAACCTACATCGTATAAAGGTTTTAACTTTTCTAATATACGCGGTTTGTCTTTGAAGAAGGTCATACTATCTTCCACGGTCATATTCAGTACTTCGGTAATATTCTTCTCGTTGTAAACCACGTCCAGAATCTCCTCTTTAAAACGTTTGCCATTACAACCCTCACAGGTCAGGTAAACATCGGCCATAAACTGCATTTCAATTTTAACAGTTCCTTCACCCTGGCATAGTTCGCAGCGGCCACCATCCACATTAAAACTAAAATGTCCGGGTTTGTAACCTCTGGATTTGGCCAGAGCCTGATCGGCATATAAAGTCCTGATAAGATCGTACGCTTTCACATAAGTAACAGGATTAGACCGGCTGGATTTACCTATCGGATTCTGATCTATATATTCAATATCTTTTAGCTTGCGTATTGCTCCTTCCAATCTTTCAAACTTGCCGGTTAAATCAGCTACGCCGCCCAAATGCTTCTTTACAGCAGGATAAAGAACCTTTTTTATCAATGTAGACTTCCCCGAACCACTAACACCAGTGATCATGGTTAAGGTATTCAAAGGAAATTTGACATCTATATTCTTCAGGTTGTTTTCCCTTACTCCTTTTATTTCAATATAGTCATTCCATTTTCTTCTTTTTCCGGGAGTTTCTATTCTGTCCTTATCATGAAGAAAATCTGCTGTATAGGATCCTTCAATAGCATCCATGTCATCAAGTTTCCCCTGATAAATCAAATTTCCGCCGTATGATCCTGCTCCCGGTCCAATATCAATCAGCTGATCCGCTGCTCGCATTATGTCTTCTTCATGCTCTACTACAATTACAGAATTGCCCAGATCGCGCAAATATTTCAATACATCGATCAGTTTTTCGGTATCTCGCGGATGCAATCCTATACTTGGCTCATCCAATATGTACATAGAACCAACCAAAGCACTGCCCAGCGATGTAGCCAATTTTATACGCTGAAACTCACCACCACTCAGCGTACTGGCAAGTCTGTTCAGAGTAAGGTAGCCCAGACCCACTTTTTCTAAATATTCCAGACGATTGATGATTTCCACCAAAATTCTACCGGCAACTTTCTGGTCATACTCGCTAAGCTCTATTGTCTTAAAAAATACTTGTAGTTCCGATACCGGTTTTAGTACTATATCTATTATAGAAAGATCATTGATCTTTACATACCCGGCATCTTTTCGAACCCTGGTGCCTTTGCAGCTTGGGCAAACCGTTCTGCCTCTGTAGCGACTAAGCATTACCCTATATTGAATTTTATGGGTTTGCGACTCCAAATATTTAAAGAAATCATGCAAGCCTTTAAAATATTGGTTTCCATTCCATAGAAGTTCCATTTCTTTCTCATCCAAATCGGCTATACTTCTATGTATTGGAAAATCAAAGCGAATACCATTTTTAATCAAAGGCTCCTGCCATTCCTGCATTTTCTCGCTACGCCAGGGAGCAATGGCGCCATCGTATACGGACATATCGCGGTTGGGAAACACCAAATCTTCGTCTATACCCAAAACATGGCCAAAGCCTTCACAATTTCTGCAAGCACCAAAAGGATTGTTAAAACTAAACAGGTTGGCTGAAGGAATCTCGAAGGTCATTCCATCAAGTTCAAATCGATCTGAAAAATCATACACTCCCTTGTTTACGATCTGAATTTTACAATCGCCTTCACTTTCAAAAAATGCAGTTTGGATGGAGTCTGCAATTCTGAAGGTATTCTCTTCATCTTCTTTATTTACACTTCCACGATCTATGAGAATTTCCAGATTTTTAATTTTCTTGATCTTTGCATCCTCGTTGAGCAGATCTTCTATAAATACACTTTCATTATCAGCTAATACCCTGGTAAAACCTTTGTGTAACAGCAAATTCAATTCTTCCTGCTTGGAGCGATCAGGTTTTATCTTCATTGGAGCGGAAATCATGAAACGCTCACCATTATCATGGCTATTTATAAAATTGACTACATCAGAAACGCTATGTTTTTTGACCTCCAAGCCCGAAACCGGCGATATGGTTTTGCCTATTCGGGCAAAAAGTAATTTTAGATAATCATATATTTCGGTTGTTGTTCCTACTGTAGATCTAGGATTGCGGGTATTTACCTTTTGCTCAATAGCAATTGCCGGAGAAACACCTTTGATATAATCTACCTCAGGCTTTTCCATACGCCCCATAAACTGACGGGCATAACTATTCAAACTTTCCACATACATGCGCTGCCCTTCAGCAAACAGGGTATCAAAAGCCAGCGAAGATTTACCTGAACCGGAAACACCGGTGACTACCACCAATTTATTTCTAGGAATGGCTACATCCAGATTCTTTAAATTATTGACTTTGGCACCTTTTATAACAATATATTGTTTTGTATCTAAAGCACTAAAGTCAATTGGCTGGTTACCTTTACCCATGGTATTTATATTCATATTTCCTGATAAGATCGACCAAGTTAAGAAAACTACTTTGTATATTAAAAAGTGTAATTATTTGAAGAATATTTTTCATTTTATTTGAAAAATCGAAAGATATACTTAACTTATCTATGTTTTAACACAACTGACTCTATGTCAGAAGTAAATTTATTGTTCAACCTAAACCTACAATATGATATAAAGCTCTACGTTACTAAAAATGATTATCAACATGAAAGACAGTAAAAAAATAACTGACGCCGAATTGGTAACACAGTACATAAAAGGAAACGAAGCAGCTTTTGCTCTATTGCTTAAAAGGCATAAAGCAAAGGTCTTTACTACAATTTACCTGATTGTAAAAGATCAGTATATTGCTGAAGATCTATTGCAGGATGCATTTATCAAAGCGATCAACAAACTTAAATCCGGCAGTTACAACGAAGAAGGCAAGTTCCTTCCCTGGATTATTCGTATTGCACACAATCTTGCTATTGACTATTTCAGAAGAAACAAACGCTACCCGACCATAGTTATGGAAGACGGATCGAATGTTTTTAATTCCTTAGAATTTTCTGAAGATTCTATGGAAGATATACGTATCAAAAACGAAACACATAGTATGCTTCGTGATTTAATAAAAACACTGCCCGAGGCCCAAAAAGAAGTACTACTAATGAGACATTATGGCGACATGAGCTTTCAGGAAATAGCCGATGCTACTGGCGTAAGCATCAATACTGCTTTGGGTCGTATGAGGTATGCACTTATAAACCTTAGAAAAAAACTGGAACATACCAATTTAGCCTATGACCGAAACTTTTACCCAGAATGATATACTGAGGTTTATTTACAACGACCTGAGTATTGACGAAAGAAACCTAATATCCAATGCTATATTTATGGATGTTAACTTAATGGATTTTTACCAAAAAGCTCTCGAAGCTCAATCATGTCTTGAACTAAGCACGAAAGAACCTTCCGACAAGGCTATAGTGAACATCCTCAATTATTCAAAAACTTTCATGAATAATTATTCTTAGTATAATCTTTTTAGAATGATACCCGTTTTCCTTTCGGGTATCATTTTTTTTTGGTTTTATACTGTTTGCTTTTTCAGTATACTTGCTACTATTATACTACTAAGACAATACAAACTAAGGTGAAAAAACAGGAAAGATTTGATCAGTTTATCGACCACTTCAAAGAAAATTTTCCAGATCCTAAAACTGAATTAGAATACTCAAATCCATATGAATTACTTGTCGCTGTAATTCTTAGCGCACAATGCACCGACAAACGCGTAAACTTAACCACTCCTAAACTTTTCGAAGCCTTTCCGACACCTCAACATTTGGCAGATTCTAATTCTGACGAGGTATTTACCTATATAAGAAGCATCTCTTACCCTAACAACAAAGCCAAACACTTGGTGGGTATGGGCAAAATGCTGGTAGAAGATTTTAATAGTGAAGTGCCCGAAAGAACCGATGACTTACAAAAACTACCCGGAGTAGGCAGAAAAACCGCCAATGTAATTGCCTCAGTTATTTTCAACCAACCTACTATGGCAGTTGATACACATGTTTTTAGAGTTTCAAAAAGATTGGGGCTTGTAAACCAAAATGCCAAGACGCCGTTGGAAGTAGAAAAGCAGTTAGTAAAATACATACCAGAGGAACTAATCCATAAAGCTCACCATTGGCTTATACTGCATGGCCGATACGTTTGCCTTGCCCGTTCGCCAAAATGTGAAACATGCGATCTGACTGCATTCTGTAAATACTACCAAAAACTGAGCAGCCCAAGTGTGCGGAATTAATCTGATACTGGATAAAAATAACAATCTTGATCAAAAGCCTATACAGGCCATGAATCAGGCTATTATACATCGTGGTCCGGATACAAGCAAATACAAATCATTAATCCTAAAACATAGCACTTTATACCTTGGTGCCAATCGATTGGCCATTACCGATCCAAAATCTACTGAGCACCAACCCTTGTCTTCTCATAATCAAAATCATCATCTTTGTTTTAATGGTGAGATATACAATCAGCAGGATTTAAGAAAAAAATCCAAGCATACCTTTCGTAGCAATACCGATACTGAAACTTTACTTGCCGGGCTGGAATCAAATGGTCTTCAAATACTTACTGAAACCAATGGTATGTATGCATTCATCTACGTAAATTCCAGTAATGAAAGTATTTATTTTGGTAGAGACCCACATGGAATCAAACCTTTATATTACTATGAAGATGACCATTATCTAATTATATCTTCTGAAATAAAAGGAATTATAGCTTCAGGTCTTGTAGAAAAAAAGTTTAATGCCAATGCTTTACAACACTATCTGCAATACCGATATACACAAGCTCCCTATACATTTTATCAAAACATAGTTGAGGTTAAACACGGACAGTATTTCAAATGGACTGAATTCGAACTTACCAATCACACGATTCACTATCAGGGGCATCATACATTTGACAGACAGGAAAATGTAGTTAATACAACCATAGATTTATTACGAAAATCCATCAAAAGGCAACTGCCGCAATATACCGAAGCAGGATTATTTTTAAGCGGAGGAACTGATTCGACACTACTATTGGCTCTTCTGCGTGACCTAGGAGTCAACAATTTACCAATATTCACAGTTGGAAACACGCTAAAATCCAATCAGCATGGCAGTCAAGATTTTGCATATGCTCAAAAAGCCGCCAAATTATATAATTACAGTTTAAATCCTATTGAAGTTTCAGAACAGTTTCTTCAAACATTTCCCGAATATATAGCCTCAATAGACCAACCTATTGCAGACAATGCCGGTTGGTTAACATGGATACTTTCCAAGCAATCAGTAAATGCATGTAAAGTGGCATTTTCAGGAGCCGGAGCTGACGAACTTTTTGCCGGATACAATAGACACGTAGCCTTTGAAAAGTATTTAAAAATAGTACCATACAATATTTCCGGACTAAGGAAACTTGCTTTCTTTCCGGAATCCAAGACTTTACCTTTCAGAAATACATTCAGACTGGTCAACAAACTAGCATCTTCTATTGACAAAAGTCCTGAAAAAACCTGGACAAATTTTATCACTTTTAGCAGTTTTAATAATTTACAAAAGGACAAAATCGAGGTTAAGTTTAATGCTTCAACAGATTTACTCAAACAAGCCCTTCAACATGATTTGCACAATTACCTTCCATATGATGTACTAAAAATATCCGACATCAGCTCTATGGCATCAGGTCAAGAAGTTAGAGTTCCATTTCTGGATTTGGAATTGAGTCATTACACCCAGTCAATTCCTGCTGATGTATTGCTAAAACATGGTAAAAAATGGATTCTCAAAACCATTCTAACTCAATTAAACGGTGATCAATTTGCTTCCAGAACAAAATCCGGGTTTGGATTACCATTAAACAGCTGGCTTCAAGGAAAATATGGAGATACTCTTTTACATTATATCAGAGATAAATCAAATCCTATTTTCCAGTTTATTGAATATGAATTTGTAAACCAGCTTATTGAGCAACATTTCAATAACAAAAAAGATTTATCCGGTGAGTTATATGCCATGATTACTTTAGCCGCCTGGATCAAAAAAGAATTTGTGTGAAAAGAATTGTCTATATACATCAGTATTTTAATAAACCAGAGCAAGGAGGTTCGCTGAGGTCATATTACCTTGCCACAGCACTCGCTAAGCAAAATTTTGATGTTCAACTTATTACATCACACAATCATAAGCAAAAAATAACCGAAACTTTTGAAGGTGTTCAGATACATTATCTGCCGGTATTTTATGATTATAGCTTAGGTTTTTATAGCAGAATAAAAGCTTTTATTTGGTTTACAATCCGATCTTTATCACTTGCTCTCAAACTAAAACCTGACCTAATATTTGCTACTTCTACACCGCTAACAATTGGATTGGTACCACTAATAATATCCTATTTCAAAAAAACACCCTATATATTTGAAGTACGTGATTTGTGGCCCAAAGCACCTATAGAAATGGGCTATTTGCGAAATCCATTTTTGATAAAAATCGCATGCATACTTGAAAAACTCATTTATAAAAATTCTACAGGAATTATAGCACTATCGCCAGGTATGCAAACACATGTGCAAGAATTAGTCCCTCAAAAACAAATTATTTGCATACCAAATATGGCTGATGCAGAATATTTCAAACCAAATTTTGAACGTAAATACACTAAAGATTCAACTCTTACTATTAGTTATATAGGCAGTTCAGGACCTGTAAATGAATTGCACAACCTAATACATTTTGCTGAGTATCTTCATTTACACCATTATAATAACATAAAAATAATAGTAGCTTCGAAAGGCAAGGAACTATCTGCCATAAAGGCAAAATGCACTAAACTTAACCTCAATAATATCGATTTTATCAACTACCAAAATCGGCTAGGCGTGAAGGAATTATTGGCTAATTCTGATTTTACCTATATTACTTTTAAGGATATTCCAGCGCTGAGGATAGCTAGTCCGAACAAACTATTTGACTCACTGGCAGCAGGAATACCAATTATATCAGCAATTAATGGTTGGTGGGTAAGTGAATTAAAAAATTACCAATGCGGTCTGGTTTACAATCCACAAGAACCTGCAGAATTACATAAAGCCTTAGTACCTTTTATTGAAAACATTAATTTATTGCACCAATTCAAGCAAAACGCTTATTTTCTGGCCAAATCAAAGTATTCCAAAAAAATACAAATTGAAAATTTTATAACCTATATAAAGGAGTTTATCTAGGTTTAAAATTTGATTTGGTAAAAATCTTTTGTGCATCCTGATCTTCCATTAGTTCCTGCAAAGTAACTTCCGGGTTATTTTTCATATAATTTCTAACAATTTGCCAACCCAAATATCGTCCTACGCGGCCCGGGCATTTATCACCTATTTCAGGAATACCGGGACGTTCGCCGCAATATTTTTCATTGACAAATCTGATTTTATTATACAATAATTCGTTCTTTATAAAATGGCCCCAAATTACATCCATATTGGCCTCTACTCCTTTGATTTGTTCAGAACTATAACCAATATTTAACGAATCAGGCAAGTTTGGTAATACTCTTTCTATAAAATAATGTGATTTTCCATAGTATACCATGGAGGCAATCATT
>Ga0101941_1000901_pt1 | contig 32397 bp, 32 predicted proteins | sample DewCreD2012metaG_3_FD_75242 | JGI IMG/M metagenome (GOLD analysis project Ga0101941, IMG submission 75242) | Hot spring sediment bacterial and archeal communities from British Columbia, Canada, to study Microbial Dark Matter (Phase II) - Dewar... ...
GAGCTGAAGCGGATCCAGCGGGAGGTCGGGATCAGCTTCGTGTACGTGACCCACGACCAGGGCGAGGCACTCACGATGTCGGACCGGGTGGCGGTGATGAACGCGGGACGGATCGAGCACCTCGGTCCCCCGGAGGAGGTCTACGAGCGCCCCGCGACCGCCTTCGTCGCGGGCTTCATCGGGAGCGCGAACCTCCTGCCGTGCCGGGTCGCGGCCCTCGGATCGGAGGCCGCCGCGGAGCTCGACGGCCGGCGGCTGCGGGCCGGCGGCCACGCGCCGGGGTGCCGGGAGGGCGCCGACGCCCTCCTCATGCTCCGCCCCGAGCACCTCCGGCTGGCAGGCGAGGAGCCGGAGCCCGGCTGCGGGCTCCCGGTGCGCGTGCTCGACCGCACGTTCCAGGGCCCCGAGGTCCGGTTCCAGACGGCGGTCGAGGGCGGTGGGCTGGAGCTCGTCGTCCTCGCCCCCGCCGTGGAGGCGCCGGCCCTCGGCCCCGGCGACCGGGCCTGGGCCACCTGGGGGCCGGAGCGCGCCTACCTCCTGCCCCGGGACTGAGCGCCGGGGCACGGACGGGACAGCCCGTGCCGCGACCGAGGAACCGGGTTCGTTCGGGTCTCGCTCACCTATCCTGGGACCGTCGTCCCTGGTGCAGCCGCCGTTCGACCGCTCATCCGCCTGAACGCCGCGAGCACACCGTCCGCGACGGCCCGGGCACGCTCATCGAGGTCTCGCATCGCCGCCACGAGGGCGGGCTCAGGGTCGAACCGGCGGCCGCGCCGCCGGAAGCTTTCTCCCACCTCCACCGGATCACCCCACAGCCCGACCGCGGCTCCCGCGATGAGGGCGCTGCCCACGGAGGCGTCAGAGCCCCTCGCGACGATGACCGGGGTCTCGGCCGCCGCGGCATCCAGGCGGTTCCAGAGCGAGCACGCGGTGGGCCCACCGCTGGAGACCACCCGGTCGAACCGAAGGCCGCTCACGCGGCGAGCGACCGTCAGGTTCCACCGGAGCATCAACGCCGTCCCCTCGAGGACCGCCCGGAGGAGATGCGCGGGCCCGGTCTGGAGCGTCAGGCCCGCGACGACCGCGGTGGCCGAGGGCTCGAGGATCGGATGGTGGGCGCCGTGCAGCCAGGGGAGGAGCACGAGGCCGCCCGCCCCCGGCGGCGCGCCCGAGGCCAGGCGTTCGGCCCGACGGTGCGCAACGCCACCGAGCAACCCTCGGCACCAATCGTAGGCGGCGCCCAAGGTGTCGGTGCCGGCGCAGAGCTGCACGAGATCGCCCATCCCGAGGGGGAGCGCGAGGAGCGCGTCGGGATCGCTCACCGACCCGACGTGGCAGCAGAGGAACCCGCCCGTGCCCTTCGAGTAGAAGGCCCAGCCCGCCCGCGCAGCGCCGGCCGCGACCGCCGCCGCCCCCACGTCGGTCGTGGACGCCACGACCAGAGCACCCTCGGGGATCCCCGTCGCCGAGGAGGCGTCCGCGCGCACCTCCCCGATCGGCTCGCCCGGAGCCACGACCCCTGGGAGCAGCTGGCGGAGGCCGAGGGGGCCCGCCACCTCCTCCGACCAGCGGCGACGGTGGCGATCCCAGGCGAGGAAGGAACCGGCGTCGCCCTCGTTGATCACGGGGCGCCCGCCCAGGCGAGCGGCGGTCACCGCCGAGGCCGTCAGGACGACCGCCGCCCGCTCCAGACGCTCGGGGTGGTTGCGCAGGAGCCACACGAGCTTCGGCTCCGGCGCGTCGCCGATCCGGTTCCCGTGCGCGCGGTCCAGGGCCGGTCGGAGGCGTCGCTCGATCTCCGCAGCCTCCACCAGGGCCCGCAGGTCCTGCCATCCGATGGCGTTCCCGATCGGCCGCCCGGAGGCCTCGCACGGCGCGAAGGTCGACCCCTGCCCGCTCACCCCCACGGCGCGTACCCGCTCCAGGGCCGCGCCGCATCGCCGGACCGATGACAGCACCGCCGCCCACCAATCGTCGGGGGACTGTTCGACCCACCCGGAGCGCGGACGGAGGCTGGGGTAGGGCGACGACGCCCGAGCGATCGCCCGTGGCTCGGGGTCGGCCGCGACCACGGCCACCTTGACGTTGGTGGTCCCGACGTCGATCCCGAGGGCCGCGGGTTTCACTCCTGTCTCTCCTCCGGCGGGACCAGGCGACCCGGGTTCAGCAGTCCCTCAGGATCGAGCGCCACCTTGATGCGGCGGAGCAGATCGATCCCCGACCCGAGCGAGGGTTCGAGCCACGGCAGCCGCAGGCGGCCCACGCCGTGGTGATGCGAGAGCGCCGCGCCCTCCTCCACGCACGCATCCAGGGCCCGCCGCCAGGCCTCGTCGTAGGCCGCGAGCGCCTCCCTCGGCCCATCGGCTTCCACGAAGAACGTCAGGTAGAGCGAGGCACCCGATGCGTAGAAGTGGGAGGCGTGGAGGTGGAGCGCGCGCGCCAGCGGACGCAGCGAGGTGAGGAGGCGATCCGCGAGGCGGCCCACCCCGGCCCAGGTCGCGGCGGTCTCGACGGCATCCGCGACGGATCCGGGCCGCTCGGCTTCGTGGAGGAACGCGGCCTCGAACCTCCTGCGCCACCAGGCCCGGGCGGGTGCCTCGCCCAGCGCGAGGCCGCCCGCGTGGAGGCACCGATCCGTCACGGCCCGCTCCTCCAGGTCCAGCGCGGGACCGGAACCTTCGTGCACGACGACCAGCAAGGCCTCCGCCGGGCGCCGCAGGAAGCGACGCGCCTCCGCCTCCTCGTACAGGCGTAGGACCGCGGGGAGCCAGCCATCCTGAACGATCCCCCGGATGGCCTCGAGGCCCACGGCGAACCCGGGCAGGGCGAACGCCCGGAAGCGCCGCTCGGCCGCCCGCCGCCGCACCGCGAGGGCCGCCCCCGTGATCACGCCCAGCGCCCCCTCGGACCCGAGGAAGAGGGCCGCGAGGTCCGGGCCGGCGCTCGCCCGCGGAACCTCGGGCGTGCGCACGATCGTCCCGTCGGGGAGGACCACCTCCAGGGCGAGCACCCGCCGTTCGATCGAGCCGTCCCGCGTGGAGGTCGCCCCGCTCGAGCGGGTCGCGATCCACCCGCCGACCGAGGAGAGCCCGAGCGACTGCGGCGCGTGGCTCAAGGTGAGGCGCCGCCTCCTGAGGGCTTCCTCGAGCGACGCCCCGCGCACCCCGGCATCCACCCGGACCACGAGCGAGACCGGGTCTATCCCGCGGATCCGATCGAGCCCCGAGAGATCCAGGGCGATCTCGTCGCCTCGGGGGACGAGGGCTCCGACGACGTTCGAACCGAGCCCCACCGGGACCAGCGGCTGGTGGCGCGCCGCAGCATCCTTCACGACGGCCGCGACCTCCTCGACGCAGGTCGGCCGGACGACGCCTCGGACGATCGGCGGATCATCGCCGGCCTGCTCCAACTTCCGCACCCGCACCCAGGCGTCCCGCGAGCATCGGCGTCGGGTCGCGAGCGAACGATCGACGGCGAGCCCGCCCAGCCGCCCGGGAACGCCCACCTCAGCCTCGAACCGCCTCGAGCAGCGCGGCGAGCGCGCGTCCGGGGTCGGGATCTTGGAACACGTACCGGCCGTACACCACCCCCGCCGCGCCGCCCTGGACCGCCTCACGCGCCCGTCCGATCGCGACCGACAGATCGGCCTCCCGTCGGCCGCCGCTCACGAGCAGCGGCACCGGGCACGCCTCCACGACCTCGCCGATCGATGCCCGGTCCATCCACGGTGTCTTCACCAGATCGGCGCCCAGCTCCGCCGCCAGACGCACGTGGTAGCGCGCGAGCGCGGGCCGGGCGACGCCGTCGGCGTCGCGCTCCGGCCGGACGGCGCGCGACTCCACCATGAGGAGCAACCCGAGCTCCCGGCACCGCGCCGCCGCCTTCGCCACGGCCTCGACTTCGCGGGCCTCCCTGAGCGGATCGTCCCACCCCACGTAGAGGTAGGTCATGACCCCGTCTGCGCCCCACCGGGCCGCCTCGTCGATGGAGCACAGCTCCCCCGTCGCTCCCTCCTCGTAACCGAGGAGCTCGGCGGGCCGGCTCACGCTCTGCCACCGATGGAGGACGAACAGCACCGGCCGGTCGCGCCTCGCGAGGACCGGCTCCGCCGCCGGCAGCATCGCGGGGGACAGCACGAGCCCATCCGCCGGCGCGAGGGCCTCGGCGATGCGAGGAGCATCGCTGCGGGCGAGGCCAGCGATACCGCCGAGGAGGGGACCGTGCGCCAGCGCGACGATCACCGCGCGCCCGGAGGGATGCGAGAACAGCCGCGCGAGCCGCACCCGTCGCGCGTAGGAGCTGGGCGTCGTGCCGTCCGCGCCCGGCATCATCGGCTCACCCGCGCGGTCTCGTAGTAGGCCTCGACCCACGCGGGGCGGTCCGGGTCGTGGCCGCCGCGCAGCGCGAGCGCGACGCTCGCCGCGAGCGCGGCCGCGAAGGTCGAGATCGCGGCCAGGGGCGCCGAGGCGCGCTCCCCGCCGGGGACCCGCAGGACCCGCGCACCCAGACGTTCGAACACATCGAGAGCCTCCTCCGCGAGGGGGTCCGCCCGCGTCGGCAGCGCGAGGACGAGGTGTCCGGGGAGGACGGCGGTCATCGCCGCCGTCACCGCTTCCCTCGTCTCACTCCCCTCGCACGGGATCCGGGCGATCTCCTTGACCAGCAGGGCGGCCTCCAGGGCGCCGGCCCACGCGGGCCCGCTCCCGAACGCGATGGCGGCGGGCGGGAGGGCCTCGTCGGGGGAGAAGACCTGCTCCGCCCACCCCAGGGCCGCCTCGGTGGTCTCCCTCAGGACGTCGGGGACGTGGGCCAGGTCCTCGCGCATCGACACGTCATCCCTGATCTCGGCCCAGACCGCGAGGCAGGCGGCGACCGCACCGAGGAACGCCTGCGTGTGGGTGATCGCGCGCTGGGAGGAGACGGTGACCGGGACAACGACCTGCGCGGCCCGTCCGATGGTGGAGGCGGGGTGCGCCGTGACAGCGACCTTCGGCGCGGGGGACCCCTCGATGGCTTCCACCAGGTCCCGGAACTCCCCCGAGGACGAGATGGCGAGGAAGGCGTCACCCTCACGCCAGGGGAACGCGCCGCGCGCGACGAGCCCGCCGGGGACGGCGACGAGCTCCGGTCCCGGCCCCGGGGCGAGCAGCGCCGCGAGCCACAGCGCATGGGCCACGTAGTACGAGGCCCCGTTGCCGGTAGCGACCACGCGGCGGATCCCGGGTCCCGTGAGCAGCGCGGCCGCCTCCGCGAACTCGCGGTGCTGTTCGAGCGTCGCCCCGACGCTCGCGCTCGCCTCGCGCTGGTCCTGCCAGATCCCCGTCTCGGCGATCCTAGATGTCATCCCCTCCTCCTTCCGTTCCTCCCTCGGACGTGGTCGAGGGCCGCCAGCCCAGCACCGATCAGCGCCGCGGAACCACCGAGCTGGCCGCGGAGCAGTTGCAGACCGGCGGTGAGGTGCGGTGGTCCCACCCGGGCGAGCTCGCGGCCCGCGGCCCCGAGCAGCTCATCCCCCAGCAGGGCAGCCAGGCCACCGGTGAGCACGACGGCGTCGGGAGCCAGCATGCACGCCCAGGTCGCGACGGCGCGGCCGAGCGCCCGCCCGGCCGCGCGGACGAGCCGCCTGGCGGCCGCGTCGCCGCGGGCCAGGGCGCGTCCCAAGGCCCGCGCGTCGCGGAAGCCCGAGCGGCGGCCCGCCCCCGCGAGCCCGATCCCCGAGCAGATCGCCTCCAGGTGCCCCACCCCGCCGCACGGGCAGCGTCCGCCCGGAGCCACGATCACGTGCCCGGCGTCGCCGAGGCAGCCGAAGGTCACCTCGACCACGCGCCCGGCCTCGGTCAGTCCGGCGTTGACGCCGCTGCCGAGGACCACGCAGAGGAGACGACGGACGCCTCGGCCGGCACCGAGCCGCGCTTCGGCGAGCGCGGCTGCGCTCACGTCGGGGATGGGCAGGACCGGCAGATGACCGAGGAGGGGAGCGAGCTCGGCGCGGAGATCCGCCCCCTCCAGGCCAGGGAGGTTCACGCAGTGGCGCACCCTGCCAGCCCCATCCAGGAAAGCTGGGAAGGAAACCCCCGCGGCCACCTCTCCGCCTCCCCCGACGCCCACCGCCAGGGCTCGGATCCTTCGAACGACCTCCTCGCGCGGGAGGGCGGGGCCGAGGCGGCACCGACGCATCGCGCCGAGGAGCCCGCTGCTCCCCACCCGGCCGGCGCGGGCCCCGCTCGCGCCGATGTCCACCCCGAGGGCGCTCCTCATCCGACCCTCCGAACCACGACCTCGGGTTCGAGGGCGCGAGCCGCCCTCGGATCGACCTCGCCGGGATGGAGCCGGCCGAGCTTGTCGAGGGCCGCGGCCGTCGCGATGCGCGCCGCCTCCGCGAACCCCCGGCCCTGCGCGAGGGCGACCGCGAGGGCGCCCAGGAACGCGTCCCCGCAGCCCACGGCGTTCACGCGCGGGCGTGCCGGGGGCACCGCGTGCCAGGCGCGACCCTCCGGCGAGAGGACGAGCGCCCCCCAGGCCCCCACCGTGAGCGCCACCGCCCGCGCCCCGAGCGCACGGACGCCGCACGCGACCTCGAGCACCGTCCCGAGCGAAAGCTCCTCCGGCGCGGGGCGCCCGAGCGCGACGCACGCCTCGGCGAGGTTGGGACAGGCGACGTGGGGGCCCGCTCGGAGCCCGGCGCGCAGCGCCTCCCCCGAGGCGTCGAGCAGCACGCGGGTACCGCGGGCCTGCGCCTCCGACACGATCTCCGCGTACGCGACAGCGTCGATCCCGCCGGCCGCGGAGCCGGCGAGCAGCACGTCGGTCGCCCATCCGAGCAGCTGGTGCGTCGTGGTCAGGACACGCTCGACCTCCTCCGGCGCGAGGCTCGGCGACGGGCCGATCACTTCCAGGACATCGCCGACGTCGGGATCCACGACCGTCCAGGTCTCGCGGATCTCGGGGGCGACCGGGACCGACGCGAGCCGGATGCGCGAGCGGTTCAGGAGCTCTGTGAACGATCGTCCCCGTCCACCGCCCACCGGTCCCACGAGGCGTACGTCCGCACCGTAGTTGGACGCGACGACCGCGGCATGGGTGGCCTTCCCACCCGCCGTCTCGAGCACCTCCGGGGCCCGCACCGTGCCTCCCCGCGCAGCCCCCGGTGCCACGATCACCCGGTCGATCGCAGGGTTCAAGCAGATCGCGAGCACGCGAGGGGGGTCCCCACGGGGGGCGGGCCCGCTAGCCGAGGCAGGCGTGGACATGAGAGCGCGCTCTTTCGGTCTGCCTTGTGCTCCATATGGGAGGGATGGTATACCAAGCGCGTGTTGAGAAGTCCAAAGGCGCCGTATCTATGACCACGGCTCCCCGCGGGGTGCCGATCCCGGGCGACCCGCTGTACGTGCAGGTCGCGCAGCGGATCCTGCACGAGATCGTTCAGCGGGACCTCCGACCCGGTGACCGGCTGCCGCCCGAGCGCACGCTCTGCCGCGACCTCGGGGTGAGCCGAGTCACCCTCCGGCGTGCCCTCCTCGCGCTCGCCGACGAGGGTGCGGTGGAGGCGGACGTCAACAGGGGGTGGTTCGTCGGGGGAGGTCTCCTGAGCGAGCCGCCGAACGCGCTGCTGAGCTTCACCCGGATGGCGGCCTCCCGTGGACTCACGAGCAGCGCCCGTGTGCTGGCGGCCCGCGTGCGCCCGGCGACGATCGACGAGGCCGAGCTCCTGGGACTCGCACCGGGTGCCGACATCTTCGAGCTCGAGCGCATCCGTCTCTTGGACGGCATCCCCGTGGCGCTCGACCGGAGCCGCGTCCCGCTGCAGCGCGCCCCGTCGCTGCCCGAGCAGGACTGGACACGGGCCTCCCTCTACGACGTGCTCGAACGCGCGGGGGTCGTGCCCGTACGGGCCAGCTACAGCGTGGAGGCCGTCGCTGCAGATGCGAGGCACGCGGACCTCCTCGGCCTGGCCGAGGGGGCCCCGCTCCTGCTGGCGCAGCAGATCACGTACGACCAGGATCAGCGTCCGTTCGAACTCGGGAGGATGGCCTATCGCGGCGATCGGTATCGGTTCCGCGCGACCCTGACCCGGCCGGTCGGCCTCGGCGTCGCTCGGGGAGCCGGCATCGGCTCCTCCCGCGGCGAGGGCGCTCGACGGCGTTCCGGGAGGGGGCGTGCGGACGGTGATCCGAGGAGGGGGACATGAAGGCGGAAGAGCTCAGCGCGATGACCGCGTCGTTCGCGCGGCGGTTGCTCGAGGAGCGGATGCGGGAGCCGATCAACCGTCGGCGGTTCCTGGGGGCCGCCGTTCGCGGAGCGTGGGGCCTCGGCGGTCTGGCGGTCCTCGGCGCGTGCGCTCGGGACACGGGGACGTCCGGCGGGGCCCAGCGGGTCGGTGGCACGCTCACGATGGTGATCTGGGAAGGGTACGACGACCGGGAGGCGACGGCACCGTTCCGCGACCGCTACGACGTCACCGTCCGCCCCACCTACATCGGCAACAACGAGGAGATCGTGACCAAACTCCAGGCGGGCGGGGTCGGCAGCATCGACCTGGTCACCCCTTACAACGGCTACGTGGAGGTCCTCCCAGGACCTCGGTGCGAGCCCGCTGCGCGCATTCGCGAGGGTGACGCTGCCGCTGGCATGGCAGGGGGTCGCGTCGGCGTTCGCGCTCGCGTTCATCATCTCGGCCGGCGACTACGTGACCCCGCAGCTCGTCGGGGGAACCAGCGGGGCCATGATCGGGCGGGCGATCGCCGACACGTTCGGCGTCACCTTCGCCTGGCCCCGGGGGTCGGCGTTGGCCTTCACGACCCTCGCGGTCACCCTCCTCATCCTCTCCGTGCTCCGCCAGTCGCGGAGGATCCTCCGGTGAGACGGAGCCTTCCCTGGGCGTTCCTCCTCGCCGTCTTCGCCTTCCTGTTCGCGCCCGTCGCCGTCGTGGTGCTCTTCTCGTTCAACGAGACGGCCTCGACCAGCCTCCCGTTCCGCGGCTTCACCCTGCATTGGTACCGGGTCGCGTTCAGCGATCCCCTGTTCCGGGAATCGCTGCGCAGCAGTCTCATCGTTGCCGGCGCGACGGCGGCGTTCGTGATCGTCGTCGGGGTGAACGCAGCGTTCGCGATCGCGTGGCGCCCGACCCGCCTCTCACGCCTGTTCGCGGGCGCGGTGACCACGCCGCTGATCCTGCCCGGCCTCTTCCTCGGGGTCGCGCTGCTCTCGTTCTTCGATACCATCGGGCTCCGACTCTCCCTGTTCACGGTGTTCCTGGGTCACGCGCTGGTCACGCTGCCGTTCGTCGTCCTCATCGTCGCGGCTCGGCTCGAGCGGTTCGATCGCTCCCTCGTCGAGGCGGCCCGTGATCTCGGAGCGGGACCGATCCGCTCGCTCAGGGACGTGGTCCTACCCATCATCGCTCCCGCGATCGCCGGCGCCGCCCTCATCGCGATCGCTTGGTCCTTCGACGAGTTCATCATCACGTTCTTCACGATCGGAGGGGGCAGCACGTTGCCGGTCATGATCTGGGGGAAGCTCCGTCGGGGGATCGATCCATCCGTGAACGCGATCGCGAGCATCATCCTCACGGCGACCGTCCTGAGTTCAGCGTTGCTCGGTCGTCTCCTGACGAGCCGAGAGCTCGCTCGGTAGCGCTCGCCTGCCGCTCCGCGACCAGGGATCGGCGGATCGCGGGATCGCTGAGGCGCACCGAGCGGGATCCCCCTGAGGGATCCGCTGCCTCTCAGGCGCCACCGACGGCCCTGCGGTACACCTCCGCGAGCATCTCGGGCTCGAAGGCGAACGCGTTCGGGCCCCGCGCCCGCAGGCCCGTCGGAGGACCCCCCTCGAGCTCGCGTACGAACCCCTCGGTCGTCACCAAGCGGAGGTCGTAGAGCCAGTTCAGCATGGTGAGGACGGCGGCCTGGTGGCTCCCCTCGGACGCGGCGGCCGTCGCGTCCGGGACGAGGACGACGCCGTACTCGTGGAACCAGGCATCGAAGGTCGTGAGCATCACGCAGCAGTCGGTGGTGACCCCGGTGACCACGACCTCGTCGACGCGGAGCTTCCGGAGCACCGTGTCGAGGCGCGACCCTGCGAACGCGTTCCATCGATGCTTGCGGACGACCACGTCCCCGGGCCGCGGCCGGAGCTCGTCGATGAGCTCCCAGCCCTCGGACCCCTCCCGGTACGCGATCGGGGCTCCTCCGGGATCGACGGGCTCGCCCCGCTGGAGGTCGCTCCCGTCAGGGCAGTAGGTGTGCTGCGTGTAGACGACGGGGAGCCTCCGGGCGCGGAAGGCATCGGCCAAGCGTTGAACGTTCGCGATCACGTCCCCGATCGAGGGGACCGCGTAGAACCCGCCAGCGAGCGAGTCCTTCTGCATGTCCACGACCAGCAGGGCCCGGGTCATCGCGCTAGTCCGGCGGTAGCTCCGCGAACGCCAGCCGCAGGTCCATCCCCTGGCGCCGGCGGATCGTCACCGCGGCGCCGTAGATCGCGGCCCCGATCACCAGGACCGCGGCGATCACCATGAGCCCGGCGGCGGAGTTCACGAGGTAGCGGTCGTTGACGAGGTAGCTCACGAGGAGCGCCCCGCAGTAGAGGACCCCGATCGCGCCGAACACCGAGACCAGCGGCACCCTCCCGATCCGCCACCGCGCCACCGGCGACGCCCGGAACACCCTCGGAGCCCGCCACGGGAACAGGACGGCGGCGAGGGCGGTGCAGAGGAACACGAGGACCACCAGGGCCGTGGCCCCGAGCGTCGCGAGCCACTGCGTGTAGGCGAAGATCACGAGGAAGACCTCGGAGAGCAGGGCCACCGCGAGCGCGGCGACGACCGGCGAATGCCGCTTCGGATCGACCTTCGCGAAGGTCTCGGGAAGGATCCGATCGAAGGTCCAGGCGAAGATCATCCGGGAGTTCACCAGGATGTTCTGGGGCACGAACAGCACGCTCATCGCCGCGTACCCCAGCCCGATCAGGACCATGAGGAACGGGCTCCCGGTGAGGACCAGCACGAAGAGGTTGAAGAACGGGTTCAGCGGCAGATCGGGGAGCGTCCCTTCGTACCAGAGGAACTGGGTGGCGCCGAGGAACTCCTTCCCCGTCACGCGGACCAAGAGGACGTAGACCGCGATGTTCATCGCGGCCAGGGCGACGAGGGCGAGCCCCATGCCGAGGAGCTGGGTCCGCCCGGGGTTCTTCACCTCCGAACCCACGTACGAGGAGGCGACGCTGAAGATCGAGCTGAACGCCACGATCGGCAGGATCGCCAAGGTATCGCCGAGGCTGAACGCCGTGGAGTAGCCGGCCTGCCGTGCCTGTTCCACCACCGTCCCGTAGTAATCGGGGTTCCGGCTGAACTCGCGCATGAAGTCATCGAACGACGCTCGGAACTCCCCGGGGGAGCTCACCAGCAGGACCAGGAGAGCGGCGAGCGCTCCGACGATCCCCACGGCGAGGAGGATCCGGTTCACGACGACGAACCACCTGAGCCCCTGCCAGACCACGAAGCTGAAGGCCGCGATCAAGACCGTGCCGAAGATGAACGCACCGTTCGTCGAGGCGATCGCCTCCGCCCAACGCACGACGATCGGCACGTGGAGGACGTGCCCGAGGTTCGCGAGCATGCTCGCGGTGGCCTGCGCCCCTCCCCAGAACACACCCCAGGCGACGAAGAAGCTCAGCATCATCATCATGCCGAAGCTCGCCACGAACCCGACGAACGGATGGAGGATGCGGCTGTTGAACACGTAGTCGCCGCCGGCCCTCGGCATGGCCAGGCTGAGCATCGCGTACGGGAACGCGATCCCCACGAGCACCAGCACCATCGTGAGGAGCTGTGCGATCGAGAGGTCGCCTCCCGGATAGGCCCACATCGCCTGGGAGATCATGAACGCGAGGGTGAGCGAGAAGCTCGCGCCGGTCCACCCGTAGTTCAACACGAACGCGTCGAGCAGACCGAGCTCGCGCACCAACCCGCTCGCCTGCCGCACGAAGACCGCCGGGCGGACGTCCCCGCCTCCGCTCCGTTGCTCCATGGACCCCTCCGTCGGAGTTCGGCCGGCGAAGTGTGCCGGACGCGCCCGGGGCCGTCAAGCAACCCGGCTCAGCCCACCACCCTCCGGGTGAGATGCAACGCCCCTCCTAGCTAGAACACCGCGGCCTCGACCACCAGGTCCCCCTCCTCGAACCGCGACGGCCGGAGCGGGTGGAGGTCGAACGAGGTGCACGCCCCCTCGCAGATGAGCTCGGCCACGGCGATCCCGGCGGCCGGGGAGTGCATCACCCCGTGCCCCCCGAACCCCGCGCAGAGCATGAACCCCGGGGCCCCCGGCGCCTCCCCGATCACCGCGTGGTGGTCGGGGGTCTCCGGGTAGAGCCCGGCCCAGCACTGGCGGGGGTCGATGGGCCGCCCCTCGAGGTGGGGGAAGCGGTTCCCCACCCGCTCGGCGAGCGCGGGGAGGAAGGCGGGGTCGAGCGAGGTGTCCCAGCCGGGGGGGTCCGAGGGGTCGGAGTAGGCGAGGACCCAGCCCGCCGAGACCTCCCGGCGGGCCAGCACCCCGGTGTCGAGGTCCACGCACATCGGGGTGAGCGGGCCGGGGTCGTCCCGGACGAAGGCCAGGTTCCGCCGCACGGGCGCCACCGGCACCTCGACCCCCACCATGGCGGCCACCTCGGCCGCCCAGGCCCCGGCGGCGTCCACGACCCATGACGCCCCCACCGCCCCCCGGGGCGTGGAGAGCCGGTAGCCCCCCGCTCCCCGCTCGATCCGCTGGACCGGGGCCCCGGTCCAGACCTCGATCCCGAGCCGGCGCAGCTCGGCCGCGTAGGCCCGCACCACCCCGTGGGGGTCGAGGAACCCGTCCCGGGCGTGGAACGTCCCGGCCCGGAGCCCGTCAGGGCGCAGGAAGGGGGCCCACTCGAGGACCTCCCCCGGCGAGAGCCACTCGACCCCGACCCCGAGTTCCCGCTGCAGCTCGAAGCTCGCGCGGAGGGCCCGCTCCCCCTCCTCGGTCCCCGTGAGGAGGAGGTAGCCGGTCTGGTGGAACCCGAGGAGCCCGGTCTCGCGCTCGAGCCGCTCGAACTCCTCGATCGACCGGAGCGAGAACTCGATGTTGGGCCGGGTCGTGAACTGGGCCCGGACCCCGCCGTTGGCCCGGGAGGAGGAGCCCTGCCCCACGGCCGCCTCCCGCTCCAGCACCAGGACGTCCGCGAGGCCGCGGCGGCCGAGCTCCCGGGCCACCGAGAGCCCGATCACGCCCCCGCCCACGACCGCGACCTCGACCCTCCGCATCCCCGTCCCCGACCCCCGGCCCGGTCCAGCTTGGCCGGGGCCAGCCGGGATCCTACGATCGCGTCGGCCGGCCCGGGGGCGGGGGAAGCTCATGGGGGCCGGGGGTCCGGCCGGGGGGAGCGCGCGGAGGAGGCGATGGAACGGATCTCGCACAGGAGGCCTGGGCGGCGACCAGCGCTCCGGGGCCGAGAGCGACGGACCCACCCGAGGACGCGACCCGTCGCCACCTATTCGATCGTGGCGCGCGATGCGAGCGGCGCCCTGGGGGTGGCGGTCCAGTCCCACTGGTTCAACGTCGGGGCCATCGTCCCGTGGGTGGAGGCGGGCGTCGGGGCGGTCGCGGTCCAGTCCATCCCCGAGCCGGCGCACGGCCCGCGGGCGCTCGCGCTGCTCCGAGAGGGGATCGCGCCGAAGGAGGTGCTCCGTCGGCTCCTCGACGGCGACCCCCAGACCGCCTACCGGCAGATCGGGATCGTGGACGCCGCCGGTCGGGTCGCGGTGCACACCGGCGAGCGCTGCATCGCCGAGGCGGGGCACGCGACGGGCGAGGGGGTCGCCGTCCAGGCGAACCTGATGGACCGCGCGACCGTCTGGCCCGCGATGCTCAGGGCCTACGAGGCGTCCCAGGCCGACCTCGCCGAGCGGCTGCTCGTCGCCCTGGAGGCGGCCGAGGCCCAGGGCGGGGACCTCCGCGGCAGGCAGTCGGCCGCGATCGTCGTCCGCCCGGCGCCGGGCGGCGATGGCCCCGGCTTCGACCTCAGGGTCGAGGACCATCCGGAGCCCGTGGACGAGCTGCGACGGCTGGTCCTCCTGGGGCGTGCGTACCACGAGCTGAACCGGGGCGACGCGCTGATCGCGGCCGGCGACGTGGACGCCGCCTCGGCCGCCTACGCGCGGGCCACCGCGATGGTCCCCGACGAGGCGACCGGCGGAGAGGCTCCGTTCTGGGCCGGGATCGCCCTCGCTGGGGCCGGCCGGGTGGAGGAGGCCCTGCCCTACCTCCGCCGCGCCGGCGGGGTGGACGGGCGGTGGGGTCGGCTGCTCCCGAGGTTGGTCCGCTCGAGGCTCCTGCCGGACGATCCGGGCCTGCTCGACGCGGTGGGTCGGGCGTTGCGGGAGGGCGGGTGAGGGCCGCCGCGGCCGCGCGGAGGCGCTGGGTGGAGCCCGCCGGGACCTGGTACGTGCTGCCGACCGCGTTCTCGGACGACGGCGAGCTCGACCTCGGCTCGGAGCGGCGGCTCGTCGAGGCCGTGCTCGCCTGGGGGGTCGACGGGCTCGTCGCGCTGGGGGTGACCGGGGAGGCGGCCGCCCTCGATCCCGCCGAGCGCGACGCGGTCGTCCGGACGGTGGTGGAGGCGGCGGGGGGCCGCGCCCCCGTGGTCGTGGGCTGCGCCGGGCAGGCCGCGCACCCGGTGCAGGCGACGGCCGCCCGGGCCCGGGAGCTGGGCGCCGACGGGGTCCTCGTGCTCCCACCGCTCCTCGGGCGGGACCCGGCGGCGGTCCCGGGGTTCTTCGCCCGGGTCGCCGAGGCCGGCCTCCCGGTGGTCCTCCAGGACGACCCCTCCGCCTCGGGGGTGCGCCTCTCGGTCGAGGTCCTCCTCCGGGCCGCGGAGGCCTGCCGGGCGGCCGCGGTGAAGCTCGAGGACCCTCCGACCCCACCCAAGATCGCCGAGCTCCTCGCGGCCCGCCGCGAGCTCCGGGTCTTCGGCGGGCTCGGGGGCCTCCATGCGCTCGGCGAGCTCCGCCGCGGGGCCGTGGGGACGATGACCGGCTTCGCCTACCCCGAGGTGCTCAGGGCGGTCCGGCTCGCGCTCGAGGGGGGCGACGTCCGCGGGGCCGCAGGGGTCTTCGACCGCTACCTCCCCCTGATCGCGTTCGAGGCCCAACCGGGGATCGGGCTGGCGATCCGGAAGGAGCTCCTCCGCCGCCGCGGGGTCCTCGCCTCGGCCAGGGCCCGGATGGGGGGTCCGCTCGATGCCCTCACGCTCCGGGAGCTCGAGGAGGTCCTGGACCGGGTGGGGATCGCGCCCTCCCCGGACCCGTACGATGTGGCGCCGTGGAACGGGTGAGCCGCGCGACGGGACGGGGGGAGGCGGCCTGATGGACCCGGGGCTCGCCGGGCGGCGGGCCGGGCGGTCCGTGCGACCTCGCGCTGGGAGGGCGGACCGCTGATGGACCTGGGGCTCGCCGGGCGGCGGGCCGTGGTGGGCGGGGCCTCCCGGGGCCTGGGGTTCGCGGTGGCCGACGCCCTGGCCGCCGAGGGCTGCCGGCTCGTGGTCTGGGCCCGGGGGCGGGAGGCGCTCGAGGGAGCGGCCGAGGAGCTCCGCCGTCGCCACGGGGCCGAGGTCCACCCGGTGGTCGCCGACGCCGGGGAGCCCGGGGCCTGGGCGCAGGTGGCCCGGGCGGCCCGGGAGGCGCTCGGCGGGGTGGACGTGCTGGTGCTGAACGCGGGCGGGCCGCCGACGGTCGACCCCACCGGGACCACGGAGGAGGGGTGGGAGGCGGCCACCCGCCTCCTGCTCGTGACGCCGGTGCTGCTCGCCACCGAGCTCCTGCCGGGGATGCGGGCAGAGGGGTGGGGACGAATCGTGGCGATCCTCTCCTCGACCATCCGCCAGCCCATCCCCGACCTCGTCTACTCGACGGCCGGGCGGAGCGCGCTGTGGGCGTGGCTCAAGACGACCGCGGCCGCCGTGGCCCGCGAGGGCGTCACGGTGAACGGGGTCCTGCCGGGCAGGCTCGCCACCGAGCGGGTGCGGAGCCTGGACGAGGAGGCCGCCCGCCGCGCGGGCCGCCCGGTCGAGGAGGTGGCCGCCGAGCGCGCCGCCTCGATCCCCGCCGGGCGGTACGGCCGGCCCGAGGAGCTGGGCGCGGTCGTCGCGTTCCTCTGCTCGGAGCGGGCGAGCTACGTGACGGGCGCGGTCGTGCCCGTGGACGGCGGGCTGATCCAGGCCCTCTGATCGGCCTGGGGCGGCGCGGAGCAGGTTCTGTCCGGGGCTCGGGGGCGGTGGAGCTACGAGCCGGCGCGGCGCCGAACGGCAGCCCCGAGCCGGGCCTCGTCTCGGACCCCACGTTCGAGGACGGTCACGATCTCCGGGTCTGGCTGGAAGGGCGGCGGTGTCTCCTCCGCTGGGCGCGGTGTCTCCTCCGTCTCCCCCGCCGGCGGTGGCGTCTCTCGCGGCATCCTGGGCTCGGTCTCCATCGATCCCCCCATCAGTCTATGACGACGCCCGTGCCCACGGAGAGCGCTGCGAGCGCGAGGGAGATCATCGCGAGGCGCAGCAACTTGGCCTTCCCACCGGGGACGGTGCCGAGCTCGGCAGCCATCGCGATCTGCGTGTCCACGAGGCGAAGGGGTCAGCTCCTTCTCGGCTGCCAGGTAACGATCGCGGAAGGCTCGGAGGTCGATCGCGCCGTAGCCCCGGGGCCAGAACGCCGCGAGCGCCACCAGGGCCCCGATCACGGCGAGAGCACGACCGAGCTCGACGACGAGGTTCACACCGGGCGGCGCGAGTGCGGCGAGGGCGGCAGCGAACCCCAGTATGACCCCGGCCTTCGCATCGAGCGAGTCGAAGTGCTGGAGCTGGGCGTCGCGCTCGCGCCACACGACGTCCTCCACCACGTCCAGGGACCGGAGGCCCAGGACCCCGCGTCCCTCCCGCCCGGCCATGACCGAACCATAGGCTCCGCCACCGACGTGCCCGAGGCGGAACCGTCCAGGCCGGGGCGTTGCGTTCCAGCCACGCCACCACGGCCCGGACGTACCCGCGGAACCCGTCCAGCACGAGGGGGATCGACGCGTGGACCCGCGCGTCGTCGATGGTGGCGTACTCGTGCACCAGGGCGTTCCGGAGGCCCGCGGACGGCGCGAGGCGCTCCGCCAGACCGACCGGGATCAGGCCGACGCGGGCCGCGGCGTGGAACGACTCGCGGTAGTCGGTGGGCGGGCGGCCCTCGAGCTCGCTCGCCACGTGGAGGTTGATGTCGGCGGCGGCCTCCACCACGAGCTGGATCAGCCGCTCCACCGCCCGGCGGGGTCCCCCGGGCGCCAGGTACGCCTCGAGCCCGACCCCCCGGAAGGGCTCCAGCTCGGCCAGGTACGCGTCGAGGTGGGAGAGCTTCCGCCGGACGATCTCGGGGCGGACCATCAGCCGTACCGGCGCCGGAGGTGCTCCGCCTCCGCCCGGCGCATCCACCCCGTGTCGAGGTAGCGCTTGATGGCCCGCAGCCGGAACCCCTCGAAGGCCCCCGGCTCCTCCTCGTAGACGGGTTGCCCGTCGAGGGCCACCTCGCGGAGCAGGAGGGGATCCGCCTCGTCGAGGACGACGAGGTCGATCTCGGGGTCCGCCCGGACGGCTCGGGCGACGGCCTCGCGCCGACGGTCGAACGGCTCCGCGGGCTCGTCGAGCCCGGGGGTGCCGCCGTCGAAGAGCACGCCGACGTCGAGGTCGCTCCCGGGCCGGCCCGATCCGCGGGCCGCCGATCCGAACACCACGACGAGCCGCACGCCCGCGGCCCGGAGGGCGGGTTCGTCGATCCGGAGGTCCACGACGGACATCGTACGGGGCTGGCGCTTCGCGGAGCGGATCCACCGCGCTCGGGACCCCGCCCGGTGGGGGCCGGATCACACGCCTGTCATCCGTGTCGGTGATGCCGGTCACACTGGGTTCGAACGAGGACGCGGGAGGGGCCGGACGATGTGGACGGCGCTGGTCGAACGGTGGCAGCGGTGGGAGGCCGCGAGGGCCGGGAGGAAGGACGGCCGGCGCGGGATCCCCGCGGCCGACGACCCGCACGCGCCGTTCGCGCTCCGGGCGATCGTGGCCCGGGGCGAGGACGCGCTGTGGCGGGTGGCCCGCGCCTGGGCCGAGGAGGAACGGGCGCTCGGAGCGCGGGCGGAGCAGCTCCGAGGGGAGCTCGCGGAGGCCGGGGCTCGGAGGGACGAGCTGCGGGAGCGGCTCGCGGAGGCCCGTCGGGGGCGGGAGGCGGACGAAGCCCGGGACGACGCGGAGCTCGAGCGGCTCGCCGGCCTCCGACGGGAGCTCGACGAGCGGGTGGTGGGGGCCCACCCGGCCGCGGGGCCGACGCCCGGAGCCGGGTCCGAACCACGTCCCGCCCTCCCCGCCATCTCCGGAGCGGGGGCGGAGCCCCCGGCCCCAGCGTCCCCAGCCCCCGCTCGCACCCCCGCCCCCGCCGAGGCGTCCGCCGATGGGACCGCCCGCCCCGGGGTCCCCGCGTGGGCGTACCGGCTCGCGCTCGCGCTGATCGTGGCGGGCGAGTTCCCGCTGAACGCCGTCGCGTTCCGGCTGTTCGGCGAGCCGGACCTCACGACGGGCGTGATGGTCATCGGCCTGGCCGTGGTCCTGGTGGGGATGGCCCACGGGGCCGGCGTCCTGCTCGCCCGGGAGGATCCCACGCCTCGGGAGCGCGGGCTCCTCTGGCTCACCGCCGGCCTGCCGGTCGCCGCCATCGTCGCCGTCGCGCTGATCCGGGCGGTCTACCTCGAGGAGGTCGTCGGGCGTCGGGGGCTCGGGCGCTGGTTCGACGCGGCGGCCTTCGCCGCGATCAACGCCACGATCTTCGGCGGCGCGGTGCTCCTCTCCTACCTCCGCCACGACCCCGCCTCCCGGGAGAACCTCCGGGCCGCCCGCCGCCGGCGCGAGCGGGAGGCGGCCCGGGCCGAGCGGCGGGAGCGCCGCAGGCGGGAACGGCTCCTCGAGGAGGACCGCCAGCGCCGCGAGCGGGAGCGGCAGGAGCGGGAACGCTTCCTCGAGGAGGAGCGGTCCCGGCTCGATCGCGAGATCCGTGGGATCGAGGAACGCAAGCGGGCCAGGCGCGCGGCGATGGAGGCCCTCGAGGGGAGGCTCGAGGAGCTGGAGGGGAGGATCCGCGTGCTCGAGCAGGCCCTCGGGGCCCTCGAGGAGGACCGCGCGCGGCGGTGGCGGGCGCGCCGGGCCCTCGCGCTCCGGCGCCGGGCCCACTTCCAGGCCCTGGTCCACGCGTACTGCGCGGCGAACGTCCGCACCAGGGAGGACCGCCGGACCCCGCCCGCGCTCGCCGAGCCCCCGGCCCTGCCCCTCCCCGAGGCGTTCGCGGCCGACGCGCCGCCAGGGAGGTGAGCGCGGTGGCGCGCGAACCCCGAGCCGCCGGGGCCCCCCGCTGCCGGACGGTCGGGGCCTTCCGCGGCCGGACCGCCAGGGTCGTCGGCGGCCGGACCGACGGGGTCGTCGGCGGCCGCACCGCCGGGGCCTTGCTCGCGGCCTGGCTGCTCGCGGCGTGCCAGCTCCTCCGGCCATCCGCCGCCCAGGGCCCCCCGCGGGTGGTGATGGTGCTCTTCGACGTCTCCGAGAGCACGGAGCGCGAGGCGCTGCGCGGACGCTACCTCGAGGCCTTCCGCCGGGTGCTCGAGGCCGTGGACGGGGAGGACGATCCCGGGGCCGTCCTCGCGGCCGACGTGATCGACGACAACCCCCTCGCCCACGGCCGGCTCCCCCTCGACCTCCGCCTCGAGCCCTGCTCGCCCCTCGACAACAGCCTGGCCTGCGAGGAGGAACGGGAGGCCGCGAAGCGGGAGGCCCTCCGGGTCGCCGAGGCGATCCTCGCCCGGGGCCGGAGGGGGACCGACGTCGTGGGCGGGCTCGGCCTCGCCCAGCGGTTCTTCCAGGCCTACCCCGGGGCGGAGCGGTACCTCGTCATCTGCTCGGACATGCTCCAGGTGGCGCGGGGGATCCGGCTCGGGGAACCCGGGGCGCTCGCGGAGCCCGAGCGGCTCCTGGCTCGGCTCCCACAGGTCGACCTCTCGGGGGTGCGGGTCTACGTGGCGGGGGCCGGCGCCTCCCGGACCGACCTCCGCCCCGGGACGATCGAGGCCATCGAGGCGTTCTGGCGGACCTACCTCGAGCGCGCGGGGGCCCGGGTGGTGCTCTACGGGCCGTTCCTCCCCCGGTTCCCCTGAGGGAGGAGCCCGGGGGAGCCGCCCCAGCGGCGCGCGGGCGGCGGCCCCCGCGATGCTTGACACCGCTTCGGCCCGCCGGTACGAACCGCCGAGGGAGCTGGACGAGGAGGTGCGGGTTGACGGATGAGGGTGGGCCGGCCGCCGCCGTCGCGCTGCTCGTGGCCCTGGGCATCGCGGCCTTCTACGTGGCCGCCGCCTGGCGCGTGTTCACGAAGGCCGGGCGGCCCGGCTGGGCGGTGCTCGTCCCCGTCTACAACATGGTCGTGCTGCTCCGGATCGTGGCGCTCTCGGGGTGGTGGGTCCTCGCCTGGCTCGTGCCGTTCGTGGGCTGGGTGGTCGCCGTGGTCGTGAGCGTCTACCTCGCGCGGAGCTTCGGGAAGGGCCTCGGCTTCGGCCTGGGCCTCGCCTTCCTCGGCTTCGTCTTCCTCCCCGTCCTGGCCTTCGGCGAGGCCCGCTACCTGGGCCCGGCGGCCCGCGCTCCCATCCAGCCGCCGCCGCCCCCGCCCGTGCCTACGATCGGCTGAACGCGGACAGGGCCCCCGCGAGGGCCTACGGGACGGTCCGGAAGCCGTGACGGACGAAGTCGCGGTCGAACGCGAACGCTGTGTCGATCCCCATCCTGCGCATGACCTCGAAGCTCGCGAGATCCACGAGGGAGACCCGGCCCCGGAGCGTTAGGAACGCCGAGGCCGCCGCCTCGTGCACCGCGCGGTCCACCCACGCGACCTCGACGGGGGCGAGGAGGTCGTCGAGGAGCGTCCGCGCGGCCTCGGCCCCGAGTCGACCCCGGACGAGGGCCACGCTCTCCACCACCACGTAGTTATGCGTGAGGAGCGGCTCGCTCCGGGCGAGACGGGCCAGGGCCTCCACCGCGTCCCGGTGGTGGCGGTCGTCCCGGTCGAGACGCGCGTAGAGGGCCGAGGTGTCGACGAAGATCACCAGCGAGCCTCGGCCAGGTAGCGGTCGTGTTCCTCGGAGACGTCGCTCGCACCCGACGCGTAGGTGGGAGCCCCGAGGGCCCGCTCCCAGCGGGACGCCTCTGGGCCGTGGGCCAGGAAGGCATCCACCGCCTCTCGGATGAGCGCCGCGACCGAGACCCCCCGCTCGGCGGCGAGGCGCCGCAGCGCCCGGCTCTGCCGCTCCTCGAGCTGGATCACGGTCCTCCGCATGGAGTCATGATATCGGTTTCCGCGGCCATGTCATCGCCGCGCTCGCGGCCGGTGAGCGGCCGGTGAGCGGCCGCGACCGCCGAGGAGCGCTCCCGGGCCTCGCTCCACGCGCGGGCCCGTCACCGCACGGAGGGCGGGGACGTCAGGACGCCTCGATCGAGGCGGTGAGGATCGGCTCGGCGGTAGGGGAGGCGGGGCAGGCCGCCGGCTCCACGGTGACCGCGAGGAGGTCGGCGGGCTGCACCTCCGTCTCCATCGAGGCCGCGACCTGGCCCCGGAGCGGGGCGAAGCACCCGGCGCGGATCGGGCGTCCGGCCCGGATCACCCAGAGCTCGTACCGCCTGCCGCGGGGCGGCTCGGGGAGCCCCTCCCCGAGCAGCACCATCCCCGGCTCCTCCGGCCGGAAGGCCGCCACGAGCACCCCGGGGGCGCGGCCCTCGAATCGAGCCACGACCGCCCCGACCGGGACCCCCGGGACGGGGGGCAGGGTCAGGTCCCGGAGCACCCACCCCCCCACGACGAGGGCCGCGGCGGCGGCGAGCGCCCCCAACGCCCGGAGGACGCGCCGCCGACCCGAGCGGTCCGCGGGCCCGACGGCCTCCGCCGCGGCGGGGCGATCGCCCGGGCGGGCGAGGCGGAGGGCCGGCCCTGGGCGCCGCACCAGGGCCCGCGCCACGACCTCGTCCTGGAGTCCGTCGCGGACGGCGATGGGATCGAGGGCCGCCGCCAGGGCCGCCGCCACCTCGGCGTACTCCCGCTCCAGGCGCGCGCACTCCTCGCAGCCCGGCCCGTGCGTCGCGAGCTCCCTGGCGAGGAGCCGGGCGTCCGCCTCCTCGAGCGCGCCGAGCGCCCGGGAAGCCAGGAGCTCCTCGATCGCCGCGTGATCCCGCGACTCGGCCGTCCGCTCCTCGCTCACCGTTCCGTCCCCGCGAGCGCCTCCCGCAGCCGCCGCATCCCGAGGAGGGTCCTCGACTTGACGGTCCCGAGCGGGATCGACAGCCGATCGGCCACCTTGGATTGGCTGAGTCCGTCGTAGTACATCAGCTCGATCACCCGTCGCTGCTCCTCCGGGAGCTGCGCGAGGGCCCGCCGGACGCGCTCCCGTTCCGCCCCGGAGGCGGCGGCCACGACCTCGGCCGGATCCTCGTCGCCCGGGGCCGTGGACGCCTCGATCGCCGCGAGGTCCGCTCGACGTCGTTGCGAGGCCTCCCGACGGACCAGGTCGACCGCCCGATGGTGCGCCATCCCCAGCAACCACGACCGCACCGAGCCCCTCGAGGCGTCGTAGGCGGGAGCGTACTCCCACGCGGACACGAAGGCCTCCTGCACCGCCTCCTCGGCGAGGAAGGTCGATCCGCTCACCCGGAGGGCGAGCGCGTGCGCCTGGCTCGCGTACCGACGGAACAGTCGCCGGAGCGCTTCCTCGTCGCCCGCGGCCATCCGCCGGACCAGCTCCGCGTCGGCGGGTCCCTGGACCTCCACCGCCCGCGAGCCCCGAGGCCCGGGCCACGCAGCCGCGCCGCGGCCCGCCCCTTCGTCCACGGGAGCGAGACTAGCGAGGTCCGGGTCCGCCGTCACGGCCGCGGCGAGCAGGTCCGAAGCCCGCGCGGATCCGCTCATCCCTGGAGGAGCCCCCTCGCCGTCATGGCGAGGCCGGCGAGGAACAGCAGGCCCGCGGACGCCACCGGGACCGCCCGCCACCACGTCGTCCTCGTCCGTCGGGCCACCGCCTCCCGCGCGCGGACGGCCACGACCCCCACGGCCACGAGCGTCCCGGCCAGCCCCACGCTGAACGCGAGGATCAGCGCGAGGCCGAAGGCCAGCCGGTCGAGGGCCACCGAGGCGAGGAGCGCGAGGAGGGCGCTCGGAGAGGGCAGGATCCCCCCGGCGAGGGCCAGCGAGGCCAGGCCCCCAGGCCCGAGAGGCGAGCGGAGCCCCCGCGCGCCATCCTCGCCCGGCGAGGGGACGAGCGCGCCGCCTCGGGGCGCTCGCCGCGGCCCGAGGATCGCGGACGATCCGCGTGCGTGGCCGAGGCGGAGCCACCCGTGACGGTGGGGATGGCCGTGGCCGTGGGGATGGCCGTGGTCCAGGGCGGGATCGGCCCGGAGCAGCCGGAGCCGAGAGACGACCAGGGCGGCCCCGAGGACCGCCGCGCAGCCTCCCGCCAAGGCGGTGAGCCACGGGTAGGCACGCTCCGGAGCGAACGAGCCGCGCACCACGACGATGGCCCAGCCGAGGGCCAGGACGGAGGCGCTGTGCATCGCCGCGACCGCGACCCCGATCCGGGCCGCGTCGCGGACCCGGCCGCCGCTGCCCACGAGGTACGTAGCGACGAGGGCCTTCCCGTGACCCGGGGCCATGGCATGCAGGGCGTCGGCCCCCAGGGCCACCGCCACCGCGACCGCCAGGAACCCGATCCCACCGGTCCGCGAGACCAGGTCGGCCAGTCCGCCGGCGGTTCCCGGCCTCACCACCGAGGCACCGCCCGCCGCGGATCCCGGCGGCCCTCCCGGACCCGGACCGAAGGAGAACGTGGCCCGGGTGACGCGGAGGGGGCTCGAGAGGAGGTCCTGCGGGTAGGAGCGCAGTTCGTCGCTCGCGCTCCGGGCCGGGACCGACGCCCGCGCCACGTCCACGCCCGGGAGGCCGGCGACGGTGATCTCGCGCCAGCCGACCCGGCCGGGGTCGTTCCGGTCCTCGAAGGTGGCGCGGCCCGCGCGCGGGAGGGGCCCCGTGAAGGTGGCCTCGAGCCGGAGGACCTGGAGCCCGCCCTGCCCCGGCCGGAGGCTCGCCCGGGCGGCCGTCGGCGCGAGCGGGACCTCGGTGCCTGCGACCTCGAGCGCGAGCCCGCGCGCGATCGCGGCGGCCTCGGCGCGGGCCCATCGGGCCAGCTCGGCGCCGCTCGCGTCGCCGTCCGAGTCCTGGTCGATCCGCGGCAGCTCCTGGAAGGTCGGGATCTCGGCCATGTCCACGACGTAATCCACCCGCACCTGGCCCGGGGAGAGGACGAGGCCCGCGTAGCGGTTCACCGTGAAGTTCCCGAGGGGATGCGCGGCGGCGGGCCCCGCGAGGAACAGGGGCAGGAGCGCGCCGAGGACGAGGGCCGTCCCCAGACGGATCCGGGCAGCGTGGGACGCGCGGCCCCCGGCGCTGCGGCGGCCGCGCCTCATCCGGAGGACCCCCCGAGGCGGGCCAGGGCGCGCTGCGCCTCGGCAGCGTGGAGGAACGAGAACCATGGGTTGAGACCGAGCGCCTCGGAGAGGTACCGCCGAGCCCCGCTCCGATCGCCGAGCGCGAGACGGATCATCCCGGCGTGGTAGAGGAAGAGGGGGTTCGGGGTCCCGAGCCGAAGGGCGAGCCTGGCGTACCGGGCCGCCGCGCGGGGCCGTCCGTTCCGGTAGAGCGCCCAGGAGAGCGCGTCCGCGACATGGACGCTCCGGCGCCGTCGCCACTCCGCCCGGGCGGCGGCGAGGGCCCGGCCGGGAGCGCCGTGGTCCGCGTCGAACAGCGCGAGCTCGAGGTCGATGTTCACCCCGCTCCCCCGGAACAGCCGGTGCTCGGCCCTGGCGAGCCGGTACTGCTCCCGGGCCATGCGCCGTCGGCCGCTCACCCACGCGAGGTCCCCGAGCGCCACGACGTACTCGGGGAGCGGAAGCGGCGCACGGCGACGGACAGCGCGCGGATCGCGCGGGGCGCATCCCCCCGCGCCCACGCCACCCGCGCCCGCCCGACGAGCGCCGGGGGGTACCCGGGGAGGAGCGTGAGGGCCTGCCGGTAGGCGCGGGCTGCGCGACGGAGCCCCCCGCGGTTCCAGTACAGGTCTCCGAGCTGGGTCGCGGTCCACGCGGCGTCCTGGGGGGTCCCCGCCGCATCCAGGGCCATCCGCATCGCTCGGATCGCCCCGGGCACGTCCCCCGTGAGCTCCCGCGCGTAGGAGATGCGGGCGTAGGCGGCCGCGCCGGGCCGGGTGTCCACCATCCGCTGGAAGGCCCGGGAGGCAGCGCGGTACCGCCCCAGCTCGAGGAGGGCATCGCCGATCACGCCCCACGGGTCCTCGTCGTCCGGGTTGATCGCCGCCGCGGCCCTCCCGAGCCGCAGGGCGGCGGCGAAGTCGTGGCGGGCGAGGGCGAGCGCCCCGAGCCCGAGGGTGGCGTCGTAGCTCCCCGGGTCCGTCGCGAGCGCCCGTCGGAGGGCGACCTCGGCCTTCCCGTAGAAGCTCGGGTCGGCGGTGCTCCGGGCCTGCTGGACGTAGGCGATCCCCAGGGAGGCCAGGGCCCGCGGATCGTCGGGTCGGGCCCGGAGGTAGGCCTGGAGCGCGGCGATCCGGTCCCCCGGGCCCGAGCCGCCGAGGAGCGCCGTGGGCGCGAGGGCGCCCACGAGCGAGACGCCGGCGGACGTGCGCAGCTCGGGTCCATCCCGCGGTGGCCCGAACACGGCCGCGGCCGTGACCGCCAGGGCGATCGCCCCGACCGCGGCCCACCTCACCGGTCCCCTCACGCGATCCTCCCCTCAGCCGCCCGGGTGGGCCGGGGGTCGACCGTGCCCCCCGGCCCACCCTCGGAACGGGTGTTCAGTGCGGCGACGCGTCCGATCCGCCGTGCGGGAGCGCCACGTAGGGGAAGGAGCTCCGGAACGGGACGTCGTTCGCGTCGACGCCGTCCCCGTGATCGTTCGGGCTCCCGACCAGCTCGCCCTCCACCACCTGGAGGGCGATGTCGATCACGTCGTCGGTGAGACGTCGACCGTTGGGGAACCCGGCCAGATCGCCGCCGATCACGCCGAGCCTCGAGCAGCCCGAGGTGCAGGGCGGGATCGACATGTTGAGCCGGAGCATCTCCGCCGGTCGCACGCCCTCGGGCTGGTTCAGCCCCTCGACCCCGGTGAGGAACACCGCCACCAGGTCATCCCGGGGCGTGCTCGGGGCCGGGATCCCGTAGATCGCCTCGATCAGCTTCGGCACCTCGGGATCGGTGACGAACGGGAGGAACTGGGCGTCGTCGCGGGGCCGGGAGGCGTTGAAGCGATCCTTCATCCCGGCGGGGATGACGACCTCGTTCACCAGCGGCATCCCGAGGCGGGAGACCTGGACGTAGTCGCCCTTCTGCTGCTGGCTCCCGCTCTCGAGCAGGACCCGGGTGGATCGGCGAGAGGTCGTGCTCCACACCCCGATGATCGGGTTCGCCGCTGGGTCGCCCCCGGCCGCCAGGTCCTCCTTCGGGACCTGGAGCGCCACGGTGTTCACGTTGAACCCCGCGAGCGTGTCGTCGCCCACCTCCGACAGATCGGCGCCGTACAGCAGGTCGAAGACCCGCAGATCGAGGAAGAACGGGTCGTCGGACTGCCCGGCCCAGGCCTTCCGGCCGCCCCCGAGCGTCTCGACGCCGGCCTCGAACAGCGCCTCGTAGTCGGGCATCGAGGCGGCCCCGACGTAGCTCGGGACGACCGGGGCGTCGTCGGCGAGGAGCGTCGTCCGGCCCCCGACCACGATCCGTCTGAGGTCGTAGGTCTGGAAGAAGTTGAGGTCGGGGTCGTCGAGCGAGGTCACCGGGCCCGTGTTGTACAGGAACGTGTCCGGGTTCCGGCGGTGGTTCCGGAACGTCCATCGGTAGATCAGGTCGGGACGGGCGTCCCCGTCGTTGTCGATCCGGAAGTCGTAGGCGGTCCGCGTCGCCCACGGGTAGAAGTTGGGCCCACCGGCGGGCTCCTCGAACGGGATCCAGCTCCCGATGAGCGTGACGGTGTCGGGCGCGTCGGGGCTCACGAACGCGTACACGTCCGTGTTGTCGGCCTGCGGATCTCCCGCGATCAGCGGCGCCTCCCGGTGCGAGGAAGCCTCGCCAGCGAGCGGTCCGAGTCCGACGAGCGCCCCGGCGACCAGGGCGCCCGCGGCGACCATCGCCGCGGCCCGCCGCAGGGGGGTCGCGATGCTCGTGCTCATCTCCACCTCCGTGGTCCCTACACCGGTCCCGCCCGGCCGCCGCGGTCCCGCCCGGCGCGGACCTCCCGCGCCGACTTCCTATGCGCAGCCGATCCGGCCTCCGATCACCCCATGATCCGAGGGGTCCCCGGCTGCGCATACGGAGCGAGACGTGAACCCAACGAGGAGGAGGTCGGGATGAGCGACGCGTACGGACGGTTCGGCATCGCCCGCACCTACGCGCTGGTCTTCGGGATCGCCTACCTGGCGGTGGCCCTGACGGAGGTCGTGACGCGGGACGTCCTGGCGCCGGTGCTCGTGTTCACCGCGGCGCACAACGCGATCCACTGGGCCGTGGGGGTACTCGTGCTGGGCTCTTTCTTCGCGGGCGAGACGGCCGCCCGCCTGGTGGCCCGCGTCGTCGGGATCGTGTTCGTACTGGTCACCGCGATCGGGGTGCTCGCCCCCGCGACGCTGGGCGATCTCCTCGGTTACCCGGGCAACATCCCCGTCTCCTACAACGTGGTGCACGCGGCGACCGCCCTCCTGGCCCTCTACGCCGGCTTCGCCACCCGCACGACGCGCGCGGCGGCCTGAGCGTGGTCCGACGGGCGATCCGCCTCGGGACCGTCGTGGCCGGCCTCGCCGCCGTGGGCGAGGCCGGCCACGTGCTCCTGGAACGGTCCGGGTGGGCGGCCGCGCACCACGTCTTCCACGTCGCCTACCTCGGGGCCGCCGCCGTCGCGTTCGGCTGGTTCGCCGCGCGCGACCTCCGCCGTCACGGCCCGCCCCGGTTCTCCTGGTCCCTCCGGGCGGACGAGGCGCCTCGGCCGTCCCGTTGAGACCGGGCCAGCGGGTCCGGGGTATCGTCGGTCCGTGGACCCCGAGGGCGCGCAGCTCCTCTCCGAGGTGCGCCGGGCCTACCGCGAGCACCCAGGGCTCCGGGGGAAGTCGGCGCTGTCCCTCGTCGGGGAGGTGTTCGGCGCGCGCGACCCGGTGCAAGGTCCCGGAGACGACGCGGCGGCCGTGCCCGACGGCGACGGCTTCCTCCTGCTCGCGGGCGAGGCGATCTGGCCGCCCTTCGTCGAGCGCGACCCGTACGGGGCCGGGATCGCGGCCGTCGTCGCCAACGCGAACGACGTGGCCGCGATGGGGGGACGTCCCGTGGCGCTCGTGGATGCCGTGGTCGCGGCCCCGACCCACGCCCGCCGGGTCCTCGAGGGGATCAGGACGGGCGCGGACCTCTACCGGGTCCCGGTCGTGGGCGGCCACTTCACGGCCCGGGAGGGCCCCGCGGCCCTCTCCGCCTTCATCCTCGGGCGGGCGCGGGCGCTGCTGCCCGCGACCGCGGTCCGACCGGGGCAGGCGCTGCTGCTCGCGTGCTGCCTCGAGGGGACCCTCCGACCCGAGATCCCCGCGTTCACCTCGGTGGCCGAGCGCGGATCCGCCCTCCCCGACGACCTCGAGCTGCTCCCACGGCTCGCCGAGGAAGGGCGCGTCCGGGCCGCCAAGGACGTGAGCATGGCCGGGATCCTCGGCTCGCTCGCCATGCTGCTCGAGCCGACCGGCGCCGGGGCCGTGGTCCTCCTGGACCGGATCCCGGTCCCTCCCGGGGTGCCGCTCCCGATCTGGCTCATCACCTTCCCGACCTTCGGGTTCCTCCTCGCGGTCGACCCTGGGATGGCCGAGGAGGTCCGCCGGCCGTTCCAGGAGCGCGGGCTCGCCTGCGAGGCGATCGGCGAGACGGACGCGACCGGTCACCTCCGCGTTCGGTCGGGCGACGGCGAGGCCGACCTCGGGACGGTGCGGGGAGTGACCGGCCTCCGCGCGGGAGCTATCCGGCGGCGAACGGCCGGAGGTCGATCGCCATGAGCTGATGGGGACGGCCCACGTACTCCGTGGGTTCGCCCACGCGCTCCCACCCCAGGTGCTCGAAGAAGCGGACGTTGGGCGGCTGGACGTGGGCGATCATCCGGCGACCGCCCCGGGCCGCGGCGGTCCGGACGGCGAACCGCACCAGGGGGCCGCCCAGGCCGCGGCGGCGGAACGCCGGGAGCACCGCCAGCCGATCCCCCTTCCACAGGCCCGGCTCGCCCAGCGGGTAGATCCGGACCGCGCCGCCCGCGACGGGGCCGTAGAGCCCGAGGACGTGGACGGTGGCGGGGTCCCCATCGTGCTCGTCGCGGTCGCTCAGCTCGAAGAACCCCTGTTCGACCACGAACACCCGCCGCCGGATCTCGTGGTGGATCTCGAGCTCCTCCGAGGTGGCCGCGATCACGCAGGCGACCTCGAGGTCGCGCCGGAGCGCCGCCTCGGCCTCAGCGGGCCTCGAGAATGGGGAGACGACGGCGACCCGGGACATCCAGGTCGGACTCCTCGAACCGGGCGATTGCCGAGCAGGCCTGGCAACGGGCGCACCCGGCGACCGTGCCATGCGCGCCGAGGCCGCGGAGGGCGAGGTACGGCGCGACCTTCCGGTACACCGTCTCCACGTAGTCGGGCGGCGGAGGGAGGATGTCGCCGAGCGGCGTTCCCGGGATCGGGCGGAGCGGTACGACGAACGGGTACACGCCGAGGTCGGCCGCGCGTCGGCACCCCTCCACCGTGAGGTCGGGGTCCTCCCCCATCCCGAGGATCACGTAGGTCGAGACGTGCCCGCGACCGAAGAGCTCCACGGCCCGCTCCCAGGCTCGGAAGTAGCCGTCGATCCCGGTGCGGGCCTTGGCCGGCGCGACCCTCGCCAGCACCTCGGGGTCGAAGGACTCGACGTGCATGCCGACCGCGTCCACCCCCGACGCCCGCACCTCCTCGAGGACGTCGAGGTCCTCCGGCGGCTCGAACTGCACCTCGACGGGGAGGTCCACGGCTCCCTTGATCGCCGCGGTGCAACGGGCGAGGTACCGGGCCCCCTTATCCGGCCCCCTCGGCGTCCCCGTCGTGAGCGTGACGTCGGCCGCCCCATCCAGTTCCTTCGCCGCGACCGCGACCTCGGCGAGCTGCTCGGGCTTCTTCACGGGGATCGTCCGTCCCGCCTGGAGCGACAGCTCGATCCCGCAGAACGCGCACTGGTCGGGCGTGTCCCAGTAGACGCAGGTCTGGATCACGGTGCTCGCGAGCGAGTCCAGGTGGAGCAGGGCGATCTTCCAATAGGGGATCCCGTCGGCCGTCGTGAGGTCGTAGAACCGCGGCCGCGGCGGGATCCGCGCGCTCGCCAGGCGCCGGTCTCCGCGGTACAGGGCCCAGCCGTCGCCGTCGGGCCGGAGGACGAACGGAGAGCGGGCCACGTACTCGGCCGCGAACGGGAACGTGACCGGAACGCCCTCGACCCAGATCATCCCGGCATCCGAGGGCCCCGCGCCGCCCCGGCGCCCCTCCAGGCCCCCGTCCTCCACCCGGACGCCGAGGCTCTGGAGCTCGATGATGAGCCGCCCGACCTCGGGGTCGGATCGGCCCATCCCCTGGGTCACCGCCGTGCTCACCAGCGCGCCCTCACGCCTTGGGCCCGTAGAGCTCCTCGAAGTTCCGGTACAGGATCCGTTCCTTGAGCTCCTGGCTCACCCCGCGGGCGCCGGCGATCTTGTAGTACTCGCCCCAGAAGTCGCTCCAGGGCTCGTCGGAGGCGAACAGCACCCGGTCGTGGCCCACGCCGCGCCGCTCGATCTCGGTCATGAGCCAGCGCGGCCCGAATCCCACCGACCACGTCGTATCGGTGTAGACCTTGTAGCCCTGCTCCACCCAGTCCAGGAACCTCGGGACGAGCTTGATGTGCCCGCTCACGCCCCCGCCGAAGTGGACCAGGTAGATCTTCACGCGCTTCCCGTAGCGCTCGACCATCGGGATGTAGTTGTTGATGTCCGACGCCCCGCCCGGGCTCGTGTGGAAGTGGAAGACGAGGTCGTGCTCCTCGGCGGCCCTGAAGCAGGCCTCGGCGATCTCGGTCGTCGTCTCGTCCCACTCGTTGGGGTTCGGCGTGCCGCCCAGGAGGAACGTCGTCTTCAGCGCGACGATCCCCCGCTCCCCCACGTGGGAGAGCGCCTCCATGGTGCGCTCCTTGTTCTCAGGGAGGAACGACACCCACAGCCCGCCCAGGACCCGGTCGCTCGCCTGGCACGCCTCGAGGACCAGCGGGTTCAGGCTGAACGGCTGCTCCTGCCTGGGGATCCCGTAGTTGGTGAGGACCAGGCCCCGCTCGACCCCGTAACGGTCCAGGTGGTCCTTCACGTAGTCCTCCACCGTGGGGAACTCGTAGACCGTCGGGTTCACTGGCTCGGGCAGGTTGTAGTACCGCCACGGCTCCATGAACCCGATGTGGCTGTGGCCGTCGATGACCCTCCCGGCTACCCGCTCCTGCGCCATGCCGCCTCCCGGTTCGCTCCCCGGGCCGCCTCCGGCCCTTTACTTTAGGAAACGAGTCTTTACCAATCCTGTCCCTGCCGCCGCCCGCTGTCAACCGGGGATGGCCGTCTCGGCCGAGGTCGTACCCCGCCCGGGGCTCGGTACGGGCGAGAGGACCACCGGGGCACCCCCGCATCGCCGGGGACCCCCTGGGCCCCCAGCCCTCCTCGCCGACGCGCCTCCGCCCCTAGGGGATGGACCGCCCGAGGGCGAGGATGACCGCGGGGGTCCAGAAGGTGTACGTGGCCGTGATGACGAGCAGGATCCCCAGGGCCTTGGGGTTGAACCTGCCGTAGGTCGTGGCGGTGATCGCCAGGAAGACGATCGCCCACACGATCAGGATCGACCGGAACATCCAACCCCCGGCGAAGACGTTCCAGTAGAAGAGCGGGACGAGGGCGACGGCGAAGGCCACGTTCCCGAGGGGCCGGAGGTCCAGCCCCAGGATCTCCGTGACGCCGAGGAACGTGAAGAACGTCGCGTAGATCGCGACCAGCCCTCCGATGAGGATGGATCCCTCGCCCGCGAGGCCCTGCGAGAGGATGTCGAAGGCCTGCAAGAAGTCCACCACGCCGGCGGCCAAGGTGACCCAGCCGACGGCCCGGAGGGGATCGGTGCCCCCTTCCTTGGGGGAGGACCCGATCCCCAGGAAGTACAGCGCGTTGGCCCACACCGCGAG
>Ga0101941_1000902_pt1 | contig 32326 bp, 25 predicted proteins | sample DewCreD2012metaG_3_FD_75242 | JGI IMG/M metagenome (GOLD analysis project Ga0101941, IMG submission 75242) | Hot spring sediment bacterial and archeal communities from British Columbia, Canada, to study Microbial Dark Matter (Phase II) - Dewar... ...
GCGATTTTTGCGATGCACAAACGCACGTGCACAAGAGCGGCTGGTGTCAGCCCGGCGTGGTTTTCGGAAGCACGCTTGCAACGACGCTACCCCGATTGTCCGGCAGCGTACCGGGCAAACACGCTCGCAGGAGCGATTCCGCATACGTTCGCACACAGTCGTTGCGCAGACGAGCAAGAGCGGTGTAAGCCCGCTGTGGTTACGCGGAGGCGATTGCAACCGCGTTGCCCCAACACACCGGGGACAATCTCCCGAACAATCTCGGTAACGCCTTTGCAGATCCGGTTCGCACACCAGGGCGTGCTTACGCCCGCCGCTCCTGACGGCGGACGTTCATCGTCGGAAGGCGCATTCCCCTGCTAGCGCGATTATCGCACACCACGGCGAGCTGACGCCCGCGGCTCTTGGTTGCGCGTAGATCGCTCGCCGATGAGATTGCGATTTTTGCGATGCACAAACGCACATGCACAAGAGCGGCGGGTGTCAGCCCGCCGTAGTTCGGCGAACGTACTGCTAGGACGATTCCGCATACGTTCGCACCCAGGCGTCGCGCGGAGCAAGAGCGGCGGGGTAAGCCCGCCGTGGTTACGCCGACGCGATTGCAACCGCGTTGCCCCAACACACCGGGGACAATCTCCCGAACAATCTCGGTAACGCCTTTGCAGATCCGGCTCCCACACCACGGCCAGCTGACGCTCGCCGCTCCTGACGGCGGACGTTCATCGTCGGAAGGCGCATTCCCCTGCCAGCGCGATTATCGTGCACCACGGCGGGCTGACGTCGGCCGCTCTTGTATCCTCCGCGCGACGGCAGGGCCCGAAAAGGTGCACGTACGCCGCTCCTGGTCCTCCGCGCGACGCCGGTCCCCGAACAATTGCGCCACGCCGTTGCAAGTGCGTCGTCGGATCGCACGGCGGGCTGACGCCCGCCGCTCTTGACGCGGTGTCTGGCTTACCTGCCGAGGCACAAGAGCGGGGACGAAGGTTCGCTGTGTTAGCCCTGGCACAAAAGGCAACGTCCATGCCGACACGTTCCCGGAAGACAGCGGAAGGTCACCACGGCGATGTTCGGCCCGGAAGCCCACGGATTATATGCTAAAATGGCACGTGGGCATCTGGCCAGGACAGGGCGTCAGTGGCGAGTGGGGATTGGCGGATAGCGAACGGGGAGTGGACAGTGCGTGTGGTAATTACCGGTGGCGCGGGATTTATCGGTTCCCACCTGTGTGAGTGGTTTCTCCGCGATGGCCACGAGGTGATCTGTGTGGATAATTTCATCACCGGCACGTATGCCAACATCGAAGCGTTTCTCAGTTCGCCGCGATTCCAGCTGATTGCCCACGACATTTCCCGGCCGTTGTACCTGGACGGGCCAGTAGATGCCGTGCTCCATTTCGCTTCGCCGGCCAGTCCGATTGACTATCTGCGTTATCCGATTCAAACGTTGAAAGTGGGCTCGCTGGGGACTCACAATGCCCTAGGTCTGGCACGAACGAAGAACGCGATTTTTCTGCTGGCCAGCACCAGCGAGGTGTACGGCGACCCGCAGGTACATCCACAATCGGAAGATTATTGGGGTAATGTCAACCCGATCGGCGTGCGAGGCGTGTACGATGAGGCCAAGCGCTTTGCCGAGGCCATGACCATGGCTTATCACCGTTGCCACGGGCTGCGGACGCGGATTGCGCGCATTTTCAACACCTACGGCCCCCGCATGCGCTTGGATGACGGACGGGCTTTGCCGAACTTTATGGGACAGGCATTACGCGGCGAGCCGCTGACGGTGTATGGCGACGGCTCCCAGACCCGCAGTTTCTGCTATATTGATGACCTGGTGGAGGGCATTGTGCGGCTGCTGAACACCGAGTTTGCCGAGCCGGTCAACCTCGGCAATCCGGAGGAAGTGACCATCCTGGAATTTGCGCGGGAAATCCTGGCCCTGACCGGTGGCAAGAGCGAAATAGTGTTCCGGCCATTGCCGCAGGACGATCCCCGCGTACGCCGACCGGATATCAGCCGGGCTCGGCAACTGCTCGGCTGGGAACCAAAAATCCCTCGCCAGGAAGGATTGCGTCGCACCCTGGAATACTTCCGCCGAATCCTCGAACAACGTTAGCAGGAGATCACCATGCGGTTAGGATTGATCAACTCCGTCTGGGTACAGACGGGCCGGGATACGGCCTGGGGAATTCGCACTACCAAAGAGATCGGCTTTGACACCATTGACATCTTTGCCGACCCGCTGGACCTGGACATTCGCGAACGGTGCTTGATTAAGCGGGAATGTGATCGCGTCGGTTTACCGATCGTCAGCATCGCCTGCGTGGCTCTCGGACTGACCGACTTCAACCGTTCGGTGCAGCGTTTTCACTTGCAGCGGTGCCAGGCTTATCTCGACCTGGCTTACCAATATGAGGCCAGAAACGTCCTGCTGGTGCTGGGCGAATACCTCTGGCAACAGGAAGTGATACCGGCGGCGGAGCAATGGCGGACAGCTGTAGAAAATGTGCGTCGGCTCGGCGACGAGGCCGCCCGACTCGGACTGCAAATCGCTCTCGAACTGGAACCTTTCCGACTCTCTCTGCTCAACAACGTCGAGCGGATGGTGGCTTTTTTGCGCGAAGTGAACCATCCGGCGGTGCGGGCTAATATAGACATTTCCCATCTGCAATTGGCGGGGGTGCAACCACAGCAATTACGCCAGCTCCAGGGCTGGGCCATCCATGTTCATATCAGCGATTGCGACGGGAAAAAACACGGCGATTTGCCCCCGGGCCGGGGCGTCGTTGACTTCCTTCCTTACCTGCGGGAGATCAAGAACCTCGCCATTGATGGCAGCATCAGCATTGAGCTGGAATATCCGCCGGAACCGGACCGCGTCGTCGAGTGGGTGCGCGAGGCTTACGAGGCGACGGATCGGCTGATGCAGCAGATCGGGCTGCGCGATCGGCGAGCTTAACCCCTGGCTATCGCGCTGCCCACCGTAAACGGTCGGTTCCCGCCTTGCCGCCGTGACGAATGGCGACCGGTGAATTGATCCGGTGGCCGATCCCGGAGCGTCATTTCTCCAGGTCACTTTCCGTCAGGATGGTAAACCCTTCCTGGCGGAGGATGGCAACTGCCAGTTCGTGATTGTCCACATGCAGAGCCAGGGCCGGACGTTCCCGCGCCAGCATCAACGGATAGGCGTAGTGGATGTTGATCTCGGCTTCGAGCAAGGCCTTGCAGATTTGCACTAGGGGATGCGGCTCGGGGGGCAACTGCACTACCAGCAAATCGCTTTCAATGTAGGGAATGCCCGACAGGTCGAACGTCTCCCGGGCACGATCCGGGTACTGCAGGACAATGCGAATGATGGCGTAGTCGGCGGAATCGTCCACGGCCAGGGCGACGATGCGGTTGTTGGACGCCTCGAACTTCCGCACCAATTCCAGCAGCATGCCGACGCGGTTTTCCAGAAAGACGTTAAACTGGCGAACGCTAGGCCAATCGCGACCTCGTGCGGTAAGAAAATCGGTCGGTTCCCGGCCACCAAAACTCATGCCGCAATTCCCCTCGCCCTTTCAGGCCACGGGGCTCTGTGCGCCGGCTCTCCAGGAGCTTACGATCCTCCTGTCCAATCGTCCTGCGCCAGTGCCCTAGCAGCCCGGTCGCTCAGGCCGCTGCGTACCCCGCTCAAACAATCCTAGCCGCCACCCACGGAAATGGCAAGGAGAATGCCCGGGTGTGGGCGATCGGATTACGGCGACTGCGTGGGCGTCGGCCAAGCAGCAGGTGCCGACCATGGGCAACGCTGCCACCAGCAGATGCGCCGCACTCCCGACAGGCTGACACCCGCGCGATCCACGTCACGAACGGTGGATCGCTGTCCACTTAGCCAGCCGCGAGTTTCCTGAACACGCTGCATCCGGACACTGCGGCATCACAACAGGATGGGCCGGATAACCTGACCGCGACTGATAGCGAAGGTTCGTCCCTGGGCATCGCGGAATTCACTGTGCGGGTCGAGGCCCAGACAATGGAAAATCGTGGCGGTCAAATCCTGGGGCTGAACGCGACCTTCTTTGGGATAGGCACCGATTCGATCGGAAGAGCCGTAAACGACGCCCCCGCGCACCCCGCCACCAGCCAGCGCCACGGAGAAAACGTGTCCCCAGTGGTCGCGACCGGCCTGGCGATTGATCTTCGGCGTCCGGCCGAACTCGCCCATCCAGACCACCAGCGTTTCGTCCAGCAAACCGCGCGACTGCAAGTCATCCAGCAAAGCGGAGCACGCCTGATCCATCGGTGGCATCAAGGCGGTCTTGAGTCGCTCGGTGTTTTTCGCGTGCGTGTCCCAGACGGGAGCGTTGGAGGAAGTGTCGTTCGGTTCGCGTGGCCAGTTGACCTGCACGAGTCGGACCCCCGCCTCGATGAGCCGCCGTGCCAGCAGCAGGCTCTGCCCGAACTTATGCGGGCCATACCGAGCCCGTACCGACGGCGGTTCCTGCTCGAAATCGAAAGCACGGCGTGCCGCAGTGCCTCGCAACAGGTCAAACGCTTTTTGGGTGACATGGTCGTACTGCGCGAGCATGCCTGTGCGCTCGACCCCATCCAGGTGCTGGTTGACTTGCTGCAACAAACCGACCCGTTGCTGCAAGCGTAGCGGTGGCAGTTCCGGAGGCAGGGATAGTTCGGGAATCTGAAAATTCGCGGCGGACGGATCGCAGACCAGTAACCAGGGGTCTGCCGAGCGCCCGAGAAAACCTGCGTCCTGACCGGGCCAGGGAATGTTGGGGTTATTAATGATGCGTTCGGGGAGCGTGACCGCGGCCGGGAGACCGTGCCGATCGCCCAGGAATTTTCGCACCACCGCCCCGACGCAGGGCCAATTATTCGGCGGTCCGGGCTTGGCACTCTCCTGGTTCATCGGCTGATGCGGATAGCCCGTCAACATCCAGTATCCGCTGGCCGAATGCGCATTGTCATTGGTGGACATGGCTCGCAGCACGGCGCAGAGATGAGCACGCTGTGCCAGCTGCGGCATGAGTTCGCCCACCTGGAGTCCCGGCACTGTGGTCGAAATCGCTCGCAACTCACCGCGAATCTCCGCCGGTGCTTCCGGTTTCGGATCCCAGGTTTCGTGCTGAGGCGGACCACCCATCAGGAAGATGAGAATGCACGCATTGGCTTGGCCGAAAGAGCGATCGCCGCCGCTCGCCTGGGCCGGGGATGGTCTCGCCAACAATTGCGGTAACGACAAGCCGAACGCCGCCAATCCGCCGACCTGCAGCCAGTCGCGTCGTGTCAGACCATCGCACAGACGGCAGGAGGAACCCTCAATCCGCAGCATAGTGACAACTCCGGACGCTGCCCTGGTAAGCGGGAGAATTCACCAGCCCCCCTGGCGATGCACCGGCAGCTTGCATTCTATCAAAAAAGCCACAGACGGGAAATCTTCCCGCCGTGGCAGCAGCAGGCGTGATTCAGCCGAGAGCGGTTCCCCTTGTCGGGAGTCGCGGTGTCAGGCTTAGCCGATCAAGGCTTCGATGACCTTGCCTTCGCGGAAGAGCGGCATGGGTCGGCCAGTGTTGGTGCGCAGTTCGTAGTGCGGATCGAGACCGAGCAGGCTGAACATGGTGGCGCAGATGTCGTCCGGCGTGCACGGATTGGTAGCCGGCACCATACCTTGAGCATCCGTCGAGCCGTACACGAATCCGCCTTTGAATCCGCCACCCGCTAAGACAACGGCCATAGACCGGCCCCAGTGATCGCGACCGGCACGCTGGTTGATCTTCGGCGTGCGGTTGAATTCACCGGCCACATAGACGATCGTGCTTTCCAGCAGACCGCGCTGGGCCAGGTCTTCGAGCAAAGCCGAGACCGTACGGTCAACTGGTGGCAGCAAGCGTTGTTTCAAAGTGGTGAAGTTATTGGAGTGGGTATCCCAACCACCGGTGCCGATGGTCACAAAGCGGACCCCGGCTTCGATCAGCCGTCGCGCTGCCAGAGCCGCCTGGCCGAAACTATCCTGGCCATACCGCGCCCGCAATGCCGGCGGTTCCTGGTCCAGGTCAAATGCTTTCTTGGTTTTGTCGGAACGTAGGATGTCCAGAGCTTGCTGATGGAAGCGATCCAGACCGGCGGCGAGATCGGCGGCCTCATCCAGAGTTCGGAAGCTCGCCTCGAAAGTTTCCAGCAATTTATTGCGATTTTCCAGGTCTTCCAGAGAAAAACCGGTCGGCAAGGAAATGCCGCGTACCCGCATGTTCTTGCTACCGGGCTGCCCTTCGACTTCGAATGGATTGTAAGCCGTGCCAAGATAGCCACCGCCACCGGCGTTGCCGTTGCGCAGCAGGCCGAACGTTACGTAGGGTGGGACACCTTTCGGCGTGGGCAGCACTTTGGCGCAAATCGAACCGAGCGACGGGTATTTGATGGAGAGCGACGGCCGGTTGCCCGTGGTCATGTAGACTGTGCCGAGTTCGTGGGCACCGATATTGTGATACAGCGAACGCACAATGGTGCACTTGTCCATGACTTTGGCCAGCATGGGCAAATGTTCGCAGATTTCGATGCCCGGCACGTTGGTCTTGATCGGTTTGAACTCGCCACGGATACCTTCGGGTGCATCGGGTTTGAGGTCCCACATGTCGATCGTAGCCGGGCCACCGGCGAGCCAGACCATGATGATGCTCTTGGCCTTGGCACGTGCTCGGGATTGCGGGGAAGCCTGCGCTTCCAATCGCAACAACTCCGGCAGCGTCAGCCCCAGCAGACCAGCCGTGCCGATTTTCAGGAAGTCTCGGCGATGGAAACCTTCGCAGTCGGTCCAGGTACGGGCAGCCATGGTACGGTCCTCACTGGCCCTGGAAGGTTAGCGGGATGGAGGGAGCAACCGGCCAGGGCTTTCCCGTTCGCTCCCCAATTCGCCGACCCGCAACCCGATCGGGTCAGCCGGAGGGTTTAGTGGTTGAGCACGAACTCCCGGGAGTTCACCAGTGCCCACAGCACATCAGCGAACCCGGTCTGTCGGCCACGTTTCGCCACGTGTGCCAGCGCTTCGGTCTTCTCCTTCTCATTCGGATAGCGACATAGCGTCGCCAGGAAGAGTTCTTCCACAATCTCGGCGTCCGATTTATTGGATTTGAGTAGCTGCGGCAACCGACCGGTTTCGATTTTCCGCAGCACTGCCGTCTCGGTCATCAAGAACAGGGTCTGTGGCAGGGCCGGTTCCGGGGAGCGTTCGCATTCGCAGGTGGTCAATCGCTGCGGCCTGCCGAATACCCGGAAGGCTAACGCCGCGGTAGTGTTCTGGTTCAATCGGTTCGGCGCCACTTCAATCGCCTTGACCCCCCGAGGCACTTCCGGCCCGAAATCCTCGCTGGTACCCAGAGCACAATTCAGCACGTCCACGAACACCTCGGCCATCATGCGGCGAGGATAGGCGCGAGAGTAATTGTTGCGGTCGTGGACGTTATACTCGTTGGGCTTGCTGCTGCGCTGGTACGTTGCCGATTGCAGAATCATCCGCTCCAGATGGCGGATGTCGAACCGGTGGGCGATGAAGTCCCGGGCCAGTGCTTCCAGCAACTTCTCGTTGGCAGGCGGATTTGCGGCCGAGAAACTGTCCACTGGCTCGACCAGTCCGATACCGAAATAATGAGCCCAGACACGGTTGACAAACGCCCGGGCAAAATAGGGATTGTCCGGCTGGGTCAGCCAGCGGAACAGTTGTTCGCGGCAATCGCCATCGTAAGTGAATTCCGGGCCGCCCAGGGCTTTCGGCGGCAGGACATTATTCGTGTCGGGATGGGGCAACCGTCGCAGGGTCGTGTTGTCCACGTAGATTTCGCGGATAGTCGGCAACTGTTGGGGTTTGGCCGCACCCGCCTGTTTGCGAATTTCCGCATTCGCCTGCTGAATCGCCGCCTGAGCGTCGCGCGGAACCCCGAATTTCACCTGGGCGAAAATGTTGGCGTATTGCCGATAATCCACCTGCGACCAGCGGTCAAACGGATGCTTGTGGCACTGGGCACATTCGATGCGGATGCCCAGAAACGCCGCTGCCGTATGTTCGGCCATCTCCTCGATCGGGAAGTTGAAGTTGTTCCCCTGCACCCGCCGCCAGAACAAATCCAGCGACTTGCGTTCGGAATAGTTGCTCTCAAATCCCTGGCTCAGTTGCCGCTCGAATTCCACCGCCTTCTTGACATAGTCTTGCACGGATAGGCCGTCGCGACTCGTCGCACACAGAATACCGTGCACAATCTCGTCGTAGGGGGTATTCTCGGCAATACGCTTGCGGAACCAGTCGTGCCAGGCTTTCGCTCGCCGTGGCCGTAGTTGAACCGGCTGCTCCATGCGATCCACGTTGTTGCCGGTAATGTCGCAGAACTTGGTCGCCCACAGCGCGGCATGCAATGGATGATGCAGCAATTCCTCGATCTTGCGGTTGCGTTTATCGGGACTCTTGTCCGCCAGGAACTGCCGCACTTCCTCCGGCGTCGGCAGCTGACCGATTGTGTCAATATAGACGCGGCGGAGAAACTCCTCGTCCGATGCCAGTTCCGAAGGCACCAGGTTGAGCTTGCGGAGCTTTTCCAGCACCAGTTCGTCAATGTAGTTGTGCGTGGGCAGCTTCGGGAAGACGAAACTTTTATCCACCGGCACCGGGAGAATGACCCTGGCCGTAGCCACCAGTCCGCGATAACCGACGATGACCACCGTGTCACCCGGCCGCAAGATTTTCACGACGCCGCCGGGAGCCACTTCCGCCACGTAATCGTCGAGGATGCGATAATCGGCAAACTGTGCCAGGTTTTCCTCGCTGCCGTCGCTGAAACGCACCAGCAGGCGGAACTGCTTGGTCTCGCCCTCTTGGGCAAAGGTGTGTTCACCCGGATCGAGCCGGATAGCGGTTACCTGTCGGGCACGGCTGACGGCATCCCACGGAGCACCGCGGGCGATCCATTCGCGGAAAATCTGATACTGCCAGGAACCTTTCGCAAACCGCTGACCGCCTCCGTGCGGCACTTGACCGGTCGCCTTCAGCAGAATCAGGCTTTGTTCCGGGTCAACCACGTTGAGACGCCGACCGTTACCATCGCGGGTAATCGCCAGGAAATCCTTATCCGGTGAATAACCGAACAGGCTCAGGAAGAAGCCCCCTTTGCCTTGAAACGAACCGTGACAGCTGCCGGAATTGCAACCGTGTCGGCTGAGCAGGCCCATGATGTGTTTGCCGAAATCCGGCTCGTCCACCGACGTGCCGTCGGGCAGACGAATCGGCTCAGCAAAAGCGGGAGTGGCAACGCCCAGCACTGTCAGGCCGATCAGCGCAGCCACCAACCGGCGAACAAGGGCAGCGTCGTCCATGGGATTCCTCCAGGCGGGCAAATTCAGGCAGGATAGTTGGCAAGATTCCGGCTTGCCCAGCAGGGTCGTTGTGGCGGGGCTTGTTTAATATTATCCGCCAAGGGCTGGCAAGTCCACGAAGAATCGTCCCGGCCAAGGTATTTAACCCCGCTCTCACAATAGGGTATCGGTTTCGTTATGCCGGTCAACTCAGCGAAGCGGATAGCGCACCTCCAGCCGCTTGCCGTTACGCAGCACCTGCAGGGTGATGGTGTCGCCAACCAGATAATTCTGCCGCACATAGGCCAGGAGATTTTCGCCTGGCCCTTGGAGTGTTACACCATCCACGGCCAGCAAGACATCGCCGGGTTGCAGCCCGGCCCGGATCAGCGATTCATGCAAACGACCGACCAACCGCAACGCCGACTGCTCGCGTTTCAGTCCCAGCTGGGCTTTTTCCGCAGGCGAAAGGTCTTCTCCCGCTATGGGTAATGCTGGTAACAAGTCCAGTAACGAGGGTCGCCAGGTGACATTGGTCTTGCGCCACCCAGCCGAGACCCGCAATTCACCGTGCTGTACCTGACCGCTTCGCTCCCAAATAATCGGAATGCTACCCTGGGCCGGGGCTTTATGCAGGGCATAGCTGACATCGGCAAAGGAAGCGACGGAATAACCGTTGAGTCGAACGAGGCGATCCCCGGCGCGCAGACCAGCACGAGCTGCCGGCGAGTTGGCCAGCACTGCTTGAATGCGGTCGCCAGCATCATTGTCTATCACCAGTCCGACATTCTCGGGCAACGGGTAAACCCAGATACCGTCGCGATGCCAGGTGCCTGAGGCCAATTCGGCAGCGCGGCGGAATTCGTTGATGTTGTGGCAATGAATGCAACCGCGATGCTGTTTTGCCGACGGGTAATCTTCCGCGCGCAGTGGCTTTCCCGCAAGTCGTACCGGTGGCGGCGGATGCTGGTGTTGCTCCAGCGCCCGCTCCAGGGCATAACGCAGCCCTTTCCAGGAAAAACGGCTCTCGGCACCACGGGCATCTCGACCGCCGTAGCGCCCGTAAATGGTTTCGTCGGCATTCAGGAAAAACGCATACCAGGTAACATCGTAATCGAACTCGAAGCGGCGCAAGTCCATCCCTTCGATGCGTGTCAGACGCACGCGCACGAATTGCTGGGCCACTTCCGCAATTTCCGGATGGAGACGCACCACCTGGGCGTCAATCTCCGCACAGTCCGTTCACGGCTCGCAGCGGAAAACCAGGAAAATCGGTTTTCCTGTTCGCCGCGCCTCCGCCAGGGCTGCCGGATAACTGTTCCACCAGCCGTAGCGGGCTGTATCCGGTTTCGGCGGCGCCAGATGTCCCGGCAGGATTGTGCAGCATCCCAGGACGGCAGCGTAGAAATAATTCATCGCTTGGCTCCGATCGGGAGGGAAGCGTGGACTTGGCCAGGTGTGCCTGTTGCTGCGGTTCCGCCCCGCTGGAGTTCGGAAGCCGCCGGTTCACGGTTTATCCTTTTTCTGTCCGGAGTCCAGAACTTCCAGATGCACGATGGCCGGGCCGTGGCCGGTCGCCACCCATTCCAGGTAAACCCGCGCACCAACCGGAGCAGCTCGCACGGCCGCCAGCACCTCGGGGATCGGTGCCTGCAACTTCGCGTCGAACTGCACGAAGTAGGCGCGAGGTTTTTCTTCACCGGGAGCCTGCACCTCGATCACCACGTTCTTGCCCTGCTCCTTTTTACTGCGAATGGTGCCGGTTACTTTACCCGAACGCTGCCCGGATGGACTAAGCCCAGTCGCTTCCGATTTGCCCTGGCTGTGGTGAGGCGAATCAGCTTTCTTCAGGACTTCGAGTTTGACCACCCGCGGTCGTTCATCGAACTCCCATTCCAGACGCACGCGGCTACCGACCGGAGTGGCCCGAATTTGTGCCAGCATCTCCTTATCGAATCCACCTCCCTGAGCAGGAGTTCCGCCGCGCCAGGGCGGGACATAACGCCGGGCTTTTTCTTCACCGTCCGCCTTGACCTCGATCCAGTTGTCCCCCTTCGCAGTAACTACCCCAACGATCGTGCCCTTGCGGTGAGGCGGTTTGTCGGGCTCGTCTTTTGCGGCGTCCGCTTGTGCCAGTAGCAAACCGGCGCCACTCAGCAGAACTGATAGCACCACAGCAATCCGCAGCATGGGTGGGACTCCTTTGTTCGGGAAAGAATGCTGACGCTATTGCGGCGGGACTCAGTAACATTTCGCCGCTCTCATGAATGTTCGTTTGTGCACCACCGATGTCGCTATTTTTCGACCGGGCGTAATGTCCAGGACCAGGAGCGGCTGGCGTAAGCCAGCCGTGGCGAGAGTGTCGAATCCGCAGATGGAATAGGCGTCTCTCGCGCGGCTACCGTCATTACGCCCAGGAGCGGCTGGCGTGAGCCGGCCGTGTGAAACGATGCGCGCTTGCGCCGGCGTTACTCGACCGCCACCTGGATTTCGTCGCCGACGACACGCACCGGATAGGAACCGATTTTCAGTCGGGGATTGTCGGCCCAGGTACCGTCAGCCAGTCGAAAGCGCCAGGCGTGCCAGGGACAGGTGACGATGCCCTCCTCGACATAACCTTCCGCCAGCGAAGCCCCCATGTGAGGACAGGTGTCGTCAATGGCGAAGTATTGTCCAGCATGGCGAAAAACGGCGATCAATTTACCATCCACTTCAACGACACGAGCCGATTCGTCTGACAGGTCTCCGACACGGAGCACGGAGCGAAATTCCGGCATTTCCACCTCCGAATCCGGGCCAATCTAGTTCGACCAGTTACGGTTCCGCAACCGGTACGGTCTGACCGATCAAGTAGCCGCGCAGGTCCTGATAGATTTTATCGCAATACTCCTGCCAGCGTGGCAAGGGTACCCGGCCAAGGTAGGTGATGAAAACGTTCACCAGCAACTGTGAAGGATTGCCGGGAGCGGAGCGGAGGTGGAGTTCGACCTCGAACGGTTTGCTGGAGCGACCGAAAAGCCGACTCAGGAATCCATCCTGTCTTGCGACATCGTAGGGGGTGTGTTTGCCGCCCAGGCGAAGGACCAGGTGTCCCGCGGCCTGCCAGGCTATCTCGCCCCGCACATCCTGGACAAAACCGCGGATTTTGTGTGCGGCCAGGGCTTGCGGCAACCAGGCCTGCAGCGTGTATTGTCGGCAGAAAGGAGATCGTGGCGGAGCCAGCGTCTGCGAGGATGGATTTTCCCGCTGGGACGACCACAGGCCGCCTGTGGTTCCGCATCCCAGCGCCATAGCAGGTCCCGGACCGGCGGCGCGCTCGCGGAGTTCCTCTAGGGCCAGTTCAAATCGGCGTGCCACCTCCCAGGCGGAGGCAGGGCGGTCTTTCGGTTGCTTAGCCAGACAGCTCCGTACCACCGCTTCCACACCCGGCGGAATAAACACCTCCCCGCCGCTCATCGCTGGCGGATCTTCCTGCGTGTGCGCTAGCAACACGTCAATGGCCGTCTCTCCGACGAACGGCAAGCGACCGGTCAGCATCTGATACACAATCACCCCCAGGCTATACAGGTCCGCGCGATGGTCGAGCGGTTCGTTGCGGATTTGTTCGGGACTCATGTAATTGGGCGTGCCGACCAGCGCTGATTCCGCTCCGTGGGCAGCTAGGCTGCCTGCCCAGCGGAACAGTTCTGCCAGGCCAAAGTCGAGAATTTTCACTTTTTCGTACGGCGTGCCGGCCTCGACGAGCATGATATTAGCCGGCTTGAGATCGCGGTGGACGATGCCGTGATTGTGTGCCGCTTGCAATACCTCGCAGAGTTGCCCCAGCAATCGTCCCACACGCCCCGGCGAAAAGCGGCCCTCTCGCTGAAGCACCTGATCCAGCGGTTGGCCACGCACGTATTCCATCACCAGGCAAGGTCCTTCGGGCGTATCCAGAGCGGCATCGTACAGGGTCACCGCATATGGGTGCTGAAACCGCGCCAGCAAATACATCTCCTGCTGAAACCGCTCCCGGAAGCCAGCATCGTGAGCCACTTCCTCACGCATCAACTTCAATACCACCGGCCGCGGCAAATCCAATTGACGGGCCAGATAGACCCGCCCCATCCCGCCGCGACCGAGTTCCTGAACAATTTCATATCGTCCCAGCACAATGCGCTGCTGCATGAGTTTTCATCCGCCCGGATAATAAGAGTCCCTGCTCCGGCGAGCTACGTTTTTGCTATGGAGTGTCCCAATCTGCGCACCGGTGCGGCCACAATCTGCGCCCAAATATAGCTCAGTATTTTCCGGCTTGCTGGAAAATTGCTCTCCCGATCGCCGCTCTTGGTCGTGGGTGAGACCACGACGATGCAGAATACGTATTTCGCTGCAGGGACGCTTGGTGGCATTACCACCGTAGGTGATAGCCCGCCGGAATTCGTGCAGACGCGTTGGCAAGCGCAATTCACCGCATCTCCGCGGACAGGGCGCGCGATGAGCAGGTTTGTCCAGCCGCGATAGTGGCCATTTCGTGCACGCTCCGGCGTCGCCGTGCCAATCGCATTTTTGCAGTAGCAGCCGCCTCGTAAAATGGCTAAGCTGGATGCGACATTCAGACACGCAGGCAGGTTTACGCCCCTAGCACAAGCTCGCAAATTCAGAGTGGCAGGCGTAAGGCCGACGTGGGAGAGGTCTGTATGGTCCAGACAACGGCAACCAGAACGCGATTACGGATACTGTCCGGTGTGCAGCCATCGGGTAAACTGCATCTCGGTAATTACTTTGGCGCCATCAAGCAGCACATCGAATTGCAGGAGGAGGGCGAATGTTTTTACTTCATTGCCGACCTGCATGCCCTGACCACGATTCAGAATGCCGAAGAGTTGCAGGCCAACGTCCGCGACGTGGCACTGGATTATCTTGCCCTGGGCCTGGACCCAAACAAAACCGTGTTTTTCCGCCAATCGGATGTGCCGGAAGTAACTGAGCTGGCCTGGATTTTTTCGACGGTAACAGGGATGGGCTTGCTGGAACGTGCCCATTCATACAAGGATAAAGTGGCGCGAGGCTTGCCGGCCAGCGTGGGGCTGTTTTTCTACCCGGTGCTCATGGCGGCGGACATCCTCATTTATCGCTCCCATCTGGTGCCGGTCGGACAGGATCAGGTGCAGCACATCGAAATCACCCGCGACATTGCTGGGTATTTCAACCGCACCTACGGCGAAATTTTCCCACTGCCGGAGTACCGCCTCGGCCAGGCGCCGGTTGTGCCGGGACTGGACGGTAAAAAGATGAGCAAATCTTACGGCAACACCATCGAGATTTTCGCCGAGGGCAATGAGTTGAAGAAAAGGGTGATGAGTATCGTTACCGACAGCACGCCGCTGGAAGCCCCAAAAGACCCGGACAAATGCACGGTTTTCAAACTCTATTCGCTCTTCGCCACGCCGCAGGAACAGCAGCAACTGGCCGAAAAGTATCGTGCTGGCGGATTCGGTTACGGTCAGGCAAAGCAGATGCTCTACGAGAAAATCGAGCAGTACTTCGCGGCGGCGCGCCAACGCCGACGCCAGCTGGCACGCGAGCCAGGACTGGTGGAGGAAATCCTGCGTCGAGGCGCAGAACGTGCCCGCAGCGAAGCCCGCACTACTATGGCCCTGGTTCGCCGGGCCGTTGGACTCAACCCACCTCCGTAAACCATCCGCACCTCTGACCCCATCCGCCTGATAAGAGCGGCTGGCGTGAGTTAGCCGTGTCATGCTGACGCCGTTGCAGATGCGTTACATCACCACGGCGGGCTGACGGTCGCCGCTCTTCAAAAACGTGCGTTTGTGCACCGCGAATGGCGTTTTTTGCGCCGAAAGCTGGTGTGCAGCGCAAATGGCGTTTTTTCTAGCGAAGCGACACCGCGCACCAAGAGCGGCTGGCGTAAGCCAGTCGTGGTGAACGTGTCGAATCCGCAGATGGAATACGCATCTCTCGCGCGGCTGCCGTCTTCACGCCCAGCAGCGGCTGGCGTAAGCCAGCCGTGGTGAACGTGTCGAATCCGCAGTGGAATACGCATCTCTCGCGCGGCTGCCGTCATCACGCCCAGCAGCGGCTGGCGTAAGCCAGCCGTGCGAAACGATCCGCGCTTGCTCCGGCAGCACTCCACCCACGGTGGGCTGACACCCGCCGCTCTTGTAAAAGTGCGTTTGTGCACCGCGAATGGCGTTTTGCGCCGAAAGCTGGTGTGCAGCGCAAATGGCGTTTTTCTAGCGAACCGACACCGTGCACCAGGAGCGGCTGGCGTAAGCCAGCCGTGTCACGCTGACGCCGTTGCAGGTGCGTTACACCACCACGGCGGGCTGACGGTCGCCGCTCTTCAAAAACGTGCGTTTGTGCACCGCGAATGGCGTTTTTTGCGCCGAAAGCTCGTGTGCAGCGCAACTGGCGTTTTTCTAGCGAAGCGACACGGTGCACCGGGAGCGGCTCGCGTGAGCCAGTCGTGGTGAACGTGTCGAATCCGCAGTGGAATACGCATCTCTCGCGCGGCTGCCGTGAGCCAGCCGTGTCGGGAGTGTCGAATCGCAGATGGTATACACGGTTTCTCGCGCGGCTGCCGTCATCACACCCAGCAGCGGCTGGCGTAAGCCAGTCGTGGTGAGAGTGTCGAATCCACAGATGGAATACGCATCTCTCGCGCGGCTGCCGTCATCACGCCCAGCAGCGGCTGGCGTAAGCCAGCCGTGCGAAACGATCCGCGCTTGCTCCGGCAGCACTCCACCCACGGCGGGCTGACGGTCGCCGCTCTTGTAAAAGTGCATTTGTGCACCGCGAATGGCGTTTTTTGCGCCGAAAGCTCGTGTGCAGCGCGACTGGCGTTTTTCTAGCGAACCGACACCGTGCACCAGCAGCGGCTGGCGTGAGCCAGCCGTGTCACGCTGACGCCGTTGCAGATGCGTTACATCACCACGGCGGGCTGACGGTCGCCGCTCCTCAAAAACGTGCGTTTGTGCACCGCGAATGTCGTTTTTTGCACCGAAAGCTGGTGTGCAGCGCGAATGGCGTTTTTCTAGCGAACCAGTTTACAAAGCGACGAAGCGTCGTTCGGCAGCGGAGCGGTAGATGGCGAGGATAATTTCGACAGCAACACGTCCCTCCTGGCCATCTACGAGCGGTCGCGTGCCGGTCTCTATCGCCCGTAGGAAGTCGGCGAGTTGACGGCGGTGATATTCATGGGAAATCGCTGCCGGGTGCGATGCGCCTCCCGACGCTTGCACCTTCTGGGCGAAGCGGGCGCGAATCTGCTCATCTTCGGGTCGCGGCTCGGCGAACTCCCAGCGGAGCACATCTTCCTGCTCGACAACGACGCTGCCACGGTCGCCGTGAATGGCAATGGTTTTCGGTAACCCGGGCCAGATGCTCGTCGCTGCCTGAATGACGCCCAGGGCACCGTTGCCGAATCGCAGGATGGCTACCGCAGTATCTTCGACCTCGATCCGCTGATGTGCCAGCGTTGCGGTGATCGCCGCCACCTCCACCGGCCGACCCATCATCCAGTAGAGCAAATCCACATTGTGGATGGCCTGGTTCATGAGCGCCCCGCCGCCATCCAGCGCTTTGGTACCCTTCCAGCCGCCCTGATCGTAATACTCCTGCGAGCGCCACCATTTGCAGGTGGTTTCACCGAGCGTGAGCCGACCAAACCGCCCCTGCACGACGGCTTGTTTGAGTACCACGTTGGCATCAGCAAAACGGGAGGGGAAGATCGTGCACAACAGGACTTTGTTTCGCTCACACGCGGCGATAATGCGGTCGCAGCGATCGAGAGTAATCTCGAGCGGCTTCTCGACGACCACATGTTTTTTGGCTTCGGCGGCGGCTACGGCAGGTTCCATGTGAGCACCGCTGGGCGTGCAGATGTTGACGATGTGCAAATCGCTTCGCCGCAGCATCGCCGGCAAATCCGTGTAAATCTCGCACTGTACGCCCACGGCTTCCTGCAGCTTGCGGGCGTTCTCCGGATTACGACTGTACAAGGCTACCAGTCGAGCATTCGGCAATTCCTTAATCGCCTGGGCATGAAAGCGAGCAATCATCCCGCAACCGACTATGCCGAATCCGAACATGGTCATCGCACTTCCCCTGTTCCTGGATTCGCAGTGGTTAGCTGATCCTTTCGAGAGCGCGTCCGGGGGAAGGGAGCCATCGTCACTCCCTTGCCCGCCATCGGCATTGGCGAGGGTTCAGTTTGCTGGAAAGTGGATGCGGCGGCGTAATGCGGAGCGGCAGCCGTCAGCAGGCGGTGGTTTGCCCGTTATTCTTCCTCCTCTTCCTCGGCAGCCCGGGCAGCCTTGGCGACGATTTGTTGCTGAATATGGGCGGGCACCTGATCGTAATGGCTGAATTCCATGGTGTAGGAACCCTGCCCTTGCGTGATGCTGCCGAGCACTGCGGCGTAGCGCGTGACCTCGGCGAGCGGCACCCGCGCCCGAATCACCTGCAAGTCGCCCGGCAAGGTATCCTGATTCTCGATCCGTGCCCGGCGGGTGTTGAGATCCCCCAGGATGGCGCCGGTGAATTTCGAAGGGACGGTGACTTCCAGAAGCACAATCGGTTCGAGCAGAACCGGCTTGGCACTGAGTACGCCGTTCTTGAACGCCACTCGCGCAGCCGTCTTGAAAGCCGCCTCCGAGCTATCCACGGGGTGGTCCTTGCCGAAATACACTTCCACGCCGATGTCCTGCATGCGATAACCGGCCAGGGCTCCCTTTTCCATGACTTCCATGCACCCCTTGTACACGGCCGGCATAAACTGGTTCGGGATCACGCCACCGACAATGCAATCCACGAAGGCGAAATTGTATTCGGGATTGTAAATGCAGAACTCCTCGCGGATTTCCGGAAAGCGTTCTTTGTTCATAAAACGTTGGCGACATTCCTCTTCGGTGGTGATGTCGCGGGGCAAGGGATAGACACGCAGATGCACCTCGCCGAACTGACCACGCCCACCGGTCTGCTTCTTGTGGCGATGCTGGCCCTCGCCCATAGTGGTGATGGTTTCGCGGTAGGGAATCTTCGGCTCTTTGGTAACGACTTCGAGGTCGAATCGCCGTTTCAGCCGCGCCTGGATAATGTCCAGATGCAACTGACTGACGCCGGTCACGACCAGTTCGCGGGTCTGAGGGTCGCGGGTAACTTTGAAAGTCGGGTCTTCTTCCGCCATCTTGGCGAGGCTCACCGATATTTTCTGCTCGTCGCCCCGGCTCTTGGGCTCAATCGCCAGGCCGTACATCGGGGTCGGAAATGTCGGCATGGGGAGTTGCAGGTTCTCGGTGGTCAGGGTATCGCCGATCTTCAAGTCTTCCACTTTGGCGACGGCGAAGATGTCGCCGGCAATAGCTTCGCTCATCGGTTTGGTCGTCTTGCCGTGTACCTGCAACAAACCGGGCGAGCGTTGCGATTTGCCAGTGCGGGCGTTGGGGATCGGGGTATCGCTGCTCATGCGACCGGAGAATAAGCGGATGAAGCTCAGGATGCCAACGAAGCGATCATTGAGGACTTTGAAGACCTGACCCACCAGCGGGCCGCTTTCGCTCGCCGGCAGGGCTACCGTTTCCGTCTGGCCGTTGTGCGTGCGTGTGGCCAAGCGTGGTTTGGCCTGCGCTGGCGATATCGCCCAGTCCAGCAACGCATCCATCAACTCGCCCACGCCGATGTCCTTTTTCCCCGAAGCAAACAGGATCGGCACCACCGCGCCGGAGACCAACGCCTGCGGCAGAACTCGCAACAATTCCTCGGTCGTGACCTCGCCTTCGGTGAGATACTTTTCCATCAACGCATCATCGGTTTCGACGATCGCATCCAGGAGTTGACTGCGAGCGGTCTGGAAATCCAGAAGCAGGCCGTCCGGAACCTGCTCCGGTGGCTGCAACAGGTTGACCACGCCGCGAAACTCACCGCCCACGCCAATCGGCACCTGAAACGGCACACACCCTTTGCCAAACGTCTGCTGAATCTGCCGCAGCAACGCCTCGAGATGAATATTCTCGGCATCCATCTTGTTGATAACGATCATGCGAGCCAGTTCTAGCCGCTTCGCTTCGTTGTATAGCCGACGCGTGTTAACCTCGATACCCGCCGGCGCGCTGACTACGATGACGGCGGTCTCCGTGGCATGCAGGGCGCACAATGCCTGGCCGATGAAATCCGGGTACCCCGGGGTGTCCAGCAAATGGAGTTTCTTGCCGCGATATTCCACGGTTAGGATTTTCGTGTCAATGGTAGCGCGGCGTTTCTTTTCCTCGTCGTCGTAATCGCAGAAGCTGGTGCCATCATCCACACTGCCACGGCGATCTACGACCTTGGCGCGGTAAAGAATGGTGTCGAGCAAAGTCGTCTTACCGGAGGCGCTGTGGCCGACGAAAGCGACGTTACGCAGGTCTTCCACACGATATTTGGCCATGCTTGCTTCCCTTTGGCACTGGCTAGCTCAGGCGGCGCAGCATGCTGCGCCCTGCGACTGCTGCGTTGGCACCGGTAGTTTACGCTACCGGTTCGCACTTCGTACCTCGCCGGGAAAAATACCGGACTAGTATATGCTACGGAGCGGTTGCGGAAACCGACACGGTCAGCCGCTCTTCAACGCTGGCGGCGCTGCCCGGAGGAGGGAGTGTCGGCGCCGGGTCGTTTGGTAAAGCGCAGCGTGCCAGGCCACTACGGGTGGTGCGAGCGAGGCGGTTGGCCCGTCTGCAATGCCTCGTCCAGCCGGATACGACCCTCATAAAGAGCTTTGCCGACAATGCAGCCGGCAACGCCCACAGAGCGGAGCTGGGCGATGTCCGCGAGGCTACCTATTCCACCCGATGCGATGACCGGCAAGCGGGCCTGTTGCACCAGCCGGTTCAGCCAATCGGTGTTCACGCCGCATAACATGCCATCGCGGCGGATGTCGGTGATAATGAATCCAGCCAGGGGCCAGTCGGCAAAGCGTTGCAACACGTCCTCGACCCGCAACCGGGTGGTGTTCTGCCAGCCGTGGGTCGCCACCAGCCCGTCGCGTGCATCCACGCTCAAATACAACCGCTGGGGATAGCGTTGCACCATACTCTCGAACCAGGCCGGTTCCTGAAACGCCCGGGTGCCGATGACACACCAGCTTACACCGACCTCCCAGGCAGCTTCCAGGTCGGCCGTGCTGCGCAATCCGCCACCGAACTGGCAGGGAATCCTCACCTCCTGCACTATCCGCCGGACCACCGGCCAATTCTGGGGTGAGCCGAGACGGGCTCCATCGAGGTCGACCAGATGGAGTCGGTGGGCACCGAGCTGTTCCCAGTGCCGGGCGATGCTGACCGGATCGTCTCCATACACGGTCAGCTCGGCAAAGTTTCCTTGCCGTAACCGCACACAGCGACCCGCCTGCAAATCAATCGCCGGGATAATCAGCATCTCCGTTCCTGCTGCGAGACCACATCGTTTCTGAATTCAGGAGCCAGTGGCGTAATCCACCGATCGGTGTCGTCCGTCAGGTCAGGCTGGCAAAATTGGCGAGCATTCGCAAACCGACCTGCTGGCTTTTTTCGGGATGGAATTGCGTGGCGAACAATCGGCCACGCCACACCGCAGAGGCAAACCAGCCGCCATAGTGTGTGTGGGCGGCGATCACTTCCGATTCGGTCGGCACCGGATAGTACGAATGCACGAAATAAACATAACTGCCGCTGGCCACGCCCTCGAATAACGGGCATTGGCCATCGTGCACGATCTGATTCCAGCCCATGTGCGGCACTTTCAGGCCCGGCACGTCGGCAAACCGCACCACTTCGCCACGCAGTACTCCCAGCCCAGCGTGCTCACCGTCTTCATAGCTTTTTTCAAAAAGCAGTTGCAGTCCCAGGCAGATGCCGAGAAAGGGTTTGTCGGCGAGGATGTGCCGTCGAATCGGTTCGACCAGTCCAGCCTGGCGAAGCCGGTGCATGGCGTCGCCGAATGCCCCCACGCCGGGCAGAATCAATTTTTCCGCCCGAAAAACCAGTTCCGGGTCGGCGCTAATGACGGCGTGATGCCCGAGTTTTTCCAGGGCCTTCTGCACGCTCCGCAGGTTGCCCATGCCGTAGTCCACAATGAGAATCATGCCTGGCCCCGCGTCGTGACGAGAGCCGCTAAAGCCGCGGACAGCAGCCCGCCGGAGATCACTTCTAACCGTTCACCATCATACGCCGGATCGTGGCAGCGGTAGTGCCGATGGGTTGGCCAGGCGTTTTCATTCAGCGGCGAGGATCAGGGTGAGCATCCGCCAAACCAGCGACAGCACCAGCGACAGTACCGCGAACGCTGCCGCCAGCAACAATAGCAGCGGCAAGTCGAATAATACACCTTGCAGCGGGCGCAGCAACCAGTTGCTGGCCAGTTGCGCCACCAGCCCACCACCCGCCAGGAATGGACCGAACGGTAATTCCCGACCCCGCGCTGTGATCAGCAGAAACAACCCGTAGCCCATCGCCAGGAACACCGCCACTGCCAGTGCCACCAGTACGCCCTGCCAGCCGACAAATGCACCGATGAGCATCATCAGGTCGGCATCGCCAAGTCCCAGCGCTTCCCTGCGAAAGGCCCAGGAAAACACCAGTCGAATCAGCCGTAGCAGCAGCGTTCCGAACAAGGCTCCGAAAAGGGCGTTGGCCAATCCCGTCCACCAGGCGCCCGGTGGCAACCCCGGCGGCAAAGGAAACCAGAGTGGCCAGGGCTGCACTCCCAGCGGAACCGGCAGGAGCACGCCGCTGGTCGCCAGTCCGCCGTATTGCACCAGTTCGCGTTCCCACGGCGACAAAGTTGGGAGGTCGGGCGACATCGGCCAGGGCCACGGTGCCAGAGCTCCAGCCAGACAGCCCAGTGCCGTCCCTGTTATGGTCAGCTGCAGGGGAATGGTCATGGTGTCTATATCCGTGAACGTGGCTACCAGCAGCAGTGCTACCAGCACCACGTCATACAGCCACACACCGAGCAACCGCACCGCCAGCATCTCCTGCAAAGCTCGTAAGCGCTGCTCCGTCTCGAGACTTTCCAGTTTCTGTAACTGCTTCTGGGAAAAAAGCACGGCGCCGGGCTGACGGGTGAATCCGTGGCTATCCCGCTGCACGACCAGCCAGAAACATAGAACAAACAGCATGGCGGTCAGCAGTTCGACCCAGAAATAGCGCATGGAAAATGCCTGCCCACACTGGCGACACCGGCCACGCAACACCCAGTAGCTGATCAGCGGGATATTGTCGAACCAGCGAATAGCTTGGCCACAACTGCCGCAGCGAGAGCCCGGCCAGAAGATGCTCTGCCCTGCCGGCAAGCGGTAGATGCACACGTTCAAGAAACTGCCGACGACCGCTCCTAGCGTAAACACCACCAGTGCCATCAGCCAGGGATAATCCAGCACCAGTCCACCCAACAAGGCCGTCATGGTGTTCCCCTGCGGCGACTTATTACCAGTACGGGAGTCATTCACGGCAGCGCTGGCCGCCCAGCCGAAAATATTCGCCCCCTCTCGCGCCCGGGCCAAACGCTGTATCGCTCCGGCCGGGCGATTGCTCGGCTTCGGTTCGAGGCGATGGTTCTGGTTTGGCCAGGCCCTGGCGCTCGGGCCGCTGGTTCTTGTTGGCGCGAATTTCGGCCAGAGACATAGCGCCCCCGGCGAGCGTCGTCAGACGGTACACACACCGTCGGCCGTGCACTGCCAGGTTCCACAGACATATTACCATTTTCCCGGCTGGCAGGTCGGCTCGCTCAGCGCGACCTCTAGAGACAGAGGACGAGTGCGGGCAACCAGCCCGGTCGTTCTAACTGCAACAATGCCGCCTGGCGCTACGCCACAGCCCACCGGCAGCTTACCCACCCGGCTGCAGCTTCCCATTCGCCGCATCGGGCTGCGCGTTGGCCATATCCGTTCCGCCAACCTCGGTGTCGTCGCCACGCCGGCTGTTACGGGTCGCAACTTCCGGCGAATCCCTTGACGTGGGCTAGCGTGCCTCTGCCCGATCCCGAAGCCGCTCCCAGCACGGTCGCGCCGCAAGCGACGCGGGTGGTGGTCTTTGCATAAAAAAGTGTAATAATCAAATTGGAGCGGCGCGGCGCTCTTGAAGTCAACGCCAGCCTCGGGGGCGTGAGACCGCAGGAGCTCGCCTGCGTGTCCGCTGGACGACGTGGGGGCGCGGAGGATGGCCGCAACGCCAGCAGGCGAAATTCGGCAAAGCGATCGGCCAGCAACCATGGCAGCGACGTTGATTGTCTTGCAAGGGCCCTTACAGGGCAAACGCTTCCAGCTGGACGGCCCGGTAGTCTCGGTGGGTCGGGATGCCAGCAATCGCATACGGTTGCAGGACACGGAAGTATCGAGGCGGCACGCGGAGTTCCGTCGCACCGAGCAGGGTTATGTCGTGGTGGATTTGGGTTCGAGCAACGGCACCTGGGTCAACGGTCAGCGCGTTCAGGAACAACTGCTGAAAACGGGAGACCGAATTCGCCTCGGGCAAACCGTGTTGTTGTACAGTGGCGGGGAGTTACCCGTTTGGAACGACGTCGCCGAGAAAATCAGCCTGATCGGTCGCGGCGAACAAGAGTTGACCACGGCCTCCATCGTTCGCCGTATGCCCGAAGAGGAAGGCGCCCGAGTCCTGGCCGACCCCCAGAAGGCCGACAGCCTCTGGGCGAAAAACGCCTTGACCAACCTGCGGGTGCTCCTCCAGGCTGCTCAGGTGGTCAGTCAGGTACTGGACATTCAGCAGCTGTTGGGGCAGTTGCTGGAGTTGATGCTGGAAAGTGTCCCGGCCGAGCGAGGTTGCGTTTTGCTGCATCAGCCGGAACGGGGTGAACTGCAACCGGTGGCGGCCCGCTGGCGCCAACAGCAGACCAGCCAGGAGCAGTTTCCCATCAGCCGCACCATTCTCGATTATGTCTTGCAGCACCACGAAGGGATTTTGCTCTCCGATGCCCCGCACGATACCCGGATTGGCCCGGCAGCCAGCGTGGTGCGTTACGGCATTACCGAAGCGATTTGCGTGCCCATGAAAGGCCGACACGAAACTGTCGGACTTGTCTATCTCGACACTCGCCGACCTGTTCACGAGACCTCGGCCGAACTGAAATTGACCGAGGAGCATCTGCGGCTGGCAATGGCCCTGGCGCATCAGGCCGCTCTGGCTGTCGAGGAGACCCGTTACTACCAGGCCCTGGTGCAATCGGAACGACTGGCTGCCATCGGCCAGACCATCGCCGCTGTCAGCCATCACATCAAGAACATCCTCCAGGGGCTGCGCAGCGGCATGGACCTGCTCCATATGGGCATCCGCGACAAGAACGAGACCTTTCTACAGCAAGGCTATCGCATCCTCGAGAAAAACCAGGCACGCATCTACGACCTGGTCATGGACATGCTCAGTTATTCCAAGGAACGCGAACCCTGTCTGGAACCCTGCGACCTGAACGGACTGATTCAGGACGTGCTCGAACTCCTGGCCGGTCGCATTTCCGAACAGCAAGTGCAATGTCAAGTGGAACTGGCGGCGCTGCCCGGCCCGGTGCTGCTCGACGCCGAAGCTATCCATCGCTGCTTGCTCAATCTCGTAAGCAATGCCCTGGATGCTTTGCTGGAGGTAGATGAACGTAAGCTCACCATCCGCACCGAACTCGACAGCGAACAACGTCAACTCCGCATTCACGTTGCCGACACCGGCCCCGGTATCCCACCGGATAAGCTCGGCGAGCTGTTCAAACCGTTTGTTTCCAGCAAGGGGGCTCGCGGAACCGGTTTGGGGCTGGCCGTCAGTCGCAAAATCGTTCGCGAACATGGCGGCGACATCCTGGTTCATTCCGAGCCTGGTCGCGGCAGCGAGTTCGTCGTCTGCCTGCCCTGGCTTACCTCGCCGGCCCACCGCAGCAGCGGTTAGTTCTTTCCCGCACCCACCGCAGTAGCGGTGAGTGTTGTCCTGCGATCATCTGTCCCGCGCCAGCACGAGGAGCGGTGGGCGTTAGCCCGCCGTGGTTTGGGAGGCGCGTCTACAAGGGAAATCGCCAATCGCAGTGGGCGTGGGCTCGGACAGCGTCAGGAGCGGCGGGCGTAAGCCCGCCGTGCTTACCGACAGAGGTTTCGCGTAGGATAACGTTGCCGGGAATTGCAAGACCGGGCCATCGGAGTTGGTCTGGAGCAAAGTCCGGGTGAGGGAAACAGGGCTGGATTACAGGGGGAAAGCATGCCTGTCGCACAGGAACAGTTGCCGTTACCGCGACGGTACCTGGTGGGGTTTCACTGGCGTCGGACGCCGCACTATTTCACCGACATCCTGGTTCTCGGAGCAGGGCTGGCCGGTTTGCGTGCTGCCCTGGCCGTGCCCGCCTCCCTTGACGTGCTGGTCGCGACCAAAGACCGGTTGCCGGAATCCAACAGCTTTTATGCCCAGGGCGGCATCGCCGGGGTTCTGGATGCGGGTGATCGCTTCGAGGATCACGAGAGCGACACGCTGCGGGCGGGGGACGGTTTGTGTGATGCCGAGGTGGTTCGCCGGGTGGTACGCGAAGCCCCACGTGAGATCGAAGCCTTGCAGCAGTGGGGTGCTCGCTTCGATGAACAAGGGCCGGGCAAACTCAAGCTGGCCCGCGAGGCTGGACACAGCGCTGCCCGCATTGTCCATGTCGGCGACGCCACTGGACAGGAAGTGATGCGGGTGGTCATTGCCCAGGCCCAGCAGCGCCCGAACATCACCATCTGGGAGAACACCTTCAGCCTGGATTTGCTGACCGCGGAAGGGCAATGTGTCGGGGCGGTGATCTACCGCAACGGCGAGGTGTGGTTGGTTTGGTCGCGGCAGACGATTCTGGCAACAGGCGGCGTAGGCCAACTGTACCGCGAAACCACTAACCCGGCAGTAGCCACCGGGGACGGTCTGGCCATGGCCTGGCGAGCCGCTGCACAGATACGCGATATGGAATTCTTGCAATTCCATCCGACAGTGCTCTACGTGGCCGGTTCCGCTCGCCATCTCATCACCGAAGCCGCTCGTGGAGCTGGGGCGATTTTACGCGACCGTTTTGGCCGACGCTTCATGCCCGAGGTTGATCCGCGTGCGGAGCTTGCCCCGCGGGATATTGTCGCCCGAGCCATTGTCCGGCAAATGGAGAAAACCCAGCATCCCTGCGTGTACCTGGACATGTCACATCTGGAGGCGGAACGTCTTCGCCGGGAGTTTCCCGGTATCGCACGGGTGTGCGGCAGTTTCGGCCTGGACATTACCCGCGACTGGATTCCGGTGCGTCCGGCGGCGCATTACATGATTGGCGGCGTGAGCGTGGACCTTCTTGGCCGGACCTCGCTTCCCAACCTTTGGGCGTGTGGGGAAGTATCAGCCAGCGGTTTACACGGGGCCAATCGCCTGGCTTCCAACAGTCTGCTGGAAAGCCTAGTCTATGGCCGATGGTGCGGCGAAGGGGCGGGCGAGGCGGCTCGGCAAATGCAAAGTCCATCGCGACCACTGCCACTTAGCGCTGCCGGCGGCCAGTGCGATACCACCATTCAGCCCGGCGACATCCGCAATGCCCTGCAAAGCCTGCTGTGGCGTAAAGCCGGTATCATCCGCCACGGACAAGCCTTGCAGGAGGCTCTCAGCGACGTTCGCTTCTGGGCCGGATACGTCCTGGCTCAGGAGTTCCGGGAACCGGCCGGGTGGGAATTACAAAATCTCCTGACCAACGCCTGGATGCTCGTCTGGGCCGCCTGGCAGCGCCAGGAATCGCGGGGTGTTCATTACCGCGAGGATTTCCCTCACCGCGACGATCGGCACTGGCAACGCCACCTCACAGTGCCGCCGCCGTTGACCGAGAGCAACTCTGGCTCGGTCTCGAACGCGCGTATAAAATCGTAATGCCCGCAGCATCCGAGGCTGGCGAACGCTGGATACCGGGCAGCGCAGACCACACCACATGCGCCTGTCCGCACCGGCAACCGACACCAGGGGCCGGCCCGCAACCGCGCGACCAGGGCATGACGATGGCCCCTTAGCCAAGCGGCCTAAGGCAGCGGATTGCAAATCCGCCATTCCCGGGTTCGAATCCCGGAGGGGCCTTTTATTAGAACGGCACCTAACCTTCAGTGTATACGATTCGTCCCCACTTCCGCTTTGTCGCCTGCGCTGCTGGTTGTCAGCCGTCAGATATAGCGCCACTGGATTCGCCAATGCTTGCCTGTGGTTTGCCTGCTGCTGGCCAGCCTGCCCATCTGCTCAATACTTCCGGTGGCGGTACGGCAAATGGCCCTGGTAACGGCGCTCCGCTAGAATGGCCCCGACCGCCAGTCGCTATTCGCTTCCAGACCTGACACATGGGGAGTCCGCCTGACCAGTTACAGTGGTCACGCCAACCCCGGCGACCTTCCGGAAACCGAACGCGAGGGGCCAGGCGGCGTCGGATAGCTTGGCGATAGAGCTGACACGGAGTTGGGGATTCGCTGCATGACCGATGCGATCGTCCGTCCAGCCGAACCGAAGCCCGCTCCTGCCAGGGGCCCATCCAGCGACGAGTACTTGGAGTTACTCGAGCGGGCCCGACAAGGGGACTTGGCGGCGTTTGAGACCCTGGTGGAACGGTTGCAACCGCGAGTGTACAGCCTGGCGCGTCGTATCCTCGGCCCATCTCCGGAAGCCGAAGATGTTACCCAGGAGACCTTTCTGAGTGTGCTGGAGCATCTGGAGCAATTCCGCGGGGAATCCTCGGTAGTGACCTGGGTTCTGCGTATCGCCACCAATCACGCCCTGCAGGTATTGCGAAAACGTCGCGGCTTGTCCACCGTGGCGTTAGAAGTCGCGTCTGGCCAGGATGACCAGGACACGCCGTTGCCTCACCCGGAGTATATCGCTCAGTGGCGCGACAACCCGGAAGAGCTGGCCCACCGATCCGAGGTGCGACAACTCATCGAGCAAGCCCTGGCCGAACTCGACGATAAGTACCGCATTGTCTTCGTGCTGCGGGACATCGAAGGGCTGTCGGTGCAGGAGACGGCGGAGCTATTGGGCTTGACGCAGGCCAATGTCAAAGTGCGGCTGCTGCGTGCTCGACTGCAGTTACGCGAACGCCTGACTCGTGCTCTGGGCGACGAATCCACCCGGGTTTTTCCGTCGCATGCCCACCAGCACCGCCAATCTTTGTAACTGATCGGGCCACTCGCGAATCTATAATTACCGAAAGTACAATCGCCTCCCATGACCTGCGAAGAACTCCTGCAACTGCTCAACGAATACGTGGACGGCACGCTGGACCTGTCTTTAGCGGAGTGCCAGCAATTTGCAGAGCATCTGGCTCAGTGTAATCCCTGCCAGGTAGTCGTGGACAACATCCGCAAGACTATCCAGCTTTACCGTGCCGGCGAGCCTTTTCCGCTTCCCGCGGAGTTAGAGGTTCGCTTGAAGCAGGCATTACGCGAACGCTGGAAGGCCAAGTTTCCTACCACCTCGACCTCCGGGTGAACGGCACCGCGACCGCTTTCTGTCCACCCGATCCGCTGGAGCAATCCTGAATAGGGGTGGATGATGGCGAGAACCAGGAACATGCTCATGGACCTGCTCCTACTGCTCGGCCTGGTAGCGCTATGGCTGGTCTTGCAAATCTGGGTACTGCCCAAGCTCGGCGTGCCGACCTGACTGGGCGGTAGTTGCCGTCCGAGTTCGGACTCCCAATCACCGGCGGATAAGGCTTCTAGCGAACACGAATCCCAATAGAATGGGCAGGTCGCATTTCCAGTAAGCAGTGCCGCGTTTTTCAGCGCAGTGGGAGCAAAAGCGGCAGGCCCAGACGTTCTCCGTCGCGATAGGCAGCGTCCGCACCAGCTTCATCTGGAAGCGCTGCGACTTGTGCCTCGCGAACGCCGATGCAGCATTGCCCGACAGGCATCGCGTCGGCCATTGTGGGGGTGGCCATCCGGACGGTTCTGCGCACGGCCTTGCCGACCAGACTGGTTCACACCTGCCGCTTCCGCAAAAGCGACCGTGCTTCCAAGAATAAGTCGGCGGCCGTTCTGCGGCCCGGACTTGTCGCGCGGTCAGCAGCATGATAAACTACTGATGCCTGCACTGAACGAAGTGAGGCGATCCTCTGCGGTGTTCGTGACAGTCGGCATTTTTGGAGAACCGATGCCGTGACCCGCACGAGGCCAAACGTCATCGGTCTGGCGCTCGCAAGCCCACCACGCGTGGGATCCGAAACCCAGACCTGAGGCCTCCATTGTGACGATGCGGGTTCTCAAAAAGCCAGCTGTACGGCACCCGCGGAGGATTTTTTATTGCGGCTCGTGGATTCGCTTGGACAATACAGGAGCAGGCTGGTTGGCGGCTAAGGCGAATATGCTCCGGCGGTTCGATGCAGGTCGGCGGAGGCTCACACCAATGTTTGTCGCGTAGAGATCGGCGCAGACTGCCGTTGGCCTGGAGCATACAATATGCGGTGCCTGACTGCCTGAGGTTGTCCCCGTAGCTCAACTGGACAGAGCGTCGGCCTCCGGAGCCGAAGGTTGCAGGTTCGAGTCCTGCCGGGGATATTTCCCACCGAGCTTCTGCCCGCGGATACAACTGGCGAAGGCGGCAGGCGGCGCCCAGCCGTGCTTGCGATGGAGAACAAGCATGTACGCGATCTTTGAGGATGGCTCGCGGCAATATCGGGTCAGCGAAGGCGACCACGTTATGGTGGACTATCGCCCGGCCGAGAAAGGCACGCAACTGGTCTTCGACCGGGTGCTGCTGGTGCAGACCAACGCCGGTTTGCGCATCGGTCAACCCTATGTCACCGGCGCCCAGGTAGTGGGCGAGGTGGTGGATCATCCTTCGGAGAAGTACTACATTCAGAAGTTCCGACGCCGCAAAAACTACCGCCGCTATAAGGGCCACCGCCAGCATTATTGCGAAGTTCGCATTCAGCAGATCGTCACGCCGGGTGCCTGAACGCTCGCCGCGTCCCTGGAGCTCACCGCAAGAGTTCCCGCCACCAATAGCAAGAGCGGCGGATCTCCGCTCGCCGTGGTCCAATAAGCAACAGTAGCGGGCGTCGGTCCAGCATGACCCGACAAAAGAGGTGTATCCCGGACTGGTCTGTCTTCCGACAGCGGCATACCTGACCAGGAGAGCAAGGATGCTCACACAACCAACTCGGCACAGCAGGCGACGGAACAGCGGAAGTTATCGCGCGTGGGGCTTACGTTGGGCGGATTGTAGCCCAAAAGGGAGCGGCAGGAGCGGCCAGTGTAAACCTGTGGAAAAGTTGCAACTTTCCCTGGCTATTTCTTCACAGGCCATGGCGGGGTTGCTGATCGCGGCGTGGATTGCCGCGTGTGGGATAACGCCGTCTGTGCTGGGGCAGAGCACACCGCCCAAACCACCGCCGCACGAATCCAGGCCGATCACCGCCAGCGAAGCGGAACGGTTCGGCCCGATGCAACGGACGTTTTATGCGGCGGCGTTACGCGGTTCGGAATGGCTGGCGCGGCAACAGCGAGCCGACGGAACGTTTCCACCGGGACTGGAACCGGCATTGGGTTGCCCGGCGGAGGAGGACCATTACTTGCGGCAAATCCAGGCGACGCTCGCACTGGCACAGGCGGCCCGACTAACCGGAGAAGAGCGCTGGGCAGCGCGGGCTCGTCAGGCTGTCCTAGTCCTGCTCGCTGCTACCACTACCGACCCGCAAAATGGCCAATGCCGATTTCCGCGCCCGCCCCTGGTGAGCACAGGTCGGCTCAGTGCGGCCGGGTTATTGCTGGCGACTATCCATCAATTGCCGCAGCCCGGTGAGGATTTGCTGGAGCCAGCCGAACAACTGGCGCGATGGATCGCCTGCCAGCAGCAAGCGGATGGCACTCTGCAACTGGCCGACGTAGGTCCGGCGGTCCCGGTACAACCTGCGATTGCCGAGGAACGCGACCCTCTCTGGTTCGGGCCGGGCCAGGCTCTCTGGGGCGTGATGCGGAGCTATTCGACGCGACCGCAAGCCTGGAAACTCGACCTGCTACGGCGCGCTCGCCAGCCCTATTTCCGCCTCGCTCAGCAACACTGCACCAAGCTGGGTCTTCCGACCACCAATACTCCAGACCGTTCGCCGACCGCCACAGAAGCCTGCCCCGGTTCGCCAATCCTGGCCGTCTGGCATATCGCCGCCTGGTGCGAAGCTTTCCGTTACACCCAGGAGCGGGCCTTCGCGGAATTCGCCTTCGAACTGACCGACGCCTTGCTGCAATTGCAATACACCGAGGCCAGCAAGCCCATGTTGCTCGGTGGGTTCGCCGAGAGTCTGGCCTCGCGGCTGCGCGACCAGCCTCCCGACTGGCGAACCGGCTGGTATGCCTGGGCACTGGTTCATGCCGCCAGCACCGCCCGTCTGGCTGGCGACCAGCCTCGCTATCAGCGTTACACTCTCGCCGCCGAGGCTGCCCTGCAGTTCCTGACCACCTTGCAATACACCAGCCTCAACACCGCCCATTTTTCCCCCGAGTATCAACCGCAAGTCCTGGGCGGATTTCGACGGGGTGTGCGCGACGGCGTCATCACGCTGGCTGCCCAACACGCTGCCGTCTCCGCCTTCTGGTCCTACTTCGAACTCATCGTCCGCCCCTGATGGTTTTGCTCCCAACCTCCTGTCTAGCTGCGATACGTGGAAACGTCCTTGCATCGAAAGACAAGCTGAGCCCGCTCCCATCCTACGCCGAACCAAGAGCGGCGGGCGTAAGCACGCCGTGGTGTGCGATAATCGCGCTGGCAGGGGAATGCGCCTTCCGACGATGAACGTCCGCCGTCAGGAGCGGCGGGCGTAAGCACGCCGTGGTGTGCGAACCGGATCTGCAAAGGCGTTACCGGGATTGTTCGGGAGATTGTCCCCGGTGTATGGGGCAACGCCGTTGCAATCGCCTCCGCGTAACCACAGCGGGCTTACACCGCTCTTGCTCGTCTGCGCAACGACTGTGTGCGAACGCGTGCGGAATCGCTCCTGCGAGCGTGTTTGCCCGGTAC
>Ga0101941_1000904_pt1 | contig 32246 bp, 38 predicted proteins | sample DewCreD2012metaG_3_FD_75242 | JGI IMG/M metagenome (GOLD analysis project Ga0101941, IMG submission 75242) | Hot spring sediment bacterial and archeal communities from British Columbia, Canada, to study Microbial Dark Matter (Phase II) - Dewar... ...
GACGCCTCCCCGTGGCCCTGCGCTCCGTGGGTACCCGGGCCATTCCCGAGGACGAGGCCAACCGGATGGCTCAAGCCGGAACCTATGACGGCAAGAAGGTGCAGGTGGAGTTCACCGTGCAGGGGGAAGCCCTGAACCAGAATGCCCTGGTGAGCTTCGTGCGGGCTTTTGAAACCTCACCCCGATTCGGCATAGAGTTCCAGGGGGCTTCCCTGGACCAGAACCGGGGGCTTTACACCTTCAGCGCCCGGGTGGGCCTGGTGGGAGGTGGAGAAAGTGCTCGCTAGACTGGGACAGCGGGAATGGGCCCTGATCGCCATCGCCCTCACCTTGGTGGTGGCCCTCCTCTGGTACTTCCTCCTCATCGTCCCCATGCGCCAGGAAACGGAAAGCGTGCGCCAGGAGATCAACGCCCTTATTCCCGAACGGGATAAAGGAAGGCAAGCCCAGCGCGCCCTGCCGGAACTCCGGGCCACCATCGCTGAGCTACAAGCCGAGCGCCAGGCCTTTCTGAGGGCGCTTCCCAAGGAGGAACGGCTTTCCCAGGTTCTGAACGAGATTCTGACCGAGGCCCTAAGGAGCGGGGTCACGGTGCGCTCCTTCACCCGCTCCCCCACCTCAGCTCCGGTGCCGGAGGTGCGGGCGGTGAACCTGGCCCTTTCCCTCGAGGCGCCCTTCCCCGAAACCTACGCCTATCTGAAGCGCCTGGAAGGGCTTTCCCGCTTCAGCTCCCTTTCCGGGCTCAACCTCAGCGTCCAGGGTCAGGACTTAAATCCCCTCCTCTCCACCAGCTTGACGCTGACCCTCTACATGCTGGCCAAAGATCTTAGCCAGTCCGAAGGAAATCCCCAGACGCAAGGAACTCCTCCCTCGCAGACAACAGGTCAAGGAGGTGGTCGGTGAAAGCCCTTCTAGCGCGCCTAGCTACGGCTTGGCGCAACCTACCCCAGTCCACCAAGCTCCTCCTGGCGGGCCTTCTCCTGGTGAGCGCCGTGGCGCTTTGGTATGTGGGCCTCTACCTGCCGGCCCAGGTATCCACGGAAGTTCAAACCACCCCCAGCCAGCCCCAGGTCCCCAGCCAAGAAGCGGAAGCCCCCAAGGCCATAGAAGCCCCGCCCATTCCGCCCCTCGCCGAAACCCCTCCACAGGCCCCACCGGTAAAGCCGAGACCCGTGGCTTCGCCTTCCCAGGAAGCCCCCAAAGCAGGTGAACCTGTCTTGACCACAGCCTTGCCCATCCCCAAAACCCAACAAGAGGCCCCCCTTCCAAACCCCTTTGTGCCCCTGGTGGTGGAAGCCCCACCTTCTCCCCCCGTGCCCTCCGCTTCTCCGGCACCTAGGCCCACACCCGTGCCCACAGGGGCACCTGTCCGGGTAAGCCCGGGAACACCTTTACCCATCCCTAGGGTCCAGACCTCACCCCGGCCCCTCCCTGGAAGCCAAGGAGCCTTGCCTGCCCCCAAGGTGCTGGCCCCTGCTTTCCGAGTAGAAACCCCTAAAGCCCAGGTGGAAACCCAGCCCGTCCTCATCCCACCCGCTGGCCTCGTGGAGGCTCCTTTACCCAGTGTGCCCCAAACCTCAGCCCCAGGGGGGAAGACCGAACCTGCGCCCTCGCCTGTCACTTCTCCCAAAACCCCCCTGCAAGCCCTGGTGGAGGAAAAAGGCATCAAGCTAGCGGGGACGCTATTAGGCCCGGTGAGCGTGGCTATCCTAGAAACCAAGGAAGGGTACCTGGTGTTACCCGTGGGTAGCCTTCTTCCAGGTAGCGAGGCAGTGCTTCGCCGCATAGAAAGCGACCGGGTGGTGTTGGCCTTGAAGGATGAAAGCTTGGAGATTGCCTTAGAAAACACGCAAGCAGGAGGTGGCCAGTGAGAACGGCGCTTATGAAACTTGTGATCCCCGGCCTGTTGGCCCTCGGCATGGGGGCCCTAGCGGGAAGCCTTCCCCAGGAACCCCGCTTTGACGCCAAGGTGGACCTGAAGATTTCCGAAAACCAGGTGCGGGCCGGGTTCACCCTGCCCCTGGATGTGGTCCTGGAAGCCCTGGCCCGGAGCGTGGGCCTCCAACCCCTCATCTACCGGGCCTACGATGCCTCCGGCGACCCGGCCAAGGCCCAGCCCCCCTTACCCAACATCAAGTTGGACTTTCAGGGCAAACCCTTCCGGGAGGTCTGGGACCTCCTCTTCGCCACCTACGGTACCCAGTTCAACCTGGACTACCTCCTACTGCCTCCCGACGTAGTGGTGGTGGCCCCCACCCAGGTGATCACGGCCTTGGTGGACGCCCCAAGCCGCACCGGGGCCATGGAGCGGAAACCCTACCTGGTGGCCATCCCTGAGATCGCCTACCGGCGCACGGAAACCGACGCCCAGGGTCAAGTTCGCACCGTGGTGAACATAGATGGGGCCAAGGGCTGGGTGCAAAACGATCTCCTGCCCTTCCTTTCCCGGGAAGCCAGCGGGCTTAGCGTGAACTGGATTGTGGTAGAGGAAGGGGGCAGGCTCAGGGCCCTACTCTCTGTCCTGGCCACCCCAGAACAGCACATTCGCTTCTCGGACATTCTCCAGCGGGCTGGGATTGACTTCCGCCCCTTACCTGCCCTCACCTTACCTAAACCGAGGGTTGAACGGACGTATGTGGTTGCCCATGCCACCTTCCCCGAGATTCTGGCTTTTTTGCAAGGCCGGGTGCCGGGCGCACAAATCAGCGTGGTCCCTACAGATCCCAAACGGGCCCTCATCACCGCCACCGAGGAGGACCACGCCCGCATCGCCGAACTCCTGAAGGTGGCCGACGTACCCAAGCCCACCCCCGTGGTGCGCCGGGTCTACACCTTGCAGAACCTCACTTTCCAGGAAGCCCAGGAAAGGCTTAAGCCCGTCCTGGAACGAGAGCTGAAAGGAGCCCGCTTGGAAGGCGTCCCGGGTAATCCCAAAGCCCTTCTTCTGGAAGCTACCGAAGCTGACCAGGCTTTCTTCGCCGAGATCCTCAAGGCCGCTGATGTACCCCCCCAGGTGGCCCCGCCCACCCAGGAGGCCACGGTGCGGAGGCTCTACCCCTTGCGCTTCGCCGATGCCGAAAAGGTGGCCTCCTTCCTGGCCAGGGAAGTGCCGGGAATCGTGGTGCAGACGGTGCCTGGACAACCGGTCCTCTCCGTACGGGGGACGGAGAAACAACTTTCTGAAGTGGAGAACCTGCTGGCTCAGATCGACCGGGCTCCCGAGCAAGGACCGCCCATCCTCCAGCGTTCCTACCAGCTCTCCAACGCCAAGGCCGCCGACCTGGCCAAGGTGCTCCAGGAGGCCTTGCAAGCCCGGCAGGCCCAGGCTCCCCAGGGCCAGGCCCGGCCTCAAGGCCCCACACGCCAGGCCACGGTGGTGGCGGACGAGCGCACCAACACCCTGATCGTCACGGGTACGCAGGAGGATCTAGCCCTGGTGGAAGGCCTTATTCCCAAGCTGGACCAGGCGGTGCCCCAGGTGAACCTGAGGGTGCGCATCCAGGAGGTGCAGTCCAACTTCAGCCGAAACCTGGGCCTCAAGTGGAACACCATTGCCGGGGGAAATGTAGCGGCCAGCATCCTGGACACGGGGCTTTCCCTTATCTTTGACAGCACCCGGAGCCTGGCCGCCCTGAACATCATCGCCACCCTCGAGGCCCTCCAGCGCCAGGGCCTTTCCCGAGCCCTTAGGGACGTGAACCAAACCGTGCTCAACAACCAAACCGCCCGCCTGCAGTCCGGGGAAACCTTCCTCATCCGCCGGGTGGTGGGAGACCGGGTAGAGCGGGTACCCTTCGACATCGGCATCATCGTGGAGGTGACCCCCCAGATCACCGCCGACGGGCAGATCCTCCTCAACATCAAGGCGGAGGTTTCCGGGAACGTCCAGCGCAACCCCGTGGACGGGGACGTGGACCGCTTCACCAAGCAGGTGGTAACCACCACCCTGCGGGTGCGGGATGGGCAGACCGTGGTCCTCGGGGGTCTAACCTCCCAGGAAAATAACCAGGTGCAGCAGGGGGTCCCCTTCCTCATGGACATCCCCCTGATCGGGGAACTCTTCAAACAACGCACCCAGGAAACCACCGACCGGGAGCTTCTGGTGGTCATTACCGCCGACATCGTAAAGGAAACCGCAAGCCGCTAGGTTCCTTTGCCCCTCCCAGCCAGGGGAGGCAAGCCTGTAAGCCGGGCCTTGCTGATCCCCTGGCTTGGCTCTATCCCAGGTCGCTTGCCCTACAATAGGCCCATGAGGTTCCTGACCGCAGGCGAATCCCATGGCCCCGAGCTTCTCGCCATCATTGAGGGCCTTCCCGCCGGCATCCCCCTCACCGAGGAGGACATCAACCCTTGGTTGGAACGACGTCAGAAGGGCTATGGCCGGGGAAGACGCATGGTTATAGAAACCGACCGGGTAGAGATCCGTGCCGGCGTCAGGGCGGGGCGCACCACGGGAGCCCCGGTGGCCCTGGCCATCAAGAACGCCGACTACCGGAACTGGGTGGAGATCATGGACCCTGCTCCGGGAAACGAACCCCGAAAGAGGGCCCTCACCGCCGCCCGCCCCGGCCACGCCGACCTTTCGGGGGGCATCAAGTACGGCCACAAGGACCTAAGGGACGTACTGGAAAGGGCCAGCGCCCGGGAGACCGCCATCCGGGTGGCGGTGGGAGCGGTGGCCTTGAAGTTCTTGAGCCTTCTTGGAGTTGAAGGAACAGGGTACGTGCCGGGTATGGCGGGGGTGTGGGCCCAGGTTCCCTTCTCCTGGGACCTGGTACCCCGCATAGAAGAAAGCCCCTTGCGCATGACCGATCCCGAGGCCGAGGCCGAGGTTATCCGCCGCATAGACCAAGCCAAAGCGGAAGGGGACACGCTAGGAGGGGTGATCGAGGCCCGCTTCCGCGGCCTGGTGCCGGGCCTGGGAAGCCATGTGCACTGGGACCGCAAACTGGATGGCCGTCTGGCCCAGATGGCCCTTTCCATTCCCGCGGTGAAGGGGATGGAAATCGGACCTGCCTTTGAAAACGCCATGAAGCGGGGCTCGGAGGTTCACGATCCCATCTACTGGAGCCCGGAGAAGGGGTTCTACCGCACCACCAACCGGGCGGGGGGCCTCGAGGGGGGCATGACCACCGGGGAGGAACTCATCCTCAGGGCTGCCTTAAAGCCCATCGCCACCCTGATGAAACCCCTCCCCACCGTGGACGTGGTGACCCACCAACCCACCGATGCCGCCAGGGAGCGCTCCGACGTCACCGCCGTGCCCGCCGCCAGCGTGATCCTCTGCGCCCTATCCGCCATCGTCCTGGCCCAGGCTTACCTGGAGAAGTTTGGTGGAGATACCATGGAGGAAATACAGGAACGGGTGGAGCGGTACAAAACCCGGGTTTTAACCTACTAAAGGCGTAGGATGGCTCCATGACCCGCCTGGAGATTCCCCGCCCCGCCACCTTCATCAGCCTCACCGGTTTCATGGGGGTGGGGAAAAGCCGCATCGGTAGGGAGCTGGCCCGCACCCTCATGCTCCACTTCATCGACCTAGACCGCTACATAGAAAGGCGCACGGGGTTATCCATCCCCGATATCTTCCGCCACCTGGGGGAGGAAGCCTTCCGGCAGATGGAGCGGGAGGCGGTGCAAGAGCTTCTCGGCAAGGAGTACCTGGTTCTCTCCTTGGGCGGGGGTACCTTCGTGGATCCGGAAAACCGCAGGAAGCTTTTGGCCAGAGGCCCGGTGGTGGCCCTCTGGGCCAGCCCGGAAACCATCCTGGAACGAGCCACCCGCAAGCCCGGGGAAAGGCCCCTTTTGCAGGTGGAAAATCCTCTGGAGAGGATAAGGACCCTCCTCGAGGCCCGCACCCCCATCTACCGGGAGGCCCACGTGCACGTTTCCACCGACAACCGGAAGGTGGAGGAGGTGGTGGAGGAGATCGTAGAGAAGCTTTGGAGCTATGCGAAGGCTCATCGTCCGTAAACCCGTTTCCTACCCCATACTGATTGGGAAAGGCGTGCTCGAAGAGGTCCGGACCCCCGAAGGTCCTTCGGCCCTTCTTTACGACCGGCGGGCGGAAGGCTTTGCCCAGAAGCTGGCAGAACGCCTCGGGGTCCAACACCAGCTAGGTCTGGAAGGGGGCGAGGGAGCCAAGACCCTGGCCGCCTACGGCCGGGTCCTCTCCTTCCTGGCGGAGAAGGGCCTACCCCGGAACACCACCTTGCTGGTGGTGGGGGGAGGAACCCTCACCGACCTGGGGGGGTTTGTGGCCGCCACCTACCTCCGGGGAATCCCCTACCTCTCCTTCCCCACCACCACCCTAAGCGTGGTGGACGCCAGCGTGGGGGGTAAGACCGGCATCAACCTCCCTGAGGGGAAAAACCTGGTGGGAGCCTTCCACTTTCCCCAAGGGGTGTACGCGGAGCTCGAGACCCTCAAAACCCTCCCCCCCTTCACCTTCAAAGAGGGTCTGGTGGAAGCCTTCAAGCACGGGATCATCTCCGGGGAGGAAGGGCTTTTAGAGGTGGAGGACCTCACGCCGGAAAGCCCCCGCCTCGAGGCCTATCTGGCCCAAGCGGTGGCGGTGAAGGTGAGGATCACCGAGCAGGACCCCACGGAAAAGGGGGAAAGGAGGCTATTAAACCTGGGCCACACCCTGGGGCACGCCCTGGAGGCCTACACCCACCACGCCCTGCCCCACGGGGCAGCGGTGGTCTACGGCCTCCTCTACGCTGCCCTTCTCGGCAAACTCCTGGGAGGGGAGGACCTCACCCCCCTGGTCCTCCGCCTCCTGAGGTGGCTTTCTCCCCCTCCCCTCCCCCGGGTTTCCTGGGAGGACCTCCTTCCCTACCTCCTCAGGGACAAAAAGAAGGTTTCCGAAAGCCTCCACTGGGTGGTGCCCCTGGGCCTGGGGAACCTCACGGTGAAGCCCCTTCCGGAAGCAACCCTAAGGGAGACCTTCGGCCTTTGGCGGGAGGTCCTCGAGGGGCTTGCTTCTTTTGACCAGAAATGTTAGTCTAAATCATCATGCGCAGGGTAAGTGTACATGAGGCTAAGGCCAAGCTCTCCGAACTCCTCGAGGCGGCACGCCGGGGGGAAGAGATCGTCATCACCCGTTACGGCCGCCCCTTGGCCCGCCTGAGCCCCTGGGAGGAAGGGGTACGACTAGGCACCTTGCGGCATCTGGGCCCTGTGGATTGGGAAGCCTTCCACGCCCCCTTGCCAGAGGAGGAGCTCACGGCATGGGAGGGCTGAGGCTCCTCCTGGACACCCACACCCTCCTCTACGCTTTGGTAGAACCAGAGCGCCTTTCCCCTCACGCCAGGAGCCTGCTGGAAGATCCGCAGAACACCCGCCTGGTAAGCGCGGCTTCCCTATGGGAAATAGCCATCAAATCCCGGCTAGGCCGGTTTCCCCAGGGCGAGGCCGTACTATCCGCCTATCCCGGTTGGCTGGAACCCCTGAAAGCCCAGGAGCTCCCCATAAAGGGTCCTCACGCCCTCCTAGCCCCCTCCCTACCCGGAAACCACCGGGACCCCTTTGACCGCATGCTGGTAGCCCAAAGCCTCTTGGAAAGGGCACTCCTTGTATCCCATGACGAAGCCCTGAAGAGCCTGGGGGCTGCCATCGTATGGTGAGAAGCCTAAAGCCCCACCCCCACAGGCCGGAGTACCCCGGCCTTGGCCTTGCCGAAATCCAAGGGAAACTCCCCTACCTCCGTCCTTAGGACCAGAAGGGCTAGCGGAAGGTCCTCCCCTTCCCACACCACGCCTGCCCCCGTGGCCAGGGCCAAGGCCCGGGGGTCCTCCGGGGGGAAGGCCACCCGGGGAAGACGGGGCCAGGGAAGGGTGGCCCCGAAGGCCAAGGCGAGGGCCTTGGCCGGGCGGAAGCGTCCCTTCTGCACCAGACCCAGGTAAAGCCCGGGGGCTGGGGCCTTAAGGCCAGCCAGGGAGGGAAGCTCCTCCGGAACCAGGTAAAGGTGGCCTGAGCGCTCCCAGATGGGGCCTTCCAGGTCCAAGCCCGCTTCCCCCAGAAAGTTCGCAAGGGCCTTCCGGGCCTCCTGGCTCAAGGGGGGAATGCGTTCCTTTGGTGGCGTGCCCCAGCTACCCCCCTCCTTGCGGAAGCGGGCCAGGAAGTGCCCCTCCCCCTCGAGGCGGTGAGGCCAGAGGCGGGCGGTCTTCCTGAGCTCGGGGTTTCCGTCCCCCCACTCCGGCACCCCAGGAGCAAACAGGGGATGGTAGCGGGCATCCTCCAGGTGGAACTCCGGATGCTCCCTTAGGAAGTGGGCCACCACCCCCTCGTTCTCCTCCGGGGCGAAAGTACAGGTGGAGTAGACCAAAACCCCTCCCGGCCCCAAAAGCCTTGCCGCCTGGGAGAGAAGCCCCTTTTGCACCTCGGAAGCCCGCCTGGGGGCCCCAGGACCCCAGTGGCGGATGGCCTCGGGGTCCTTGCGGAACATTCCCTCCCCGGAGCAGGGAGCGTCCAGGAGAACCCGGTGAAAGTACGGGCCAAAGGCCTCCGCAAGGGATCGGGGCGGGGCCTGCACCACGGCAAGCCTACCCCCCCAGCGCTCCACGTTTTCCAAAAGGCCCCGGATCCTCTTACCGTCCACCTCGTTGGCTAAAAGAAGGCCCCTTCCCCCCATGCGGGCCAGGAGGTGGGTGGTCTTCCCCCCGGGAGCCGCCGCCAGGTCCAAAACCCGCTCTCCAGGTTGAGGCTCCAATAGCACCCCCACCGCCTGGGCGCTTGGCTCCTGGATGTAGTAAAGCCCAGCGTAGAAGAAGGGGTGGGGCCCCGGCCGGGCCTCCTTTGGGTAGTAGAACCCTTCCGGGCACCACGGGATGGGCCTCAAGGGCCAGGGGGCGATCCTTGCAAAGTCTTCCGGCGTTATCTTCAGGGTGTTCACCCTAAGGCCATAGGTCCTTTCCCCTTCCGTAAGGGACCTGAGGAAAAGGGAAAACTCCTCCCCCAAAAGCTCCGCCATGCGGGAGAGGAAGGCCTTGGGCAACACCCGAGTACCCTAGCACGAAAAACCCCCTGGCTCAAGGAGCCGGGTTAAAATGGCCCTATGGCTCCTGTGGTGGAAAGGCTTGCCCCAGGGGCTTACCGGGCCCTCAAAGAAAAGAAGCGCCTGGGGTACCGGGAAGGCCAGCTCCTGGCCATGGCGGGGGAAAGCCCAGAACCTTACCTCCCATGATTCAAGCCATCGGTACCGACTTGGTGGAAATCGACCGGGTGCGAAAGCTCCTCAAAAAGCACGGGGGAAAAGCCCTAAAAAGGCTTTTCACCGAGGAGGAGCTAACCTACGCCCTCCGCCACCAGGACCCTGCCCCAAGCCTTGCCGCCCGGATCGCCGCCAAGGAAGCCTTTCAGAAGTGCTGGCCCGAAAGCCTTTCCTGGAAGGAAGTCTGGGTGGGGATGGAGGGGAGGAAACCGGTCTTGCGCTTTGCCCCAAAGGTGAGGGCCCGCCTCGAGGCGGAAGGCCTTTTCGCCCACCTCTCCTTAAGCCACGAGAAAGGCCACGCCCTGGCGGTGGTGGTCCTGGAAGCTAGGACACTAGGCGCAGGATAAAGGCGTAGGCATAGCTCCCTCCCCTGCCGGCTGCCAGGGCTCCCTGGATCATGTTCCAAAGGACCAGGACCACCAGGGCAAAGGCCAGGGGAACCGCTACCACCAACCCCACCACGGTCACCGCCAGCAGAAGGAGGGCCAAGCCATAGAGGGTGTAGCTGATCTGGCCGTTTAGGGACTCCTTGGCGTGGGCCTGGACGAAGGCGCTTTTCGGACCCCAAAGCAGGATGGCCAAGGGCAGAAGGATCTGGCCTATAAGGATGAAGTACCCCACCAGGGGAGCCAGGTGAACCACCGCCGCCCAGGTCCGGTCTGCATCCGTCAAAGGGGTGGGTTGTTCCATAAAGCAAGTTTATCAAGAGATGAGCCAGAGGCTAGCTTCTGCCTAGGCCACCTCCTCCACTTCCTCGCGGATGCGGATGGGGCCTTGCCTCTCGGGTCTTAGACCCACCTTGTCCTGGTAAAAGGCCCGGATGACCTCAAAATCCTGCTTGAGGTTTCCGGAAGGCCAGAGGTAGCCCCCGATCCCCACCTCCTTCTTCCGGAAGTCCACGTAGCCCAGGGCCACGGGCACCCCGGCCTTCAGGGCCACGTAGTAAAAGCCGCTCCGCCAGTAAGGTGCCTTCCCCCGGGTGCCCTCCGGGGTGATGAGGATGGCCATCTCCTCCTCCCGCCGGAAAACCTCTGCCACGCTGTCCACCAGGTTGTTCCAGCGGGAGCGGTCCACGGGGATACCCCCAAGCAACCTTAAGAGCCAGCCCAAGGGGGGCCGGAAAAGCTCCTTCTTCCCCAACCACCGGGCCCGAATCCCCAACGCCCATAGGGCCAGGAGGCCCACCGGGAAATCCCAGTTGGAGGTGTGGGGGGCACCGATCAGGACGTACTTCCGGCCGGGAGGAGGCGGCATATGGTACCGCCACCCGAGGCTTCGCAAAACCAGGCCTGCCAGTTTCTGCATACCCCGAAAGTATACCCCCTGTGGTAGACTGGTCAAAGGCGGGGTGGGGGCTTCCCCACCCCAGTTTGCTGGGGTGAGGATGCATAAGGTAGTCATCGTAGGCCGACCCAACGTAGGCAAGTCCAGCCTCTTCAACCGCCTCCTGGGCAAAAGGAGTGCGGTGGTGGCCGATGTTCCCGGGGTTACCCGCGACCTCAAGGAGGGGGTGGTGGAAAGCGAGAAGGGCCGCTTCCTCCTGGTGGACACCGGGGGGCTTTGGTCGGGGGACCGCTGGGAAAAGAAGATCCAGGAGAAAGTGGACCAGGCACTACAGGACGCCGAGGTGGTCCTCTTTGCCGTGGACGGCCGCTCAGAACTCACCCAGGCGGACTATGAGGTGGCGGAGTACCTGCGGAAGAAGGGGAAGCCCGTGATCCTGGTGGCCACTAAGGTGGACGACCCCAAGCACGAGCACTACCTGGGCCCCCTCTACGCCCTGGGCTTCGGCGATCCCATCCCCACCTCCAGCGAACACGCAAGAGGCCTAAGCGAACTCCTCGAGGCCATTTGGGAAAAGCTTCCCGTTCGGCACATCGAGTCGGAACCCGAGGTGGCGGGTATCAGGCTCGCCATTGTAGGCCGGCCCAATGCCGGAAAGAGCAGTCTCCTGAACGCCATCCTGGGGGAGGAGCGGGTCATTGTGTCGGAGGAGCCCGGCACCACCCAGGACGCCATCGACGTGCGCTTCACCTTCCGCGGCCAGCCCTTCATCCTGGTGGACACCGCCGGCATCCGCAAGCGCCCGGAAACCCTGGTGGAGGAGCTGGCCATTCGGCGGAGCCTTAAGGCTATAGAGGAAGCCGACGTGGTTCTTCTGGTCATAGACCCGTTCCAGGTAGGTGACCGAGAGCTCAAGCTGGCGAACCACGCCATGGAAAAGGGCAAGCCCGTGCTCCTGGTCATCACCAAGTGGGACCTGGTGAGGAAGGAGGAAGCCCCCAAGGTGCGCCGGGAGCTCAAGGAAAAGCTTGCGCATCTGGAGCATCTTCCCCGGGTGTACACCTCGGCTTTTACCAAGCAGAACCTGGATAAGATCTTCAGCGAGGCGGTGCGCCTATTTGAGCTCAACCACACCCGCATCCCCACCGCCGAGCTCAACCGCTGGGTTTCCGTCTGGACGACGAAGGTGCAGCTTCCCAACTTCAAGGGCAAACCCCTGAAGATCTTCTACGCCACCCAGCCCGAGGTGGCCCCGCCCACCTTCGTCTTCTTCGTAAACTACCCGGAGTTCGTGACCCGCGCCTTTGAAAACTACCTAAAAAACCGTATCGGCGAGGACTTGGGACTTAAGGAAGTACCCTTCCGCCTGGTCTTCCGCGGGCGTCGGGAAGAAAGCTAGGGACGGCTCTCCCGACGCGCGGAAGCCAGGAGGCCCGCGTCCTCCATAAACTCCAGTACCACCCCCAAAAAGCGCCTTCCATCCAGAAGAAGCATGAGAAAGGCCCAGATTAATGCCTCCCAAAAAGCCTCCGGTGCCAGCTTCTGGGCGTAGTAGAAAGGGGCGAAGGTGGCCGGTACTTGCAGGAGCATGGAAAGGCTTTTCTTGGGATAGCGAAGGAGGAGGACCAGACTCCCCACCGCCCAACTCCAGGCGAAACCTTCCGGCACCAGCCCCGCCCCCACCAGATAGGCCAGGCCCGCCCAAGCGAGCCCAGCATCCAAGGGATAATCCCAGGCCGCCAGGGGTGAAGGCCGCCTCGAGGCGCGAGCCAGCCAACCGTCCAGAACATCCAGGGTCCAGCCCAGAAGCAAAAGGCGCACCACCCCGGCCAAGGCCTCGGGTCCCTCCCCCACCCGGAGGAGAACCAGGGCCACCACTCCACCCCGGGCCAAGGTGGCCAGATCAGCCAGAAGCCGAAGGAAGGGCTCCACTTTCCCCATATCCCAGCGCCTGTAAACCCTCCACCGCCCCCATGCGCAAGGAGAGGTGGGCCAAGGGAGTAAGGGGGGTGGGTTCGGGGTTGACCTCAATCAGATAAGCCCCGCCTGTGAAGGCAATGCGTCCCAAGGAAGCCGCAGGCTCCACCTCAGCACTGGTGCCCACCACCAGGGCAACATCCGCCTCGGCAAAGGCTTTTTCCGCCTTCTCCCACGCTCCCTCGGGCAAAAGCTCCCCAAACCAGACCACATCGGGCCGGGCCCTATGTCCACACAGGGGGCAGAAGGGTGGAGGGGTGAAGGGGTCGGGGAGCAAGAACCGATGCCCGCACGCCTCACAGCGGGCCCGCAGGATGTTGCCGTGGAGCTCCACCAGGTTCCGGCTTCCCGCCAAGGCGTGGAGGCCATCCACGTTCTGGGTCACCAGGAGGAACGCCCCCCCTCGCCCAAGCACCTCCTCTTCCAGCCGCACCAGGGCCAGGTGGGCGGGGTTGGGCTTGGCTTCCCGCACCCTGGCGATACGCCAGGCATACCATTCCCAGACTTTTTCCGGGTTCCTGGCATACGCCTCCGGGGTGGCGTAGTCCAGGGGGTTGAACTCCTTCCAAAGCCCCTCGGCATCGCGGAAGGTGGGAATTCCCGAGGGCTTGGAAATGCCCGCCCCCGTCAGGACCGCCACCCGCCTGGCTTCCTTCAGCCTTGACCGGGCTTCCCCTAATCCCATAACCCCATGCTACCAGGAGTATTCTGGGGTTCATGACCACCTCCCTGCGGCTCTTCACCCCCGAGGCCATGCGGGAAGCCGATCAGAAGGCGGTGGAAATGGGCTACCCCTCCCTTCTCCTGATGGAGTGGGCGGGGATGAAGGCAGCACGGGTCTACCAGGAGCTTTTCGGCCACCGCCCCGCCGTGGTTCTCGCCGGCAAGGGGAATAACGGCGGGGACGGATTGGTCTTGGCCCGGCACCTCCACCTGGCCGGGGTGCCGGTACGGGTCTTTGCCGCCGAAGGCCAGGGCGGGGATGCCCTTTTGGCCCGAAGGGCCCTCGAGGCCCACGGCCTGGAGATCCGCCCCCTCGAGGAAGCCATCTGGAACCGGGAGGAAGTGCTGGTGGATGCCCTCTTCGGCACCGGGTTGAAAGGCCCCTTAGAGGGTTTCCATGCGGGTTTGGTGGAACGGATGAACGCCTCCGGGCTTCCCATTTTGGCCCTGGACCTGCCCTCGGGGCTTCCCTTTACCCCCCATGCGCAGGCCACAGCCACCGTGGCCTTCGCCGCCTTCAAAACACCCCATCTCCTTCATCGGGAAGCCTGCGGGAGGCTCTTCCTGGCGGACATCGGCCTGCCCAAAGTTCTCTTGGAACGGGAGGATCTTCCCGAGATCGCCACGCCGGAAGGGCTTCTCCCCCTCCTGCCCAAGCGGCCCCTCACGGCCCACAAGGGAAGCGTGGGCCGGGTGGGGGTCTTGGGAGGCTATCGGGGGGAGGGGCTTCGCTACGCCGGGGCCCCGGTGCTTTCCGCCCTGGGAGCCTACCGCATGGGGGCGGGGTTGGTGCACCTGGTGGCTCCCGAAGGCTCTCCCTTGGAGCCCCTCGAGGCAGTCTTCCACCCCGTCCAAGTTCCTGCCTTGCCGTCCATGCGGGTAGAAGCCTTGGCGGTGGGGATGGGAGGAGGGCCTTGGGGCCGGGAATGGGCCCTAAAAGCCCTGGAAGCCCGGCTGCCCACGGTACTGGACGCCGACGCCCTCCACCTGGAGGTCCTCGAGGCCTACCGCAAGGCGGGTGTACCCACCGTCCTCACTCCCCATGCGGGAGAAGCAGGAAGGCTTTTGGGGATGTCCCCAGAAGAGGTTGCCAAGGATCCCCTGCGGGCCGCCCAGACCCTGGCGGAACGCACGGGGCTCACCGTGGTCCTCAAAGGGAACCCCACCGTGGTGGCCCAGGGAAGCCGCCTTTCCGTGAACCCCACCGGCAACCCCGCCCTGGCCACCGGAGGAACGGGGGATGTGCTCTCCGGGGTCATCGCTGCCCTTTTGGCGGCGGGCCTTTCCCCCTTTGACGCCGCCCGGCTCGGGGTCTACCTCCACGGTCTGGCAGGGGACCTTTTGGCCCAGGAAAGAGACGTGGGCCTCCTGGCCCGGGAGGTAGCGGAGGCCCTGCCCAAGGCGCGGAGGGCACTTTCCGAAAGCTCCATCCCCCCGTGGCGCACGGTCTAACCCCAAAAGATCCCGCATCCTTCCCTACTCCCCGAGAGGGCGGGCCCTGAAGGTCATGGGAACAGGCAAACCCATCCCCCTTCCCGCCCGACCCAGCAGAAACCCGCTGGTATGCTGATGTGAGGTTTGGCGCTTATGAAATCCTTTCCGCGCCTCTACGTCCCTGCCACCCTGGCCAACCTGGGCTCGGGGTTTGACGCCCTAGGGGTGGCCTTGGACCTCTACCTGGAGGTGGAGGCCGAGCCTGCCCGGGAGGACACCTTTCTCTACCAAGGGGAGGGCCAGGTGGAGGGCAAGGACAACCTGATCCACCAGGGTTACCGGGCAGGGATGCGGGCTTTAGGCCTGCATCCTGAACCCCTCCTCATTCGGGCCTTCAACCCCATCCCCCTGGCTCGAGGTCTGGGAAGCTCCTCCGCCGCCTTGGTGGCTGGGGTGGCCTTGGCAAACCAGTACTCCGGGGGAAAGCTGGGACGGGAGGGGGTTTTCCGGCTAGCCGCCAGCTTGGAAGGCCATCCAGACAATGTGGCTCCGGCGGTTTACGGGGGGTTCGTGGCCGCCTTGGCCGATCCCCCCCTGGCCATCCCTCTCCCCAGGCCCCAGGGGGTCTACTTTGTCCTGGCCATACCCCCCTATGAAGTGCCCACCCCCTTGGCCCGGGCGGCCTTGCCCGAGACGGTTCCCTTAAAGGACGCGGTGTTCAACCTGGCCCGCAGTGCCCTTTGGCCTGCCGCCCTCTACTCAGGAAGGCTCGAGGCCCTACGGGAAGCCTGCCGGGATCGCCTCCACCAGCCCCACCGCGCCCACTTGATGCCGGGGATGCTGGAGGCCATAGAAGCTGCCCTGGAGGCTGGAGCCCTGGCTGCCTTTGTGGGGGGAGCGGGTCCCACCGTGGCCGCCTTGGCCCGGGAGGATGAGCTGGAGGAGGTAGCAAAGGCCTTGGAGGGCTACCGGGGCGAGGGGCGTACCCTAATCTTGGGTATAGGGGAGGGATACTTCTGGAAGGAAACCTGAACGCCATCCCTCTTGTGGAACTTTTGGAGCTGATCCACAGCCACCGGCGCTCCGGAGTCCTGGAGCTCTCCGTAGGTTACCTTCCCCTCTCCCTGCGCTTCGCCGGGGGGGAGGTGGTGGGAGCAGCCATTCTGGACTGGGAAGGCCTCGAGGCCCTCTTCAGTTTCCCCCTGCACCCCCAGGAAGGGGTTTTCCGCTTCGGGGTAACCCCGCCCACCGCGGACAAACCCCTCATGCCCTTCTCCGCCCTCTTAGGGGAGTGGGCCCGGGTCAACGACGAGTGGGACCGGTTTCGCACCCTGGTGGACTCGCCCAGCCGGGTCCTCGAGGCCATCCAGCCCAAGCCTCCCTACGAGGTCTTCCAGGGGGGGAAAAGCGTGCGGGCAGCTGCCAAGGCCTGGCAGGTCCCCCTCCTCATCGCCATGGAAAGGGCCTACATGGGGGTAAGGGAAGGGGACCTTTACCCCCTTCGCCGCTATGCCTGGTACGCCCTAAGGATCAAATACCAGGGGAGGAAGGGCAAGACGGGCAAGACCCTGGAGGAGTTCGGACAGCTCCAGGCCCTCCTGGACGGCACCCGCAACCTAGGGGAGGTGATCGCCTCGGGGGTACCCATCGGCCTGGTGCGCCGCTACCTGGTACAGGCCCTGGCCTCAGGGGAACTCGCCCCCCCGGGCCGGGGATGGCTCCTGAGGGACCTCACCTGGGAGATGGAAAAAGAGGAGAGCACCTAGAGGAAACCCTCTAGGCCCCCGGCCCCAAAGGATCCCATCCCCTGGCTTCGCCCAAGGGGGTGGTCCTACTTCTTCTTGCGCGGACGGTACTTGCCGTAAGTGCCCCGCCAGATCTTGCCCCTACGGGTGCGACGGTCGCCCTTACCCATGCCCTCCCTCCTAGGCGCTCACTGAGGAAAGGTACTTCTGCACCTTGCGCATAAGGCGCGACTTCTTACGGGCAGCGGCGTTCTTGTGGAGGGTGGACCCCTTGGCCGCTTTATCGATGAGGCTCTGCGCCATGCGCATGATCTTCAAGGCTTCCTCGGCCTTGCCCTCCTGGGCCAGAAGCACGGCCTTCTTGCTCAAGGTCTTGATGGCCGACTTCTTAGCCTTGTTGCGAAGCCTGCGCTTCAAAGACTGCCGGTGCCGCTTCAGAGCGGAAAGGTTCCTCTTGGGCTTTTTCTGCGCCATCGTTCTCCCCTTGTGCCCCTTAGGGGCAGACCAGGCCTAAGTGTAGCATACCCCGCCTCAAGGGGCAAACTTGGTGGTGACCCAGTCGTAGCGCACCCGGCCCTTGGCTCCTTGAAGCTGGAAGCGGAGGAGGTACTCCCCAGGGCTTGCGGGAAACCGCACCTCCTCCTGGAAACTCCCCGAGTAGGTCCTCTCCCCCACCACGCGCCCCTCTCGGAGAAGGGCCATGGAAAGCCGCCCCTCCTCGAGGTCCCCGGACACCTTGACCTTCACCGCATCGTAAAGGCCACTCACCCGGATGGGGTACTGGGCCTCCCCGGTGTACTTCCAGTAGAAAACCGGCAGGAAGGGAGGGTAGCCCACGGCCAGACCATACCGCTCCGCATACCAGTAAAGGCCAAGGGCCAGGAGGGCCAAAAGGAGCAGGGTCCGCATTGCCTTAAGTATACTTGGGCTCATGGCAGGCACCGACACGAAGCCTTCTCCGGAAGAAGCCTTGGCCCTCCTCAAGCGGGGGGCCGAGGAGATCATCCCCGAGGAGGAGCTCCTGGAAAAGTTAAAGGAAGGCCGTCCGCTGGTGGTCAAGCTGGGAGCCGACCCCACCCGGCCCGATCTGCACCTGGGGCATGCGGTGGTCCTGAGGAAGATGCGCCAGTTCCAGGAGCTTGGGCACAAGGTGGTGCTCATCATCGGAGACTTCACGGGCATGATCGGGGATCCCTCCGGGCGGAGCAAGACCCGGCCCCCCCTGACCCTCGAGGAAACCCGGGAAAACGCCAGGACCTACGTGGAGCAGGTGGGAAAGATCCTCAGGCAGGAGCCCCACCTCTTTGAGCTCCGCTACAACTCCGAGTGGCTGGAAGGCCTCACCTTCAAGGAGGTGGTGCGCCTCACCTCCCTCATGACCGTGGCCCAGATGCTGGAAAGGGAGGACTTCAAGAAGCGCTACGAGGAGGGCATCCCCATCTCCTTGCACGAGTTCCTCTACCCCTTCGCCCAGGCCTACGACTCCGTGGCCATCCGCGCGGACATCGAGATGGGGGGCACGGATCAGAAGTTCAACCTCCTGGTAGGCCGGGAGGTGCAACGGGCCTACGACCAGCCTCCCCAGGTGGCCTTCCTCATGCCCCTTTTGGTGGGCCTGGACGGGCGGGAGAAGATGAGCAAGAGCCTGGACAACTACATCGGGGTGGCGGAGCCCCCCGAGGTGATGTTCAAGAAGCTCATGTGGGTGCCTGACGCCCTTCTGGAAAGCTACTTCCGCCTCCTTACCGACCTGGAGGAGGCCGAAATCCAAACCCTTCTAAAGGCGGGTCCCGTCCCCGCTCACCGGGTCTTGGCCCGCCTCCTCACCGCCGCTTACGCCCTTCCCACCATCCCCGCCCGCATCGACCGGGCCTTTTACGAAAGCCTGGGCTACAGCTTTGAAGCCCTGGGCAAGGACAAGGAAGCCGGGCCGGAAGCCGTACGCCGGGCGGAGGCCCGCTACGATCAGGTGGCCAAGGGAGGCATACCCGAGAACATCCCCGAGGTGGCCATCCCCGCTTCCGAGCTCAAAGAGGGGCGCATCTGGGTGGCGAGGCTTTTCACCCTGGCGGGCCTCACCCCTTCCAACGCCGAGGCCCGGAGGCTCATCCAGAACCGGGGCCTCAGGCTGGATGGGGAACTTATAGAGGATGCAGGCCTCGAGGTGGACCTCTCCCGCCCCCGCATACTCCAGCGGGGAAAGGACCGCTTCGTGCGGGTGCGGCTTGCGGACTAAGAACCCTCCATGGGCCTCAAGGGCACCTCGTGCCCGGTGGCGTAGAGGGTATCCCCTTCCGCCTCGAGGTGCAGCCGGGGAAGGGGGTAGCGGGGGGGCCCATATACCGCCTTCCCACCAAGGAGGGGATCAAAAGCCCCAAAGTGGCACGGGCAGCCCAAAAAGGGCCTCTCGTAGCGGAAATTGTAGAGGATGGAAGCCGCCTCGGGATCGGGCACATAGTTCACGGTGCAACCCTGGTGGGTGCAGATGCGGCTTAAGGCCAGGTAGTGTTCCTCCCCCAGGGAAAGCCCCCCCAAAACCGGCTCGGGCAGGCGGAGGAGAAAGGCCTTCAAGGGCCCTAAGGGCAAGGGGTACTCAAAGGGCTTCACCTGCCACACGGCAAGCTCCCCCCGCCGGGCCACCGCCACCTTCGGCCCCTCCTTCCAGGTGGGCTCTCCTACCCCGGGCCTTGGGCGGAAGCGGAGGTTATAGGTGCGCACCCCAAGCCAGAGGAAAAACCCCCCGGCCACCGCCACCGGGATGTAGAAGACAAGGTCCCGCCGCCTCATAGGCTGGATAGGTAGTCCAGAAGGGCCTCTAGCTCCCCCTCGCTTAAGGGCACCGCCGGCATCTGGCCCCGGCCCTTGAGCACGATCTCCCTCACCGCCTCCGGGGCTTTCAGGATGGGGTTCCCCTTCAGCCTGGGCCCCACCCCCCCCTCGGCCTCGGCTCCGTGGCAGGCGGCACAGCGGGCCTGGTAGACCGTTTTCCCGTCCGTTCCCCCCTGGGCCTGGGCGCGGGCCATGGCGATGAGGCCCTCCACCCTCTCCCTGGCCTCTCCGCCCACCTCCAGGTACCTTTCCCAGGCGGCGATGGCTTCTTGCATCTGGCCCTTTTGGAAGTAAAGGTTACCCAGGAAAAGCCAACCCTCAGCGGCCTTAGGGTCGGCGTGCTGGGCGATTTCCAAGAACATCTGGGCCTCCTCCAGCCGCCCTCCCATGAAGAGAAGGATCCCCACCCGGCGCACGGCCTCGATGTTGGTGGGATCCTTCTTAAGCACCTCCAGGTAGGCCTCCGCCGCCTGGTCGAAGGCCTGGAGCTCATAGGCCCGCCTTCCCCAGGCCAGGAGGTCCGCCACCTCCCCGGTGCGCTTGGCCTTGTCCTGAAGCGCCTTAAGCTCCCGGGCTTCAGCCCGGGCGGTCACCGTGGTCTCCCCGGGAAGCCTGGGCAGGGTGTAGCGCCAAAGCCCCACCCCCAGCAGGACCACCACCCCCAGGGCCAGGGCCACGGGCCAGGGGTTAAAGGGACGAGGCTTGGGAGGGCGCCAACCGTCCAAGGCCCGTTCCAGCTCCACCATCCGGGCCATGGCCAGCCTCTTCTCCTCCCCCTCCAGGCTCTTCACCTCCTCCTTCAGGACCTCGAGCTCCTTGAGAAGCTCCTCCCGCCGGGGAGGCTCAGGGAAGGGCTCCTTGGGCCCTAAGAGGGGCCTCAGGGCCAGGAGGAGCCCCAAGAGGAATAGGGCCAGGAAGATAAGGGTGGCCATCATGCGGGAGGCTCCTTAAGCCGGCGCTCCGCCTCCTCCAGAAGCTCAGGAGGCAGGGGTTTCTTGGGCCGGAAGTAGGTGAAGAGCCCCAGGCCCAAAAGGGCCAGACCCAAAACCGGCAACACCCAGACCCAAAGGGTCACCCCCCGCCTGGGAGGCTCGTAGAGGATCCACTCCCCGTACCGGTCCACGAAGAAGGCCTTGATTTCCTCCTCGGTCTTCCCCTCTTGAAGCATCTCGGCGATGAGGCGACGCATCTCCGCCGCCACCCCGGAGTTGCTCTCCGCTGCCGACTCTCCCTGGCACACGGGACAACGAAGCTCCCGGGCAATGGCGAAGACCTCCGGGGGAAGGTCAGGAGGCGGAGAAGCAGGGTTTTCCTGAGCCCAAACCCCCAGGGCCAAAAAGAGCACCAGCACCCAAGCCCTCACGGCAACACCTCCTTCAGGTACTTCTCCAAGCCAGCCTGGTCGATAGCCCCGGCGTGGCGAACCACCACCCGGCCCTCCCGGTCGATGACAAAGGTCTCCGGGACCCCGTACATCCCGTAATCCACCCCCACCCGGCCCCTGGGGTCAAAGACCTGGGGAAAGGTAAGGTCAAACCGCTCTATGAAGCGCAACGCATCCCCCTCCTTGTCCTGGGTGTTGATGCCCACAAAAAGCACCTGGTCCTTATATCGGCGCCAGGTGGCCTCGAGGACCGGGGCTTCCTCGTAACAGGGAAGGCACCAGCTGGCCCAAAAATTGAGCACGATGGGCTTCCTACCGAGATGGTCGGAAAGCTTGAAGGTTTCCCCCCACTCCTTTCGGTAAGGGGGAAGCACCGGCAGGGTGAAGTCCGGGGCCGGACGGCGCTCCTTGGCCAGCACCGAGGGAAGCTCCTTGGGGTTTCGCTGCATTCCCCAGTAGAAAAGCCCCCCCAGGGCCAAAACCACAAGGAGCCATAGCCAGCTCCTCAAGCTGTTCCCTGCGGGAAACCTCACGCTGGGCTCACCCCCTTAACCTCCTCCCGCCCCGCCGCTGGCCAAAGGATGTACAGGGTTCCCAGGGCCAAAAGCCCCCCCGCCACCCACATCCAGAAGACCAGGGGGGTAACGATGAGGCGAACGGAGGCCCACTCCCCCTTCTCCCGGTCAAAGTCCATGAGGAGGAAGTAGTAGTCGTTGCCCGGGGTGTAGACCACCTTGGGGGCCGGTAAGGGGGAGTTCATCTGCGGGTAAAAGTGAAGCCTTGGCCGCACCTCCCCGAAGCGGTCCGTGCGCAAGGAAGCCTCCACGGCAAACCGCCTCCCCTCGTCCAAGGCCCGCACCCCCAGGAACTCCATGCGCACTCCGCCCACCTCCCAGGCCTGCCCCCGGTATAGGGTCTTCTCGCTTTCCAGGCGGTAGGTCTGGCTGAAGGCGATGCCGAGGCCCATGAGGGCCACGGCGAAGTGGACCAACAGGCTTCCCACCCGCCTGCGGTTTTCCAAAAACCCCCAGGGGGAAAGCCCCGCCCTAAGGCGGGCCAGCACCCCCTCCCGCACCAGGAGGAGGATGGCGGCGGTGTTGTAGAGGAAAAGCCCCACCGCCAGGGAAGCCCCAAAGGCATAACCCCGAAGAAGCCCAAGCAGGGTACCCAGGAAGAGGACAGCCAGGAGCATGTAGAGGTTTCGGAAAACCTCCGCCCTAGGCCTCCGCCAGGGCAAAAGGGGCCCTACCCCCATGAGGAGGAGAATCCCCACCCCAATGGGAGCGGAAACCTGGTTGAAGAAAGGAGCCCCCACGCTCACCTTAGCCCCGGTGAAGGCCTCCACCAAAAGGGGGTAGAAGGTGCCGAGCACCACCACCAAAGCCCATCCGGCGAAGAAAAAAGCCCCGAGGAGAAGGGCCCCTTCCCGGGAAAGGGGCCGGAAAACCGCGGTGTCCCGCACCTCCCGGCTGACCCGGGAAAGGAGGCCGAGCCCCAAGCCAGTAACCAGGAGGAAGAAGCCCAGGAAGGCAGGCCCCACCGGCCCCTCGGCGAAGGCGTGCACCGACTGGATGATTCCGCTTCGGGTGAGGAAGGTCCCCAGCACCGTGGCGGCAAAGGCCAGGGTGACAAAGGCGAAGTTCCAAGCCTTAAAGGCCCCCCGGGTCTCCTGGACGATGGCGGTGTGCAAAAAAGCGGTGGACAGAAGCCAGGGAATAAAGCTGGCGTTTTCCACCGGGTCCCAGGCCCAGTACCCACCCCAGCCCAGGACCTCGTAGCTCCACCACATCCCCGCCACCTTCCCGGCGGTGAGGAAACCCCAGGCGATCAGGGTCCACCACCGGGTCTCCCCCACCCAGGTCTGGTAACGGCGCACCACCATGGCCGCCACCGCATAGGCGAAGGGCACGCTCAAGCCCACGAAGCCCAGGTACATGAGGACCGGGTGGACGGCCATCATCCAGTGGTTCTGCAAGAGGGGGTTGGGTCCAGCGCCATCCGAAGGGGGATTGGGCAGCGTTTCAAAGGGGCTGGCGATGGTGGCCATCACCCCGAAGAAGAAGACCTGAACCCCAAAGAGGACCGCCAGGACCAGGGCGGCCCGCCAGGGGTCCAGGGGTTTACGGCTGGCCAAAAGGGTGTAGAGGGTCTGCAGCAGGCCCCAAAGGAGGATGCTCCCCTCGAGGGCCGCCCAGGGAGTCACCAGGGTAACCCAGAGGGGGTCATGGGTGGAGTGGTTGCGGGCCACGTAGGCCAGGCTGAAGTCGTGGGTGAGAAGGGCCCATTCCAAGGCCAAGAAGGCCGTCAAGGCTGCCAGAAAGGTGGGAAGGACCAAAGCCCTGGCCCCCTTTAGGAAGCGCCCGTCCCCCTGGTGGTAGGCAAGAAGGGAAAGAGCCAGGCCCAAAAGGCTAAAGGCCAAGGCCAGGCTGACACCCAGGTTGCCAAGCAGAGCAGGGGTCATTTGGCCTCCTCAATGAGCTTGCGCACTTCCTCCGGAGTCCAACCCTCCTTGGGAGCCTGGTAGGTTTCCGAGTGCTTCACCAGAAGATTAGTACCGCGGAAGACCCCTTCCTGGAAGCGGCCCTCCACCACCACCCCCTGCCCCTCCTTGAACATGCCCGGGGGTGTGCCCTTGTGCACCACGGGCACCTCCGCCACCCCATCGGTGAGGACAAAGCGAAGCTCCAGCTTATCCTTGTCGTAGTGCACCGTGCCCTGCTTGACCAAGCCCCCCAGGCGCACAGGACGGTTCTGGTAGCGCCCCTGGTCCTGTAGGTACTCGGAGGGGGTGAGGAAGTAGACCAGGTTCTGCCCCAGGCCGCCGAAGATGAGGTAGGCCAAGGCCCCCAGGATGACCCCGAGTCCGATCAGGTACTTGGCCCTCATTTCGCCCTCCGGTAGCGCCAGAAGAGATAGGCCAGGTAGCCGAAGACCGTGAGGTAGGTGAGGGCGTAGACCCAGGTGACGAAGACCTCGCTCACGCCTCCTCCTTCCTGGCCTCCAAAGCGGCCAACAGGGACCGGAAGCGCACGAAGCCCAGGTAGAGGAGGGTGAAGACGAGGAGGTTGAAGAGGAGGGCCTGGAGCATGGCAGGGTCCATGTGGATCTTCCCCGTGGTGAGGTCGATGGATTGGGTTTGGTGGAGGCTCCGCCACCACTTCACCGACATGTAGCTGATGGGCACGTTGATGAAGCCAAGAATGCCCACCGCCGCCGCCGCCTTCCGCCTAAGCTCCGGGTCCTCTATGGCTCCCCTAAGAAGGAAGTACCCCACGTAAACGGCGAAGAGGATGGCGGTGGTGGTGAGCCTGGGCTCCCAGGTCCAGTAGACCCCCCAGGTGGGCCGGGCCCAGAGCATCCCCGTCACCAGGGCGAGCCCCATGAAAACCAGGCCGATCTCGGCACTGGAGCTGGCCACCCGGTCGTGGCGGGGATCCCGGCGGAAGAGATAGAGGAGGGAGTAGAGGAAGGTGACGAAGAAAGCCAGATAACCAAGCCAAGCCCCCGGCACGTGCAGGTACATGATGCGGACCAGATACCCCTGGTTCACGTCGGGGGGAGCGGAAAGGGCCAGGTAGAGCCCCACCGGGAGGAGCAGAAGCCCTAACCCCAGAAAAACCCAGGTGAGGGCGTCCGGGCGGTCGGGTTGCGCAACCTTCAGCATGCTTGTACCTCCATGACCCCTAGCATAGCCAAGGGAAGGGTTAAAAATCTGTGGCCTCCATATCGCCAAACCTAACCTTCCATAACCACCGGGAAAAGGAGGGCGCTGGCGGTGAGGTAGACCACATCAAAGACCAAAAGAAGCTGCCACCAATCGGAGATCTCCGCCACGGGAAGGCCCTCCGCCAGGCCCGTGGTGGCCCGCACCGAGGCCAGGACCACGGGGACCACCAAGGAGAAGAGGAGCAGGGGCAAAAGCACCTCCCGTCCCCGGAGCCGGGCCAGAAGACCGGCGTAAAAGGTAGCCACGCTGGCATACCCCAAGACCCCGAGGACCAGGGTCAGGAAGAGGGGAAAAAGGCGCTCTAAGGGCAGGTAGAAGAGGCCCGCCGCCATCAAAAGGGCTAGAGCGGCCAGGGGCAGGAGAAGGAGCATCTGGAAAAGAAGCTTGCCGAAGTAGATCCACTCCTTGCCCCCAGGAGCCAGGAGGAGGTCGTCCAAGGTGCCCTCCTCCACCTCGAGGGCAAAGGCCCGGGTGGAGAGCAGGGTGCTCCCGAAGGCCAAGGCCACCCAAAGCACCCCGGGGGCAGCTCGGCGCAAAGGCTCCTCCTCCGGCCCCAAGGCCAAGGCCATGATGAAGAGCATCACTGCGAAAAAGGCCAGGATGGAAAGAAGCCCCGCGCGGTCACGCACCTCGAGGCGAAGATCCCTTAGAGCCAACAACACCACCCGGCGCACCGCCCCTACCCTACCCTGCCCGGAAACCTCGGGCCACCCTTCCACGGGAAGCTTCATGCCACCCCCAGCTCCAGGGTGCGGTCCGCCACCCGCTCGGCCAGGGTGCGGTCGTGGGTGGCCAGCACCACCCCTGCCTTCTTCCGGGCCTCGGCCAAGGTGGCAAGAAGAAGCTCCCTCCCCCCTTTGTCCAAGGCGGTTTCGGGCTCGTCCAACAGCCAGATATCGGGGAAGAGAAGGGTAAGCCGGGCCAAGGCGAGCCTCTTCTTCATGCCGCTGGAGAAGGCGTAAAGGGGAAGGTCCCCGGGCAGGCCAAAGCGATCCAGGGCTTCCTCAGGTTCTTTGCCCTGGTGGTGGAAGGCCAGGTCGTAAAGGAGGTGCTCCCGGGCGGTAAGGTGGCGGTGGAAGGCCGGGGGGTTGGGCAGGAAAAGGGTCCTGCCCGCCCGTTCCACCTGCCCCCGGGTGGGCTTGAGAAGCCCGGCCATGAGGCGCAAGAGGGTGGTCTTCCCCGAGCCGTTGGGCCCCAAGAGGGCCACCACTTCCCCCCGCTCCAGGGTAAAGGAAAGGTCCCGGACCACCCAGTCCCGGCCGAAGCGCTTGGAGATCCCCTGCAAGCGAAGCAACATGCCTATACCAGTTTAGGGGTATCCTCGGGGGCCATTCGTCCCTCTTAGAGGAAAAGACCCCCGAGGTTCCCTCACCCCTACAAGTTCTTCTGCAGCCACTCCGGCGTAATCCGGAGGAAAAAAGAGTTCAAGGCGGTGTAGGTCCCCGTGACAAGCAAAATCCCCACCACCAGGAGCACCACCCCCGCCAGCAACTCCACGTAGTGGGAAAGCTTCCCGGCCCTCCTCAGCCACCCCTTAAGCCGGTCGGCGAAAAGGGCCACCAACAAAAAGGGCACCGCCAGGCCCAGGATATAGGCCAAAAGAAGCTCCACCCCACCCCCCACCGCCGTCAGGGTGAGAATGGCCCCCAGGATGGGCCCGATGCAAGGGGTCCAGCCCAAGCCCAGGCTGGCTCCCAGGAGCAGAGCCCCCAGGGGGCGCCCTGTTTCCCCCTCGTAGCGGAGGTTCACCCCCCACCTGGGCCTCAGGCCCAGCATGTACAGGCCGAAGAGGATCAGGATCACCCCCCCCACCCGGGCCAGGGTCTGGCGGTGCTCAAACAGAAGTCCGCCCACCAGGGTAAAGGGTAAACCCAGGAGGAAAAAGACCATCCCGAAGCCCAGCACGAAGAAAAGGGCGTTGAAAAGGGGGCGCCCCCGTTCTCCCCCCAGGTAGAACAGGTAGGTGGGCACCAGGGGAAGGACGCAAGGGGAGAGGAAGGAGAGCACCCCCGCCAGAAAGGCCGCCGCCAGAGAAACGCTCATGCCTCCATCCTAGGGCAAGGTGAGCCAGGGAAAACGGCGCTTGGTCTCAGGGTCCAGATCCAAAAGCTCCCGAGCGGGCATCCTCACCTGGGGCAGGGTCTTCTGGTTGATGGGCTCGTGGGCATCTATGATCCCGTTCATGTAGAGGAGGAAGGCCACCAGGTGGTAAACCTCCTCATTAGTAAGAGTACCGGGCGCCCCAAAGGGCATGGCCCGCCGGATGTAGTCGTAAAGGGTGGTGGCGTACTGCCAGTAGTTGCCGATGGCAAACTCCGCTGGCTCGGTGGCAGGGGTGATGGGGAAGGGCTCGGCCACCAGCCGGTTGAAGGGGTACCCCTCCCCCCGGGCCCCGTGGCAGGAAGCACACTTTTCCGCATAGATCCGCTCTCCTTCCTCCACCCTCCCCTCCCCCGGGGGAAGCCCCCGGCCGTCGGGGAGGACCACCGGCCTGATGTCATACTGGGCCGCCAGTTCCTCGGAGATAGGGGTGCCCAGGTTGTACCGGGCTCCCACCGCCAGGCCCAAAAGGGCCAAAAGAACCAGGATGCGCTTAACCATCAAACACCTCCCCGTCGCAACCCCCCACGGGTCCAAACGCCTGCTGGCCCAAGGGCCTATCCCCGTTCACCACCCGGCCGTCGGGCAGGATGCGCCAGGCCTGGATGGCGTTGTAGTGGTAGCGGTTGTTCCTGCCCCACTTCTTGAAGAACTCCTCCCGGGTGGGCTGGGTGTTCCCCTTCTCGTCCCAGGCCCGGCTCCAGAGGACCACCTCCTTGCCATCCCAGTGCCAGGGCATCTTGAAGCGCACGAAGGCATAGCGCTCCACCGGGGGTTCCAGGGTGGCCTGGCGCCAGGTCTTTCCCTCGTCGAAGGAGATCTCCACCTTGGTGATCCGCCCGTACCCGCTCCAGGCCAGGCCGCGGATCTCGTGGAAGCCCGGCTTGATCTGCTGCAAGCCCGAGGGGTAGGTGATGATGGACTCGGGGTCCATAACCCACGTGAAGGCCAGCACCTTACCATCCGCCATCACGTCGGTGTACTCGCTGGTTTCATCCTTGGCCATGGCGGGAAGGTCGGTGACCAGGATGCGCCTCAGCCACTTCACCTGGATGCTTCCCTCCCAGCCCGGCACCACCAGGCGCACGGGATAACCCTGCTCGGGGCGCAAGGCCTCGCCGTTTTGGGCGTAGGCCACCAGCACGTCCTCCATGGCCTTCTCCAGGGGCAGGGAGCGGGTGTAGGCGGCGGCATCCATGCCCTCGGGGATGAGCCACTTGGCCCCGGGCTTCACCCCCGCCTCCTTGAGGAGCAAAGCCAAGGGAACCCCCGTCCAGCTGGCGTTGGAGGCCAGGCCCCGGCTTCGGGTGGCGGTGAGGTTGGGGTCCGGGGGGTTGCGGTAGCCGTTTTGCCCGTTTCCGGCGCACTCAATGAAGTAAGTGCGGGTCACGGACGGGAAGCGCTTTAGGTCCTCCAAGGTGAAGACCAAGGGCCTTTCCACCATCCCGTGGATCACGAGGCGGTACTTGGCCGGATCCACCTGGGGCACCCCTCCGTGATGCCGCTCAAAATGGAGGCCGTTGGGGGTGATAACCCCTTCCAGCTTCTCCAGGGGAGCGAAGTCGGCCCCGGAGTGGCGGGTACGAAGGTTGGGGGAGATGTAGCGCACCACTCCCTCCTCAAAGGGGCTCCTTTGGCCGTACTCGGAAAGGGGAGCCCCCAGGGTCTTCATGGGGGCAAAGGTTTCCTCGTCCCAAGGGGGCGTCTGGGCCCTGGCCTTAAGCAAGCCCAGCACGCCTCCTGCGCCCAAAAGCCGGAAGAACTTCCTTCGGTCCATATACCCTCCTATGGTATTTCTAGGCCACAAAAAACCCCGCCCCTAATGGGGGCGGGGGAAAACCCTTAGGCCGGGCCGAACATGTCGTTCCAAATGCCCGTGGCCCAGCCGATGGCAGCGGTGCCGTTGGCCGCCGAACGCTGGTTGTCCACGGAGCCCTGGGACTTGATCTGCTTGGCCGCCTCGTCCCAGGAGTAGTTGGCCGCCACCCAGATGGCCTCCTCCTTGTCCACGAAGGAGTAGCAGATGTTGTGGGGAAGCTCCGGGGGAATCTCCGCCAGGGGCTTACCTTTAAGCCGTTCTGCCAGGTGCCGGGCCACGATGGTGCCGGAAACGTAGGCCACCATGCCGCTCTTGGGGTAAGGGGTGTTCCCGGTGATGTCCCCCACCAGGTAGACGCGGTCGTCCTTCTCCGAGAGGAAGTAGGGGATCTTCACGTTGGCCCAGCGCTCCCCCAGGCCTGCGGTGCGCACCAGCTCCCCCGCCTTCATGGGAGGAATGATGTTGGCCAAGGTGAAGGGCACGTCCCCGAGCTCCGTCTTCACCACCTTCTTCCCGTAGTCCAGGCCGGTGATCCGGGTGTTGGGAACGTACTCCAGGTAGTCCTTGTAAAGCTCGTTGTAGGCGGCCAGGAAGCCCGGGGCCTTGGAGATAGGTTGGGGGTTGGCATCCAAAACGATAAGCTTCCCCTTAACCCCCTTGGTCTTGAGCCGCCAAGCCAGCATGGCCGCCCGCTCGTAGGGCCCCGGGGGACAACGGTAGGGAGGGTTGGGAATGTACATGACGATCTCCCCACCCGTCTCATCGAACTGGTCCAGTATACGGCGCAAGGCTACGTGCTCAAAGGGCTTAAAGCCCACGGGCATGAGGTGCTTCGCCTCGGCGTAGCCGGGGATGGCCTCGTACATGTAGTCGATGCCCGGGGCCAGGACCAAGAAGTCATAAGCCAGGTATCCCCCGGTGGTCCGCACCAGGCGGCGGTCCCGATTGATGTCCAAAACCCTCTCCTGGACAAAGATCACCCCGTCCTTAACCACGTTGGTGTAGTCAAAGACCAACCACTCCAGGGGCTTGACCCCGGCCAGGAAGAGGTTGGACATGGGGCAGGACATGAAGATGGGCTTCTGCTCGACGAGCACCACCTCCACATCCACCCCGGACTGGACCAGCTTCCGGGCCACCGTGGTGCCACCCCAGCCGCCCCCGATCACCACCACCCGCGGCTTGCGGGTGCGGGGAAGAAGGGTGGCCGGGCGGCTGTAGAACTCCTGGGCGAAGGCTGGGCTCGAGATCGCCCCGGCAGCGGCCAAAGCCGCCCCCGTCTTGAGGACCTGACGCCGACTGACCTTGCTCATACTCCCTCCTTCTTCTTGGCCAGCCTCTTATCGGCCAGGGCGGTAAGGAGTCCCGCCCGTAGCTTCCAGGATCTGGCTCATGACCCGGCGGGCCTCCTGGAGCATGGCCACCGCCGGCGTGCCCATCACACCGGGCATGATGGTCATGAGCATGGGCTCGATGGCACCCACCAGGACGTCATTACCCATCTGCATGGCAAAGAAGCGGCAAGGAGCGGCGAAACCTCCCGCAGGCTGGGTGAGGAACATGATCCGAGCCCATTCGCTCTTGCAGGGCATGATCACGGTCACCGGGCCCACCTTCACGTTGGGCAAAAGGTTAAGCCCGTTGGAGGTGAGCTCCGTTTCCACCATGAGCACCACATCCTCCACCTTGGCGGAGGGCACCCGGTACATGAGGGCAGGCATCATGCCGCTAGCGGGATCGGGCATCATGGCGGGGGGCAGGCGCTTCACGATGCCAAGCCGTCCCAGGGCCGCCTCGAGGCGCCACACCAACCGCTCCACCTCACCCCCGTACACCTGTAGCATGGAGAAGAGGAGGCGCCCGTCAAAAGTGCCCACCGTGAAGCTGTTCCCCTGGCCGGTGATGAAGACCGTGGGAGGTAGGACGATGGCGGCCATGGGATTTTTGGAAACCGCCTCGATGCTTCCCTTATCCGGCTTCAGCACCACCAGGCGGTACTCGGGGAAACCCGGGCCCGTCACCTGCCGCACCTGCTCCCCCAGGTTTAGAACCCGGTCTGCCTCGAGGCCCACGGACTTCAGGGCGGAGAGGGTCTTGGCCTCCACCTCTTCCAGGGAGCCTTTAACCTCCACCACCAAAGACTGCGCCAAACCCAACCCCAAAAGGGCCACCAGAGCCAAAAGCTTCCTCATTGCGAACCTCCTTCCACTTCTAGGCCGGCGTCCAGCCAGCCCTTAAAGCCGTGAGCGATGTTCTTGGCATTCTTGTAGCCAAGCGCTTGCAAATATGCGGCCACCACCGCCGAAACGCTGCCCGAGTTGCAGTAGACCAGGATCAGGGCCTCCTTGTCCTTGGGTAGCTCATGAAGGCGATCGGGCACCTGGCCGGCGTAGATGTGCACCGAACCCGGTATATACCCCTTCTTCCGCTCCTCCTCCGTGCGCACGTCCAGGATAAAGGGATCAAAGAGGAGGAGGTCCTTGGCCTCGGTGGGATACACCAGATAGCTGGCGGGGGGCACGCGCTTGAGGAACTCCCCAAAGGCCTTCACCCAGTCCCCCCCCGCCCCCCCTCCCCCCTGGGCCCGGGCCAGGGGAAGGAGGGGAAGAAGGGCAAGGAGGTGGCGGCGGCGCATGGCTAGCGGGTGAAGAAGGGCAGCTCCTCAAAGGAGTGCCCGGCCTTGGTGGCCTCGGCCAGCATGTACACGGTCAGGGCGATGTGGACATCCGAGTAGAACTCCGGCTTGGGAATGGCGATGGACTCGTAGCAGAAGTTAATGCGGTCCTCCATGGTGTAGAGCCGGTCCTCCTCAAAGCGGTAGGCGGGCCACTCATTGCCCAGACCCTGCTTGGGGCTCCGCACCGGGGAAAGCCGTACCCTCTGGCCGGCATACTGGTCGTGGCAGATGGCGCAGCTCATGTCCCGGGCCCCGGCGCGGGTGTACCAAAGCTCCCGCCCCAGGTTGTACATGGCCAGCTCCGCCGGGTGCTTGGGCACCACCTGGATCTTGGCCTTGGAGGAGAAGGAAGCGATATAGGTGGTGATGGCCCTAACCTCGTCCCGTTTGATCTCCGCCGGCTTGTACCCCTGTACGGTCTGCATGCAGGTGTACACCCGGGTTTCCAGGTCCTCCACCCGCTTGCTGTCGGAGAAGTACTTGGGAAGGATGGCGTAGACTCCCTCCAAAACTCCCTTCCCCTTGCCGAAGTCGCACTCCTCCAGGGTCTTGCCGCTTGGCCCCTTGCGGAAGAAGAGCTCCTTCCCCTCCTCCACAAAAAGATCCCCCGGGAGCACGCCGAAGGTCTCCAGGTACATCTGCCGCTGGCGCATGGCCTCCTCAAAGGGATCCAAGGGCTTCTGCTGCTGCGTATAGGCCCCCAAGCCCGCCAAGGCCCCCAAGGCCAGCACACCCAGGAAAACTAAGCGATTCCTTCTCTTCACGGCTCACCTCCGGTTGATGGGGGACTCGGGGTCCAGAAGAAAGGCCACCAGGTCGGCGGTTTCCTCCGGGGTAAAGAGGCCGTGCACCCCGCCACGGTACATCAGGGAGCAGGGCACGAAGGCCCAGGCGTTGAAGATCTTCTCGTAGGTGTAGCGCACCACCGCCTCCGAGGTGCCCCGCTGCCCATAGTTGGTCAGGCTCGGCCCCATGGTGCCGTGGGCCACCTCGCTGGCGACCCCGGCGTGGCAGGCGTAGCAGTTACCCCGCTTGGGATCGGTGAAGACCTTCTCCCCGTTTTTCCAGTCTCCCATGAGCTTGCCGTTTGCCGGGTACTTGATGAGGGCCTTCTGCTCCGCCAGGAAAGTCGGGATGAGATCCGGGGGAAGCTTATCCCGGTACTGGGAGCAAAGGGCCTGCCCTTTGTCCTGGGAGAGCATCACCTTGGCAAACTCGTGGCCGCCCGCATGCAAAGCCGCCTCAAAGCGGGCCCTAAAGGGACTCACCTGGGTGAGGCCAAGCCCCAAGATGACCACCGAAACTAACAAAATTGACGCCTTTTTGGTCATGA